>Ga0070731_10003728_pt1 | contig 13549 bp, 10 predicted proteins | sample Coa_R1_2_FD_66448 | JGI IMG/M metagenome (GOLD analysis project Ga0070731, IMG submission 66448) | Surface soil microbial communities from Centralia Pennsylvania, which are recovering from an underground coalmine fire - Coalmine... | ecosystem: Environmental > Terrestrial > Soil > Unclassified ... | reverse complement strand
TCAAGTACCTGCGCCTCAGAATGAACGGACAACGCCATCATACTCGCTCCGAGGAAAACTGCCCTACTCCATTTCCGCAGCCAGGGCCGCGATCCCTCTTTCCAAGCCGCCATACCTTTTCGCATATTCATTCACTTTGATTTTTTCAGTTTCTTCCGTGGTGTACGTCAGGTATTCTTCCGGCGATACTTCCGTCCGGTAAACTTTTGACGACGTTCCGCCGAGCGAAATAAAAACTTCCTTGTACTTCCGGGAATCTTTTGATGGGTCATTCGCCTTATTGATCGACAGCACCAGGGTCTTTTCTTTTTCGGTCAGGCCGAGCAGTCCCTGCACCTGCTCAAACTTGTTCTGGTATTTCGACTGATCCAGCAATATTTTGCAGTCACTGTTGTTGATGATCGCTTGTTTCACGATGGGCGACGAGATAATATCCTCCACTTCCTGCGTCACGACCACGGCTTCGCCGAAAAACTTACGCACCGTCTTGAACAGGTATTTGATATATTCTGCCATGCCTTCACGCGCAATCGCCTTCCAGGCCTCTTCGATCAGGATCATTTTGCGGACACCTTTAAGCTTTCTCATCTTCGAGATAAACACCTCCATGATGATCAGCGTCACCACGGGAAAGAGTATCGGATGGTCTTTGATATTGTCTAGCTCGAAGACAATGAATCGTTGATGGAGCAAATCCAGGTTTTCCCGGGCATTGAGCAAATAATCGAGTTCGCCGCCCCGATAATAAGGCCGGAGCACGTAGAGGAAATTTGCCATATCAAAATCTTTATCCTTCACCGCATCGTCGCGCAAAACAGCAACAAAATCGTTTTTCAGGAACTCGTAAAACGAGTTGAAACAGCGAAACGATTCCTCTTTTTGATAATAGAGCTGCAGCGCATTGGACAGCGCAACATATTCCGAACGGTTCAGCCCCTCGTTATCCTTTTTCCATAGCGCAAGCAGCAGGGTCTTGATGCTTTCCTTTTTTTCTGTATCGAGTGCATCGCCTTCTCCAATATAAAATGGATTGAATTTGATCGGTTGCAATTCAGAATAAGTAAAATAATATCCTCCGACTAACTCGCAGAGGCCTTTGTAGGAATGTCCCACATCGACCAGGACGATATGGGTTCCCTGCTCGTAGTAAGAACGAACCATATGGTTGGTGAAAAAACTCTTCCCGCTTCCTGACGGCCCGAGGATGAACTTATTTCGGTTGGTGATAATGCCGCGCCTGAGCGGTTCGTCAGAGATATCGACATCGACGGGTCTCCCGCTGAGCCTGTCGCCGAGTCGGATGCCGATGGGGCTGAGCGACGACCGATAGTTTGACTCCAGGTTGAAAAGACAGGCCGCCTGTTCGATAAAAGTATCGAAGCTGTCGTTCATGGGGAAATCGCCGGCATTGCCGGGAATCCCGGCCCAGTGAATCTGTGGCGCGCCATCAATTTCTTCCTTAGGGACCGCATCCATCCGCGCCAGCGCCGAAGAAATCAAATTGCGCTGGTCCCTCAGCGCTTCTCTGTCCCGGCTCCATGCCAGCACGTTAAAGTGCGCCTTGATGGGCACCCTGCCTTCGCTGACCGCTTCGTTTAAAAAATCGTTCGTCGCATCCCGCGCCATCGCGTTGCCGCGGGAATAGGCGGAGAGCGATTGCAGCCTCAGTTTTCTTGACTCCAGTTTCCTGATCGTTTTCCGGGGATCATCGATGAAGATGTATTGATTGTAAATATGATTGCAGGGGAGTAATTGACCGAGCTCAGAGGCAAATCCAATCGGGAACTTGCTCTTGTCCGTCGAATATTGATCAAAGCTGACTCGCGGGCTACTCTGCGATGGCAGGTCCGCGGCATTAGACAGGGTGAAGAGTTGGCATAAGTTGGAGCCCACACGGATTCCCTGGTTATAGGAAATATCTTTCACCATCAGTTCTTCGCCTGCGAGCAAGAAACAATATTTCTCGATGACGCCCGCACGATTTTTTGTGCTCGACAGGTCTTCATTTTTTAGCTCCCTGAATTGGACAAATCCACTGTCTTCCATAATCCGCTTGAATTGCCCCGCGCCGTTCAGAAACTCGAGGATCAGGGGGGCGGATAGCAGCTCTGCTGGTACGATTCTTCGGCGAAGAAGATGGGAAGCGATGGATGAAGATGCTCTTCTCTCCGCCGGTTTCCTGGTCAGGTACAAAAAGCAGGAGTGATCCAGATAAGGTCGCTCGTTGAAAAAACGCTCGCTGCTGCGACCAAGGAAGCCACCGTCGCTGGATTCGAACCTGGCCTCGTGCCGCTGCCGCACAAACCAGTCCTGTTTGTGCAGTACGGTATTTGGCGGCAGTATCCGGACGGCCTTGATCCATGCCTGGTGAAAGGATTCATATTCCTCGTTGGAGAGCGTGAAAATTTCGGGCAAACTAACCTGGAAGCCTACCGTAATATCGCCTGCCTTGGAGACGATGCAATCGTTCTCGACGCATAAAATCGGCAAAATATCTTCGAGTTCGCGGTTCATGATTTGGACCTGGTAAATTTTATATGTTGTTGCTCGAATCCGGCATTCTTGTAAAAGCTGAGAAGATCGACCCGGTGAATGTGAACGGCCACTTCGAGCGACTTATACATCCGGTTCGAAAGTCCTTCCAGCAAATGCAGCATCAGCATCCTCCCGATGCCAGCCTTCCGAAACCTGCCCAGGATGAAGAGTTCCTGGATCGTATAGACCATGCCGCCCTGGTGCAGTACGAGCGCGCCGTGGCAGCTGATGAACCCGATGGCCTCATTCCGCTCATCGACTGCGACGAGATATATATTATCGTTATTGCCGATGCAGTCCCGATAATGGATCTCAAATACCCTGAAATCAAGCAGGAATTCTTCCTTTTCACAGAGAAACTCGTAGATCCTTCGGGCATCATGGTTTTTAGCCGGCCTGATTGGATATGTCGATTTCAACATGGTGCAATAATTTTCATAGGGCACAGAACAATCGTCGATTGCGCGCCGTAACAGTTTGCGGCACCGATCGTCTTGCCATCTTTTTCATCATGCCATGCTCGCCATATCGATTGCTTAACCGGAATACCCATGCGACAAACACGGTCCCCAGCGGCAAAATCAGGCCCACACAGAGATAAGAGTCGATGCCAGCCATATACAGGATGGCAAACAGGATGAGCAGGGCAACCATTCCGCCACCGAGCCACCAGATATACTGTGCTTTTAAGCCGCGGAATTCGATGGCGACATTAATCCCTTTATTTATTTTATAGGCGCTGTTTGCCATAGCAAATCTTTAAGCTGGTTTCTACCGGCAACAGGCACCACTGTCTGAGGGCGGAGGAGGCGGCGGCGGACATATCACGGTGTCTTTCCGGCACCAAGGCGATGACTTGCCGCTTTCTTCACTTCCGCCTCCGCTGCAACCAGCCTTGCGGCTCGGAGATTCAACAGACGGCGGCTGCTTTCCGAGACAATCCTCCGCCTTTACTGAACCGGCAGATGAAGTCGTCTGAACATCAGCCCATTTTTTCCAGGGTAGCGGCACGACCATAGAGTCCGATGGCGAAGGTGTGGGCGACTCTTTTTCGCAGGAAGCGATTGCCGCAAAAAGCAAAGCATACAAGATTCTCTTTTTCATTTTCGACTATTTTAGAGGTGAGCAAATAATTTCTATTTTTTATGCAATTCCAAAGAATGACTTGATCACCGTGGCCACGACGACAAGAAAAATGCAGCTGCCAAACCAGGCCGCAGCGACCTTGCCGGTATCATGATCCCCATGATTCCATTTTTGATAAACTTTGACCGCGCCGATCAGGCCGAGAATGGCGCCCACGGCATACATCAGGGTAGTCCCTGCCGCGAAATAGCTGGTGACCATCGTGGTTGCCTGGTTGATCCCCGCGTTACCGTCAGCGGTCTGCGCCGACGCAGGCAATCGGAATAATAGGCAGCCCGTCAATAATCCACAGGCTAAAATCCACTTCGCTCTCTTCATCATCACGCTTCACATTTTATATCATCAATCTCTTACACATCCCTGGCGAAGCCTGCCTCCGTAAGTAGGCAGGACCTCCGCACAAGGAAACCAAACTGCTCGCACAGTTTATCATTGGCGCTCCACCCGTGCTACTCATTCACGCATTTGGCTGATCTGCACTTCGCACAGGCGGAGCATTTATTTCCGCCTTCTCAGTCGTTACTAATCGGAGCTCCTCTTTTTTTTACAAGCTTCCTGGCAAAAGCCAGCAGTTCTTTTCGGTAATACAGAATCGCAACGAAATGGTAGTACAGGCTCGTCACGATCAACAGGAATTTGATGAATTCGCCCCAGGAAACCTTGCTTAGCATGTTAAGGATTTGTCCGAAGCAAATATGGGGTCAAAGGGAAGCGCGATCGTTGTGAAATTCGATATTCCGCATTGTGAAATTTGATAAAAGTTCCAGGAAAGGATTTTGCCGCGTTGTCAAAAAATAACAGGCGTCGCGCGCGACGAAAAGTATCGTCCACACGCTCGTCGAAGAGTTGACAAAGAGATTGGTTCCCAGTTTCACCGGAAAGTGATGAATCGACGATTTAATAGGAATCAGGACCCTTCATCCTTTGAAACTCAAGTACTGCACATTATGATCCCAGGTTGGAGAAATATTCTTGCGTGATAAAAGATCGGCGATATTGAAGTGAGCACAACACCGAAAATTGAATATCATACAATTAAGTGTAACAACATGATGCTTACCACAATATCCATCAACCGGCAGCAGACCAGGATACCTTAATGAGCCCTCGAATTACCATCATTAATTCGTTAGTGTCAATTTTAAAAACTACCTTTGCTATCACCTCAATAACAGGCAACTCTGAATTAAGCGTTTATTGCCGTACATCTGATTTTGTATCGTCTATCCACTTCTTACATTATTGCTGTCAATTAAGGCTATTATTCATTTCAAATTAATTAGTATGAACATGTATGTTTCAAACTTAAGTTTTCACACGACAGATGAAGATTTAAGAAATTTATTTAAAGAATTCGGCGAAGTGTCTTCGGCGAAGATTATTTCTGACAAGGTAACCGGCCGCTCGCGCGGTTTTGGCTTCGTAGATATGCCGGTAGATGCGGCCGCTAACAAAGCCATGCAGGAACTGGGAGGAAAGGAAATTGAAGGCAGAGCAATGAGCGTCTCCGTTGCCAAAGAGAGAGAAGTGCGCAGCAAGCGAAATTTTTTCTAGTCCTAATCTATCTGTATACTTGATCACACCCGGTGTCTTTGACCCGGGTGTTTTTTTGTGGTGCGTTAAAATCAATTAGATACTGCTCAATCTCATTCTTGTAAACGATCTGGCCCAACTTCTGCCATTGGATCCACGCCTGATTTTAGCCAGGACCACAGTTATAACATTGACTTGGTAAAATAACTTTTACTCAAATGCAATTCCCCTGTTTGATTTTGTAAAAGGAAAATTTCCAAACCTGATAGTTGGGGCACAGAAGCTTTAAATAGCACAACCTAAATAAAAACTTCTGCAGTTAAAGCCAGGTTGTGCCGAGGCAAGGGATTTAAGAGAAAGCCTGAAACTTGAGATGACGGAGGTCCTGGACTCTTCTTATTGGTTAACCTTAGACGTTATGTGTTTGCCAAATCTGCACGCAAAAATGCGGCTATTATTTGCATCATATCGAGCCATTTGGTGAAGGCTGTCGAAGAAGACAATACCTTAAAACGCCACCTCCTGGGAGATCTCAAGAATTAATTCAGTCATCAAATGGAAAGGAAACAAAGTACCGTCACTTCTTATTATGGGGATGATGAGTTCTACGAATATATGTTTTATGTAAGACCTGGGTACTACCGAAAGCTCCAACGCGAACATTCCTCGATGAATTTCCCAAATGGTATTTTGGCGACCCTCCATCACAATTTGAATGAATCCTTACAGTGGCTTCAGTCGCCTAATCGAAGAACTTGTTGACTTTAGATTTTTTTGTTTAGGTAAGTCTGAACGTAAATCTGGCTCCATTTTTCGAACCATCCCACTAATGGATTTGTATACTGCCCTACAATTTCCTTTTGGGCTTTGGAATTCAATTTATTGAACTCTTCAGATCCATTTTTAAAACCGAGAGTAACTGCCTCATAAAGTAAGCTGGCAAGAGTATTCCAGTTACCGGATTCTGCTCCTAATTGATTCTCGAATGACTGGGGATTGGCAGTTTTCATATGCATTTTTTTTGTAATAACGGCAGCGCCGTTGTTGTATTTGATTTTCGATGTTTACTGAGTCTTAAGTGGGTATCGCTTATTGCTTGTTCAACTTCTGGTTGATAATCTCTCCGTTTGACTTTATAATATGAACAACATAGATGCCTCTTGGCAGCGAACCAACAGTGAGCGTATTAAGTCCTGCGTGCAAAGTCATTTGCAACATCACCCTGCCAGAAAGATCAAATATTCGCGTCTGAAGATTTCCGGACTCCTCGACCGACAGGTTGATGTTCACCTGTTCTTTTGCAGGATTGGGCCACAAAGAAACTGAACTGGTACTGCTGCCTTCAAAATCAACCAAAGCAATTTCCGAATAGCTTGTGTGACCGTCAAAATCCTGCTGCTGCAACCGATAGTAATTTTTCCCCACAGCAAGGTTAAAATCGGTAAAGCGATAAGTTGTATCTCCCACATGATCGTTTGAACCATTTACATAACCAATCGGCTCCCAGTTTGCACCGTCGATGCTGTGTTCCACTGCGAATCCTTTGTTGTTGACCTGTTTTGCCACTTCCCATTCCAGCTGGGCAGTGTTATTTTTCATTGCGGCTTTAAAGCTCATAAAATTAACAGCGAGGACGGATCCGCAAGTCGTTGGGGAAGGCGTCAGAAAAGCATTCATGTACATCCGGATGCCGTTAATGTTTTGCTGGTCAGCTGTGGTGAAGTTATGATTACCCAGATAAAAGACCAGGCCACCTTCACCTGTAACCATCTTGGATTCAGAGGCCGCGATCACTGACGAGTTTGCCCCTGTACCGGTAGCGTGATTATTTTCATTGTTGGCACTGCTCCCATTGATTTCCCAATTTTCCACGCTGCCCGTTAAACTGCCATTGAAAGCCCCATGTATCTGTGAAAAGCTGAGATCAGGATTGGGATAGCTCACAGTGGTACCAATATTGGCGTTTTTAACGGTTATCCCCGTTGTAGTCTGAAACCGCCCCAGCACATTATTTTCATAATTCGAGATAGCCGCGCATTCTGCGAGGAAATTACCACCGGAGTTAACAAATGTCTTAATACTAGTTATTGCCGCATCAACCGCCGGTCCCGTGTTGTTGTTGTGGGGTTCCGATGCGAATGTGTAACATCCAGAAACCAGATTACTGCCGGACGTTGTTGTATAGTTTGTTGCGGGAATGCTGGCAGCCGTCATGAATGCGATGTGAAAGCTTTGCATACCGCCGTCGGTAAGGATCCCTGCTTTGGGCTGCAGACCAGTCAGATCATAACGAATGTCTACGGTCACGCTGGCTGTCGTCTTATAAACCGTCGGACGATTATTTCCTGTCAAACTGTTGTCACTGTAAAACGAAGTGATCAAAGAGCCAACTCCCGTTGTATCTGTAGCATAAATGACGAATGGTCCGCTGATGAAACTTGTTGAGGCTGTTCCGGAAGAAGATGGTTGAATTTTTTTCGCCATCACAGTAAAATCAATACCATCTTTGGCTTTACCTGCGGTAATTACCCATTTAACCTTGACATTATTATTGAGAAGATAAACTACCAGGCCGTATGCTTTCAAATTAAACAGATTGGAAGCATTCAACTGATTATTATTATCCATGGGTATCACGTAGCTGCCTGCAGGAAGCGTTTGCAGATTCGCCGGAGGATGCGGAAGGTCCTGGGATAAAACGGTCGATTTTACAAAGATTGAAAAAGCGACGAAAAGGATAAACTGTTTCATTTTCAAAGGAATTTGCGATTAACAATTCTGCGTATCATTTCTCCCAAACCATGCCAAGAGACAAACAATTCATTTTTAGTAGCTTATACGGCCTGAGTTTAACTTTGCTTCCGCCAGTTGGAACGGGATTCCGGCAATGGGAAACTTTCCGAATATGCATAGAACATCTTCATCTTTCCTTCGGTCTGATGTGATTAGTCATTGAAAAAGTTATTCGGAAGGACTTGCCCTGGGTGAGTAGACCTCGGAATTTGTCAGGTTCTCGACTGGCTCCTCGTGCTATCGCCCGCGTAAATCCGTGAACCAGCACCGGTGGAGTTGAATCTTAAAGGACGGAGGCACAGGCAAATAAAAAGCCGGGCTTGCGAAGGCCCGGCGGTATCGATTGTACAGTACCCTATTAAACTTAGTATTCTTAATTGATTTTGATGATTTTTTGGGCAGCCTGATCTTTCCCGTTCGTGACCTTGACGAAATATGTTCCAGCCTTGAGACCGCCAATGTTTACTGTTTCTGTTTGAGAAGCATTTTGGCAGGTTACGGTTTTCACGGCAATTCCCTCAATATTATATATGCTAAAGCTGACCGTCTTGTTCTGCCAGGTATCCGGGACGGTTATTTTGATTTCACTTACCGCAGGATTGGGATAGGCACTCATCTTCGTCTGGGGCTGAGTTTTCTCTGTACGTATCACTTCAATTTCCGAATAGCTATATTGTCCTTGCGTACCCACCATTTTCAAGCGATAATAAATTAAGCTTGCCGTGGCGCCATTGACATGATCTGAATAATTATAGGCTCTTTCTGCAGCGCCATTGTTTTCTTCTGTTAAAACGATTGCCACATCATTGTAACTGGTACCGTCATCACTGCGTTGAATCACAAAATAGCTTGCGTCAGCTACAGAAGTCGTAACCCAGTCAAGTAATGCCGTATTGTTGTTATCATTCAATTCTGCTGTAAATGAAGCCAGGGAAACGGGAAATGAGGTAGCAGACGTTATCGTAAAAGGATGAGTTGCGCCTCCATGATCACTTCCGCCCTGCACAAGGCCAGCCATTTGATTGACGGGCGTCCCGGCAGGATTATTTCCAAAAGGAATTCCACTGGCGGAGTTAATAGGGCCGACGTTGCTATTGGTGAAGGCCGGCTGATAGCAGGTAAGTCCATAAAACCAGGCGGATGTAAATGACTGCTTATTGCTGGAAAAATATCCGGCCAGAGACGTGGCCTTATATCCGCCTGTCAACGCAAATCCTGTCGTTGACGTTATTGCATCTCCAGAAATAAAAAGATCTGACGACTTGTATGAAAGCGGCACTTTGGTCACATAAGTATTACTGGATGAGTTGAATGAAGTTGTCGGGACCAGGACCGCGTGATCTGCTATTATTTCCCCCTTAGGCAAAGAAACGGATGAGCCAAATGAAGTGCCGATCCCGCTAAATGAGAGGGTGCCACCGGAAAACAAGAGAGAATCGCCGTCAGCATTTAATTGACCATTGAGCTCAACGTGCAGATTAAACCAAAGCGTTGTTGGAGTGCCGGGGCGTGACGATGCGTTAAAGCTCGTATCATCGGCCTGAATCTGAAGGCCAGCATTTTGCGCATGAGAAAATCCGATTGAAAAAAAGCAAATTGCGCTTGCCGTAAGAATTTTTGTGAGTTTTGTTTTTGATAATCTAGGATCGTGATTCATTTTTGACAGGCTTAGGATTACTAAAATTATTCAGCTTTTTTAGATATAAGATTATCGTATCGTCCCAAACCATGCCACACAATAAAACGATGATTTTAAAATGGCTGCAAGATGGCCCTGCGTTTGGAATTTCCCAACAGTGGAAGAATAAGACAGGAAATGGAAGATTTCGCCGGAGTCTCATCCCCATCTTACAATTCATGATTTTTCAAAACTGCGAAGGACAATATGATTGTTATATTACAAACAAAGAGTCAAACCGACGGGTAAGGTGATCATTTGACCGGATCAGCGATATTTTTTTTTGAAATCAACAGCAGTTAAAGAAGTTATTTCTTAACAATCTTGCGCTGAATAAATTACGCATATCCATTGAGGATAGTTGGCATCACAATATTTGAGATTTATGCATAAATCTCAAAAAAAATATCGTGGAGGCTTGCAAATACCAAAAGTTGATACTATGTTTGCAGCCGACTTCCAGAATTCCCCATCTTCCTAAAGCAAAATCACGATCCACTAACAAACGCAACGCTAATTTCTTTTGGGATTTTCCATTTTACTACCGCAATCTTAATATCCGTTCTCTAATTCAACGCGATGAGCCCAATGACTCAGTTCATTGGATTCACGGCGAATCTTTTGAAAAATACATTCCATCCAAGTATTCGTTGAGTCAGGTCAGGATCGCATTCCTTTTAAGACTGAAAAGGTCTTCAATCAAGGTTTGTGTGAAACCTGAGAGTATTCTCTGTTGTTCCTGGTTGATCAGGTGCAACAACTAGACATGCGATAGTTGTTTTGAATTATAATTTTTTACCCTTTAAAAACAAAATTTATGAAAAGGTTCGCCCCTTTTTCTCACCCTTCAAAAGATCCTAAAAGTCCTCCATCAGCCATAGGTTTTCTACATCCGTCTTTTCTCGCTGGTAAGATACGAATCGGCCTTTTGGTCAGTCTTTTATTTGTTGCCTTATCAACGCTGCGATCGCAGGATTTACCGGGCTGCTCTGCTAACCTCCAGACACTGCCTTCCGGAAGTTATGTGATACCAATGGATAATACGTATCAGTTAAACTCATCTTCTTTATTTAATCTGAAGGCATACGGGCTGGTCGTTTACCTGTTAAATAACAACGTGAAAGTAAAATGGGTAATCAACACGGCGAAACTCAAAGATGGTGTCGATATTGTCACGACAGCACAGGTGGTCCATCCCTCAACTTCGTCAGCTTCAATTGAAGCCTTTGCAGGTGGTCCTTTTGTTATTTTTGCGTCAGATCTGACAGGCGTGGATGGTTTGATCAATTCTTATTATACCGCCAACAGCCTAACCGGCGCTAACAGGCCTAAAGTTTATCAAACGATTTTTCCGACAATAGTAGATGTTCGTTATGATATGACCGGTTTTAAACCCAAAGCCGGAATTCTTACTGACGGAGGAAACCAGTCCGTTCACCTCGCATTCATGACAGCTGCCAGCGTCCCGGCTTCAAACTTTGATACCACTTCCGGTAGCAGCCTGATTCCAGGTTGCTTCACCTTCGCATCGGAACCACACAATGACAAGACTGGCTCTGCTGTTGATGTGGCCATAACCAGCATCCGGAAATTTGTAACGGCAGGGGGTAACTTTCTAGCTGAGTGTGCCGCGGTTGAGAATTACGAAAATAATCCCTTGGGCCGATTTCAAACAACAACAGGTATCCAGGTTACCAATGCCCACATAGGAACGACACTTAAATATCCCAATCCAAATCTCAGCTTTTCGCAGTTTGTAGGAGCTTTTAACGGGAGTCTCACAGGAAAAGTTGAAAACTGGCAGATAAGCGACAGCGGCAGAAACAACGAAAACAACCATGCCACAGGCACAGGTTCCAGTTCATCGTCGATCGGTGCTTCTATGTCTAAATTAGGATCAGGATCGGGCGGCCTCGTCTTCTATTTAGGGAACCATAATTTCACTACGGCAGATATCGAAAATATCAATGGCATCAGGATGTACCTGAACGCCTTCCTTACACCTTCGAAGACTGTTTGCGCATCACTTCCCGTTACCATGGTCAGCTTTACGGCAGTCGCTAAAAATGAAACGGCCTACCTGCAGTGGGAAGTATCGCTGCAAATAAACAATAAGGGATTTAGTGTAGAACGCAGCGTGGACGGGATAAACTGGCAGCAAATAGGCTTTGTGAACAGCGTAAACGGTTCCAGTTCGTTGACCACATTTTACAATTACACTGATGGTAGCCCATTGAACGGAAAAAATTTCTACCGTTTGCAGCAGGAAGATTATGATGGCCATACTACTTACTCCGAGATTCAAGTCGTCGATATTGCATCGCAACAGTCCATTGCGCTATGGCCCAACCCGGTCAAAGACCAGCTGAACATACATGTGTCTGGCGAAGAATCCGGCGCATTGAAGGCCAGTCTTTTTGATATGGCCGGCAGAGCGGTGAAGCAGGTTACGTTGCATGCAGGCATGAACACGCTTAGTTTAAATGCTCTTCCCACTGGCATCTATGTCGTTCATGTAATTATGCCCGATGGCGAAACAATAAATGAAAAGTTGAGTAAACAATAGCAACGAATAGTGAAAATTAATTAGCAAGATTTTAGTTTTAAAGGGTACGATCAACAACGGCCGGGCTTTTCCAAGCCTGGCTTTTTGTATGGTTACCTTATCAATCAGACCGAGTTCATGCGTCCTTAACTCAGCGTCTAAAGAGGCCCTGAAAAGCAGGTTAGCGAGGGAAGCATGTTCCTCAGTTGGCCTTCATTTCGCGCCAATTTTAATAATCTATAATAACTTGCCTGTCTAAACTAATCCTTGTCGCTGCTCCTCGTCCGGTTGACCAAGTTTCCAAACTTGGGAAATACCAGACCACATGATACATGCTTTATATTAGTAAAAACTAATCGTATATACGCAGTTAAGTACAATTATTCTTGATGAGCCGACGTTAGTAGCCCAATTCCAATATCAAGCACCCAACACGTGCTGCCTTTTTAATGAAAAACTCGACCCTTTTGACACTTCTTTTGCGCATTGCCCTTCCGATATGCTGGGCACTAGCAATCCCTGCCTCAACGTTAGCCCAGGCAACCTGGACGGGGTCTTCCAATACCAACTGGAACAATGCTTTAAATTGGAGTACGTCTGCCGTTCCCGGCAACACGATCAACGTTACGATTCCGGGTGGGCTGACCAACTATCCCGTGGTTTCCTCCGGGGGTCTGCAAGTCAAGAACATAACTATTAATAGCAGCGGTTCCGGAGCGACGCTGACGATTGCGACCGGAGGTTCCCTGACATCTTCCGGGACTGTCACGGTTGACGCTAATGGTACATTTGCGGTGACTGGCGGAACATTTTCTTCTTCTACCACTATTACAGTAAACGCAAGCGGTATCCTCACTGCTTCTTCAGGAACCTTGTCGAATTCTGGTGCAATAAGCATCAGTGGAACCATGACGGCCAGCGGTAGCGCTGTAAATGCGACGGGAACTTTGACAATAAATGTGGGGGGTACTTTGACCGTCTCCGGCTCCACGATCAGTGCTTCCAAACCAGTCAGCGACAATGGAACGCTAAATGTCTCCTCGGGAAGCCTCAGTACGGCAAGTGGCCAGGGAATTTCAGGCAACGGTAACTTCGCTATGTCCGGAGGCACAGTTACAGTCGGAACGGCCTCAACGGGAGGCAGCGATTTTAATCTTCATGGAACTGTGGACCTTAGTGGAGGTCTTCTGGAAATTGGTCACGATTTTGACCTGCAAAGTGCGTCAGGTCAAACTGCGACAGGCGGAACGGTGGAATTTATGGGTGTGGCTGGTGGGGCACCCTTTGCTACGGGCACTTATCAGTTTTACAACGTGCAG
>Ga0070731_10003727_pt1 | contig 13551 bp, 10 predicted proteins | sample Coa_R1_2_FD_66448 | JGI IMG/M metagenome (GOLD analysis project Ga0070731, IMG submission 66448) | Surface soil microbial communities from Centralia Pennsylvania, which are recovering from an underground coalmine fire - Coalmine... | ecosystem: Environmental > Terrestrial > Soil > Unclassified ... | reverse complement strand
GCGGCGAGCGCGAGGGCAAGGGAGCCGAAGACGACGAGCATCGAAGCCGCGGCTTGTTGCTTGTCCGCAGCCCCGTGCAGCGCCTCGGCGAAGGTGGTCACGCCGAACAGCGGAAGGTCGGGATCGAGAGACCGGACCGCCGGCCCAAGGGCTGCCAGAACCGCCGCAGGCGGCCCGCCGGTTCGTAGGGCCAGCACCTGGCGAAGCGGCTCGCCGGGTCCCGCGATTCTCAGTCGCTTGCCTACCGCGTCCTCACCAGGCCAGAGTCGCTTCGCGAGCGTTTCGTTCACGATCGCCACCGGTGGCGTTCGCGCTTCGTCACGGGATTCGAAACCGTGGCCGCGCACCAGCGGCAGTTCGAGCGCGTCGAAGTACGCGGGAGTCACGCTGGACGAGTACGACGCGACGCCTCGGGCATCGTCGGCGGCGCCCTCCGGCTTCACGGAGGTGCCCGCGTACCTTCCTCCGAAGGGCACGTTGCTCGCGAGCGCCGCTGCCTCGACCCGCGGGAGCGCCGCAGCCTTGGCGAGCAGCTCACGCTCGAATGCTGCCTGCTGGTCGCGCGAGTACCCCTGGCGCCCGAGGTCGAACGACACATAGGCTCCGGTCCGCGATGCGTAGCCGGGGTCGGCACGGAACGCGTTCGACAGGCTGCGAACGAACAGGCCTGCGGTGACCAGCACCACGAGGGAAGCGGCAACCTGGCCGACCACCAGGGCATCTCGCAGGCGATGACGCACTGGCCCGATCCGCAACGTGATCCCCTCGTTCTTGAGGGCAGGAACGAGCGACGGCCTGGTCGCGCTCAAGGCGGGTGCGAGCCCGAACACGATTCCTGCGGCGGCGGCCACGGCGGTCGTCGCACCGAGAACGCGACCATCGGGCGTGAGGGCGGCGACGATGCCCGGCGGGATCTCGCCGAGCTGCGCAATCAGCCCGGTCAGCCAGAAGGAAAGCAGCACGCCGAGGCTGCCCGCGATGATCGAGAGGAGGATGCTCTCGGTCAGCAGCTGGCGCACCAGCCGGGCACGTGTGGCGCCAAGCGCCCTGCGCACCGCGAACTCCTTCCGGCGCGACATGGCCCGTGCAAGGAGGACATTCGCCGAGTTGGCGCAAGCCACGACCAGCACCAGGAGCGGCACGATCATCAACAGCGAAAGCACCGGAAGCAGTTCACTGCGATTGGAGGGATCGACGCCACCGGCCGCGCTCAGCACCGTGAGGCCGATGGCATCCTCGGGAGCGCGGTCAGCCGGCCGCAATTGTGCCGCGAGGACACTGATCTCCGCCCGCGCCTGCGCGAGTGAACGCCCGGGCGCGAGCCGGCCAAGCACGCGCAGCCACCCGATCGCGTTCCGGTCGTCCAGGGATCCCTCCCACCCGGGTTCCGCGGTGTCAATCATCGCCATCGGCATCCAGATGGCGAGAGGCTCGTCATCATTGATCTCGATCCCCGTGAACCCCGGGGGTGCGATGCCGATGATGGTGAACGGGTGCCCGTTGATGCGGACGGTACTGTTCACGGCCTGCGGATCGGCACCGAGCCTGCGCCAGAATCCGTCGCTGATCACGACGACGGGATGCGCGCCCGGATCGGCATCGTCGGCGGCAGCGAAGGTGCGGCCCCGTGCCGCGCGCATCCGAAGGACGTCGAAGTAGTTCCCGGTGACGAGTTCGCCCCGCACGCGCGCGGGCGTCGAGCCGCCGAACGACAGCCACACATGCGAGTAGCCGAGCAGCCCGCTGAACGACTTCGTGCGGCCCCGGACATCGGCGTAGTCAGGATACGACATGTTGACCAGGCGACCAGCACGCCCAACGGTCGCCGTAATCCACGCGAGCCGCCCAGGATCCGCGGCGGGCACGGGCCGATAGAGCGTCGCGTTCAGCAAGGTGAACATCGACGTGTTGGCGCCGATGCCGAGCGCCAGTGTGACGATCGCGATGACAGTACTCACACGACCGGCAAGCAACTGGCGACCGGCGAAGCGGAGATCCTGGATCAGCGCGTCCATGGCTCCCGACTCCGGAGCTGGGACCCGCGCGAGCGGGGTGTTCGCCTACGCGTGCGTGGCTTCCGCCTCGTCGACGACCTTGCCGTCGAACAGGTAGATCCCGCGGTCCGCGTGCTGCGCGTAACGCGGATCGTGCGTGACCATGCAGATGGTCGCCCCATTTCGGTTCAATTCGCGCAGCAGTTCCATCACGGCCTCGCCGTTGACGGAATCGAGGTTGCCGGTGGGTTCGTCGGCAAGGAGGATTGCGGGATCGCCGGCCACCGCGCGAGCCACCGCCACGCGCTGCTGCTGACCGCCCGAGAGCTGCGCGGGATAGTGCTTTGCACGGTGTGACATCCCGACGCGCTCCAGCGCCGCCAGCACGCGCTCTTTGCGCTCCGTGGCGCTCATCCCCCGGTAGGTCAGCGGGAGCTCGACGTTCTCGTACACCGTGAGGTCGCCAATCAGGTTGAAGGCCTGGAAGATGAAGCCGATCTGCCGGTTCCGGACGCGCGCGCGGTCGGCGGCATCGAGGCCGGCAACGGACTTGCCGTCGAGCATGTACTCGCCCTCGCTCGCCGTGTCGAGGAGCCCCAGGATGGACAGCAGCGTGGTCTTGCCACACCCCGAGGGTCCTGAGATCGCCACGTACTCTCCCTGCTTGATCTCCAGGTGTACCTCCGCAAGCGCGTGTGTCTCCACTTCGTCGGTGTAGAAGATCTTCTTGATGCCCTTCAGGTGGATCAGCGACTCGCCGTTGGTGGCCATCGTGTGCTCCGTTGGTTCGATTGTCTTCGCTCGCCGTTGCCCGCGCCCCGACCGTACACCCTGCTCCGTGCCCACCCCTGGTCCGGTCCCCTACTTCAGCCGCACCCGGTCCACGTTGTCCCACTGCGACATGTCCGACAGGATCACACGATCGCCCACCTGGAGGCCCCGCACAATCTCTGCCGTGTTCACCGAACTCACGCCCAGCACCACTTGGACGCGGATCGCCGCGCTGCCGCCATCAACGACCTTGAACAGGCCGACCGTCCCCGTTCCGGCACCGGACGCCGGCCGGCCCGTGAACAGCACGTTCGGCAGCTTCTGGATCGTAATCGTGCCGTCGATGCTGAGGTCGGGCACCGCACCCGCCGGCAGTGCCCCGTCCAGCTTGACGTCCACGGTCACGGTCCCTGCCACCGCCGACGGGTCCTTGCGTGAGACATGCCCGTCGATGTGACCGTTTCTCGTGTCCACATCGGCGGCCTGGCCGATCTGTACGTCCTTGGCCTGCGACTCGGGGATGCGCAGCACCGCCTTCAGGCTTCCCGGCTGCACGACCTTGGCGAGTGTGGTGCCCGCCGTCACCCACTGTCCCTGCTGGAGCGTGAGCTCCTGCACCACGCCGGCGTCCGGCGCCCGCACCACCAGGGACTTGAGGACGTTCTCCTGGAAATCCGCAATCGCCCGCAAGCGCACGACCTGCTCGGCCTGCACCGCGATCTGCGAATCGACGGTTTGCCTCGACAACTTGAGTTGCTCTTCTCCCACGCGCTTGCGCGTGACGAGTTCCTCGGCACCCGCCCTCTTGAGGTTCGCATCGAAGGGTGAAATCAGGTTTCGCTTCAGGAGCGAGTCGGCGGCGGCCGCGTCCTGCTTCGCCTGGACAAACTGCGTGTTGATCGTCGCGAGGGCGCCTTCCTGCGTCAGGATTGTCGTACGCAGGCTCGTTCGCAGCGTCGACAGGGCGAGCTGCGCGGCACTCAGTGCCTGCTCTGCGGTCAGTGCCTGGATCTGGACGTCCGGATTCGACAACTCCAGCAGAATGTCCCCGGGGTTGACCTTCTGCCCGGACTGGGCCACGAGTTTCTCGACCCTCGCCGACGCCTGCGACGTGATCCAGCGAATCTGCTCCGGTACGAGGTTTCCCGGGCCCCGGACTTCGCGTACCATCTCACCGCGCCGCACCGAGTCGATCATCAACGTACCGGCCTCGACCGTCGGCGAGGCAGGCCGCAGGTTCGACAGCAGAATCGTGACGACGACGAGGGCGACCGCACCCGCCCCAATGCCGACATTCCGGCCAGTCTTCTTTCTGGGAGCTCGCGCGACGTCCATGCCGGATTCGGAATTGAGGAATTCAACGTGTGGGACCACCCGCGCACCGGCAACAGCGTACGGCCGTCGTGGCGCCAGAATATGAGAGGTAGCCAAGGCAAGGGTCGTGCCGTTCTCCCGCGCCCATAACCACCCTACGTTCCTGCTCTTAGCGTGTTTCGCCTGTGCGTTTGACAACGCCAAGCCGCGCGGGGTTGGGATTGAGAGTCCCGAAAGCGGACACCGGCGCCCCGCGGGGCCCGCCGCGAAGGTGGCGCCTCAGTGCACCAGCAGGCGCCTCGCGAGCCGTTCCGCGAACTTCTCCCGCGTCATGGTGCGGCGGAACTCTTCCGGAGCCACGCCCACGATTCGGCGTGCGTGGGCCACGAGGAGCCGTGGACGCACGTATCCGCACTGCACTGCGATCGCAGCGTTCGACAGGGAGCCCTCCGTGGCCGGTTCCCACACGCGCGCCAGGCGAGCCGCGTCGAGGAGCATCGCGGCGCCGTCGATGCCGGCCCGCTCCATCCACCGGTCCACAGTGCGGCGCGCGAAACCGCTGCGCTGGGCGAGGTCATCCACCCACCTCGGGAGCGGGCCATTCCCGAACAGCCCGACCGAGACCGTGCGCAGGCGGTCCGGGAATCGATGCAGGCACTTCGCGACATGATTCAGCAGGATCGCGGGCACCGACGGTTGCACCAGCGATGCCAGCCGATGCGCGAGCAGGACCGCGTCGTCCTCCGTGCCGCGAATCACGAGTTCGTGCGCCCCAAGCTCCGCGGCCTGCACGATCCGCCGGGCACTTGCGCTGGTGAGGGTCGTCAAGAGGATCACGGGAACGGCGGTCTGCCGGAACACGGCGTGCAGTCGTGCGAACTCGTCGTCGCTGAGGGCGCCAGGGTCTACGAGGAGGGCGTCCAGCTCCCGCTCACGAACGGCGTGAGCGGCCGCCGTGGTGCTGCGCTCGAACGCCAGGGTGCTGCCGGGGCCGACGGCGCGCCCCGCGACCGTGCGCGAGGAATCAGGAAGTAGCGCGAGAATTCGCATCTGGCGGGGAGGTCGGGAGGTGCGTGACGCGGGGCAAGTTGCCAGCTTGGTGGACGTCGCGCGGAGTGTCAAGACTGGCGCAAAAGCGGCGTTGGGTCACTTTGAAGTAGGGAGTTTTCAGGACCCATATTAGCTTCCCGGCATGGCAAAACGTCCCGCGCGGCCGAAGGATAGCGCGCTCTTGGCGAAGCTCATAGTAGACATCGCGAGCGGCGAGCGCCCGAATGATTCGTTCCCGGTCGAGACTGCGGCCACGCGTCGAGGGGATGCGAGAGCAGCGGCACTCTCGCCGCGAAAGCGTAAGGCCATCGCGAAGAAAGCCGCCGCCGCGCGCTGGAAGAAGTAGCGCCTACCTGCCGCGCCCGCGTCCGAGAATCTCGAATGCGGGATTCTCCTCGGTGTCCTTCGTTTCCTTCTCCACGCGCTCCTTGGCGCGCTCTCGCTTCAACACGGAATGGATCGCCTGTAGAAGCTCGGTCCGAGTCTTGGAGGCCATTCCTCCCGCGAGCAGTGCGTCCGCGATCTGGGGCGGCGTATACTCACCCGGCCAAAGTCGGATAAGTTCGCGGTACGCCTCGGTTGGCGTCTTGCGAGCGAAGAATCCTGGAGGGATCGCCGGAGGAGCCGCCTTGCCGTTGCTCGCCGCGCCCTGCACCTCGACGGCATCCGGCTCCAGTGCGACGACTAGACGCCTCATGCTCTGGATACTGGCCTCTAGCGCGCTCCGTTGCTCGTCGAGTCCTGAGAGCCGTCGCTCCAAGTCTCTCAAAACAGCCGTGTAGTTGATCTTCATTTCCGCGTCCGTCGTCATGGTAGTTGTCCCTCCGCGAGCCCGGTGTTATACTGACAGAGGACCGTGAGGGGGCGATGCACCGCCCGCACCTCACGGTCGTGTCAATTAGCTACACTTTTGTCATGTACCACCTCCAGCCGTCTTAGCGGCGTGTTGGAGTGTTCAGGCGGCGATTCGGGGTTCCTCGACAGGAACAACCCCCGGGTCGCCGCCTTTCGCTTGTGCGACTAGGTTAAGGGTTGGACCAAGCGTGCACAAGTCCCGCCCACAAACGGCGTATGTTTGCTCTGGCAAAGTCGCCCTTGACAAACTAGAGCGCTTCAAGCATTATTGTCCACTATGAACATCCTCTCTCCTGCAAAGCGCAGCGCCATCATTCGGGCGCTCATCGAAGGAAACTCCGTTCGCTCGACGTGCCGGATCGTCGGCGTGGCCAAGGGAACCGTCCTCAAGCTGCTTGCTGAGGTTGGCACGGCGTGCGCCGAGTATCAGGACAAGGTGATGCGCAACCTTCCCTGCAAGCGTATCCAGTGCGACGAGATTTGGTCTTGGGTGGGCTGCAAGGAGCGCAACGTCCCGGTTGAGGAACGCGGGCAGGGGCGCGGCGATACGTGGACGTGGACGGCGATCTGCGCCGACACCAAGCTCATTCCCTCATGGTTCGTCGGACGCCGCGACGCCGACGCTGCCTACACCTTCATGGAGGATCTGGCATCGCGTCTCGCGAACCGCGTTCAGCTCTCGACTGACGGACACAAGGCGTATCTGCGTGCCGTTGACGAAGTGTTCGGAGCGAACGTGGACTACGCGATGCTGGTTAAAATCTACGGCGGCGGAATCAACGCTGGCGAGACGACCCGCTACAGCCCCCCGGAGTGCATCGGGACGGAGATTTACCCGATCACCGGCAACCCAGAGCATAAGCACATCAGCACGTCATACGCGGAAGCATCCAACCTCACGATTCGGATGCGCAATCGCCGCATGACGCGCTTGACGAATGGCTACAGCAAGAAGCTGGAGAACCACGTTCACTCGGTCGCGCTCTTTATGATGGCCTACAACTTCGTGCACGTTCACCACACGCTCACGAAGGCCGCGAAGGGTGTTCACACCACGCCCGCGATGGCCGCTGGCGTTACCGACCGCGTATGGAACGTAGCCGATATTGTCGCGCTTCTCGCCTAGATGATTGCCAGCTTGTGCTGCGAGCTCGTTCCTTTCGTTCTGATTTTGCTCGGCGTGAGAAATGCCTTACCGCCCTCGATGATTTCGCGAACGGTCAATAGCTGGATCTTCTCGTACCTGACGCCTCGGTATTCCCAGTAGCCCGCCTTTGACGCCGCCCCCCGCATTGCCTTAGTTGGTTCGTGCAGAGAGATAAATCCGGCGAGGCGCGCGTTCGGTTCGCTGGCGAGTGTGCCAATCAAGTCGCGAATATCCGTCGGGTGTACCGCCCCTCCTTTGACCGATAGCACCATTGACCCAAAGGACCCGTCCGCCTCGAAATAAATCCGGCCGTCTACTCCTTCGTCCCCGGTTTTTTTCGTCGGGAATCCCTCAACATACTCGACCGCCCAGTGTTCAAACTGAAACGGGTTTTCGTCAAATAGCGCCGTCGCCGACTCGACGCTGTTCGGAATCCCGTGCTCCTCGTACTGCTCGCCCCGAATGAGGCCGTACCGCTCTCCTAGCTGCTCCTCCACGATGCGCACCGCCAGAATCGCCACATCGCATCCAATCCAGCGGCGACCCGCTTCGTGGGCAGCGTAGATCGTCGTCCCGCAACCGCAGAAGGGATCGAAGACAAGATCACCCTTGTTGCTCGACGCGTCGATGATACGTCGAAGTAGTGGCACTGGCTTTTGCGTGGGGTAGCCCATGCGCTCGTGGGACTGCGACGAAATGGGCGCTATGTCCGTGATGATATCCTGAATCTTCACGCCGGGCGCTTCGTCCAGGTATCGCTTCTGTTGCGGGACAGAACCCCTCGTCGGCCAGTAGATGACGCCCGCTGCATCCAGCATATCAAGCTTTTCCTGCGTGGACAGCGTATCGAGTCGCTTGCCGTCCGCAATGCGTCGCAGCGCCACCGTCGGCACCGCCCAATGCCGACCAACCGCAGTCGGATCGACTCCACGCCACGGCTTTCCAGAATCGCCGGTTCGCGTTCCAGCACCCGTTAGCGTGACGAGTCTGAAGCGCCCGCGCGCATCCGTGAAGCGGTAGTAATCATCGGTGTAACTGTCGTCGTAATCTTGAAATACATCATTCCATGTGAACGTGGCGGACGCGGTGTAGTAAAGCAGCACGTCGTGAATCGGCCCCCAACGCTTTGCTCCACCGTGGGAGTGGGTTCGTTTCCACACGATTTCATTTTGAAAGTTCGTGTGTCCGAAAATGCCGTCCAGCATGACCTTGATGTAGTGGCTCGCCGTGGGATCGCAATGGAGATAGAGCGACCCCGTCGGCTTGAGAATCTTCTTCATATGCACCAGCCGCTCGACCATGTAGATCAGGTAGGCGAGTAGGTGCGGTTGCACATCCTTGAGAGCGTGCACCCAGAGCCGCCAGAACTCGATGTAGTAGTTCTCGACGCCAATCTCCGCCAAGAGTGCCGGCATTGTCTGCGACAGATGTTCCTTCTCAACGTCCATCTCCCACGTATCGCAGAAGGCTTGCGCCTGTTCCGGGATAGGGCGCCCGGTGTACTTCGAGTAAATGAGGTTGTACGTCTGGTCCGACTTGAACGGGGGGTCCAAGTAGATGAGGTCCACGCTCCATTTCGGCATCTGCTGCATGATATGCAGATTGTCGCCGTAGAGCAGTTGATTCATGCGGCGCACGCCCGGACGATCGGCTTCGTCCAAGAGTGCCCATTGCGGGGTTCCATCCTTCGTCCGTTTGGTTCGCGGCATCCGCACCAATAGACGATCCAAAAGGCCGGACGGCTAGCCCGGCTCCCCAAGAATCGTGCCGCGCTCTTAGTCAAGGGGATGCAAACTGACCCAACGCCGCAAAAGCTACGCGCGGTTTTCCTTGTATCAATCCCCTGCACGGGGTAGTATACGAGTCCTCACCCCGGGGTTCGGTCGCGTCAGGCGAAGCGTTTCTCCGCGCCTGTCCCCATTCCCCAAGTCGTTTGCACGGGCGCGAGTAGCTCAGCTGGATAGAGCGTCGGCCTCCGGAGCCGAAGGTCGTGGGTTCGAATCCCGCCTCGCGCATCGTTCCTCCCCTCCCCATGGACATCTCAGAACTCCGCCGGAAGTCCGTTGCCGACCTCAAGGTCATGGCGGAAGGGCTGCGCATCGACACGTCGTCCGGCCTCCGCAAACAGGAACTGATCTATCGGATCGAGCACGCGTTGCTCGCGAGCGACGTGATCCTTCGCGCAGAGGGAACGCTCGAGCTGCTCTCGGAGGGGTTCGGCTTCCTGCGGAGTGCCGACTGGAATTACCTGGCCGGACCCGATGACATCTATGTCTCCCAGACGCAGATCCGCCGGTTCAACGTGAAGACGGGCGACACCATTCGCGGCCGGGTTCGCCCACCCAAGCCGTGGGAGAAGTACCTTGCCTTGTTGCAGATCGAGTCGGTCAACGGGGTCGACCCGGAGTCGATTCAGCGGCGGGTACCCTTCGACAACTTGAAGCCACGGTATCCCGACCAGCGGCTCCGCCTCGAGACGGCAGCCGCAGACCTGTCCATGCGGGTCGTCGACATGATCGCGCCGCTCGGCAAGGGGCAGCGCGGACTCATCGTCGCTCCACCCAGGGCCGGCAAGACGATCCTCCTCCAGAAGATGGCGAATGCCATCGCGGACAACCACCCGGAAGTCGCACTCATCGTCCTGCTGATCGACGAGCGCCCGGAAGAGGTGACCGACTTCATCGCCTCGGTGCCCAGCGCGGAAGTCATCAGCTCCACGTTCGACGAGCCGGCGGCACGTCACGTTCAGGTCGCCGAGATGGTGATCGAGAAGGCGAAGCGCCTGGTCGAGGCCGGCCGGGACGTCGTGATCCTGCTCGACTCGATCACGCGTCTCGCACGCGCCCACAATACGGTCACGCCCATGTCGGGCAAGATCCTCTCTGGCGGCGTGGACGCCAAGGCGCTCGAGAAGCCGAAACGGTTCTTCGGCGCGGCGCGGCGCATCGATGGCGGAGGATCGCTGACCATCGTCGCCACCGCACTCGTCTCGACCGGCTCGCGCATGGATGAGGTGATCTTCGAGGAGTTCAAGGGCACGGGCAACATGGAACTGATCCTCGACCGCGAAATCGCCAACCGGCGTGTGTTCCCCGCGATCGACATGCTGAAGTCCGGCACTCGAAAGGAAGAGTTGCTCCTGAGCGAGAAGGAAAAGAACAGGGTGTTCCTGATTCGGCACTTCCTCGGCGACATGCCGGCGGAGGACGCCATCGTCTTCCTCCTCAAGCGGATGGCGCGGACCAGGAACAACGACGAGTTCTTCGAGAGGATGGCCGAGGGCGAATGAAGCGCTGGATGGCGATCGACCTCGGCGACCGGCGCGTCGGCCTCGCGGTGAGCGATCCCACGGGAACGATCGCCTCACCCGCCGGTTTCATCGAACGACGCGCGGGAAAGCGGCCACCGCTCACCCTTCTCCTCGAAAAGGCGCGCGAGCTGGGTGTCCAGGGGTTCGTCGTGGGCCTTCCGCTGGACCAGCATGGCGAGGAGACGGCGCGGACCGCCGAAGCGAGGCGGCTGGCGGCGGAACTGGAGAAGAAGACGGGCCTCTCCGCCCGTCTCGTGGACGAACGTTTCACGACGGCATCGGCCCTGCGCGCGGTGAGGGAGATGGAGGGCTCGACGCGCGGCCGCAAGGGGGACGTGGACGCCATGGCAGCCACGCTCCTGCTCCAGCATGCCATGAAGCTCGCCGGCAATGCCGGGTGACCGCCGCCGGATCCGTGGAGTCGCGCTGATCGGGGCGATCGTCGTCGCGGTCGCCTGCAACGCGCCCAGCGGACCCGAGGTGCGTTTGACGATTCGGAGGGGTTCGCCGTTCCGCGAGGCGGCTGAGTCGCTCGCCGCCCACGGGGTGGTCACGTCAGCCCGCGCGTTCGCGCTCTACGCCATGATGCGCCGGCACGACCGCTCCCTCCGCTACGGCACGTACATCCTGAAGAAGGAGATGAACTGGGAGCAAACCCTCGACGCCCTGCGAGCCGGGCGCGGGATCGTGCACACGGTCACGATTCCGGAGGGGTACACCATCGCGGAAATCGCGCCAATAATCGCCGAGGCGCTCGAGGTACCGGTCGACTCGGTAAACGTCGCTGTTCGTGACAGCGCACTTCGGCATCGGCTCGACGTACCGACTCCAACCATTGAGGGATACCTCTTCCCCGACACCTACACGTTCGCAGACCGCACGAGCGCCCGCGACGCCGTGCAGACCATGGTCGACGCGTTCGACAAGGCGTGGAAGCCGGAGTGGAACGACCGGCTTCGTCAGGTCCGGCTCACGCGGCACGACATCGTGACCCTCGCGTCGATCGTGGAGAAGGAGGTGCGGCGTCGGGAGGAGGGACCGGTGGTCGCCGCCGTGTACCTCAACAGGCTCAGGATCGGCATGCAGCTCATGGCTGATCCAACCGTCACCTATGCCCTCGGAAAGCGGCCGGGGCGCGTGACGTTCAAGGACCTGAGGGTGAAATCGCCGTACAACACGTACATGGTCCGCGGCCTTCCACCGGGTCCGATCGCTTCCCCGGGCTCGGCGAGCATCGAAGCGGCGCTCTATCCCGCCAAGGTGAACTACCGCTTCTTCGTCGCCGCGCCGGACGGCCATCATGAGTTCAGGAGGACATACGAGGAACACCTGGCGGCGATCGAAATGGTCAGGCGTGCGGCTCGCAAGGATTCCGTCCCGCCGTGAGGCAGGCCACGCACGCCGTCATCTCTGCGCGGGGAGCGCGTCGGTGGGAGCATGGCCATCCATGGGTCTTCCGCTCCGACGTCGCGCAGGCTCCCGTGGCGCCACCTGGGGCGGTCATGGTCGACGACCAGCAGGGCCGCGCGCTCGGCTGGGCACTGTGGAGCCCGGCCTCGGAAATTTCGCTGCGCTTGCTGGACCGTTCGATGGAGGCGCGGATCGACGAGGCGTGGTGGCGCGAGGGAATCGCGCGCGCCATCGCGCGCAGGGCGGCCCTGGCGACAGAGGCCACGGGATACCGGCTCGTCTTCGGGGAGAGCGATGGACTCCCGTCCCTCATTGCCGACCGGTACGACCGCTGGCTCGTAGTGCAGCTCCTTTCCGCAGGTGCGGAGGCATTCCGCGCGGAGATCGTCGACGCCCTCCGGGCGCTCACCGGCGCGGAGGGAATCCTCGCGCGCCACGATGTGTCGGTTCGAACCCGCGAGGGACTCTCACGCGGGGTCGAGGCGCTGTGGGGCGACGTGCCGGACGAGGTCGAGATCGAGGAGGCGGGAATCCGGTACCTCGCCGCGCCGCACACGGGGCAGAAGACGGGAGCATTCCTAGACCAGCGCGAGAACCGCGCGCTCGCGGGCTCGGTGGCGGGGGGCCGCGCGCTGGATCTCTTCTGCTATCACGGGGGCTTCGCGCTGCACCTCGCGCGGCGGTGCGAGCACGTCACCGCGGTGGACGCCTCGTCCGCCGCCTTGACGCGCGCAAGTGAAAACGTGGCCCTCAACCGGCTCGGGAATATTTCGCTCGTCGAAGCCGATGTGTTCGACTTCCTGCGCGATCGGGTGAAGGAAGGCGTGCGGTACGATACGATCGTCCTCGACCCACCGGCGTTCGCGAAGAACAGGGCGTCCCTGGATGGTGCCGTCCGCGGCTATCGGGACGTCAACCTGCACGCGATGCGACTGCTCGAGCCGGGAGGACGGCTCTACACGGCCAGTTGCAGTTATCACCTCTCGAAGCCGCGTTTTCTCGACATGCTTCGGGACGCCGGTGCGGCCGCTGGACGGCGCCTGATCCTCCGCGCCATCACGACCCAGCCGCTCGATCATCCGGAGGTCGTGACGGTACCCGAGACGGGGTACCTGAAGGGCGCGCTCCTCGAAGCGGCGGATTAGCATCGTGACGTCCGCGCCGTCATCGACGTCACCGTTAAGGGCGGGCAGTCCGCCGCCGGGCAGCTCTCCGGTTTGAGGAACCGCTCCTTGTCGCTAGCTTGGCAGGCATGATCCAGCGCGGACCGCGTTCGCTGCGGCACGAATACGAGATGTATTTCGACCGCGAGATCGAATCCTACAAAGAATCGGTATCCCGCCAGCATCTCTGCGGGATCGCCGACTCGGCCCAGGCCATGCTCGAAGGCGAGCTCCAGCTCGGCATGCGGGACGTACTCCTCGCAGCCGAAGTGGATCGCCTGATCGCGAAGCGGCTGAAGCTCCCGAGCTTCGAAGTGTGGCGACGGAGACGGCTCAAGAACGCGTCAGAACCGAAACGTCCGGAGTACTGGGGACTCCGCAGCGACACGCCCCTCGCGCACGCGATTTCGTCCGCGTCGCTGAAGGCGCGCGTAGTGGTGTCCGGTGCGCGCGTGCAAGGATCCGCGCTGTACCTCGCGGCCAACGGTTGTCAGGTAACGGCGATCGAACCGGAGCAACAGGTCGTCGACCGCGTGC
>Ga0070731_10003726_pt1 | contig 13553 bp, 13 predicted proteins | sample Coa_R1_2_FD_66448 | JGI IMG/M metagenome (GOLD analysis project Ga0070731, IMG submission 66448) | Surface soil microbial communities from Centralia Pennsylvania, which are recovering from an underground coalmine fire - Coalmine... | ecosystem: Environmental > Terrestrial > Soil > Unclassified ... | reverse complement strand
GACGATCACGTCAAACTGCTTCGGCGCGCGCACCAGCTGCATCGCGCAATTGTCGGCGTACATGAAGGAAAGCTCGACATCGGGGTAGTCGGCGTGCACCCGGCGGGAGACCTCGCGCCACAGGATGCCGGACTCCATGACGTTGGCCTTGTCGACTTCGGTGAGGCGGTGCTGGCGCTTGCGCGCCAAATCGAACCCGGCGCGCACGACGCGCTCGATTTCCGCCTCGGTATAGACTTCGGTATTGATGCCGCGGCGGGTGCCGTCGGGCAAGGTTTCGATGCCGCGCGGGTCGCCGAAATAGATGCCGCCGGTCAGCTCGCGCACGATCATCAAATCCAGCCCGGCGACGAGCTCGCGCTTCAAGGCCGAGGCGTCGGCCAGCGCCTCGAACACCACGGCCGGGCGCAAATTGGCGAAGAGATCCATTTCCTTGCGCAGGCGCAGGAGGCCGCGCTCCGGCTGTAACTCGAACGGGAGCGTCTCCCATTGCGGGCCGCCGACCGAGCCGAACAGCACGGCGTCCGCTTGCATCGCCTGGGCGAGCGTCGCCTCGGTCAGCGGCACCCCCGCAGCGTCGTAGGCGCTGCCGCCGACCAGCCCCTCGCTGACGTCGAAGCGGGCGATGCCGCGGCGGTCGAAGAATTCGACGACGCGCATGACCTCGGCCATGATTTCGGGGCCGATGCCGTCGCCCGGCAGCACGAGGACTTTGCGGTTGGAGCGGGGGTCGGCCATGGCGTGGTTCATTCCTGTCGTCGCGGCGGCGGCACCATAGAGAACGGGTGAGGCCGGGCCAAGCCCGCGCGGCCTAGAATTCCGCCGAGTAGCCGCCATCGACCGGCAGCGCCGCCCCGGTCACGAAATCGGAGGCCGGCGCCGCGAGGAAGACCGCGATGCCGGCGAGATCCTCGGGCCGGCCCCAGCGGCCGGCCGGGGTGCGGCCGAGGACGCGCTCGTTGAGGCCCGGCACCTGGCGGCGCGCGTCTCGCGTCAATTCGGTGTCGATCCAGCCCGGCAACACCGCGTTGACCTGGATGTTGTCCTTGGCCCAGGCGTTGGCGAGCGATTTGGTCAGCTGGACGAGGCCGCCCTTGCTCGCCGAATAGGCCGCCGCGTAGGCGGCGCCGAACAAGGACATCATCGAGCCGATATTGATGATCTTGCCGCCGCCCTGCCCCAGCATCACCGGATAGGCGGCTTGCGCGCAGGCGAAGGCGCCGGTGAGGTTGGTGTCGAGCACCGCCCGCCACTCAGGAATCGCATAATCCTGCGGCGGCTTGCGCACCGACATGCCGGCGTTGTTAACGAGGATGTCGAGGCGGCCGAAGCGCTCCACTGTCTGCCGCACGAGGTCGCGGCACGAATTGGGATCGGCGACGTCGAGCGCGACGAAGGCGCTGTCGACACCCTGCGCCTGCAGCGCCGCCACGGCGGCCGCGGATTTCTCGCGGTTGCGCGCCGCCACCACCACGCTCGCCCCGGCAGCGGCGAGGCCCTGCGCCATGCCGAGCCCGATCCCGCCATTGCCGCCGGTGACGACCGCGACGCGGCCCTTGAGGTCGAACAGGCTCATCGGCTCTCCCCTCGCCGCGCATGGCGCTGCGGCCCACTGTGTGGCAGGGAAAGCGGCGGCGCCACGCTAAATGCAGCGAGCCCGGCGGGGATCGCCGGGCTCGGGCAAATTCGCGCTCCAAGGGCGCGACGGCTAGCGGCTGAACCCCGGCGGCATGGTGCCGCCGTTCCAGCCTCGGCGCTTGCCGTGGCTCCAGCCCGGCGGCATGCCAGCGCCATTCCAGCCATGCTTGTTGCCGTGGGTGAAGCCGCGCGGCAGGCCGGTACTGCCGAACCCGCCATGGCTGCTTCCGGCAAACCCGGCGCCGCCGTCGCCGGCAAACCCGGCATGACTGCCGCCGGCGAAACCGCCACCGCCACCAGCACCGCCGCCACCGCCACCACGGGCGAACGCCGGCGCCGCCGTCATGGCGATCAGGCTCGTCACCGCAATCGCGATCAGAATTTTGCGCATGGTGCCTCGCTTTCCGGCCCACCGTGCCGTCCGAAACATTAGGAAACGGTTTACGCGCCATTAACGCGGGGCGCCGGGGTCGCGTTGCTGGGCCTGGGAAAAATCAGCGGTTTCATGCGACAGTCGCGGCATGAAAGAGCGTGGCGGGACAATGCAGCGGCGAACGATGCTGGCCGGCGGTGCGGCTTTGGCGGCGGTGGCGATGCTGCGCGCCGCGGCCGCGGCGCCGGAGCGGCCGGTGCTGGTGTTCGCCGCGGCCAGCCTGAAGAACGCCCTCGACGCGATCGCCGCGAAATGGCAGGGCGAGACCGGCGGGCGCGCGACGATCTCCTATGCGGCGAGTTCGCTCCTGGCGAAGCAGATCGAGAACGGCGCGCCGGCGGACCTCTTCATCTCGGCCGACCTGCAGTGGATGGACTATCTGCAGCAGCGCAAGCTGATCGACCCGAAGAGCCGGGTCGACCTGCTCGGCAACCGCCTCGTGCTGATCGCGGCGAAGGACAGCGCGCTGGCGGTGACGATCGCGCCGGGCTTTGCGCTCGCCAGGCTACTCGGCGACGGGCGCCTCGCGATGGCCGACCCGGCAGCGGTGCCGGCCGGCATCTACGGCAAGGCGGCGCTGGAAAAGCTGCGCGTGTGGCCGGCGGTGGCCGGGCGCGTCGCCGCGGCCGAGAATGTCCGCGCCGCGCTGGCGCTGGTGGCGCGCGGCGAGGCACCGCTCGGCATCGTCTACCAGACCGATGCGGCGGTCGAGCCGGGGGTCAGGATCGTCGCCGCCTTCCCGCCCGACAGCGTCCCGCCGATCGTCTATCCGATGGCGCTGACCCCGGCGGCGCCCAAGGACGCCGCCGCCTTCGCGCTTTACCTGCGCGGCCCGCTCGCCCGCGCGCTGTTCGAGGCGCAAGGCTTCAGCGTGATCGACCGCCCGGCGTGAGCGCGCTTGTCGCCTTCTCGCCGGCGGAATTGACCGCGATCCGGCTGTCGCTGCTGGTTGCCTTCTGGGCGATGCTGGGCAGCCTGCCGCTCGGGGTCGCGGTCGCGCTGTTGCTGGCGCGCGGGCGCTTCTGGGGGCGCTCGCTGCTCAACGCGGTCGTGCACCTGCCGCTGGTCATGCCGCCGGTCGTCACCGGCTATCTGCTGCTGCTGCTGTTGGGCCGGCGGGGGCCGCTCGGCCGCCTTCTCGCCGACAGTTTCGGCATCGTCGTCGCGTTTCGCTGGACCGGCGCCGCCTTGGCCTGCGCGGTGATGAGCTTCCCGTTGATGGTGCGCTCGATCCGGCTGTCGGCCGAGGCGGTCGACCGCCGCCTCGAAGCCGCCGCCGCGACCCTCGGCGCCAGCCGCTTCTGGGTGTTCGCGACGATCACCCTGCCCCTGATCCTGCCCGGTATCCTCGCCGGCATGATCCTCGCTTTCGCCCGCGCGCTCGGGGAATTCGGCGCGACGATCACCTTTGTCTCCAACATCCCCGGCGAAACGCAAACCCTGCCGACCCTGATTTACACGCTGATCCAGGTGCCGGGCGGCGACCTCGCGGCGTTCCGCCTGACGCTGGTGTCGATCGCGATCTCGCTGGCGGCGCTGTTTGCTTCGGAAGCGCTGATCGAGCGCGCGACCCGCCGGGCGCTTGGCCTCTGAGAGCATGCTGAGCGTCGCGCTCACGCATCGCCTGGGCGCTTTCGTGCTCGACGCCGCGTTCGACAGCGGCGCCGGCCTGACCGCCCTCTTCGGGCGCTCGGGCGCCGGCAAGACGACACTGATCAACATGGTCGCCGGGCTGATCCGCCCAGACCATGGCCGCATCCTCGTCGACGGCGAGGCGCTGACCGATACCGAACGCGGCGTCTTCGTGCCGCCGCGCCGCCGCCGCATCGGCTACGTCTTTCAGGAGGGGCGGCTCTTTCCGCATCTGACGGTGCGGCAAAACCTGCTTTACGGCCGCTGGTTCGCCGCGAAGCGCGCGCCCGCCGGCGATGTCGACCAAATCGTCGAGCTGCTCGGCATCGCCGCGCTGCTGGGCCGCCGCCCGGCCAATCTGTCGGGCGGCGAGAAGCAGCGCGTCGCGATCGGCCGGGCGCTCCTGGCGCGCCCGCGCCTTCTCGTCATGGACGAGCCCCTGGCTTCGCTCGACGAAGCGCGCAAGGCCGAGATCCTGCCCTATATCGAGCGGCTGCGCGACGAAGCCCGCGTGCCGATCCTCTATGTCAGCCACCTGGTCGGCGAAGTGGCGCGGCTCGCGACGACGCTCGTCGTGCTCAGCGAGGGCCGTGTCGCCGCGGTCGGGCCGGCGGCGGCGATCATGGGCCGCATCGACCTCTTCCCGCTGACCGGCCGCGCCGAAGCCGGCGCCATCCTCGCAACCCGCGTCGCCGGCCACGACAACGCCTTTGGCTTGACGATTCTGCGCGCAGCCGCGGGCGAATTGCGCGTGCCCGCGCTCGACCTCCCGGTCGGCGCCGCGCTGCGGGTGCGCATCCGGGCGCGCGACGTGATGATCGCGCTGACGCCGCCCGCGGGCCTCAGCGCGCTCAACGTACTGCCCGGCACCGTCGCGGAAATCGGCCACGCCGAGGGCGCGATCGTCGAGCTGCGCCTCGATTGCGCCGGCGAAGCGCTAGTGGCCCGGCTGACCCGCCGCTCGGTCGAGACCCTCGGCCTCGAACCGGGCCGCCCGGTCTACGCCGTCATCAAGAGCATCGCCTTCGACCACCACGCCCTGGCCGGCGCGCTGGCGCCCTCAGCCGGCGCCGACGCCGAGACGCGGCACGGCTGAACGCAGATTGCGGCGCGAGATTGCGTCGTCGCTCCGCGCCTCGCAATGACAACCCCATTTGGTGTCATTGCGAGCGCAGCGAAGCAATCCTGCATGGGCCGGCGCTGTTGCTTAATCCACCTGCAGCAGCTCGACGTCGAAGGTCAGCGTCGCGTTGGGCGGGATGGCGCCGGGGGCGCCGCGCTGGCCGTAGGCGAGACCGGGCGGGATGATCAGGGTGCGCTTGCCGCCGACCTTCATCCCGGAGACCCCCTCGTCCCAGCCGCGGATCACCTGCTTCGCCCCGAGCGTGAAGCTGAAGGGCTGGCCGCGGTCGAGCGAGCTGTCGAATTTCTTCCCCTTGGCGCCATTCACATAAAGCCAGCCGGTGTAATGCACGCTGACCTTGTGCCCGGGGGTCGCTTCGGCGCCGGTGCCGACCGTCGTATCGGTGTATTTGAGGCCGTCCGCCAGTTCGGTCATCTTGCTTTCTGCTCCTTGGGCCGCGCCAAACGACATCGGCAGCGGCGCGATCAGCGAAAAGAGAATGAGCGCCGCGGCCGCGGCGCCAGAACGCATCAGTTTCATGGCTAGGCGATTGTGCTGTATCTGTTGCGCGAGAAGGGAGGGAGGCATCAATTGTCCAGCGCCATCCTGAACGAGACGATCGCCCGCGTCACCGACATTCTCGGGCGCGAGCTCGATAGGATTACGGTCGAGCGGGCGGTGATCGGCCTCTTCTTCACCGGCGTCAAGCTGACGGGCGACCCGGGAATCGCAGTCGCCGGCGCCTGCGCGACGCCGCGCGAGGCGGCCCCCGGCGACATCGGCTGCCCGGTCGGGGCGCACGGCGCGCCGTTCCGCCGCATCGCCGGCCGGCCGGCGGCCGAAATCATGCGCGACGCATTGGCGGCTGACGGGCTCAGCCGGGCGGTCGGCATCGCCGCGCTCAACGCGCTCGCCGAATTGTGCTGGCGTCGCCGCCCCGCTCCCGGCGTCGCGCTGCTGCCGGGGGCCGACGCCTTCGACGCGACCGAGTTGCGCGACGGCGAGCGGGTCGTGCTGGTCGGCGCCTTCATCCCGTTTCTGAAGGAGCTGAAGCGCCGCCGGCAGCCTTATCTGGTGCTCGAGCGCAGCCCCGCCGTGCTGAAGCCCGAGGAGCTGCCGTTCTACCGCACGGCCGAGCTGGCGCCGGAGATCGTGCCCGGCGCCGACGTTCTGCTGATCACCGGCTCGACGCTCTTGACCGACACGCTCGAAGATCTGCTGGCGCTGGCGCGGCCGACCGCGCGGGTCACCGTGCTCGGCCCGACCGTCGGCATGCTGCCCGACCCCTACCTCGCGCGCGGCGCCGACATCTTGGGCGCGGTGCGCATCACCCGGCCCGACGAATTTCTGGATCTCCTGGCCGAGGGCGGCTCGGCGCCCCATTTCCTCGGGGCCTCGGCCGAGAAGATCGTGCTGGCGCGCAAGCCGGTTGCCGCCGGAAAGGTGGCATGAAGGCAGATGATCCGTCATCCCGGCGAAGGCCGGGAATGGGAAACCGATGATAGGATAACTGATCAGCGCGGGAGGAAAGCGATGGCGGAGCGGCTCGGGGCGGGCGAGTGGATTTTCGAGGTCAACGAGAACTGGGCGAAGATCCCGGACGAGATCGTGCTCGGCGATTGCGCCGCGGTCGGCGTCGACAGCAAAAACAACGTTTACGCCTTCAACCGCGGCGACCACCCGGTCGCGGTCTTCGACCAGGACGGCAATTTGCTGCGCACCTGGGGCGAGGGCGTCTTCACCCGGCCGCACGGGGTCCATGTCGCGCCCGACGACACGATCTGGCTGACCGACGACGGCGACCACACGGTGCGGCACTGCACGCTCGACGGCAAAATCCTGATGACGCTCGGAACGCCGGGCAAGCCGGCGCCCTTTATGTCGGGCGAGCCGTTCCACCGCTGCACCCACACGGCCCTCTCGCCGCAATGCGACCGCCTCTACATCTCGGACGGCTACGGCAACGCCCGCATCCACAAATATTCGATCGACGGCAGGCTGGAGAAATCGTGGGGCGAATCCGGCACCGACCCCGGCCAGTTCAATATCGCCCATAACATCTGCTGCGACCCCGACGGCTGGGTCTATCTCGCCGACCGCGAAAACCACCGCGTCCAGGTGTTCGACGGCAACGGCAAATGGATCACCCAGTGGAACAACCTCCACCGGCCGAACGGCATGTGCCTCGGCCCCGCGGGGGCCCATGCCGGCGCACACGGGGCTGATCCACTGTGCTATATCGGCGAGGGCGGGCCGGCCGGCGAGATCAACAAGGATTGGCCGAATATCGGCGCGCGGGTCTCGATCCACACGCTGCGCGGCGAAGTCCTGGCGCGGCTCGGCAAGCCGCATGGCGGGATGCTGCCGGGCCAATTCACCTCGCCGCACGGCATCGCGGTCGACAGCCACGGCAACATCTTTGTCGGCGAACTCTCCGGCCGCTCGTGGTCGCGTTTCTCGAAGGACCCGGCGCCGAAGAAGCCCCGCGTCCTCCACCGCCTGCGCAAGGTCGCGGCGTGAAGGACGTAGTAAACAAACGACATCCGCCAAAGAAGGCGCCCATCGCGGACGCAGACACTCTTACCCGACCCGATAACGTCAAACCGCGCCGGTTTACGCTCGAGGAATTGCTCGAAGGTATGACGCCCGATAAGAAGCCGCGATCCGAGGACGATTGGCCGGTGGGCGAAGAACTTATCTGATGGAATTCAGCACCTTCCTTGTCTATTTGCCGGATACCGGGCGCCAGAGGCGGTGCTCGAGGAGATCAACGCGCGATTGGCGCCGCTATTGAGCTTGTGAGAAGCCCCATGACCGCGCCCGTCGCGTGGCGTAGGATGGCGCGTTAACCAAACAATCCCCTGTCCCCCCTGGAGGATGCGCCATGATCTACGAAGTCCGCACCTATACGCTGCGCCCCGGCACCCTGCCCGAGTTCGAGGAGCGCTATGAGAAGCGGCTGCCGTCACGCCTCAAGCATTCGCCACTGGGCGCCTTCTGGCACACCGAGTTCGGGCCGCTCAACCAGGCCGTCCATGTCTATCCCTATGACGACCTCAACCACCGCACCCGCGTGCGCGCGGCGATGGCGAACGACGCGGCCCGCAACGCGATGCCCGGCGGCCAGGATCTGATCGTCGAGCAGCAGGCCGAGATCGTGATCCCGGCGCCGTTCATGCGCCCGTTGGGCAGCCGCGACTACGGCACCGGCAACGTCTACGAGATGCGCACCTACACCTACGAGCCGGGGGCACTGCCGAAGGTGCTCGACGCGTGGGCCAAGGCGGTGCCGGCGCGCGAGGAACTCTCTCCCTTGGCGGCCTGCTGGACCAGCGAATTGGGCGGCCTCAACCGCTTCACCCACATCTGGGTGTACAAGGATCTGAACGAGCGCACCCGCATCCGCGCGGCGTCGCGCGCCCCCGGCAAGGCGTGGCCGCCGCAGGCCGGCGTCCGCCCGGTGCGCCAGGAAAACAAGCTCTTGATCCCGGCCTCGTTCTCGCCGGTGAAGTAGCCGGCATCACGGCGGATACCCTCTCCCGCAATGCGGGAAAGGGAGGGACCCGTCGCGCAGCGATGGGAGGGTGAGGGTGAAGCCGCCCCCTCACCCCAACCCTCTCCCCCGGTGGGGGAGAGGGAGCATCAAGCGTCAGCGTACCGGCGCATCTCGATGTTGCCGTAGCCGTCGAGGCGCGCGGTCCAGCCGGGCGGGACGAGGCCGGTCGCGTCGTATTCTTCGACGATGCAGGGGCCGGCGCGCGGCGCCGCGAGGGCGCTGCGGTTGATGATTTCAGCCTCGATCCAGCCGCGGGTTGGGCCGAAATAGGCGCGCCGCCGCGGCGCGGCGATCGCGATGTCGGGGGCGCGGCTCGCGGCGGCTGCCGAGGCGGCACGCGGCTCGTCGGGGACGCCGCGGCCGACGATTTCGAGGCTGACCAGTTCGACCGGCTCGTCCGCCCCGGCGCGGTGGCCGTAGGTGCGCTCGTGCTCGGCGCCAAAGGCTTCGTCGATGGCGCCGAGCGCCGCCGCGTCGAGCCGCCCCGCCGCTAGCGGCACGCGCAACTCGAAGGATTGCCCCTGGTAGTGCAGGCTGGCGCTGCGGCGGATTTCGATCTGGCCGGGGCCGAACCCGTCAGCCGCGAGGCGGCCGCGCGCTTCGGCTTCGAGCGCCGCCAGGATCGCTTCCAGCGCCGCCGGGCTGGCGGCGCGTAGCAGCCCTTTGGCGGTGCGGGTGAAATAATATTCAACTTCGGCGTAGAGCAGCCCGAACGACGAAAACACCCCCGCCGAGGGCGGGATCAGCACCAGCGGGATCGCCAAAGCTTCGGCCATCCCGGCGGCGAAAATCGGGCCGTTGCCGCCGAACCCGACCAGCGCGTATTCGCGCGGGTCGCGGCCGCGCTCGCTCGACACGGCCTTCAAGGCGCGGATCATGTTGGAGGCGGCGATCAGATGCGCGCCGTAGGCCGCCGCTTCGAGGCTCATGCCGAGCGGCCGGGCGATCTTGTCGGCGATCGCGGCGGCGGCCTTCTCGGCGTTGAGCTTGACGGCGCCGCCGACCAGCTGCCCCGGGTTGAGGTAACCGAGGACGACATTGGCGTCGGTCACGGTCGGCTCCTCGCCGCCCTGGTCGTAGCAGACGGGGCCCGGCACCGCGCCGGCGCTCTGCGGCCCGACCTGCAAGGCGCCGCCGGAATCGATCCACAGGATCGAGCCGCCGCCGGCGCCGACCTCGGCCAGGTCGATCGCCGGCACCTTGAGCGTATAGCCGGCGCCCGACAAAAGCCGCGAGCCGAGCACGATGCCGGCGCCGACCTGGTATTCGGTGGCGCGGGTCACTTCGCCGTTCTCAATGAGAGAGGCCTTCGCCGTGGTGCCGCCCATGTCGAACGAGATCGCCTTGGCGACGCCGATCCGCCGGGTCAGCGCCTGCACCCCGACAACGCCGGCCGCCGGCCCCGATTCGATGATGTGCATCGGCGTCAGCGCCGCCGCCTCAGCCGTCATCAGCCCGCCATTCGACTGCATCAGGAGGAGCGGCGCGTCGATGCCGCCCTGCCCCACCTCGGCGACCAGCCGGTTCAGGTAGCGCTCGACGATCGGCCGCACATAGGCGTTGATGACGGTGGTCGACGTGCGCTCGTATTCGTTGATCACCGGCAGAACATCGGCGCTGGCGCACAGCGTGATCTCGGGCGCGAGGCGGGCGGCGATCTCCTTGACGCGCTCCTCATGCGCCGGGTTGAGGTAGGAGTGCAGCAGGCACACCGCGATCGCCGCGACCCCCTCGCCGGCGAGAAACGCGACGGCGCGCTCGACGCTCGCCTCGTCGAGCGGCCGGTCGACGCCACCCAGGGCATTGACCCGCTCGTCGACCTCGACCCGCAAGCGCCGCTCGACCAGGGGCGGCGGCTTGGTCCACGACATGTCGTAAAGCCGCGGCATCCGCAAATTGCGGATCTCGAGAACGTCGCGGAAGCCCTTGGTGGTGATGAGGCCGGTACGGGCGCCCTTGTGCTCGAGGATCGCGTTCGAGGCGACCGTCGTGCCGTGCAGCAACTCGACGATGCCCGACGCCTCGGCGCCGATCTCCCCGAGCAGCGCCGCCAGCCCCTCGACGATCGCCCGGGCATAATCGTCGACGGTCGACGACACCTTCTTGGTGTAGCGCGAGCCGTCATCGCCAAGCAGCACGATATCGGTAAACGTCCCCCCGATATCGACCCCGGCGCGAAATTTCACAGCTCGCCCTTCGCCAGTGCGTCGCGCAGCACCTTCTCGACGCGGGCGTTATAGCCGCGGCCGGTGGCGCGGATCGCGGAAACGACATCGGCGGCCAGCCGGAACCCGATATGAACCTTGGGCGCCGCGACCGGTGGGCGGCCCATCTTCTTCCATGCTTTGAATTGCGCGGGAAGAACCTCCCTGAACGGTCTCGCCGTCGCAAACTCCGCATCGGTTGCTTCCGGAACGTCGACCGACTCCCCGTCTTCCTGCGAGATGTCGGCCGGCCTCCTGCCGTGATTTTTGGCGAATTGCACCTTCTTAACCCCCTATTCATCCCGTCATCCCGGCGAAGGCCGGGACCCATCTGTCAGGCGATCGTAAGGTTGCCCGGTGGGTCCCGGCCTGCGCCGGGATGACATAATATGGTGGCGTAGCACCTAGTCGTGCCGCAACGACGGCTACTGGGCCGCCAATTGCTCGCCCCAATTGTAGATCGGCGTTTCGGCCCCATCGCCAGCCACGTGCATCTGCCGCCGTAGCCCCGCCGTGCCGGCCGCATCGACCGCGAGCGGCGCGCCCGCGAGCACGACGCCGTAATTCTCGCGCGCCGCCCGCTCGCTGACGAAGTCGTTCAGCACGTCGCGCAGCACCAGGGCCGGGTCGCGGTCGAGCGGGTCGCCCCAGCCGCCGGCGCCGGCGACTTCGTGGCGGAACACGTCTCCCCGTTTGATGTTCATCGTCAGTTTTGAGGGTAAGGGCGCCGGGTTTTCATCGGGGTTGAGGTAGTTCATCGAGGGTCGGCCGGGGCCGCCGCCGTAGAGGCCGAACGGGCGGAAATCGTGGCGGTCGGAGCGCACCTGCAGGATGGCTTCGTCGGCCAAGAGCCTGTATTCGCGGCGGAACGGGGCGCCGCCGCGCCATTTGCCCGGCCCCATCGCGTCCTGGATGAATTCGTAGGCGGTGATCTGCAGCGGCTGCTCGCTCTCGGTCACCTCGATCGGCTGGGAGGCCATGTTGGCGTAGATGTGCGAGTTGCCGTCGAGCCCGTCGGCGTAGGGCCGCGCGCCCCAGGCGCAGCAGGTGAAATCGACGTAGATGAAGGGCGAGCGGTCGCGGTGATAGCCGCCGATCGAGACGCCGGTGTTGCCGCCGTCGGAGGCGGCGAACACCCGGTCGGGCAGCATTTTCGCCAGCGCCCCGAACAGGCAATCGACCATGCGGAAGCCGGTCAGGCCGCGCGCGGCGCACGCCCCGGGCAGCACCATGTTGGCGATCGTGCCGAGCGGCGCGGTGACCGCGATCGCGCGGAAGGTGCCCTCGTTGGTCGGGATGTTCTGCGGCAGGATCGAGCGGACCGCGCAGTAGCTCGCCGACTTCGTATAGGAGAGCGTGTTGTTGATCGCGCCCTTGACCTGCGGCGAGGTGCCGGTCCAGTCGACCAGGATCGCGTCGCCCTGCTTGGTGATCGTCACCTTGAGCGGGATCGGCTTGCCGACAGCGATCCCGTCGTCGTCGATATGGTCGAGGAAATCGTAGGCCCCGTCGGGCAGGTCGCGGATCGCGGCGCGGGTCATCCGCTCGGCGTAATCGACGAGCTCGGTCATGTAGTTCGCCAGCTTTTCGGGGCCGTAATGCGCCGCCAGATCGATCAGCGCCGCCTCGGCGATGTGGCAGGCGGCGAGTTGGGCGCGCAGATCGCCAAACACCTTGACCGGGACGCGCACGTTGGTCTCGATCAGCGCGAAGAGGGTCTCGTTACGCGCCCCGCGCTCATAGAGCTTCAACGGCGGGATGCGCAGCCCCTCCTGGTAGATTTCGGTCGAATCCGAGGCGTTGGAGCCGGGCACCCTGCCGCCGACATCGGTGTGGTGGCACACCGTGCCGGCCCAGGCGATCGGGACAAGTCCCTCCCCCTGGGCGGCCGGTGAGAAGATCGGTTTGAACACGAAGACGTCGGGCAGGTGCATGCCGCCGTGGAAGGGGTCATTGAAGAGGAAGACGTCGCCAGGGTAGATCCGCGCCGCGAAGGCATCCTTCAGCGCGGCGATCGCGGTCGGCATCGAGCCGAGATGCCCGGGCAGGGTCAGGCCCTGCGCGACGAGCGTGCCCTCCCCGTCGAACAGCGCGGTCGAATAATCCATGTTGTCCTTGAGGACGCCCGAATAGGTCGTGCGAAAGACCGTCAGCGCCATCTCGTCGGCGACCCCGAACAGCGCGTTCTTGAACAATTCGAATTCGATCGGGTCGCTGACCATTGCCATCGCGCGCCTCGCCGTAAATCATGGCGCAAGGCTAGACGGTTTCGCCCGGGTTTGCAGCGGTCAGTTGGGGAGGCCGTTGTGGAGGCGCCAAGCCGGGCGCTTCGGTGTATCATCGCAATCCGGCCGCGACACGCAAAGACGGAGGAGGCGCATGGGCTGGCTCGACGGGCAGGTGGCGCTGGTGACGGGCGGCGGCTCGGGGATCGGCCGCGCGGTCGTCGAGCGCTTTATCGCGGAGGGCGCCCGCGTCGGGGTGATGGAGCGGGTGGCGACGCGCGCCGACCAGCTGCGCAGCGAATTCGGCGACCGGGTCATCGGCGTCGCCGGCGACGTCGCGCGCCTCGCCGACAACAAGCGCGCGGTCATGGAAACCGTGCGCGCCTTCGGCCGGCTCGATATTTTCGTCGGCAATGCCGGGGTCTTCGACGTCTACGCCAAGCTCGCCGAATTCGACGAGGAAAAGCTCGGGCAAGCCTATGACGAACTCTTCGGGGTCAACGTCAAGGGCATCATCTTCGGCGTCAAGGCGGCCCTGCCCGAATTGAAAAAGGCCGCCGGCTCGATCGTCCTGACCGCGTCGGTGGCGGGGCAGAATTCGGGTGGCGGCGGCGCCCTCTATACCGCGTCGAAGCACGCGGTCGTCGGCCTCATTCGCCAGCTGGCGGTCGAGCTCGGCCCCGATATCCGGGTCAACGGCGTCGCGCCCGGCGGCACGATGACCGATCTGCGCGGCCTCCAA
>Ga0070731_10003725_pt1 | contig 13556 bp, 14 predicted proteins | sample Coa_R1_2_FD_66448 | JGI IMG/M metagenome (GOLD analysis project Ga0070731, IMG submission 66448) | Surface soil microbial communities from Centralia Pennsylvania, which are recovering from an underground coalmine fire - Coalmine... | ecosystem: Environmental > Terrestrial > Soil > Unclassified ... | reverse complement strand
GCGGCGCAGATCATCTCGCGGATGGTGCGCGACGGCAGCGCATATCCACCCATGGTGATCATCGCCTCGAGGCGGGACAGCGCCTCGCGCGGCGTGTTGGCATGCAGCGTGCCCATCGAGCCGTCGTGACCGGTGTTCATCGCCTGCAAAAGATCGAAGGCTTCCTGGCCGCGCACCTCGCCGACGATGATGCGTTCCGGGCGCATGCGCAGGCAGTTGCGCACAAGATCGCGCATCGTGACTTGACCCTCGCCTTCGAGGTTCGGCGGCCGGGTTTCCAGCCGCACCACATGCGGTTGTTGCAGCTGCAGTTCGGCGGCGTCCTCGCAGGTGACGATGCGCTCGTCGTCGTCGATGAAGCGCGTCAGGCAATTGAGCAGCGTGGTCTTGCCAGAACCCGTGCCGCCGGAGATCAGTGTATTGACGCGGCAACGGCCGATCACTTTGAGGATTTCCGCGCCTTCGTTCGTGATCGAGCCGAACTTGACAAGTTGATCCAGGGTGAGCTTGTCCTTTTTGAATTTCCGGATGGTAAGCGCGGGTCCGTCGATCGCGAGCGGCGGCACGATGGCATTGACACGCGAGCCGTCCGGCAAGCGCGCGTCGCAGATTGGCGACGACTCGTCGACACGGCGGCCGACCTGGCTGACGATGCGCTGGCAGATATTGAGAAGCTGCTGGTTATCGCGAAAGCGGATGCCCGTCTTTTGAATCTTGCCGGCGACTTCGATGTAAACCGTGCCCGAACCGTTGACCATGATGTCGGCGATTTCGTCGCGCGCGAGCAACGGCTCAAGCGGTCCGTAGCCGAGTACGTCGTTGCAGATGTCGTCGAGCAGATCTTCCTGCTCGGAAATCGACATCACTATATTCTTGATGGCGATGATTTCGTTGACGATATCGCGAATTTCCTCGCGCGCGGAATCGGCGTCGAGCTTGGCCAATTGCGCGAGATCGATCGCCTCGATAAGCGCGCCGAAGATCGTGCCTTTCACCTCGTAATAGGAGTCGGAGCGGCGCGAATCGGTCGCAGTCGGAATCTGCGCGGGCGGCTTTGGCGTCCCGCCGACATTTGGCTTGCCGGTCGGCGCCCCGATCAGCGGCGCGCCGAGGCCCGCGGAGGGGAATGGCGTGAGCCCGCCGCCGGCGGGCTTTGCCGAAGCCGCTGCGGTCGCCACGGCAGGGGCCGGCGGGGATTGAAGCGCGGGCTTCGGCGCGGGTTGTGGCGCAGCCGGACGCGCAGCCGCCGCGGGCCGCTCTTCGACTTTTGGGCCGGGACCTCCGGTGGGACGCTTGCCAAACACGAACGCTACTCCAACTCTTTTTAGGCTTGCCGCTTGAACTTATCGAACAATGGCGACAACAGGCCGGAACGCTGCTTCTTCGGCTCGGTGCGGCCGGTCATTTGCTGTGCCAGCTGCCGGAATGTTTCGGCGGTGCGATGGCTTGCCGAAATCTCGGCGATCATCTGGCCGTTATTGGCCGCTGCGCCAAATACCTGCGGCTCGAATGGAATGATGGCCACTGGTTCGTCCTCGAGCGCCTTGGCGAAATCGGCGGCCTTGATTTCCGGGCGCTTGGGCACTCCGACCTGATTGAGACAGTATCGCGGCAGCCGGTCGTTCGGCCGCGCGCCTTTGAGGAGGTCGTACAGATTCTTGGTGTTGCGCAGATTCGCGAGGTCGGGCGCGGCCACGATGAGAATGTCGTCGGCGCCGATCAGGGTCTGCTTGCTCCAACCGGTCCATTGGTGCGGGACGTCGACCACGACGCACGGCACAGTGGCGCGCAGCGAATCGAAAATGGAATCGAACGCGTCAGCGCCGAAGTCGTAGACCCGGTCAAGCGTTGCCGGCGCCGCGAGCAGGCTGAGGTGATCGGTACACTTGGCAAGCAGACGATCGACAAACGCCGTGTCGATGCGATCCGGCGAAAACACCGCTTCGGCGATTCCCTGCGGTGGATCCTGATTGAAATCGAGGCCCGCCGTGCCGAATGCGAGGTCGAGATCGGTCACGACCGCATCGAGCTTGAGATCGTGCGAGATGGAAAACGCAACGTTGTGCGCGATCGTCGAGGCGCCGACGCCGCCTTTGGCGCCGACCACGGCGATGATCCGCCCGACCGGCTTGGCATCCGGTGCCGAAAACAGTCCACACACCGAACGCACGACTTGCAGCGTGCTGACCGGCGAGATCAGATAATCGCTCACGCCGCGCCGCACCAGTTCGCGATAGAGTGTGACGTCGTTCATACGACCGACGACAACGACCCGCGTGCCGGCGTCGCAATAGTTGGCGAGCTGATCGAGGCCTTCGAGGATATCTTCGTTGCGGTGCTCCGACTCGAGAATGATGACGTTCGGGGTCGGCGAGCTCTGATAGGCTTCCACCGCCGCCGTCAGTCCGCCCATCTGAATCCTCAGATGCGCCTTGGCCATGCGCCGGTCCTCGCCGGCTGCCTGGATTGCGGCGGCGGTTTCGACCGTCTCGCAGAAAGCCTGCACGGAAACGCGCGGCGCCGGCGCGATATGATCGTCGCGGCCGGCGATCTCCGCAAACGCACTTTCCTCTCCCATGCTTTGGCTAGCCTGTCTCATCACGTCGGTTGCTATTGTCCAAGGTCGCTGATCTTGCCTGCGCTGGAGTTGGTATATTGCGTCGCGGTAGGCTGGCCTTGCCGATATTTCTCGACAACTTGCGTGCGCCGCATCGTGTAGGCTGGCGTTTCATTGCGCGGCTGCACGAGGTCTTCGGGATTCTCGACCATGACAGCGAGGTTGTGCTGCGCCGAACAGCCGAAATTCCAGTCCTGCTGATTTTCGAAGTGGATGGCGGTCGCGCTCGGCCCAATGTCTTGTGGCCAAAGCCCGCAAGGCCCGCTTTGCGCTGTGATCTTCGGATAGGTGATGCGAACTGTCGCGAATGAATGCGGACCGGCCTGATAGGTGCGCACCATCATGCCGTTCGACGGCACGCCGCTTGCCGCCAGGATCGATTGAATTTCGTGCATGGCTCCCACGGAGGCCTGCTCGTTGACGGTGCCGGCCGGCAGATCGATCAGAACGCCGCCGGTCGCTTCGCTTTTCCAGGTCTGAGCGAATGCCAGCACTTGTGCGCGCTGCTGCGGCGTCAGCGACGCACGATTGGCGCCGATGAAGAGCTGCAGGGTGCGCTCCGCTTCCGTAACGGTGATCGGATGGCGCTGCCGGTAATCGAACGGCGTGGTGGGGTTGCCCGCGATCTGCTGCTGATCGGTCTGGCAACCGCAGACCAGAATACCGTAGCCGGCGACGAGCGCAGCGCGCAGGACCACCGCCGCGCTGCCGCAGCGGGCGGTCATCAAGGTGCGGATGGTGCGCATCGCTCGTCTCCTCATGCCGGCGTTCAATCGAGAATGAATCCCAGTTTGCCGCGGTAGGTGTCCGGCGGCGGATCGGCCGGACCGCCGACGCCGTAGATGCGGTTGAAGCGGCCGAGCAGAACCTGCGCCGGATCGCTCGGATCGGCGAAACCGTCATCGGGCTTCGACAGCTCTTTTGTCGCGACAGCGCGCACGACATAGGGTGTCACCAGGATCATCAGTTCGGTGCGCTGATTAACGTAGTCGTTGCTCTTGAACAGCGGACCGAGCACGGGGAGCTCCATCAGGCCGGGCAAGCCGTTGACCACGTGCTTGGTCTCGTCCTGGATCATGCCGGCCATCGCCAGCGCGCCGCCGGACGGAATTTCGACAGTCGTATCGGCGCGGCGGGTGCGGATCGACGGGACCGTTGCCGATTCCGTCGTGTTGGGCACCGAGATGGTCAGAGAATTATTGCTCGAGAGGTCGGACACCTCCGTCATCACCTTGAGACTGATGCGGCCCTCGCTGAGCACAACCGGCGTAAAGCTCAGACTGACGCCGAATTTCTTGAAATCGATCGAGGGCTGACAGGTCGATGCTCCGCCGGACGACGTCGTCGAGCAGGAGAAGCCGTTGAGAACGGGAAACTCGCCGCCGGCCATGAACGTTGCGGTCTCGCCCGAGATCGCGGTCAGGCTCGGCTCCGCCAGCGTATGAATGACACCTGCCTGTTCCATCGCCTGCAACGTTGCGGTGACCGATTTCATGGTGCCGGCGATGCTCGAACCGGTGAGGGACTGACCGTAAGCCGAGAACGGATTGGTGTTGTTGAAGTTGACGACGTTTGTGCCGTATCCCAGCGAGCCCGACAGGTTGATGCCGAGTTGCTTGACGACGTCGCGCTCGACCTCGGCGACGGTGACCTTGAGCATGATCTGGTCGCGTCCGCGAACGACGATGTCGTTGACGATCTTGTCGCCGCCGCTCGAGCCACTGCTGCCGCCGCCACCGCCGCCTGCGGCCGGGCTATCGCCGCCGCTGTCCGCAAGGCGCGTGGCGATGTCATAGGCCTGTTGCGCCTCGGCCTGGCTCGCGACGCTGCCGGAAAGAATGATGCCGTCGCCGATGCCTTCCACCCTGATGTCGGCGTCCGGCAGGACCTGTTTCAGGGCGGTGCGGATGCCGTTGAGATTGCGCGTCACCGCGAGGTCGAAGCCGGCCATCTGCCTGCCCTGGGCGTCAAAGAAAAAGATGTTGGTCTGGCCCTGCTTGATGCCGATGATGTAAGCGCGGCGCGCGGAGCGCACGACCGCATTGGCGATCTTGGGGTCGGCGATCAACACGTCCTTTATATCGCGCGGAAAATCCACCACCATGGATTTGCTCACGCCGAGCGCCACGGAATGCGACCCGACTTCGCTCGAGGTGATCTGGATCGTCTGCATCGGCGGCTCGCCGACGATCGCGCCGCCGGCCATGCCGGCTTGCCATGGGACGAGACAAACCAGAGCGACCAGGCCGGCGAGGCCGGCGGTACGGATCGGTGTCGTTTTCGCCATCGTATAAGTTCCTTTGTGCGGATCAGCGCGGCGTTGACACCGTACTCACGCCGTAACGCACCGTGTTGATGGGCCCGCGTTTCTTGACAGAGTCTTCATCGTTGTCGTCGGAACTCCCCGGGGTGGAGTCGACGAGGCTGCGTAACGCCAGCGATAGCGTGCCTTGCTGCCGCGCCAACGCCAGCGTCTCGGCCTGGTCGAGCGTGAGTTCGAGCGTAGCCGTCTTGCCGACCACGTTTTTCTGCCCGCCCTTCTCTTCGACCGCCTGGTCGATCGCCAGAACCTGCACGTTGCGCAGGATCGTCTCGCTGACCAAGCTGTCGATGAGGCCGCCTGCCCCGGCAATCTTGTCATGGCGCGTCAGCAGGACGTCGACGTGATCGTCCGGCAGGATGAAGCCGCCGGCGGCGGTTTCGGCCGAGACATCCATCGCAACGGCGCGCATGCCCTTAGGCAGGACCGCGGCGAGAAAACCGGAGCCCTTGGCGAATACGACCGACGGTTCGCGGATCGGCTCGCCGCTCGCGACCGGCACGCGGACGATTGCGCCGCTGAATTGATGCACGGCATCGGGCCGATCGGTCCGCTTGATGAAAGTCGGATTGGCCGAGGCGGCCGGCCATGTCTGCCAATCGACATCGCCATCACCGATCACTTTGCCGCGCTCCAGATCGTTTTTGGCGACCAGCACGTCGACGGTTGCAAGCGGCGGTGGTGGCGGAGCGGCGGGCGGTGGCGCCGCCTCGCGATGGCTACTCGCAATGTATGCCGCAACCCCGCCGGCGGCGAGGGCGACACCAAGAACGACAAGACGAGCGGCTTTCATTACGCTTCACTTCCCACATGACAACACGGCGGGAGCGGCCGTCATCGCGGGATTTGACACGCTAAACGTCAAGGCATGGTTAATAAGGCGTATCCAAACCGAGTTAATCTTGTGTTGCGCGGGCAACCACGCGGCACAAACCTCAGCTTGCGAAAGCGGTCATCCACTCGGTCTGCGGATAGACTACGAGAGCCGCTACCGCCAGCGCGATGCCATAGGGCACGCCGGTATCCTGACGATGCAGCCGCTCCGCCCATTCCCGGCCCTTGAGCAGCTGCGGCACCGGCATGGTGCGATACTGGATCAGCACAATCGTCAATGCACCGCCGAGCACCGATGCATAAACCAGATAGTCGGCCAGATGGCCGAGACCGAGCCACAGCACCGTGACGGCCGCAAGCTTGGCGTCGCCGCCGCCGATCCAACCTTGCGTAAAGCAGATAAACGCCACCACCAGCACTGCCGCGCCGGCGCCGGCATGGCTGAGCATGTCGTGGGCGCTCATTCCGGTCAGGATTGCAAGCAGAAAGAAACCGCACGCGAGGATCAGCGACACGCGGTTGGCGATTGTCATCGTAAACAGATCGCTAAACGCGGCGAACGCCAGCATCGCCGGAAACAGCGTCAATCTGATCGTTTCAATCAACATGGCATCGCCGATTGCCGTTACAGCGCCGATTTAGGCTTGCATGGGTTGAGAGCCGGTTTACGGGCGCCCGACGCTGCAAGTCCAAAAAAGCGAAAAGGCTCCGGCGCAAGACCGGAGCCCTCTCGTAGCAGTCGAAAGACGAGGCTTACTTGAGGGCGCTGGAAACGCTGGTGAACGTCGTGTTCAGCTTGGTGCCGAGGCCCTGAACCACGGCGATGATCGCAACCGAAATGCCGGCGGCGATAAGACCGTATTCAATGGCCGTGGCGCCTGACTCGTCCTTCACAAAACGCGCAAAAAGGGTCTTCATGAGTTGGCTCCTAAGGTCCACATGTGGCTGTCTGAGCGTCACCCAACAACCGTGTTTGCCGGCTGCTTGGATCGCCCGAAAACTATCAACCAGAAATTTCAATGCGGTTAAGTGGATCGCAGAAACACTCGTTCCAAGCGGCGTTCCGTTATGTAGTTAATAACTCGTCTCCAAGATTCGCGGGCAATGTCGTGCCCGCACTTGTATCTGTACAACTGCGTGGTCCCATGAACGCGCGGAACTTTCAAACACCTGATGCCACACGAACACCTGATGCCACGATGAAAAAGCCATATCAGGAGAGAGTTTCAACGGCGTAATTTCGAAGAGCACAAGTTTCCCACCATGCGCGTATCGCAACGTCGCAAGCGGCAACCTTCACGCGCCATTAATGGCCCAACCGATATCAAGAGCAGATCGCCGCCGCGGCGAGCGAATCGAACCGGCAAAGCGAACAATGGGCCAGGAATTACTCGCGTTTCTTGTCACCGTCAGCCAAACCCTCGTGAAGGGCGTACCGATCACGATCGCGGTGGCGGCGGCGTTCACGGTCCTGACCTGGTTCTGGGCCTGCAATCCGGGGCGCGCGTGGTGGCAGAAGCGCGATCTCGTGACCGACCTTTGCTACTGGTTCTTCATCCCGGTCATCACCCGCTTTCTGCGCATCGGCATGCTGATCGTCGGCGCCGCGCTGCTGTTTGGCGTCACCACCGCCGACGGGCTCGTCGCCTTCTATGAAGATGGCCACGGCCCGCTCGCCGCAATGCCGCTGGTCGCACAGATGGTAATCTTTCTCATCGGCGAGGACATCATCCTTTATTGGACGCATCGGCTCTTTCACGGCAGGAAAACCCTGTGGAAGTACCACGCCGTGCATCACTCGTCGGAAGAGCTGGAATGGATCTCGGCGGCCCGCTTCCATCCGGTCAATCTGTTTCTTGGCAGCGTTTTTGCCGATGTCGCCATGCTCGTTGCCGGCATTTCACCCAACGTGCTGGTGGTGCTTGGACCGCTGACCGTCGCCCATTCAGCCTTCGTCCACGCCAATCTCGACTGGACGCTCGGTCCTTTCAAATACGTCATCGCCGGACCGGTGTTTCATCGCTGGCATCACACCGCTGCCGACCGCGGCGGCGAAAAGAACTTCGCCGCGACGTTTCCCGTGCTCGATGTGATCTTCGGCACCTTCTACATGCCGAAGGGCGAGCTGCCGGACAATTACGGTATCGCCGACCGCACGTTCCCGACGAGCTTTCCTGCCCAGCTTGCCCACCCGTTCACACAGTGAACGCCGCGGGCGGCTTCGCACACAATTCGGCAGTCATCGTTAAGCAAACGTCACCGCGCTGCCGCCGCGCCCTTAGCGCGCCGATTTGCACTTCATTCATCAATTTGCAGTCAATTGGACCGGTACAAGTGCGGTGTCTTTCGGTCGTCGAATCCGCGTAGTGTTTCGGAGAGTATCGATGACGGCGATGTGGGTGCGCGGCCTCGCGGCGCTTCGTCCGCTGTTCTGGCTCGCGGCGATCTTGGCGGTTGCCGCCGCATCGCATGCCATGGCTGCCGAGCCGATCACCGTGCGGCTTGATGAAGCCAGGGTTCTGAAGCTGCCAGACCGGGCAACCACCGTGGTGATCGGCAATCCGCTGATCGCCGACCTCGCTATTCAGCCCGGCGGCCTTGCCGTGATCACCGGCAAGTCGTTCGGCGCCACCAATGTCCTGATCATGGACAAGAGCGGCGCCGTCCTGACCGAGCAGAATATCGAGGTCGAGGGACCCGGCGATCCAACCGTCGTGGTCTATCGCGGCGTCGACCGCCAAACCTACAGCTGCGCGCCGACCTGCCAGCCCCGGCTCACGCTCGGCGACGATCAGACCTTCTTCAACAACGCTCTCACCGAGATCACCAGCCGCAACAATCAGTCGTTGACGGCCGGGGCGGGGAAATAGCGCGGACGTGTCACGGTTGACGAGTCCTTAAGGGCGGCCTCGCTGTCGCTGCGATCACTACAACACATCGCCAATGGCTGACGGGTAATGCTTCACACCGGCTTCGCGCCGCCTCGCGGCGCTCGCTGGGTGAGGTTGAGAATGTTCAATCAGCACAGATCGGCGCTGTTGCGCCGTTTTCTCCGTCATCGCAAGGCAACGACCAGCATCGAGTTCGGGCTTCTCGCTGCGCCGTTCCTGGCCCTGTCGTTTGCCACGCTGCAAACCTCGATCATCTTCTTCGCCGGCCAGGCGCTCGAGACGGCGGCCGCCACGTCGGCGCGCCTGATCATGACCGGGCAGGCGCAAACTCAAGGCTGGTCCGCTGCGCAATTCAAGCAGCAAGTGTGCAACAGCGTTACCGGCCTGTTCGATTGCCAGGATGGAGTTTACATCGATGTCGAAACCTATGCGACGTTCGCCGCCGCCAATCTCAACATGCCGATCGTCAATGGAACTTTCCAGGCTTCGGACATGGGTTACAATCCTGGCGGCCCGGGCGATATCGTGGTCGTGCGGCTGTACTACCAGTATCCGGTCTACACGGATCTGCTCGGCTTCAGCCTAACCGATTTGAACGGCGGGTACGATCTGCTCGCCGCCACCGCTATCTTCAAGAACGAACCCTACACCACATCAGCATCAGCATCGTCCTGAGGAGACGCGCTATGATCGCTATCGTTCATCGAGCTTGCCGTTGCCTGGCGCGCTTCGTCGGAGAGCACCGCGGCGTGGCCGCGACCGAATTCGCCCTGCTGGTGCCGACAATGTTGACGCTGTTCCTCGGCAGCGTCGAGACCTCGACCGGCGTCTCCATTCAGCGCAAGGTGACAATCGCCGCACACACCGTCGCCGATCTTTCCAGCCAATACACCGATATCACCAATTCGGACATGACGAATATTCTCAACGCGTCGGCCGACATTATATTCCCCTACGCCGCCGCCAATCTTCAAACGGTCGTGTCGGAGCTTTCGATCGATGCGCAAGGTAACGCGACGGTGGTTTGGAGCGACACTCTCAACGGCACCGCGCGCACCGTCGGTTCGCCCGTGACGATACCGAGCACTCTCGCGGTCGCGAACAGCTATTTGCTGCTTGGCGAGACGTCGTACAACTACAAGCCGTCGTACGGTTATGTCATTACCGGCACGGTGACGTTGAGCGATCAGATGTATATGCAACCACGGCAGTCGAGCTCGGTGACACGCAGCGCGTCCTAGAACGGCAAAATCGTTCTATTGCGGTGCCGGCGGAATAGGCAGCGCCGTCGTCGACTTGATTTTCTCCATGGCGAAGCGCGACGTGACGTTCTTCAGCGGCACGGCTGAGATCAGCTTCTTGTAGAACGTGTCGTAGCCGGCGATGTCGGTCACCACGACGCGCAGCATGTAATCGACGTCGCCGGCCATGCGATAAAACTCCATGACTTCCGGCATGGCCTCGACCGTCTTGGCGAAACGGTCGAGCCAGTCCTGCGAGTGGTCGCCGGTCTCGATCGAGACGAACACGGTGACGCCAAGACCGATGCGTTCCTGGTCGACCAGCGCGACGCGCTTCTGGATGACGCCATCGGCCTCAAGCCGCTGGATACGCTTCCAGCACGGCGTCGACGACAGCCCAACGCGCGAGCCAATCTCGGCGACAGACAGGGCGGCGTTATCTTGCAGTACGGCAAGGATTTTCTGGTCGATAGCGTCCATCGAAATATTCTTCCAATAGTTCGGCATTAACGCTATGTATAGAGAAGAATATTCCAAATCAAGCGTGCTTTTCAGGCTCCCGGAGCTGCCGCGCCTTTATAAAGGCCTCGACTTCGGCCCGGCTCGGCGATCCGGCGGAGCCCCCCAGCCGCGTGCATTTGATTCCGGCCACCGCCGCACCGAAGCGCATAGCTTCGACCTCGTTGCGGCCCTCGGCGATCGCCAGCGCAAAACCGCCGTGAAATGCATCGCCGGCGCCGAGCGTATCGACCGCTTCAACCGCAAACACCGGCAACTGACGGATCTGGCCGGCCTGCAGAAAGACGATGTCGTTCGGCCCATTGCTGACGGCGAGAAAGGCGTCGGTCCTGCGCGCAATCTGCGCCAAGCCGTCGGCAAGATCGGCAATACCCGTAGTGGCGCGCAGGCATTCGGAAGAGAAAATCACGTGTGAGGCGACGCGGAACAGCGGATCGTCCTCGACCGTGGGCCGGTCGCCGTCGAGCACCACCGGAATGTTGCGCCGCCGCGCCGCTTCGCAGATCGGCGCCACGAAATGCGGGTAGCGGTTGTCGGCCAGCACGACGTCGGCGGCCGCGACCGCGGCATCGGGATCGGCCGGCGCCGCGGTGGCGATGCGCTCATCGCGATAGGTCACGATGGTGCGGTCGCCGCGCGCGTTCATGAAGATCGCCGACAACGCCGTCGACAGCCCGGTAATGCGCTGGCAGAAGCTGCAATCGATCCGCTCCCGCGCAAACGCCGCCAGCACACGGTCGCCGTTGGCGTCCTCGCCGGCAGGTCCGCCCATCGGGCCGGCCAGGGCCACGCGGCCGCCGAGCCGCGCAATGGCGACAGCGGCGTTTGCGGCACAGCCGCCATTGACGACAAAAAATCCCGTCGCCTGCACCTTGCCGTCGGGCTGCGGAAACTCCGTGACGCGAAACACTTCGTCCAGCACGATGATGCCGGTGCACAGGATGCGCCGCGCGGGCTCAGCGGAAGACATCGCCGCCGTTCTCGACGTAATCCCGAATGATGTGATGCGCGATGGCGATCGGCGGCGGCGTGGTCAGTCCCTCGGGATGGCGCCGATCGAGCATCAAGGCGAGTTCCTGGCGGTCGAACCACCGCGCATCCTCGATCTCGCTGCGATCGATCACGATAGTGTCCGATGTTGCCTCGGCGTGACAGCCGATCATCAGCGACATCGGGAACGGCCACGGCTGCGATGCGAAATAGCGCACGCGCCCGGAGGCGATGCCGACCTCTTCAAGCACTTCGCGGCGCACCGCCTCCTCGATCGCCTCGCCTGGTTCGCAAAAACCGGCGAGGCACGACCACATGGTCGCGGCAAAGCGGGGCGAACGGCCGAGCACGCAACGCTCGCCCGCGATCACCAGCATGATCACCACCGGATCGGTGCGCGGAAAATGCTGGGCGTGGCAGGACGGGCAGTCCCGCCGCCAGCCGGCTTGCACGACCCGGGTCGCCGCGCCGCAATTGGGACAGAAGGGGTGCCGCGCATGCCAGCCGATCATGGCCTTGGCTTCGGCGAGCGGCGGCAGGTGCGCGGCGTCGACCTGGCCCTGCACCGCGATCGAGCGCAGATCGGTGATCTTCAGATCGTTGCGCACCTTGAGCTGCTCGACCGCCGCAGCGTCGAGACCAAAGCCGAAGCGCGGCGCGTCCTTCATCAGTCCGAGGAAGATGCTTTCCCGCACGACACCGAGCGATTGCGCATCCGTAACCGAGAACAGCGGATCGATGCTCTCGCCCCGCTGCTTCATCACCACGAGTTCGCCGCCGATGACATAAGCGCCGGCGCGCGCGTCCGCGGCGAATTTCGCCAATACCGCCTCGTCGTCACGGCAATGGGCGCTGCGGTCGATCAAGCTTGCGGTATAGCCAAGCTGCGGGCGCGGTGCGGAGTCGGGGCGGATGGACACGGTCAATGGATGCCGGATCTCATTCGGCCGCTTCGCGCAGCGGCCGCGGATAGATGACGTCGTAGAGCTCGGGCCGCTGCCATTGCGGGCCGAGCACGCCCTGCTTGGCGGCAAAGCCCGCCGACGAGCCGACTTCGTCGCGGCTTTGCCGCATCTGCCGCACGCGGTCGAGGCTGACGTCGACGAGGCTCATGCCCACAGCCGTGCTTTCGAACACGATCTCCTCGGGTGACGCCACCATGGCGAGCCCGCGCTCGCCGTGATGGAACAGATTCTGCGTCGTGACCACGAGCGAGAGATTCTCGATGGCGCGCGCCCAGATCAGCGTACGCCAGGTCGCCCACAGCCGGTTCTTGTCCTTGCCGGCCGGCATGAAAATCAGTTCGGCGCCGTGCAGCGCCAGCGCCCGTGTCACTTCCGGCATGTAGACTTCGCTGCACATGGCAAGCCCGACTTTGCCGTGCCCGGTGTCGAATACCGGGAACTCGTTCCCCGGCACATATTGAAATTCCCAGGCCGTGCCGCCGGTATAGATCCAGGGCCCGTTGGGATGGGTGCGCCGGTATTTTGCCGGCGTGCGTCCATCGGGATAGGCAATGACGATGAGGTTGTAGGCGGACCCCGCCTTGCGGTCGATCGGCTCGATGGTGCCGAACACCACATGCACGCCGTGGGTCGCTGCGGCCTCGGCCATCGCCGCGATCGGATCGAACGTCGCCGGCATACGCCACGGCCCGGGATAGGTTTCCGGGAAGCAAACAAAATGCGCGCCCTCATGGGCGGCGTGCTCGATCGCCGTAACGGCGTCGGCGACGTTGCGCTCATCCTCGCCGGGACGATGCGACATCGGCTGCACGATAGCGATGCGGAAGGTCATGTTTTGCTCCTGTCGCCCGTAATCGGGTCGGATTGAAGCCGTGGCCGCGAACGAGGTCAAGGCGAGGACGCGATATCGCGGCGCTGCTCAACTCCTCGGCCCGGCTTCGCCCGTCATGGCCCTGCTAATCAACGGCCATCCCGATCGTCCATCCGCGTCGTCCCCCGCGGTGAAGTTTTGCACGGCGGCTCCCTCGCTCCGTGGAGCAGATAAGCAATCCCGTTCTCGCGATGCGTTCCGCATCCGAGCTGTGGTCACGGCAAGCCAGGAATCTTTTGCCTCAAACGAAAGGGAGGCGGAGCGCCGACACCCGCATCCTGTTCCAGCAACGGTACGTCACCGGTGAC
>Ga0070731_10003724_pt1 | contig 13557 bp, 13 predicted proteins | sample Coa_R1_2_FD_66448 | JGI IMG/M metagenome (GOLD analysis project Ga0070731, IMG submission 66448) | Surface soil microbial communities from Centralia Pennsylvania, which are recovering from an underground coalmine fire - Coalmine... | ecosystem: Environmental > Terrestrial > Soil > Unclassified ... | reverse complement strand
GCAGCGGAAGACAGTAAAGCAATTTTGTCGAGGTGTTTTGCCATTTCGCAATTTTACAACCGAATGCGCTCTCCGCGATCCGCCCGGTTTTTCTGGAAGCATCGGCAGGGTCGCTGAAAGCATCCAAAACATTATGAAGGCCGTCGGATAGCCGAAATTCGGATTTCGTAACAGAGAAATTAGAAGCGACCTCCCGAGCGAAAGCCGTGAAACACTTTCGCCAGCCAAGGAGGTACAGCGGCAATGGAATCGCCAGATCAGCCCAAGAAGCCTTATTCGTCGCCCACATTAACAAAAATGACCCGTAAGCAAGCTAAGGAGTTCGTGATGGACCGCAAACATTGCAGCGAAGATGAGGCCGACAACTTTTTGGATTTACTCAGGCAACAGGCCCAGCGGACTAGCAGGGATCAAGAACGGAAACGCTGTGCCTAAATACCCAGCGAACGTCGAGAGATGAATGAAGAACGGAGAATGTTGACTTCGTTGCGGAGACTTGGACTGAACGGCTGTCCTTACTGTGGCGATCATGAAGTGTACGGTTCGCGACTGAACCCGCTCACTTGGCTGGATCGAGCACTTGTTAGGTGCCACGAGTGCGAACTCCGCCACTACCCTCCGACCTTCCTTGCCCCGCCCGAATATCCCCACCCAATCCCGACGAGAACGAACGAGAGCGCTACGAGCATCGAAGCGAAACGGAAGCGTTCGGCGTAGCCGTGTGGAATGGAACTAGGAGACAGATGGCCGCTGACCCAACTGTGGGAAGTAAAGCAAAAACAGCGTGTCTCTCGCAATGGCAAGGTGTTATGATGCCGCACGCGCAAGAAAGAGAGCCTTCCCCTGTCGCCCCGGCCAGCGCAGCCGGGGCTTGACCTACGATCTCCCGGCTAGGGCCTGAGCACTGGGATCGGTCGAACCGTTATCAGAAAGGCGGCACAAACAACCGAATAGGGTCTAAAGGCTTCTTGCTTTTGTTCCTCACCATACTAGACTTCCGGTGTCAGAAACAAAGGAACGGCAAAGTAGCCCTGACTCATTAGAACGGGGGAGGTGAGTCAGGGCTTTTTCTTTTTGAAGACGCACCCTGACCCTGCTGTTATATATCTCTCGCTAACAATGTCGGCGGTGTCAAGCACGTTTTGAAGCACACTTCTGCAAGGTGCCAGCGCGATCGCTTCCAGTTCCTTGCGACCGGCTGGCCGCCACAACGCCTTCTTGCGCCGCAGGCCCTCGTTCAGCGGCACGACGTGCAGCTGATTCATCACCCGCGTGCGCATCTGCACCAGTCGATGCCGATGCCACAGCAGTTGCCGCAGGTCGCGATTCTCGGCGTCCGGCACCCAGATCCGCGGGAACCGGTCTTCCATCAGCAAGCAAGGCAATAGCTGCGCGTCCTGACGATCCGTCTTCTGTTTCCGCACCCGCTTGGTGCGAATCTCAGCCGGATCGCCGATCCACAACTCGAACCCCAGTTCCTGCAACAAACGCTCGAACCAGCGCGAGTGTCCGCTGGATTCCATGCCCACTCGCACAGAAAGATTTCGCTGTTTCAGTACCCGGTAGAACGCTTCGGCCTCCTCACGGTGCGCCAGGCGCCGTTCGCTCAGTTCACCCGTATCGGTATCAACGCAAGCAATTTGCTGGAAGCCCGGATGATAGTCACAACCTATAATGAACATGTTCGGCTCCTTTCCTCCGAGCCCCTTTGGTTGGTTTGCGCCTCCAAAGTTTACTCGGGCCTGGGAGCCGACATTGTTTATGGAATCATTACACAAACACCGCTCACCCATCCCCACGATCTCCCCCGGCTAGGCCCTGAGCCAAGCGGAATACCAGCGCCAAGTAGCGAAACCCTCACTGTCTAGTCGTGCAGGACTACGCCCAGCAGCGAGCTGTGGACTTGTAGGCCGCCGTTGTAGTGAATGAAACCTAGTCTTCGGAACCGGTTCATGAAGAAGCTGACTCGCGAACGGGTCGTGCCGATCATTTCCGCCAGCGTTCCCTGACTGATCTTGGGCACTACAGTCTCGGGTACCCCCCCTTTTCCAAAATGAGCGAGCAGCAAAAGTATCCGTGCCAGCCTTTTTTCGCTCGAATTGAAAAGTTGATCAACCAGATCTTCTTCGTAGCGGATGTTCCGCGCCAACAGATAGGCCACGAACAGGTCGGAGAATTCGTGTTCCCGATGAAGAGCTTCCAGCATGGCCTTCTTGTCGATTCGTACGACAGCGCAATCCGTCATTGCGGTTGCAGTGCCCACGCGGAGAGATTGGCCTGCTAGCGAACCTTCGCCGAAGAAACTCTTATCACTCAATATGCCGATCGTCGCTCCCTTGCCAGTTTTGGAAACAACGGTGAGTCTTACCTTGCCCGTCTGCAGATAAAAAACCGCGTCTGCGGGACCCCCTTGTGCGAAGATGGTGTGCTTGTTCGGAAAGAGCATGGGTTTCCTGCCCTCGCCGATGGTTGCGAGGAATGCATCAGGACCGAAATCACGCCTCTTTTTGCCACCCACTCGGGCATTACGCTCTGTGCGCAGGGTCGGCTCGATTGGGATTTGGCGGGCTACGTTCCTTGGAGGACCGATGGGTTGTCGAGCACGAGACATGGGACAGCCTCTTTGGGCCAAACAACGTCGTTAGTATTTTAGCGCCTTCTTCGACTCTGTAAATAACCGACAGCCACTAGCCGCCATTGCGCTGGATGATTCCGGCTCTCTCGCCATCGGCCTAGGCAATCGGCTCTTGCGGCGTGCTTGGCTGGAATGACCCCTTCCTTGCGACCGTGCGCGGTTGGATTGTCCCCTTTTCCAGCGCCAGCCTTCGCTGCATACCCTGACTCGTGCACTGCCAAGTGATTCTCGTCGATTTTGGAGTTTCCTAATAAAACGGCTCTGTCGCTATCCAGCAGTTTGGGACATGTATCGTCGTCATAGCAGCCTCCAGTGCGTACTAATTGCACAAGAGACCGTCGCCCAGAACGGGCAGGCGGAGGGATGTGTATTCTTACCAATTATATCGCCATGTGTTCTCTTCGTGGGTTACGTGATTGTTCACGCTGCCAGGAAAGGGAGTTAAGGGGCAGAATCACACTCCGGCGGACGCTGCCGCATACAGCCCATTCATCTTCCTGTAAAGATCCGAACCAGCCATCGGCTTTCCAATAGCGGACGTGTTTCGTTAGTCTGATTGCGGCCTTTGGAAGGTGGTGAGGGCTTGAGCTTCTAAAGCTGCTTTCGCCAGCTGTAGGTGCTCATGGAGCGCGGAGCGAAGTTCGGGGAGAATCTTGTCGACGTCCGCTTCGCTCGTTGCGGCGAGGGCTGCAGCGACAAGTTCTCGTATGCGGGACTCGGTATGGGCTGGCACTCTGGTAACGTATCGAACAAAAGGGAATCGGGTCCATACGGCAAAACCCTTAAGGATTTATTGGGAGCGCCCCGTTCGAGTCGGCGGGTCGAAATCTCAGTCGGGCTTTGCGGCACACTGCCCATTCATCTTCACTGTGGAACATCATGTCAGGCCACGACTTCATCTGCGTGCTGATCGTCGTTCCCACGCAGCTCAAAGCATTTCTATGCAGTCAAAAGAGCACTCCCGCGAGGAGATGCTCAGGAGTGCTCGCAGTTTCCCAACACGGTCGTTGTCTAGCAGTAGGTCTGCAGAATGGTCAATATTCGTCCAGCGGAAAAAAGGTGGTCACGCTGCGGTCGGCTTCCGCGATGATCCAGATGCGAGTTTATCGGAGAGTCCATACGCGGACAGAATTCTGAAACCGTGCTCCACGCTTAGTTGGTTGGTTCTCGCGGATGTCGTGGGCATCGAGGCCGCATGGATCGAGACAGACGTGTGTAACGAGAAATGCCAGCGGGGCATCACCGCTGGCTTCAAACGCTGCTGCCGGTCCCCCGTTGTCATCACGACCTGACCGAGCGGGAATAGCGGGTCGCTCATTTCGCGACCTTGAACTACGTGTCTACAACCGGCGAGAGACATCGAGCAGCAAGTTCTGGCGGCACCGGATTGTGGAAAAAACCAGATACCCATTCGAATCCCGTGATAGGGGCAAACTGAGGCAGTATCTCGATGTGCCAGTGGAAATCCTCTTCGATGGAGTTCCAATACCCTGCTCTGGGTCGCAGGAATGGTCTGTCTTGCAGCGATATGTTGTAAGGCGGCCCTTCCAAAGTATGATCCAAACTTCTGCAGGACATCGCGCAGGATCGCCGCTAGACCCTCCACTTTCCCTGGACTGATACGGCTAATAGCGCTGCCGTGGACCTTGAGAAATATTGCCATCTCGAACGGAAAACGCGAGGCGAAAGGAGTAAACGCGGCGAAATCCTCATTCTCTGCTATCAATCGCTTCCTCCCCTCAGTTCTTGCTGGAACGCATCGCAACAGAGGCATCTCACCTTCAAAGCAAAATAATCGCGAGTCGTTATGAGCTTGGTCTTAGCTGTGCGCGGCGTTACCGAGAGGGCCATCAACTGCGAGATCGAATGACTAATGGTGTGAGGGCCAGCTTCTTCGCCATCGTTTTTGAAGATCAGCACCTAGCGCGTCCGCTTGTCGCCCTCCAAATCGACCACGCGCACTACGTATGCTCGGATTACGTCACAAATTTCGCCGATTCTAATTCGTGGAGGCTACGATGGTGGCGAGGTGTTTCGGCAACGATCTCGTGTGCGCCCACTCCATTCATCAGATCGTGAAGCCCTTCGGCGCGCCTCCCCACACGCCCTCGATCCGTAAGCGTGGGTCGGAGTTCGGTACCACGCGCACGGACCCAACCGGGCCGGTTCGAGCACGAGCCGGACGGCGATGGCGAAGACTTCCGGCGGCGTGGAAGCTTCGTTGGTTTCGCAGAATGGGCAAAACGTCGTTTCCCTGGCGAATTTCTTGAAATGAAATGGAGTGCCGGACCGTCGCGGTCTCAGCCATGATCACGCAGCGACCGGCAAAAAAGTCTTTCCACATTTGAGACAATTGTGCTCCAACCTATCCCTGATCCGTCTATCGGCCTATTCGCCCCGACACCGCATTTCAGATTCGGCTATTTGCTCCAGTCCCGCGTGGTCCCGAGCAGCCATTCTCGAAGTGTCTTTTGAATCTCCTCATTAGTGGCTGTTCGGTACAGCGCTTCTAAAGGTCTCGCCGCTTTCATCTAACGGAATGTAGCGGCACGGAATCGTTTCGTGACGGCTCTGCCCTGGGACAAAATCCACCAATACACAATCGCCATGCGGGCAAGCGGACCACCGATCCTTGGGACAGGTCGGCGAGTCTCAAAGATCCGGGCTGACCTCCATTGGATCGGAGAACGGTAACCACCATTGTCTAAGAAACCGCAATTCGTTTCTCAAAACCCGGAGCCTATCCTTGTCGGTTTGCATATCAACCTCCAACAAAACTTCCCTGTATCCTCCTTCGCTTCGGCGACTCCACAGAGTAGAGTCAATCGAAGGACACGATTGCGAAGTACAGCCCCGCAAAGAAGACTAGTAAGACGACCGCTATGGCTGCGAAACGGACCAGCCGTGCGCTAATAGTGGGGCGGCCACCTTCAGTCCTCTCAATTTGTTCGTCTATGGTTTGAAACATGGCTGCTGACTCCATCGCTTGCAAACTTGAACCAGCCTCAGTTCGCTCGAAAAACTACTTGATCTCAGTTTCTACTGCTCCGTGGCACGCTCAGACACATTGTCGGTCTCACCGCCATTCGCGCCACGCCTTTGGATGCAAGAAAGGAGGGCCAAGGCCCTCCCCTCCCCGTGCCAGCTACGCGCCCTTCGGCGCCCTAGTTACGTTCACCTTGATTTGTTTTGGCCTGGCTTCGGCGCGTTTGGGCATCTGAATCTCCAGTACACCATGCGCGTAATTAGCCTCAATTTTCTGCGGGTCAGCCGTGCTTGGGAGCGTGAAGGAACGCGAGAAGGTACCGTAATGGCGTTCCATCCGGCGGAAATTTTCCTCCTTGATGTCCTTCTCCAGTCTGCGTTCCCCATGCACCGTCAGAAGATTGTTCTCAGTCTCAACCTTGATATCTTTTTCATCAATTCCCGGTACTTCTACTTTGAATGTCAGTTTCTCGTCATCCTCGTAGATGTCCACGGGCGGACCGAATTCCCAACCGCTCAGATTGTCTTCAAACGGCATCAATGATGTCTCGCCGGAAAAAGCGTCAAACAAGCGGTTCATTTGCCTTTGGAGTGATGTGAATTCCTGCAATGGTCGCCAACGTACAAGAGATTTCATGCGAACCTCCTGGAAGTGCAGTGCACTTAGCACTGCGGTCCCCTACCATCTACGCAACTCCCACGGCTCAAAAAAAGCAGTGATCCGAATCACGATGCCTAGTGCGTCAAATCAAGGGTCGTGGAAGGTGACGATTCCAATCGTCATGTCCGCCGCCTGAGCGGCACGTTTCCACCCGACGAGCTCACGCTGTCACTTCCGCGATAGCAGCTGGCCCGGCGTTTGTGCGCCGCATCACTGACAGCCGGTCTTTCGAATCTGAGACTTGGAGTGTCAGTGACAACCATGTATTTGAAGCGCAAATGTTCTTCTGAGTCAGCGAGGGTTAAACGAATGCGCTCAAAAAACCGATTGCGTTAGCCAGGATGATCAGCCATGGAGATCCTCACAGCGACAAACATCCGCGACTTCAGAGTCCGCGGAAATTACTTCAGCTGGCGCAGCCTTTTGTCGCGAAGAAACCACTCTTCGAAGAAACAGAGCATAGGTCCGAATCAACCTGGATATTCTCCGCCCGCCGTGGACTTCGAGCTGCAGGATGGCACAATCAGCAGCGTTGTCGTTAGCGAATCCGATATCCCTCTGCTCTACGATGACGACATTGAGAAAGCGAAAAGGTACCTTTCCCGGATTATGGAGGCGCGCCGGGGAGATCTCCAAGCTGTAACTGAATTACGCTCTGTGGCAGAGGAGTTCTCCTTCGAAGAAGCGAAACGAGCAGAGCCCTCCGAGAGCCGTTTCGTGGTTCCTTGTACCAGCTGTCAGACCCACTCCCAGCAGGCCATCAGCCAAAAAGCGTTCACACTCTTGAAGCTGTGCCAACTCGGTTATCCGGTGCCAGAATTTGTCGTGTTGACTGCGCAGGCTTATGAAGATCGCGATCATAACCTTGAGAAGCATCTCGCGGACGCACTCACCCAGCTCGAGGCCGTTACCATGCAGGACCTCGGGTACGGCAAGACTCCTCTGGTGTTCGCAATCCGCTGTGCCACCGGTCACTACATTCCCGGAGTCATGGACACCTACCTCAATGTGGGAGTGACGGAGAAATCGTTGCCCGCCCTGGAAATGATGTATGGCAGGGTCCCAGCTCGCAAGATGTTCCTGAATAACTTGAGGAACCTCTGTCGCCTGCTCGACCGGGACAAGTACGCCTCTATCGTTAATGCCATCAGGACCGACCTCCCTGCAGAAGAGGTCGATCGGTTCGTGGAGCAGTTGACTGGTATCCTCGCTCAAACTGACAGAAAGCTCATCGAAGATCCGTTTGCACAGGCTTTATTTTTTGCCAGACAGGCTTACAAGGACTTCGAAGAAAATCAAGAACTGGTAGTGACCCTTTGCCGAGGAACCGACGATTACCCGAGTCTTATCTTGCAGAAAATGATTTGCACTGTCCGAGACGAAACAGCTTATGCGGGCGTCCTCTGCAGCCGGCACACGCAGACGGGAACCGGTGTCGAACTCCAAACTGCTCACAACATTTTCGGTGAGGAAATGATGACAGGAACAGCGGAGATCGAATCCACTGCTTTCGATGATCGGAAGACCATCAAAGAGCTCTTCCCCGCCGTGTATCATTTCGTCCCCCATCTTCCGGAACTTGAGAGAGATTTTGAATCTCCTGTGACCATAGAGTTCGCCGTGGAAGCGACGAGAAGGTGTCAATGGTTTGCGCTTCTCCAGCTCAATGAGACAGCAATGGCCGGTCGGGCTGCGTTCACCGCGATGGTGGACATGCATAAATCTGGCACGATATCGCGGCAACGGGTCGCCGAATTTATCCGGCCCTATCACATCAAACAGCTGACCAGTGACACGATCGACCAGGAAGTGTTCGACAAGCTCAATCCGTTCTGCTGCGGCGTCTCTGTGCTGCCTCGATCGGCGGTATCAGCTCGCGTATATTTCACGGGTGAAGCGGCGTTGAAAGCCAAGAGTATGGGCGAGAAGGTGTGCCTTTGCAAGGCGACGTTTGTGCCTACTGACACCGTCGTAATGCGCGAAATGGACGCAATCATCAGCCTGACGTCCGCGGCCATTCATGTAGTCACGATCTGCCATAGTCTGGGGATACCTGCCCTATTGAGCCTCGAGAAAAACGGTGTGGATTTGCAGTCGGGCGGACGCCTCGTCAATTCCAACGGCCAGGAAATCCGGGAGGGAGATTGGATCACCCTATCCTCCAGGCGGCGCACCATCTACATGGGAGAGGCGAAGTTCGCACCCGGCAGGCTCTTGCGCTACATAAAGGGAGAGCCGATCCAGTTGGATGAAGACGAACGAAAGACCTTCCCTTCGATTGCGTATGCCTACCGTTATTACCAGCAACTCACCAAAAGTCTGGCGGCCGATCAGACCTCCACTCTCAGTGAAGTCACACGTCTAGTGAACTTTGAATTGCGGCGTGAGTCTGAAGAGGCAAGGAAGCTGGTCAATGGCTGGTTCGATGAGCGCGAAACGCTCTACATGGAGGAGGTCCTCAGGAGCGACATCGGCGACCACTTGGGCCAAAGCAATGTTTTCGAGATGCTCACGTTGGGCCGCAAGATCAGATTCTTCAAGCTCGCCCTGGCAAAGTGCTCACGTGAGCAAATCTCCGGATACGAGGCGGGGGCGTTTATGCTCGGTCGGTTTCTGTGCATGCGCTATCCCGCCGCATTCTGGAAGGCATTTAGTCCGACCGAAATTGGACTCTTGGTGAATGAGTGGGTGCTGTTCGAAAAATATATGCAAGTGCTCCACAACGTGGGTGAGAAAAAAGTGCTCATGGCTCGAAAACAGATTCTTAAGGGTGGCCTGGAGCAGCTGTCTCTTCATCCAGGGAATGTGCAATCTCTGATCACTTTGAAACTGAGCGGCGTGAGGCTCCGAGAGGTCTTGGAAAGCCTACCGAAATGGAGCGATCCCCAATCCGCAAAAGTTCTCGAGCTTTTACAGCAGCCGTACCGCGCATTCTACAATTTCAATGCTGTGTGGTCCGTGCGCCAGCTCGAAAGAATCTGCCAGGAAGAGAATCTCCCGCTCCCACAGCCGGATGACATCTAGCAAGTGCAAGAGGTGATACCTCGTGGATACGAGATATCACCTCAAGAAAACAATCAGAGGCGAGTCAACTAGACCACTAGCGCGTGTTCCTCTTCACGGACTGAATGGGCCGGCGCCGCTTTGATTCCATACAGATAATCGCGGTCAAGGGTTGACTCCGTCTCTCTGAGCACATCGGGAAGCTCCCCGCCATCGCGCGCCGCAATTAAACGCCCGAGCGCCAGCGACAACGAGAGCACCGCATTCATGCCGAGATTGGCCTTTCGTTGCATGATCTGGATTCTCTCTTCGGCCGAGGCGCCGGGGCCGATCTTGCTTCGCTTTGTGGCAAGGTCTAGCTCCATCAAGAGAAGCTCGCGATCTATGTCCGCAAGCGTGCCGAGTGAGGAGATCTTCTGTCCCAGGAAGCGGGGAGCAACCACTTCGGTCACATTCGCCACCGCGTTCAGACAACCCTTGCCGCCGTAGCGCTTGGCCCGAATCCAGAGGTCTGCCAGTTCGCGATTTTCTTTGGTAATCGTCTCTGCCTTCACGTCGGGAGAGAAGCGGTATGTTTTGTCTTTCTCCTTGTAGACAAAATAGTTTGGGAATTTCCGCGTGAGCGGGCATTCCTCAATGATGCTGTCGACCAAGTGGATGGCTTCATCCGTCCCAGCCGACACTCCAAGGGGCGTAGCTGCGGAGAATTTCATGCCGTTATCAAGCATCAGCACTACACCGACGGTCGGGATGCCAGCGTTTGTTGGCTCCTCGTGAGCGGAAATGTCGGAGATAATGAGATCGGGATCAAGTTTCCGCGTTATCTTGATGCCCTTCTTGGCCATTTCCATCAGTTCGACAACTCTCCCGTATTTGACCAATCTCTCGGTGTTAGCACCGCCGCCACATTTCAGACCGAGAGCACCCACCGCGAAACTGATGTCGGCTTCCATGACCTCATTCGGAGATTTGGATCGGTGCGATACCACCAGAGCGAGTCCCTTCTGCTTTGCCATTCGAGTGGCGAGGAGAGTCTCACTGAGGGTGCCGATTTGATTCGCCTTGATCAGAGCTGTATTGATGAGTCCTTGCTCGGCACATCTTTGAATCGTAGTATCCTTGGTCGTAACCAGATCGTCGCCGATGATCAGGATTTCCTGATCCAGAGCTTTCATAAGTTTCTTCCACCCTTCGAAGTCATCCTCTGCGAATGGATCTTCGAGCGAGACGATTGGGTATTTCTTCACCCACCGAACGTACAGGTCAACCATCTCATCCGTGCTCAGGACCTTGGGGTCTTCGGCTCTCCAGAACAAGTACTGGCCAATCGACTCCTTCTCGCCGGTCTTCTCGCGGTACGCATTGCTGAGCTCACTGGCCGCCGGATCGAGCGCTAGGCAAACATCCCGGTCAGGAACAAAGCCGCACTCTTCGATGGCTTGAACTGCCACTCTCAGAGCCCTTTCTTCCGGCAGAAAGTCGCACTCCTGCTTCGCGTAAGAAGCGACGATGCCGCCCTCCAAGCCAATGCCAACGAAATTAAGCCCCTCTGTATCTTGGATGATCTGAATCGCCCTGCTTTGAAGCATGTTGATGACGCGTTGCGCTTCGATGTAATCCTTCGCGGTGAGGGGCAGGAACATCAACTCCTGGAAGCTAAGGTTGCCGCCCATCTCTTCGGTGTGACGTCCTCCCTGTATGGAGTTTCTAAACTCCCATGGGGCAAACACGATTCGTCCGTCGGGAAGCTCCAACTCCTGGAGCCTGTGCAGGCGGAGCTTGCGCCGGAGCTCGGAAGGTTTTCCGCCGCGGGCTTCCTGCGTCTCACGGGCGGGTTCTGCGGCCTTTACTTCGGCAGTCTTTGCCGCTGCCTCTTGCTGTCTGGCCTGGAAAGCCTTGTACTTCCCCGCGTCCGAGAGCAAGAAGTCGAGCAGAGCAACTGCCCCAATTGTGAACAGAGCCCTTCCAGCGTAGACGACAGTTGGAACCGCCAGGTAGAGTCCGAGCAGAATCAGAATGATTCCCGGCAGGAATGTGATCTGACTCAGCACTTTACTCGCCCTCGGTCCTGCTGCGGAAACAGCCAGGTTCTGCGTCTTCACGCTTGGATGAAAGCTTCCCGCCTCTTTATGTACGCCTCGGAAAGCTCCATAGGGTATCTTCACGAACATCTCCAAATACCAGAGCCATTTTCGAAACGCGCCTTCGGCCAACTTCTTCTCAGCGGAGGCTGCGAGCTCTGGCCTCAGATTGTTCGTTTTCACAGCGCTCAAGTAGTGTCCCATCTCGTGGATGGCGATATTCGTATGCCACGCCGCGTACCAGATCACCGACGAAATCACGACTTCCACACTCAAAAACATTTCCCGCATGACGGCGAATTTCGACGGGACATGCAGAGGAATGCTAAGCAACGATGTCAGGAAGGCAGCGTGGAACGAGACGAGCTTGTGGTTGGCGATAATCCAGCCACGATCCAAGCGCGCTGTTTCACCCGGGTCTTTGAAAAATGCGAAACGATGTCTCGCACCGAATCCGAGAAACGAGTGAGAGATATCGGTCAAGAAATGTCTTCTACGAATGCAAGGTTGTACGTAAGCAATAGGCATGACGGGTTCTTTAATTGGTCCTGGGTGGTTTGGCATGGCATGCTCCAGTTAGATGGCGTTTGCTGGCTAATCTTCGCTACCGGACGGCGCATCCGTTCGGAGTCTGTAAGACTCGGTAGTGTGATCGAGCATTACATTTGAAATCGGTTTGGAATCGACACGCACTCCTGCCCGATTCTCTATTTGTGGAGGATGTTTGGTCTGTGACCTCAATCACGATTGAGAACTATTTGACCCAAGATGACTGTTTTGGTTTCGTAGTCTTTGAGCCGGCCTAGACAAAGGAGCACAGCGATTGAGGGAAGGATGCGCACCTGAACTCGTTCCGAATACCCTCACTTGCTATCCGGTTCGGGCGTATCGTTCAGTTAGAGGCAGACTTATGTTCATCGCGTCTGCGTGCCCGCCGTATTCGACACTCTCCCGCCCCCCTTCTGTAGCACGAGAGCCGTGATGTCCTACCTAGGCGTCAATATCGGCGCCCTACGGTAAAGGTAGGAGCGGTCGAGCCGACAGAAATGCCGAAGTGTTGATCAATCAGGGGCTGCATCAGGGCTCGCACACCGATGTATGTGAGGTCACAGACAGCTTAGTTTGACCGGGGCTATGCTCTTATGGCCGTTTCGAACGGAGCACGACGCCACTCCCTCTTCAAAACCTACCACGGCAGGGAGATGGCGGCAGGGGCGATGCTCTCGGAGGAGACGTCGCCCCCCTGTGTGCTTTCTCTTGAAACCGGAGGCTGGGGTGATGCCAAGATTTGACTCTCAAAATCCGCATCCTAGAGATTGGCGAATCCTGTATCGGGTAGCGATTTTCGAACGAGACAGTCGCGTAATAGAGAAGGGACTCTCTGACGCGGAAGACGCAATCGTTTGGCGTACGCGCGAACTCTATCAGGAGACCGGAGCTGCCGTTGAAACAGAGAGAGGCGCTTTGGACGACGCCAACTATGCTCTTGAAGCGCTGAGAGTCGCACTAGAGGAGAACTCATGTACGGCCCAAGATACTCGCTGAGCGCGGCAAAATCGGAGTCGCGGTAGTCACGTGAATCCACGCCGGTCCTCTCCTCCGCGAGCGCGGAGGAGAGGCTCGGGAAAACAACCCTTGAGCTACTTTGCGGCTGGCGGCGCCACAACCTCATGCAGTTTCGGGTTCTCCCGCATCCTGCTGAACTCTTCGTCTTTATAAACGTTCGCCAGATCGCGATAGCCCTCTTCCTTGGCCTTCCTCAGGCACTGCAGGCATCCGTCCACGTCGCCGCGCTTGGCATAGATCTTCGCCAGCATGTATGAATACCGGGCGCGTTCTTCCGGACTCGAGATCTGGGCGACAACACCCGCTTTGGACTCTTGCCTGAGTGCGTCCGGATCTAACTCGATGGCGCGGGTGTACTCGGCGAGAGCGCGCTCGAGTTTCTTCTGACTAAACCAAGCCGCCCCCAGATTCACGTGAAACGAAGCGCGGGTCTCATCGAGAGCGACCGCCTTCTTGAAGTGCTTGGCTGCGGCTCCATAGTTCTTGTTCATGTAGTCCACGGCGCCAACGTTGTTGACCGCATCCGCGAATTTCGAATTCAGCTTCACCGCGCTCTCGAAGCTCGATCGAGCGCCGCGCAGATCATTATTCTTTAGCTGGGCCAAACCCAGCTTGTTATACAGCAC
>Ga0070731_10003723_pt1 | contig 13557 bp, 17 predicted proteins | sample Coa_R1_2_FD_66448 | JGI IMG/M metagenome (GOLD analysis project Ga0070731, IMG submission 66448) | Surface soil microbial communities from Centralia Pennsylvania, which are recovering from an underground coalmine fire - Coalmine... | ecosystem: Environmental > Terrestrial > Soil > Unclassified ... | reverse complement strand
ACCGGGAAGACCTCGGCGACGTGACGGAGCCACGACGGCAGGTTCACGTTCGGGATGAACACGCCCGAGATGAAGTAGAGCGGCAGCATGATCGCCTGCACCATCGGCTGCGCGGCGTCCTCCGAGTGGATCGCGGTCGAGAGCGCGTAGGCGAGCACGCAGAACGTGACGGAACCGACGACGCCGGTCAGCGCGACGCCCGGGATCGCGCGCGGCGCCAGGTGGACGCCGTACGCGAAGCGGCCGACGAGCAGCAGCACGGTCATCGAGCTGAGCGCGACGACGACCGCAGTCAGCGTCCGCCCGGCGATCAGCACCCACGCCGGCACCGGCGTCGCGCGCCGCCGCTTGAGGACCCCCGCCTCGCGCTGCGCGGTGATCGAGATGACGAGGTTGACGAACGACGCGGCGATCACCGCGAGCGCGGACAGCCCGGGCACGTAGTACGTCGACGCCTTCACGTGCTGGGGGCCGACCGTGTTGTTGCCGAAGACGCTGACGAAGATGACGAGGAAGAGAATCGGCAGGATGAGCGTGAAGAACCGGCCCTGCTTGTTGCGCAGGAATGCACGCAGGTCGTAGCGCGCCTGGTGCAGCACGAGGCCGAGCGCGCTGTGCGGGTGCCAACGCGGTCCCGCCGGCGCTTCACGGCTGCGCTGCCGCCGTCGGTACAGCCACAACAGCACCACCTCAGCCCACCGCCCCTGCTTCGGTGAGCGCGAGGTACACGTCCTCGAGCGCGGGCCTGCGCACCTCGAGGTCGGGCAGGTCGATGTTCCGCGCAGCGGCCCAGTCGGCGAGGATGCGCACGTGCGCGAGCGGGGAGTCGCTCTGGAGCGTCAGGCGCCGTCCGTCGTCGTCGATCGCGAGCGCGCGTAGCTCCGGCGGCAGGTCGTCGCGGCTCAGGGCATCCGGCAGCGTGAAGCGAATCGTCGCCGCCATCCGCTCTCGCCCCCCGAGCGTGCCCGGCGTTCCTTCCGCGACGATCTGACCGGCCGCGATCACCGCGATCCGGTCGGCGAGCTGCTCCGCCTCGTCCATGTAGTGCGTCGTCAGGAAGACGGTCTTCCCGAGCTCCCGCAGACCCTCGATCACGCCCCAGGCGGTCCGGCGCGCCGAGGGGTCGAAGCCCGTCGTCGGCTCGTCGAGGAACAGAAGCTCGGGGTCGCCGATCAGCGCGAGCGCGACGTCGAGCCGCCGCCGCTGGCCGCCCGAGAGCTGCTCGCCGAGCGTGTCTGCCTTTTCCTCGAGCCCGACGAGTGCGATCGTGTCCGCGATCTGGCGTGGGTGGTCGTAGTAGCCGGCGTATAGCTCGAGGCATTCGCGGACGGTCAGACCTCGTTCCGGCTGCGACTCCTGCAGCACCGAGCCGACGCGGTTACGCCAGGCGCCGTCGGCGTGCGCGGGATCGACGCCGAGCACGCTTACCTCGCCTGAGGTTCGCGTGCGGAAGCCTTCGAGGATTTCGACCGTCGTCGTCTTGCCGGCGCCGTTCGGGCCGAGGAAGGCGAAGATCTCGCCGCGATAGACGTCCAGGTCGACGCCGGCGACGGCCTCGAGCTCGCCGTAGCGCTTGCGCAGGCCGCGGACCTCGACCACGCGCTCGCGACCCATCCCGGCCGGCATGGCTGCGCCGCCGTCCTCGCGAGTCTCCATCAGGGGGACTCTTGCAGTTCGCGCCTTCTGCTGTGCTCAATGGGCAAGCTTGGCCCGCAGCGCCGCGAGCTCGCGCTCGCTCAGCTCGGCGGCGGCCTCGAGGAAATCCAGCACGAGCTCGAGCTGCTCGTCCGTGTAGCGCGCGTAGAGCTCCTCGGCCAGGCGGGCCATCGGCTCGTAGTACTGCCAGACGGCTTCGCGCACCGTCTCGGTCAGCTCGATGTGAACCCGCCGCCGGTCGTGCTCGTCGCGGACGCGGCGCGCGAAGCCCGACCGCTCGAGGCGGTCGACCGCCGCCGTGAGCGCCCCGGTCGTCAGGCCGGCGAGCTCGGCCAGCCGCCCGGCGGTCACCGGGCCCTCGAGGTCGAGAACGTCGAGGATCCGGTGATCGGTGCGGTGGATGCCGAGCGCGTCCGCGACTGCCTCGTCATAGGCGTCGGTGCGGTTCTGCGACCGGCGCACCTCACGCGAGAGGGCCTCGACCAGTTCTCGACGGGTTCTCTTGACAGTCAAATGATTAGATGGTAAAGATACTCGCTGGCAAAGATGATACTGGGGAGGGAGGACGATGAGCAAGACGATCGAGGCACACGAGCTCCGGAAGCGCTACCCGCCTGACGTCCAGGCGCTGGACGGCCTGGGGCTGGGCGTCGAGGAAGGCACGATCTTCGCGCTCTTGGGGCCGAACGGCGCGGGGAAGTCGACGACGGTCAGGATCCTGACCACGCTGACCGAGCCGGACTCCGGCGAGGCTCGCGTCGCCGGGCACGACGTGCTCGCGGACCCACAGCGGGTGCGGCACTCGATCGGCGTCGTCGGGCAGAAGCACGGCTGCGACCCGGAGGCAACCGGTCGCGAGAACCTGATGCTCCAAGGCGCGATCTACGACCTGCCCGGCCGCGAGCTGCGCCGCAGCGTCGCCGAGGCGCTCGACCGCTTCGACCTCGCGCACGCCGCCGACCGCGCCGCCAAGACGTATTCCGGCGGCATGCAGCGTCGACTCGACATCGCGATGGGCCTGCTCCATCGTCCGTCCGTGCTCTTCCTCGACGAGCCGACGACCGGTCTCGACCCGGAGGCGCGGGTCGACATGTGGCGCGAGATCGCGCGGCTCGCCGCCGAGGAGCACATGACGATCCTGCTGACGACGCACTACCTCGAGGAGGCGGACGACCTCGCTGCGGAGCTCGCGATCGTCGATCGCGGCCGCGTCGTGGCCTCAGGCACGCCCGACGAGCTGAAGAGCGCGCTGCAGGGCGACGCACTGCTGATCGAGCTCGCGGAGCCCGCGGCCGGCGAGATCGTCGACACCCTCGTGCGCCTGGACGGCTTGAGCGAGGTGACGAGCGACGGCCGGCAGGTGCGCGCCCGCGCCCGAGACGGCGCCACGGCGCTCCCGGCCGCACTCGCCGCCCTCGAGGCGGCCGGCCATGCAGTCGCGGCGGTGACGATGGCACGGCCGTCCCTCGACGACGTCTACCTGCGCTACGCCGGCCGTTCGTTCAGCGAGGCCGACAGCGCCGAGCGGAAGGAGGCAGCCTGATGAGGGTGCTCCGCCACAGCGGCTACGTGACCCTCCGTTACTTGCGCGCGTTTCTCCGCCAACCCGCGTGGGTCGCGATCACGCTGATCCAGCCGATGATCTGGCTGCTCCTCTTCGGCGCGCTCTTCAAGCGGGTCGTCGACATCCCGGGCTTTCACGGCGGCTCCTACATCGAGTACCTGACGCCGGGAGTGGTCGTGATGACGGCGATCAGCTCGGCCGGCTGGAACGGGATGGCGTTCATCGACGACATGAACCGCGGCGTCATGGATCGTTTCCTCGTCTCGCCGGTCTGGCGAAGCGCGCTCAATGTCGGCAGCCTCGTCTACGGCGCGCTCACGATCGCGCTGCAGTCGCTGATCATCGTCGGGATCGGGCTGGCGGTCGGCGCACACTTCCGGAACGGCGTCGCCGGCGTTGCGCTCCTCGTCCTCGTCGCCTGCCTGCTCGGGGCCGCCTTCGGCGCGCTCTCGAACGCGCTTGCGCTCGTCGCGCGCCAGCGCGAGACGCTGATCGCCGCCGTGACCTCCGTGCTGCTGCCGCTGACGTTCCTCTCGTCGGCGTTCATGCAGCCGAACCTCGTTCCCGGCTGGATCCGCGGCGTCGCGCGGTTCAACCCGGTCAACTGGGCGGCTCAGGCGAGCCGCTCGGCGGCGATCCAGCCGACCGACTGGTCGCTCGTCGGCAGCCGGATCGGACTGCTCGCCGCGCTCTTGCTCGTGAGCGCCGCAGTGGCGACGAGGGCCTTCCGCGCCTACCAGCGCTCGCTCTAGAGTCACCTGTGTGGAGCAACGCTGATGCCGGCCTGGCTCGTCTGGGCGGTCGTGGCCGTCGCGCTCGCAATCGGCGAGGTGTTCACGCCCGGTCTCTTCTACCTCGGGCCGGTCGCGCTCGCCGCGGTCGCGGCTGCGGCCGCGGCTGCGCTCGGGGGCGGCTGGGTCGTTCAGATCGTGGTCTTCGCCGCCGGGTCGATCGCGTCGCTCGCCGTGCTCCGGCCGATCGCACGCCGGCACATTCGACTGCCGAGTGCGCTGCGAACCGGGACGGCGGCGCTCGTCGGCGTGCGCGCGACGGTGCTGGAACGCGTGGACGCGGGCGGGGGCCGCGTGAAGATCGGCGGCGAGGTCTGGAGCGCGCGCGCGTTCGACGAGCGCCAGGTGCTCGAGCCCGGAACGCAGGTTCAGGTCGCTGAGATCGAGGGCGCGACGGCGCTCGTCTACGAGTAAGGAGGCTGGAATGGTCGCGCTCATCGTCATCGGCGTCGTCGCCGCGTTCGTCGTCCTCATGCTTGCCCGGACGATCCGGATCGTGCCGCAGGCGAACGCAGGCATCGTCGAGCGGCTCGGTCGCTTCCACCGGATCCTGACGCCGGGCCTGGCGATCGTGGTTCCGTTCGTCGACCGCCTGCGGCCGCTGATCGACCTGCGCGAGCAGGTGGTCTCGTTCAAGCCGCAGCCCGTGATCACGGAGGACAACCTCGTCGTCTCGATCGACTCGGTCATCTACTTCCAGGTGACGGATCCGCGGGCGGCGACGTACGAGATCGCCAACTACATCCAGGCGATCGAGCAGCTCACGATCACGACGCTGCGGAACGTGATCGGCGGCATGGCGCTCGAGAAGACGCTGACGTCGCGGGACGACATCAACAACCAGCTGCGCGGCGTCCTCGACGAGGCGACCGGCAAATGGGGCATCCGCGTCAACCGCGTCGAGCTGAAGGCCATCGATCCGCCCATGTCGATCCAGGAGACGATGGAGAAGCAGATGCGCGCGGATCGCGAGAAGCGAGCCGCGATCCTGACCGCGGAAGGCGTCAAGCAATCCCAGATCCTGACCGCCGAGGGCCAGAAGCAGGCCGCGATCCTGAAGGCGGAAGGCGAGCGGCAGGCGACGATCCTGGAAGCCGAAGGTCAGGCAAAGGCAATCGACACCGTCTTCCGCGCGATCCACGAGGGCAATCCCGACACGCAGCTGCTCGCGTACCAGTACCTCCAGATGCTGCCGCAGATCGCGCGGGGCGAGGCGAACAAGATGTGGTTCATCCCGAGCGAGCTGACGGAGGCGCTCGGGCGGCTCGGGGAGCTCGGCAAGGGAGACGGCAAGGCGACCTAGACTCCGCTGCGTGAAGGTCCGCTTCGCGCCCAGCCCGACCGGGTCGTTGCACATCGGCAACGCGCTGGGCGCAGTCGCCAACCGCAACTTCGGCGGCACGATGCTGCTCCGGATCGACGACACCGACCCGGCGCGCAACGTGCCCGGCGGCGAGGACGCGATCGTCGACGACCTGCGCTGGCTCGGGATCGAGTGGGACGAAGGGCCGGTGCGCGAGAGCGAGCGCGGCGATCGCTACCGCGAGGCCGCTGCCGGCCTGCCGGAGCGGTTCCAGGGCGTGCAGCTCCTACGCCCGGACGGGACGGCGACCTTCCACCTCGCAAGCGTGGTCGACGACATCGACTTCGGCATCACGCACGTGATCCGCGGCAACGACCACCGCCCCAACGAGCCGCTGCACCGTGCGCTGACCGAGGCCCTCGGCGCGTGGCCGCCGGAGTACATCCACCACGGCCTCGTCCTCGGGCCGGACGGCAAGAAGCTGTCGAAGCGGGCGGCAGGCGCGTCGATCGCGTGGCTGCGCGAGGCCGGGATCCCGGCTGTGGCGGTGCGGGCATATCTGGACGAGCTCGGGCTGCCGCGCCACGACGTGCACCTCGATCTCCCTCGGATCCGCTCCCTGGCCGTCGAGGCGATCGCGTCGATGCCCGACGAAGAGCTCGCCGCGCGGCTCGACGTTCCGGTTGCGGTCGTGCCGGCGCTGCGCGGCGCGCACGACCTGAACGAGGCGCGCGCGCTCGCGGAGTCGATCCTCGAGCGACCGGCTGTGTCGCTCGCCGACGAACGGTCGACGCTCGAGCGCTTCCGCGAGCTGCGGGCGGCCGCGAACGGCGGTCTCGACAAGGAGCGCGCGAAGGAGATCGTGCGCGAGCTGAAGGCCGTGGGCGGCAACCTGCGCGCTGTGCGACGAGCGCTCACCGGACGCGACAGCGGGCCGGAGCTCTGGGCCGTGCTCGCCGCGCTGCCGCGCGACGAGACGCTGGCGAGGATCGATGCGGCTCTTTGACACGTACACGAAGTCGCTCGTCGAGCTGCCGAAGCCGCCTGGCCCCGTGCGGATGTACTTCTGCGGGCCGACGGTGTACGCACGCGCGCACGTCGGCAACGCGCGGCCGTTCGTCATCGGCATGTGGCTGCGCTCGTGGCTGCGCTCGCGCGGCTACGACGTGACGCTCGTCCACAACATCACCGACGTCAACGACAAGATCTACGACGCTGCGCCGGGCGCGAGCGCCGAGCTCGCTAAGCGTGCGACCGCGTGGTACCTCGAGGACGTCGGCGACCTCGGCCTCGGGTTGCCGGACGCGATGCCGAAGGCGACGGAGTCGGTCCCGCAGATCGTCACGTTCATCGAGCAGCTCGTCGCACGCGACTACGCGTACGCGGTCGACGGCGACGTCTACTTCCGCGTCGGGCGGTACGCAGACTATGGGCGGCTGTCGGGCCAGCGGCCCGACCAGGTCGAGGAGCAGGAGCCGAACCCGCGCAAGGAGGATCCGCGCGACTTCGCGCTCTGGAAGGCATGGAAGACGGGCGAGGACACATCGTGGGACTCGCCCTGGGGCCGCGGGCGGCCCGGCTGGCACATCGAGTGCTCGGTGATGGCCGAGGAGATCCTCGGCCCGGCGTTCGAGGTCCACGGCGGTGGGCTCGACCTCGTGTTCCCACACCACGAGAACGAGCTCGCGCAGTCGCGCGCCCTCGGGCACCCGTTCGCGCAGATCTGGGCGCACAACGGCATGCTCCGCTTCACCGGCGAGAAGATGTCGAAGTCGGTCGGCAACATTGCGACGTTGCGCGAGACGCTCGACGAGTGGGGGCGCGAGACGCTGCTCGTCTTCTTCCTCGGCGGCCACTGGCGCAAGCCGATCGACTTCTCGGCCGAGACGATGGCGCAGGCTGCCGCGCAGGCAGAGACGTTCCGCAACGTGTTTCGCGGGCCGAGCGAACCCGGGGGCGACTGGGACGCGTTCACGGACGCGCTCGACGACGACTTCAACACGCCCGAGGCGCTCGCGCTGCTGCACGGCTGGCGGGATCACGACCTGCTCAGGCGGGCACTCGAGCTGTTCGGCCTCGGCTCGCTCGCGGCGAAACCGGAAATCCCCTACGAGATCATCTTGCTCGCCGAGCAGAGGACGAGGGCGCGTGCGGCTGGCAACTTCGAGGAGGCGGACGCAGTTCGCGACCAGCTTCGGCAGCTCGGCTGGGAGATTCGGGATCGCGCAGACGGGTTCGATCTCGTTCCGGCTTGAGCGCTGACCTCGTTTACGGTCGCCAGGCGGTACGCGAGGCGCTCCGCGGCCGGCGCGAGGTGCTCGAGGTGTGGGCGACCGAGCGGGCCGCGAGCGGCGAGCCGTGGCTCGGCGAGACAAAGGTCAGGGTGCAGGCCGAGCGCGAGCTGACCGAGCGAGCCGGCACGCGGGATCACCAGGGCGTCGTCGCGCGGGTCGAGCCGTACCGGTACGCCGACGCGTACGAGCTGGCCGCGGTCGACCGACCGCTGCTCGCGGTGCTCGATCGCGTCACCGACCCGCACAACCTCGGAGCCGTCTGCCGCAGCGCCGAGGGGGCGGGCGCCACCGGCGTCGTCGTCCCCGCGCACGGCGCGGCCGTCGTCACGCCAGCGGTCGCGCGCGCGTCGGCGGGCGCGATCGAGCACCTTCCGATCGCGGTCGTCACCAACCTCGCGCGCTATCTCGAAGAGGTCAAAGGACCGGACTTATGGGTGTACGGTGCAGCGGAGGGTGCGGAGACGTCGTTCTGGGACGCCGACCTGGCCGGCGGCGCCGCCGTGGTGCTCGGCGCTGAGGGAAAGGGCCTGCGACCGCTTGTCCGCCGCAGCTGCGACGTGCTCGTGTCGATTCCGCTCGAGGGGCACGTCGAGTCGCTGAACGTCAGCGTCGCGGCGGCGCTGCTGCTGTACGAGGCCCGCCGTCAGCGCCGTGCCTGAGCCGACGCTCTATCTGTTCGACGGCTACAACCTCCTGCACGCGAGCACGTTCGGCGACCGTCGCGAGTTGGTGGACGCGCTCGCGAGCTTCGTCGCCGTTCGCGGCGCACGCGGCGTGCTCGTCTTCGACGGCGTGGGCGACGACGTCGAGCGTGGACCGCTCTCGGTGCGGTATGCGCGCGATGCCGACGCGACGCTCGAGCGGCTTGCCGCCGAGCACCGGGACCGCGCGCAGGTCGTCGTCGTCACCTCGGACTCGGCGGTGCTCGGTACGGCCGGCCGGCAGGTGGCCCGCGTCTCCTCGCAGACGTTCATGCGCGAGCTGCGGCCGGCGGCACAGCACGACGAGACGCCGGGCGGCCTCTCCGACAAGCTCGATCCGGCGACGCGGGCGAGGCTCGAGCGACTGCGCCGGGGAGAGTAAAGCGGGTCCGGTGCAAGTCGGGCTTGTGCTTTTTCGGCGAGAGTGCTACTTTCACCTCAACTTCAGGGTGAGACTTCAGCCAGCGCGGTGAAGCTCATGTTCACCTAAACAGCCCAACTACCAGGGGGTTCGCTGGTGGCCGTTCGGACTGCGACCGCTCCGAGATCGCCGCAAAAGGCTCAACGAGAGCTAGAGGATCTGCAGCTCGTGCTCAAGGCGCGGAACGGCGACGGCGCCGCGCTCGACGCGCTCATGCGCCGGTACACGACGTTCGTTCGCCTCAAGGCGAGCTCGTACTTCCTCGCCGGCGGTGACGGAGACGACCTCGTCCAGGAAGGGCTGATCGGCCTTTACAAGGCGGTACGCGACTTCCGGCCTGACAAGGAGACGTCGTTCCGGTCGTTCGCCGAGCTGTGCGTGACCCGCCAGATCATCACCGCGATCAAGACGGCGACGCGCTTCAAGCATGCGCCGCTCAACAGCTACGTGTCGTTCAGCCACACGCCGGCCGGCCAGGAATCGGACAGCGACTGCACGCTCGGCGACGCGCTGCCCGGGCCAGGCGTGCACGACCCGGCCGTCTGCGTCATCTCGACCGAGGAGCTCCAGAGCCTCGTCTTCTGCCTCGGCACCGGTCTCTCGCCGCTCGAGGCGAACGCACTCCGGCTCTACCTCGAGGGCTCGTCGTACGAGGAGATGGCGGCCGAGCTCGACTGCGACACGAAGACGATCGACAACGCGCTCCAACGGGTCAAGCGCAAGATCGTCAACCACCAGCGCGAGCGCCAGGTACTGCTCTAGCGCCGTACCATGGTGGTCGCGCCGGAGTAGCTCAGCTGGCAGAGCATCTGATTTGTAATCAGAGGGTCGTGGGTTCGAGTCCCACCTCCGGCTTGCGTTCGCCGGCGCGGACTGGGAACGAGAGCCGGTTCCCGGGCGGCGCGAGCGGGCACGCCCACTTCGGGTCGTACGCGCAGGACGGGTTGTAGGCGAAGTTGAAGTCGAGCACGAGGCGCCCGGCGGCCGTGCCGAGGTCGGCGCCCTTGACCGTGTCGAGGAGGTAGCGGCCGGCGCCATAGGTCTCACCGCCGGCGGTCTCGTCGCGGAACGGCAGGAAGAGCCCGCCGCCGTACGCGTCGAGCCAGAAGAGCTCGAGCTCGTGGCCGTCGAAGCGAGCCACGGCGAACCGCGTGAACCAGACGGGCTCCTCGCCGCTCGAGCCGATCGCGCGCCGCTCGGGCTCGGCCGGGACGACCTCGGCCGGGAAGCGGAGCTCCCGGTCGTACGGGAAGTACGCGAGCCGGTCGAAGCCAGGCCGCGGCGACTGCGGATGGTCGCGGAAGAGCCGCCTGCGAACCTCGCGCCACTGCTCCCATCCCTGCTCCGGGTCGCCGATCGCGCGCACCTCGGCGTAGAGGGCGAAGACGCGTCGCTTCCAGTCGAGCAAGTCGAGCGTTTCGCTCACGGAGTCTTCACGAAGTTCCAACGAGCGGAGCCTAGAGTCACCGGCATGCGGAAGCTCGGCGTCGCGCTCGTCATCGTCGCCGTCCTCGGGGGGCCGGCGGCATGGGCGGCGGCCCGACCGCTCTCGGGATCCACGCTGCTCGCGATCGATGCGCGCGTCGGCTTCCGCAACTTCCTGCCGACCCGGATGCTCGCCGGCTTCAGCTACTCGAGCTGGTCGGATCGCGGCGGCATCCTGCGGGTCGACTTCCACAACAAGGCCGGCTGGGTGCTCGAGTGGCGCGTCCAGCCGACGAGCGGCGACTGCGACGCCGGCAGCACGAAGAGCTTCCAGCTCGACGGCAACAAGGTCTGGTGGGCCCAGATCGGCGCCGAGCAGCAGGCCTGGCGCTGCGTCTTCGGCCTGAACGGCACGCCGCTCCGGCTCGTCGCGGCCAGCATCACGCCGCCCACGAAGCTCGCCGGGTCGGGCCTCGGCGTCGTTGCGGCTTCCGCGCGGAGGTACTAGCGAAACGGTTAGGTGCCAGACTTCAGTCTGGCTCCTTGTGCTCAGTCCCCGATGGCCTTGAACACGACGCGCTTGCGCCGCCGCCCGTCGAACTCGGCGTAGTAGACCTGCTCCCACGGGCCGAGGTCGAGCTTCCCATCCGTGATCGGCAGGACGACCTGGTGCGACATCAGGTGCCGCTTCAGGTGCGCGTCGGCGTTGTCCTCGCCGACGTTGTGCCGGTAGCCGGACACCGGCTCGTGCGGGGCGAGGCGCTCGAGCCAGTCGTCGATGTCCTGGATCAGCCCCGACTCGGCGTCGTTCACGTACACGGCGGCGGTGATGTGCATCGGGTTGACGAGCACGAGGCCGTGCTCGATCCCGGACGCGCGCACGAACGACTCCACCCGATCCGTGATGTTGACGTAGTCACGGCGGTGCGGCGTCTCGAAGGTGAGGTACTCGGTCGCGTGCTTCATGCGCGTGCGATCCTGCCAGCTGGATGGAGCTGACGCGGTGTGGATGGGCCGAGGGAGCGTCGCCGGCGATGATCGCGTATCACGATGGCGAATGGGGCGTCCCAGCTCACGACGACGTGCACCTGTTCGAGCTCTTGACGCTCGAGGGGGCGCAGGCCGGTCTCTCCTGGAGCACGATCCTGAACAAGCGAGACGGATACGGGCGGGCGTTCGCCGGCTTCAAGCCCGCGGTCGTGGCCGGCTTCGGCGCCGGACAGGTGGCGAGGCTGCTGAAGGATCCGGCGATCGTGCGCAACCGGCTGAAGGTCGAGTCGACGATCGCGAATGCGAGCCGGATCCTCGCCGTTCGCGATGAGCTCGGAAGCTTCGACGCCTACGTCTGGAGCTTCGTCGGCGGCGAGCCGATCGTCGGCAGGTGGAAGTCGCTTGCGGAGGTACCGGCGGAGACGGAGCTGTCTCGCGCGCTCTCGCGCGATCTCAAACGGCGCGGCTTTCGCTTCGTCGGGCCGACCGTCTGCTACGCGTTCATGCAGGCGGCGGGGCTCGTCAACGACCACACCGTCGACTGCTTCCGCTTCGCGGAGCTGGCAACCTAGCCGACCGGACGCAGTGCACGTGCGACGGCGATGCACTGTGACGAGCCACGGGTCTGGGCGGACTCCCTAGCCCGCCGCCGCCGTCGGCGGGTAACACCAGAGCTGAACGGCCTCGCCGTGGGCGGTGACCACGTGGCGCTCGCGGGTCGCACCGAGGCGCTCGGCGACGCGGATCGAGCGGACATTCTGCGCGTGGATGAGCGAGATGAGGCGCCGGGGCCGCACCTCGCTGCGCGCCCAGTCGCGGACGGCAAGCGCCGCCTCGGTGGCGAAGCCGCGACCCCAGGCCTCGCGTTCCAGCGTCCAACCGAGCTCGATCTCCGCCTGCTCGCCGAACTCGCCGCGGGTGCCGTTCCGCCAGGTGAGGGGATGCCAGGCGAGCAACCCGACGCGGCCGATGAGCGCGTCGTCCGACCGCCGGACGACGACGAACCGTCCGAAGCCGTCGTCTTGCCAGGCGCGGAGCATCTTCTCGACCTGCGCGACCGCGTCGTCGAGCGTGCCCGTCTCGCCGCGGCCGATGTAACGCATCACCTCCGCGTCCTCGAGCTGCCGCAGGAGCGCGGGCGCGTCGGTGGGCTCGGGCAGACGCAGGCGCAGCCGCTCCGTCTCGATCACGCGAGTGCCTGCTCGAGGTCGGCCCAGAGCTCGTCGACGTCTTCGAGCCCGACCGACAGGCGCACGAGGCCGCCCGGAATGCGGTCGCCTTCCCAGCGGTGGCGGCTCTCGATCGTCGAGCGCGCACCGCCGAGGCTCGTGGCGTTCCGGATCGTGCGCGTGCGCGTCTCGACCCCGCGCGGGTCGGCGACCTCGAACGAGATCACGCCGGCGACTCCCGGGTAGCGAACGTTGACGGCCGCGGTGTGCGCGGCGAGGCGCGTCGCGAGCTCGGCGGCGGTGGCCGTGATGCGGTGGAGGCGTTCGGCGAGCGTCTCGAGGCCGCGGAGGAGCGCAGCGGCGGCGTCGGGCGCAGCCGTGATCCCGGTCCGGCTGCGCAGGTTGCGCAGGCGTTCCGTGAGCGCGGGGTCGCGCGTGACGGTCGCGCCGAGGAGCGCGTCGTGGTGACCGCAGAGGTACTTGCTCGCCGAGTGGAGGACGACGTCGGCGCCCTCGTCGAGCGGGCGCAGGTAGACCGGCGTCGAGAGGGTGGAGTCGCAGACGACGAGCCCCGGATGCTCGCGCACGGCATCCCAGTCGGGCTGTGTCAGCACCGGATTCGCGGGCGCCTCGACCCAGACGATCTGGGCCGCGGGTGGTGGGCCCGTCTGGTCGAACTCGACGAAGCGAAGCCCCCACGGCTCGAGCGCGCGCATCAGCTGCGAGGTGCCGTAGTACGCGCCCGCGGCGAGCGCGACGGTTGTCCCCGGCCGGGCGAGCGCGAGGAGCACCGTCGTCTCGGCTCCCATGCCGGATGCGTACAGCAGTGCATCGCCACCTTCGAGCGCCCCGAGCCTCGCCTCGGCCGCAGCGCCGGTGGGATGCCCGTAGCGCGCGTAGTAGAACTCGCCCGGCTCGCCACGAGCGTCATATGGCCAGATCGTCGAGCGGTCGGGCTGCATCTGCCGAATCTAGTCGTGCGGGCCGGACGGCCGGGTTGCTGCAACCGGCCAGGCGACCAGCGCCTTCGCGGACGGGAATGTAGACCGTCGGCGCAGGGCCACCGGCGCGCGGGCCACCCAACGGGCTGAAAGCGGGACGGGGCGAGGAGGAGCGAAGTGCCGCGCCGACTGCGACCGGGGAGCGTGGGCCGATGTGTCGCGCGGCCGCGGGCCCCCGCCCAGGGAGGGGATGTCGCCCGCCGCCCTCGGGGACGACGATACCGTCGCTTGTTGTCACGACG
>Ga0070731_10003722_pt1 | contig 13562 bp, 14 predicted proteins | sample Coa_R1_2_FD_66448 | JGI IMG/M metagenome (GOLD analysis project Ga0070731, IMG submission 66448) | Surface soil microbial communities from Centralia Pennsylvania, which are recovering from an underground coalmine fire - Coalmine... | ecosystem: Environmental > Terrestrial > Soil > Unclassified ... | reverse complement strand
ATCGGACCGAACGCATTTTCCGCGTGGTCGCTCGCTGCGAAATATGTCCACAACTACCTCAGCTTTCCATTCACGCTCGGCGTGATCTTGATCTTTCTCATGTGGATCGGAGGAAACATTCCGAACAGAGTCGATGTCGAATGGCTCAAGGAGGGTGGCGGTATCATCGGCAGCAGCAAACCCCCAGCATACCGCTTCAACGCTGGGCAGAAAATGATTTATTGGATCGTCGTGCTTGGAGGCACCGCGGTCGCTGTCACCGGCTACCTGCTGATATTCCCATTCTATGGGACCACCATCGCCGGCATGCAGCTTGCTCAGATGATCCACGGCACCGTTGCGGTGCTGTTCGTCGCGGTGATGATCGCCCACGCCTACATCGGCACGATCGGCATGGAAGGTGCGTTCGAAGCCATGGGCGAAGGCACGGTCGATCTTAACTGGGCTAAGGAACATCACAGCCTGTGGGTCGAGGAGGAACAAGCACGTACCGGCCCGAATCAAATGCAACGGCAGCCGTCGGCGACACCAGCCGAATGATCGCGATGATGCCAGAGAATTGAAACGGAGGATTTATCGTGCGCGCATTTCTCGCCGCGTGCCTAGCGTTGGTGGTCATCGGAGCTGGAGGTTATTTCTTCCTGGGCTCCGTGCAGGAGCCGAGCGGCGTCGCCTATACGACCAACGGGGCGCGCATCAGCACTGATTGGTCCTGGCGTTCTGTGGGTAGCCGCACCGGCGAGTGCGATGCCCGTAAATCGTGGCAGTGGGTATTCGTCGACTTGGGCAAACCGGACGGTGAATCGGCCACCTGCTCCATCTCGCAGTAGGCGACGTGCGAAGCAACCGCGGGAGTTCGCCGCCATGAGCCCAAATAAAGGCGCAAAAATCCGTCAACGGTCCGCGGTTCGCAATACCCTACCAGAAAAGAAGCGCTGCAACGAAACTGCGGACCGGGGGCCTGACCAGACGGCCTTCGCTTTGGCTCTTATCGTCATTCTTCTCATGCTTAATTTCATGCTGCGCTTCCCAGACCTTGGCGCGATTATCGCCGAGTACAATCAGTTCTGAAGAGATGTCGCCGCCATACGTATCGCCTTATCGCGGCGCAAGCAAAGCACAGCGCTCCGCGCCACGTGGCCGCCGCTCCGGCCCATTGGCTTAAAAAATCCCCATATTGCAAACAGTTATGAAAAAAGCGCCAACTTGTGACGCCGGTCACATCCCAAAGCGGCAGATGAAATTAGCCTGTATCAATCAGATAGCCGACCACGTGGGTGGTCGGTCGAACGGGAGAGGGAATTCAGATGTGCAAGATCAGCTTCACCGTCGTCGCCGCCATTCTAATCCTGATTAGCGTCGGAGCATGGGTTAACGCATCGACGGTGCAGACCATCCCTGTGCTTGCTGCTAGTACCGGTATTGATCCATCAGGACTAACCAATGCAAAGGATCTGCCGACCTCGCACTATGATGACTACTCCTTGGTGTTCCCCGTAGTAATCGGGCAGTAAAAACAAACCCAGGAAGCCCCCAACACGGTGCTTGGGGCTTCTTTCCTAAATGTCGCCATTACTCCAAATATTGGTGCCGCCGTCGAGCGAAACGTCGAAGTTGCCATAGCCCGTGATCTCGCCGCCGGGCGTTTCGAAGGTCAGAGGATCGCCTGGTTAGTGCGTTGCGTTAGTTGGGGGGAAGCCATGTTTGTGCATCACAACAAAAGAACGGGCTTATGATCGCTCAGGATCAATCGCGCGGTTTTGCGACATTTCCCGCATGTCGGTCCTCATCCGATCGCGTCGAGAAAAGTAACGGCAAAAATTTCGCTTGAAGGGTTTAAAACGTGAAAAGTACGGATGCGTAGCAGTTCAAACGATCCGTCGCGTCGGTATTCTGGATACCGCGGCCAATGTAACCGAGCAGATGAAAATGCTCATTCAAGTCATAGATAATCCCCGTCCCAAGCGATGTCGAAGCCATGCCGCCGCGAGTGTCGGGTGTCTGGTGAAAAAGCTCCAGTCCCACTTGTAGATCCGACGAGATCTTGCGCGTCACGACAACTCCACCTTCGCAGAAATCCCGGGATTCTCCGCCTCGGTTAAGCTCGCAGCCACCGCCGCCAAAAGCCGACCAATCACCCCAGTCCTTTTGGACCCAGACGGGCAATAGGAACGAGGCGTGATGCTCACCGACGACGGACGACGCGCTCGGCAAAAACACTCTCGGGAAGATCGCAACGTCTAAGCCAAACATTTCCTGAGTGAGAAAGCGATACTTAGCGCCCAGTTCGACGTTGCCAAAGCCGCCGACCGACGAGCCTTCTGCCGGAAAATCGTAGGCAATCGGCAGGGTAGCGGTGAGCTGAAGATTTGGCGCGCCGCCGTAATTGAAATCGATTCCACTTTCCCCACTTGAGCCGTCGCGTGTCGCTATCCCATTGGAATATGCGTATATCTCATAATGCCGATAATCGGTCGGTTCCGGATCGTCCGAAAGGTAAGGAGGTCCCGCGTTTGCTGCTGTAGCAAGTCCACTGAACAGAGCTGCGCAGAAAACTAGCTCCTGATGACGCGCTACCGCCCTCATGAACCCGACCGTGGGGCACACCTTTAACACTCGCATCACTCAACGTGTCCGGATCCGAATCTGTGCCGGGTGGTTAAACTTGTTGGGACTCTGCCTTGAGCCCCTGCATTGTGCAAGCCATATGACCTGATACATCCAGATGGTGCAAATGCTCCCTTCCCTTCACACCAGCAAGCGCGACAAAGGTTCCTGAGATCAGCACACTCGTTCAAGGTCGACAGAAGGCTCGGACCAGGGGCCGGTGTAGTTGTGTGGAACGAGACCCGCCGCTATACACATCTGGAGGCTTACGAGAGACACAATGCAATACGACGACGAGGCCGTCAGCAAAGTCCCTGAAGTGACGCTCGGCTTCTGGCTGATCAAGATCCTTGCCACGACGCTTGGTGAGACGGGCGGCGACTCTGTAACGATGACTTGGCTACACGCGGACCAAAATGCCCAAAATGGCGGGTATTTGATCGGTACCGGCATATTTCTTGTTGCGTTCATTGCAGCCGTAATTGGCCAAATCTCGGTTAGAAAATTCAACCCTTGGGTTTATTGGCTGGCCATCGTCGCCTCTACGACGGTGGGCACCGCCATGGCGGATTTTTTTGATCGCTCATTGGGCATTGGCTACACAGGAGGTACGTCGATTTTGTTGCTGTGTGTTTTGTGCTCGCTTGCGATTTGGTACTTCACTCTTGGCTCAATAAATGTTCAGACGGTTGCGACGCCGAAAGTGGAAATCTTCTATTGGGTGACGATCACGTTTTCTCAAACGCTGGGCACGGCCCTTGGAGATTGGACGGCCGACGACACCGGATTGGGATATGATGGGGGTGCTCTCGTATTCTGCGCAGGACTCGCCGTACTAGCGGCGTTGTATTATTGGACCAGAATATCACGCGTTTTCCTGTTCTGGGCGGCTTTTATCTTAACTCGACCACTCGGTGCGACCGTAGGGGATTTTCTGGACAAGCCGACGAGCGATGGTGGCCTGGCTCTTAGTCGTCCGTTGGCGTCGGGGGTGATCTTTGCTCTGATCGTCATACTTATTTTCGTCTTGCCGCAAAGGCCGGGACGGCACCCCGGGTCCAGCAGGGCAGCAGCGCAGCCGCAGTAAGACTATCGTCCTTGGATTTCGGAAATCAAAGAATCGTCATGTTCGTAGGGCAATGCAGTGGGCGTTTTATTTTGTTGACGGCATAATGAGATTTTCAGCCAAAAGGCCAATGAGCAATGAAGCGGCCCTGTTTTCTGACGTTCGCAGCAATGATGACGGTGTTAGCGGCAAATGCCGACGCAGCGGCCGCATCTCCTGAAGCGCAACCCGATTATCACATCACGAAAGTCGTTCCGCTGGGGAAGCCGGATCGCTGGGATTACGTCGTGTTTGATCCTATTTCTCACAGGGTCTATGTCGCGCATGGCGATCGCATTACGGTCGTCAATGGCCGCAGTGGCGTCCGGATTGGCACCGTCAAGGGCATGCCAGGCGGCACCCATGGTGTCGCCATCTCGCACACCACCGGTATGGGTTACACCGACGACGGAAAAGCCGGAATGGTCGTCAAGTTCAAACTGAAAACGCTCAAAGTTGTCAGACGCATTAGGGCTGAGGCCGACGCGGACGGCATCGTTTTCGATCCAGCGAGCGGACACATTTTCGTCATCGACGGCGATTCCGGCAAGCTGACGGTTATCGACCCAAAGACTGATGCAGTTGTAGCGACCGTCGATGGTGGTGGCGGACTAGAGTTCGGAGACACTGGAGACAACGGAAAATTCTACGTCGACGGAGTCGAGAAGAATGAAATCGTCCGAGTCGATACAGCCACGAATTTGGCGGACGCCCATTGGGCCATGCCAACCTGCGTGAAGCCTCATGGACTAGCGATTGACCGGTCGCATCACCGTCTGTTCGCTAGTTGCTCGAACAAGGTGATGGTCGTGATGAATGACGACAATGGCGCCGTAATCGCGAGCCTACCTATCGGAGAAGGCACTGACTTTGCGACCTTCGATCCTAAACGGGGCCTAGCGTATAGCTCCAATCGCGACGGGACCCTCTCGGTCGTCGCCGAAAGATCACCCGACGACTTCGTCCCGCTGGCTCCGATACCAACCCAACTCGGTGCGCGCACAATGGCAATAGACCCGAAGACGGGCCGTATTTATCTGGTGACAGCCGAAATGACGGTCAACGAATCCGCAGCGCCCAACGATTTCAGGCATCGCTACACAATCAAACCTGGTTCCGTCAGGCTCCTATTCCTCGATCGTGAGCTCTGACTTGGCCCTTCCGAAATATGCGCTCAAAGGCTAAGTAGGCAGTGCCATAAAAAGTGAAAGCAATCAGTCGCAAAGGGGTTAGGACGGTCGATTTTCGCAGATCAAGGGCACGTCCGTTATTTGCCTGATTGCCGACCTTTAGATGTTCGCACTGGCGACTTTTTTCGAACCAAGAGCCTTGACGGCTTGCCGACAACGGCCAAAAGCTTGCCCTATTGGAGCGAGACTATGATCGTCAGCGTCCATCTTGGATCCGCAGTAACGGCAGCATTCCTTGCATCGCTAGTCGAAGCGGTCGAAGCACTCACCATTGTGCTGGCAGTGGGCACGGTTCGCGGATGGCGACCGGCCGGGCTCGGCGCGCTGGCCGGCCTGGCACTATTGGCTTTGATTGTTGTCGCGCTCGGGCCGCTGCTGGATCGGGTTCCAATTAGTCTGTTGCAGCTCGCAGTCGGCATTCTGTTGCTGCTGTTCGGCATGCGTTGGCTGCGCAAGGCGATATTGCGGACGGCGGGTGTCATTGCGTTGCACGACGAAGCGAGCGCCTTCGCCAACGAGACTGCCGAACTGCGCGAAGAGGAGCGCCGGCGTGCGCCGTATCTCGATTGGGTCGCCGGCATCGCCAGCTTCAAGGCGGTGCTGCTCGAAGGCCTCGAAGTCGTATTCATCGTCATCGCCGTCAGCGCCGGCCGTGGCATGCTTATTCCGGTGAGCATTGCAGCACTCGTGGCGTGTCTCTTGATCGCATTGGTCGGCCTCGCGCTGTACCGGCCGCTAGCGCGGGTTCCCGAGAACGTGCTCAAATTTACCGTTGGCGTCATGCTGTCTTCATTCGGCCTGTTCTGGACCGGAGAAGGCCTCGGCGTCGCTTGGCCTGGCGCCGACCTCGCGATCGTTGCCTTCATGGGCCTGTTTCTGGCGACCGCGGTTGCGTCAGTGACGCTACTCGGCCGGCGCGGCGCCGCCGTCTCGCCATGAAGACGCTGATCGGCATCGCCGCAAGCCTTGCCGGACTGTTCGTCGAAGACGGGGCCTTCGCACTCGCCATTCTAATGGTGGTAGCTGCCTCCGGAATTTGGGCCGTCTTGTCCCCCAATGCGACGTCGGTGAGCGGCGCCATCTTGCTTGTCGGCTGCCTCGCCGTCCTGTTGCTCAACGTGATACGGGCACGCAGGCCGCCAGCGCTGCGGCGCCCACCGAAATAAGCACGCCGCGGCCGGCGCTCACCGCAATCACGATGAATACGACTTCGAGGCCTTCGAGCAGAACCGCCTTGAAGCTCGCCAGCCCGGCAAGCCAATCGAGATGCGGCGCGTCGCGGCGCTCCTCCTCGCGCAGTTCGGCGGTCTCGCTGGCGAAGGCGTTCACCTCGGCGTGCAATACGATCATGCCCGCAGCGCGTAAAATTGCCTTGCGCAACCAACGCATTCCGAACATCCCAATGGCGAGTTGCAATAGATTGAGCGGGACGCGATCCAGCAGCGGACGAGCACAATGACGATCAGAGCCAAGGACGCCAAGCCACCAAGGCCGGCTGGGCGCCAGCCGCGGATCATGGCCACCGCGAGCACGATGGTCAGCGCTTCCACGGCCTCGACCAGCGAAGCGAGGAATGCCGCCGTGAGGGCCGATCCGAGATGCAGGCTACCGATCACCGCAACCCTCCGCCGTGCGGCTTTGAAAGGGCGTGGTTGTTGGCATTTATCGGCGCTTCGTCAAGGCTCCTGCGCAGCACGACCGACCGGCCAGACCGGCGTGGCGCATGAACGCTCTACAGATGCACGTCGATCACCAACCAAATCATAAAAATCTCCCGGCGCAGACGATGAACGACATGACATTCATCTTTTCCGACAGCGTTTGATTGGATTATCGAAGCCAGGGAGATAGTCTGTTTCGAGCCTGCCACGTTCGGCTCTTCTTTGAGCGTGATCCGCTACCGTGCGTATCGCGTCCCTTAGGCTGACTGAGGTCACCGATGACACTGGACCCGCTGATTCTCTCCCGACTGCAATTTGTCTGGGTGATTGGCTGGCACATCCTGCTTCCGGCGTTCACGATCGGCCTCGCATCGTTCATAGCGGCAATGGAGGGGGCTCACATCGTCACCGGGCGAGAGGTGCTGTTCCGGATCTCTTCCTTCTGGATTAAGATCTTCTCGATCGCCTTTGGCATGGGCGTTGTGTCTGGCGTTGTGATGCCCTTCCAGTTGGGCACCAACTGGAGTCGGTACTCCGCAGCCACGGCCAACATCCTCGCGCCGCTGTTCGCCTATGAGGGGATCGTAGCATTCTTCCTTGAGGCCGCGTTCCTTGGCGTGCTGTTGTTCGGCCGCAAGCTGGTGCCGCGCTGGGCGCATTTCGTCGCCGCGTTGATGGTCGCCCTCGGCACGCTATTCTCGGCATTTTGGATCCTCTCCGCGAACAGCTGGATGCAAACACCGCAGGGTTACAAGATTGTCGATGGCAACTTCGTTGCGGTGGACTGGTTCGCGGTCGTCTTCAATCCGTCCTTTCCCTATCGTTTCGCGCACATGGTCTGTGCCTCTTATATCACCACCGGGTTTGTGGTGTTGAGTGTCGGCGCGTGGTTGATCCGCAAAGGCCGGTTCGCCGAAGAAGGGCGGCTAATGTTCTCGATCACGCTGTGGCTGCTCCTGTTGCTCGTGCCCCTGCAGATCTTCCTCGGCGACCAGCACGGACTAAACACGCTCGAGTATCAGCCGGCCAAGCTTGCCGCTATCGAGGGTGACTTCAAGACAGAGAGCCCGACACCGCTGAACTTGTTCGCGATTCCCGACCAGAACACTGCAACTGATCGATTTGACGTTGCGATTCCGAGGCTAGGCAGCATCATCCTCATGCATAGTTGGACCGGTACCGTGAAGGGGCTGGACCAATTTCCGCGCCAGGATTGGCCGACGGTGATCTTTCCGTTCTTCGCTTTCCGCATCATGGTGGGAGTCGGCTTTCTGATGCTAACCCTCGTAATCTGGGGCAACTGGATGCGACGAGGTGACCGCCTGTTCCGTAACCCCCGCCTGCTGCGCCCGTTTGAGTTCGCGGCGCCACTCGGCTTCATCGCCGTCATCGCCGGCTGGGTGACGACTGAGACCGGGCGGCAACCGTGGACGGTGTATGGCCTGCTGCGCACCGTCGATTCTGTATCGCCCTCGCTCACCGGCTGGGACGTGCTGGTGTCGCTGCTCTGCTATATCGTCGCATATGCCGTGATCTTTCCCTCCGGCTGGATCGTGATGTCGCGCATAGTCCGCCGCGGCCCTGAGGTGGTGGTCGCTGAAGACGCGGAGGTCGAGAGTGGACGGGCGGGTCATCCGATCACCGAACTATCCGCTTCGCGCTCCGAGGACGCAACACAATGACCACGCTGACGCTCGGACTCGATTTCGTCCTCATCTGGACGATCATCCTCGGTGTCGGAGTTTTCTTCTACGTGTTGCTCGACGGTTTCGATCTCGGCGTAGGTATCCTATTCGGCCTTGCACCGGACACGGCTTCGCGGAACCTGGCAATGAACTCGATCGCGCCGATCTGGGATGGCAACGAGACTTGGCTCGTGCTTGGCAGCATGGGCCTACTGGCAGCGTTCCCCATCGCGTTCGCTATCATCATGCCTGCGGTCTATTTCCCGATTTTGATAATGCTGCTGTCGCTGATCTTCCGTGGCGTGGCATTTGAGTTCCGCTACCGTGACAGCGAACACCGCACTCTGTGGGACCACGGGTTCAACTACGGATCGGTGCTGGCGACTTTCGCGCAGGGGATTGTGCTTGGCGCGTTCGTTCAGGGTTTTAGAACCGACGGGAACGTGTTCACCGGAAGCAGTCTCGACTGCTTCACTCCGTTCAGTGTTCTGGTCGGCGTCTGCCTGGTGTTCGGCTATTCGCTGCTCGGCGCCGGCTGGCTGGTCCTAAAGACCGAGGGCAAGATGCAGTCCTGGGCGCGTGCGATGGGCCGATGGGCTTTCATCGGGGTGTGCGGTGCCATTCTGGTCGTCAGCATCTGGACGTCGATCGCATTCCCCGACATCGGCAGCCGCTGGTTTTCGTGGCCTGGCATCGCGCTGCTGACGCCCATACCTGTTGTCACCGTGGTGGTGGCGTGGCTGGAGTGGCGCTCCCTTAATCGGACCGATTCCGAGGCCGGACCATTCATCGGTGGCGTCGCGCTGTTTGCTCTATCGTATCTTGGCCTCGGTATCAGCCTGTTCCCATATGTGGTACCACACCGGCTGACACTGTGGCAGGCGGGATCGGACCCTTCCGCCCAGGTGTTCTTGCTGATCGGCACGCTGTTCCTGCTGCCGGTGATCTTGATGTACACGGGATGGTCATACTGGGTGTTCCGCGGCAAGGTGCGAGCGGACGCCGGCTATCACTGATGTCAGCCGAAGGCGATGGACTTCAACAGCGGTTGCGGCCCGCAGCCCTTCGATCAATCCAGAGCTGAAGCCTTCGCCATCGCGTAGGCTCGGGAATGGTTGGCATGAAGAAGGCGATTGTTGTTGCGCTACTGAGCTTCAATGCCGGGTTCCTCGATACGGCGGGTTTTCTTGGTTTGCAGGGTTTGTTCACCGCCCATGTGACAGGAAACTTCGTCACGCTTGGAGCCGCCTTGGTGTTTGGGACCCACGGCGTGATCGGCAAAGTGTTAGCGCTTCCCGAGTTCATCATCGTGTTGGTGTTCGCACGACTGGCCGCGACGATGCTGACTGCGCGGCAAATGCCTACCTTGCGGATTCTACTGGTCGCAAAATTATCGTTTCTGATAGCATTTTTCGTGCTTGGCGTCGTGCTCGGGCCTTTCCCTGATAGCGATGCGCCCACAGCATTGGTCACTGGATTCGCGGGCATCGCCGCCATGGCGATACAAAATGGGATCCAGCGTGTTCACTTTGGCAACCTTCCGCCCACGACGCTTATGACTGGGAACACAACTCAGGCGACACTGGATGCAGTCGATCTGCTACGTGGCGTGGACGGCGATCAGGTGGCTGCGGTTCGCGCTCGTTTTTATCGCACCGTCCGCAGCATCTTCGTTTTCGCTGCTGGCTGTGCAATCGCCGCCGCCCTCTACGCTTGGATTGGCTTTTGGAGCCTTGCACTCCCAGTCGCAGTGGGTATCGCAAGCGCCATCATACGATTGGAGGATTGATGTTCTTGCCTTCGCAGCGACGAAACTTCAGCCATTACGAAACCGCCGTGAATAGGCCAGGAGCAGACTCGCCGCACGGTCGGCTCGCACCTACTTGTCAGAATTTCATGCTCGTACGCATCCCGATTACCAGCGCGTTCGGAATCGGCGACGTACCGTTGAGATTGAGCGGATTAGGGATATTGCCGCCAGGATGAAGAATGTACTGCAAATCAGGTTGAACCAACCAGTTGTTCGCGAGCTGCCATTGGTAGGTCAATTCGATGGCGGCTTCGAAGTCGCGGATCGGCATCGGCGTTCCAGTTATCGCAATGACGTCCCGATCATACGCGGTCGCTTGTGGAGAAACACGACCAAAAGCAATGGCCAGACCGATTGTGTCGTCTGGACGGGACGCGATCGGGCCTTTAAAGGTGAGCCCGCCGTCGGCGTAAAGATCGATCAGATTCTGATCACTGGGCGCGGCGGTTCCTCGTAGAAAGAAGCTCAGACCTCGATCGGAACCGCCGGGAAGGCGCCAAAGCAGTTGATCGATAATGCCATAGACAGCGCAGTTGCCCCAATGCTGCAATGGCGGACCGCCCGAAGCAGCTAACAATCCGCCTTGCGCATCGAGGCGCTGATCCGCGAACGAACCAGTGTCGACCCACGCGCCGATCTTTATGGTTCCGGGCAGGTCTGAAGTGGATGATTGCCGCGCCGCCGCGCGCGTGCTGTAGCCTTCCTGGTTGGGATTTTCCACAGCTGGGCCGAGTTGCTCCTGGCCGTAGGCGTACGCTAGTTCGACAATAAAGAGCGGTGGATCGTTGACGCGAAACGAGAGCCCGAATGGATCGCGTTCAACGGGGCTTCCACTTCCCGGGCCCGCCGGGTCGCCATTGAAGACGGCGGCTTTGAGTGTGAGCTGATCGTTGGGCGTGAACTGCAGACGCACGCCCGGGGTCGCCTCCGGATATGCCGGACCGCCGCTTGGAAGATCTTGGGCGGTGAGAACCGGCCACCCGAATGTGGAATTGACGAACACGTTAGCGTTTTGGCTCACCAGAAATTCCTGCGCGGCCGTGAACTGACCGACGCGCAGATTAATCTGGTTTGCGAGTTTCTGTTCAATCCAAAGGTTGAATAATCGAGTCGACGGTGGCGCCTCGATACCGCTTACCGTCATTAGATTGTCTAAGTTATAGGCACTATATTGCGTTCCCTGGATTTGGTGAATGCTGGCGTGAAAAGCCGCCCCTGACCAGCCTAAGAGCTTCTCGAGATCAGCATCGATAATCGTCCCAAAGCGACCATCGTAGCCGAGTCCTTGCTTCACGCCGCCGGTCGGGTTTCCGAAGAAATCGCCGTAGTAGGTGAAAGTAAATAGTAGGCCAGCTTTTTCCAGCCTAGATCGCAGGCCATTCCAATCTGTGATCTGCCTCAAATAATCCGGAAGAGAGAATTGAGTACCAGATGACGCGACAAACGGGTCCAGACCCGGATTATCGCCCGCCCAGGAATAGGACGCACTGCAAAAAGCAACCAACGCTAACGGAAGCCAACGCGTTTTCATGTCACCCACCCGACGCTACCCTAGCAGGGTACGGACAAGGTCGTATCGATCACGATATGATCAAAACCGACGTGCGTCACCTTGGTCCGAAGGGCACAGAAGCGCTCAATTCACAATGTCTGGGATCACTATTCGCCGATGAGCGTTCCAATAAGAAATCGACATGACTACGAAGAGCCGAAATCAGCATGATGTCGGACCGCAAGTCTTTTCAATCGTGTAACTCGATCCTGTCATTACGACCATTGGCCCAACCGCCCAATGCCATTTGAAAGCGCGTCCCGCTGTTTCGCCCATTTTGTTCTAAATTGCCCTAGAAGAAACGATTTAAAGTTGTTTGACTGGCCCATACTGAGCAGTCGAATCGGCAAATAGTGCATGAGCACCAATTCAAAGCCATCTGCGGCGGGGCCGCAGACGGCCCCTTCCCCCTTCAGTCCGTTCCGGCATACCGTCTTTGCTGTTGTTTGGACCGCGACGGTTGTCTCGAATATCGGCGGTTGGATGTCCAGCGCGGCTTCTGGCTGGCTAATGACGAGCCTCAATGCCGACCCGTTCATCGTGTCGCTTGTACAAGTGGCAACAACGATGCCGATGTTTCTGTTTGCAATCCCAGCGGGCGCACTTACCGATATAATCGATAAGCGCAAATTCCTTATCTTCGGCGAGTTGGCGATTATGATCGTTTCGATAATATTCGCGATGATTGTCTGGTTTGATCTAGCGACACCGATTAATTTGCTTGTTTTCACGTTTCTTGGCAGTCTAGCCAGCACTCTCACCTGGCCGGCCTGGTACGCGGTCGTTCCTCAACTCGTTCCCAAGCGCGATCTCAATCCCGCCATCGCTGCAAACAGTGCCGGCGTGAATGTTAGCCGGGCGATCGGCCCGGCCTTGGGTGGGATAATGGTCGCACGAATTGGGATCGCGGCCCCATTCTGGTGCAACGCCTTCAGCAATGCTGGTGTCATCGCAGCCCTGCTGTGGTGGCGGTCACCGCAGAGTGCGGCGCAGCACCTCCCAGTGGAGCGATTTTTTGGCGCTATGCGCGCCGGGTTCCGCTATGCGCGGAATAACCCACAATTAATGGCCACATTGATCAGGGCAGTAGCGTTCTTTCTGTTTGCGAGCGCTTATTGGGCATTACTCCCGCTGGTCACTCGAGTTCAGATCGCCGGCGGACCAGACCTCTACGGATATCTCCTCGGAACGATCGGGGCTGCCGCAGTGGGGACGACTTTTGCTTTACCGCGGTTGAAGGCAAAACTTGGGTCCGACCGTCTGGTGGCGGCAGGAACTGTAGGTACGGCTATCGCGATGATAATGTTTGGCCTTGCTCGTGAGCCGGCAATCGCATTGGCCGCGAGTGTCATCGCCGGAGGGTCCTGGATTGCGGTTATAGCAAGCCTCAACGTCTCCGCTCAACTCGCCCTTCCAGACTGGGTGCGCGGCCGCGGACTTGCAATATTTGTTACGGCCTTCTTTGGAGCTCTGACCCTGGGCAGTGCGCTCTGGGGACAAATCGCCGGGATGGTCGGACTGTCTGCGGCGCATTTCCTGGCCGCCGCAGGCGCTATTATCGCGCTGCCAGCGACATGGCGCTGGAAGCTGCAAACGGGTACGGCCGCTGACCTGACGCCCTCTTTGCATTGGCCGACACCGGCACTTACGCACGAGGTCGACGATGATCGTGGTCCCGTTATGGTCACGATTGAGTATCGAATCAATCCGCGCGATCGCGAGCCATTCCTTACGGTAATCAACACGCTTGCTCGGGAGCGCCGTAGGGACGGCGCTTACGCTTGGGGAATATTCGAAGACGCTGCCGAGGAAGGACGCATGGTCGAGACCTTTATTGTCGAATCCTGGTTGGAACATTTACGTCAGCATGAACGCGTCACGAACGCCGATCGCGTGCTCCAGGAACTGGTCAATCGTTTCGATATCAAGAGCAAACCAAAGGTGACGCACTT
>Ga0070731_10003721_pt1 | contig 13564 bp, 15 predicted proteins | sample Coa_R1_2_FD_66448 | JGI IMG/M metagenome (GOLD analysis project Ga0070731, IMG submission 66448) | Surface soil microbial communities from Centralia Pennsylvania, which are recovering from an underground coalmine fire - Coalmine... | ecosystem: Environmental > Terrestrial > Soil > Unclassified ... | reverse complement strand
GACGATGCATCTTACTACATTCTTGCGACTCATTGATTCCCTCGATTTCACCCAGGTTTCATGGAAATATCAGGGAGGTTTCATTACTTTCACGGAGGGGCCCTGATAGTTTCGATGCTGCGGCGCGATCCGGCCCCAAGCCCACCGCGCGGCAGAAAAGAGGAAAACGATATGAAAAGAATCTACCAGGTGATGACCATAATCAGCGCAGTAGTTGTTACGGCCGTAGCCATACCCCAGGCGCAGGCTTGTAGCGATTACAAGACCGTCCAGGGCCGCCTCCTGTTTTCGCCTTTGCCACCCATAGCGCTTCCGGCGCTGGACATGCCCGCGACGGTGGACTCCAGCGGGTCGCCCTCGATCACCGGCATGTGGAGCATCCAGTTCATCTCGAAGGGCAACACCCAGCACAACCCGCCGATCCCGGATGGCGCGGTGCTCGATTTCGGGTTCGGGCACTGGCATCCCGACACCACGGAATTCTTCAATTCCGGCGGCCGGGCTCCATCTACTCAGAATTTCTGCATGGGCGTTTGGAGGCAGACGGGCGCCGGCTCGTATCAACTGAATCATTTCGCGTACAGCTACGACGCCACCAGCGGCGTTCTGGGAAACAGCGTGGACATCAAGGAGTTGCTCACCCTGGATGCATCGGGCAACAGCTATAGCGGGACCTTCTCGATCAATGTGTACGACTTGAATGGAAACCAGGTGGATAAAGTCACCGGCACCATCGCGGCGGCCCGGCTGACCGTAAATTCCCCGGTTCCCCCGGTTCCACAACCCTAGCGGCGAGGTCGCGGCTCGGTAAATCGTTGATCCGTTTCCGAGCCGCGACCGCGAGCGAGCGTCATCCGGCGCGTCTTTTCCAACAGATTCTTAGAGAATCAGACGCATCTCCCCAGTCGCCTCAAACCCCAACTGCTCATACAACCCGCGCCCCTCATCGCTAGCGTGCAGCTCCACGCTAACAAAGCCATTCTCCCGGCACCACGCAATCATCGCCTGCATCAGCGCGCAGGCTCCCCGTCGCGATGCGGAGAATACGGATCGGTTTCGGTGCCGGAAGAGCGGGCGTTCCTCGAATCCATTTCTCCATACCACCAACTCAAGCCGAATGTGGACTATCCCGAACCGCTGATCCTGACGACTTCCAAAGACGACCGCGTCGGCCCGGTGCATGCGCGGAAATTCGCCGCCAAGATGGAAGCGATGAAGAAGCCATTCTTCTTTCAGGAGATTACTGAAGGGGGCCATGAAACGGGAGCCGATCCGAAAGAATAGGCCGAGACGTACGCTTTCCAGTACACGTACATGATACGAAAGCTAATGGATTAAGCCCGTCGGAGGCTACCGATATTGACGACAACGTCCTGCTAAACGCTACGTGGGGCCCTACTCTGCGGGTGGCGCGTTGGCGTGTCCTTCAGAATCCCAGCTTCATGCCAAGCTGCACCAGCCGTGGAGCCGCCGCGCTCACTACCTGGCCGAATGCGGGGCTGGTGATCTCACCGTTAACTGACGCCGGTCCGAAGAACTGCGCGTGATTCAATGTGTTAAAGGTCTCCAAACGGAATTGCAGCGATGCGCTTTCACTGACGATCACGGGTTTTGAAAGAACCACATCGATGTTCGCCATCCCCGGACCATAGAAGAGCCGCCGTGGCGCCGATCCAGGCTGTCCCAGCGCCACCAATGGCGCGTTGGGGATTTACTTTCGGTTGCGCTGTAACAGGCCTATCCGCTTCACACCTCGCCGAGGATCGGTAAACACTACGCGACTATGCAGAAGTGCTCGCCAGCGAACTGGGTGTACTCGATTGTAAGATTACTTGTGGGAGCCCACGGGTCGGCGGGCCTGGACGGCGAACGAACGAAGCTTTGACGCCTCGGACTAGGCGGCAAGAAGGAGCATGTATTGTGAGCAGCACGGCCGTACCATTCATCGAATGCGAGCAAATCCACGCCGGCTTGGCGGTCAGCGACATTCCGACCGCCGTCGAATTTTACATCAAGAAGCTCGGCTTCCAGCAGGCGTTCACTTGGGGCGAGCCACCGACCTTCGCTGGCGTGACCCTTGGCGAGGTCCAGATGTTCTTGGGGAAGGGTACGCCGACTCCCAGCTCGCAGACTGGCGCGGTCTATTTCCTTGTCGGCGACGCCGACCAACTGTACGAATTTCACCGCGCCAATGGTGCCGAAATCGCCCAGGCGATCGACGACAGATCATATGGCATCCGCGACTATACGGTTCGCGACCTGTATGGGTATTACCTCGTGTTTGGACATCACTTGTTCAACACGGGCCCACTCCTCAAAATCGAGCGGGTCGATGTGCCGGTGCGTCTGGAGAAACGTCTCGTGGCACTCCTCCGAGATCTCGCCAAACACAAGCGCATGACTATAGACGGCTGTCTTGAGGAGATGCTGCTGCATACTAATGAGGGCGTCGGGCCGCACACGAAAACGACCCTACGCTACATCCAGGAGCTGAAGATGAAGCACGGCATCGATTACGATTGCCACGCCAGCTATCGTTTTGTCGAGGAATGAATTGCGGTGCAGGGTCGTGGTAATGCCGAACGGGTGCGGACGTTAGGCCGTGAGCAACGCTGCAGTGTAGAGCCAAGTCAGCCGGGCTGCGCTCGGGGAAGTAGCTCGCCAGTTTGTCCCGACGATAATGTCTCACATCAGGCTGCCGAATCGGAGTGAAGCGTATGCTTGGCTCGTCCGAAGCCTCGGAAACGGCGATGACAACACCGACACCCCTGCTCACTTCCTCAGGATCTTGTCCACGGCCTTTCCCCTGGCCAGTTCATCCACCAGCTTGTCCAGGTAGCGGATCTGTTGCATGAGCTTATCCTCGATCTCCTCCACCCGATAGCCGCAGATCACGCCGGTGATCTTGGACACGTTCGGATTGATCCGTGGTGCCTGGGCGAAGAAAGTCTCGAAGTCGACCTTCTTGTCAATCTGCTGTTGCAGTGTCTGTTCATCGTAGCCCGTGAGCCACTGGATGATGGCATTCACCTCCTTCTTCGTACGACCCTTCTTCTCCGCCTTTGAGATGTAGTGCGGATAGACGCTCGCGAACGCCATTCTGAATACTCTCGTGTTGTCCATAGACTCGTTGCTCCTCACAGTCTGGCGCTTTCGCTCAGACGCGAGTCAATTGTCATGCCATCGCGGCGCGCGTTTTCTTGGGGAGCTTATCCATGACCAGACTGTAAGACACGCGCACCAGGCTCTTGATCTCCGCCGCGCTCATCGCGTCTTCCGTCTCCAATGCGACCCATTGGTTGCGCGCGAAGTATGGCGCTTGGATGATGCCGGTCCGCTCCACTAACTCGGCAAACTCCTCAGGCCGGCATTTGCATGACAGCCAGACCTTGGCCGGCTCAAGCGCCAGTACGGCGAATACCCTTCCGCCGACCTTAAACACCAGGTTGGCGCCCCACTGCACAGTCTCGGTAGCGTAGGGCATAGACATGCAATGGCGCCGGGCCCATTCGATATTCATATGCCGTTGGTCTGACTATTATGGCACGCGTGCCGTATTGCAGGAAGGCATTGAAGTGGCCCGCTTCGACCGGAAGACGCTCCAACTGGAACCTGGTCAGGACGATAATGGCAAACAACGTTGCTAGTCCCACGCGTTTAGAACAAGAACGGCACAAACCGCGTTGTGCGGCTCATGTAACGCTGATACGAATCGCCAATCGTCGCCAAGAGCGCGCGCTCCTCCACGCCGACGCGATAGCCGTAGACGGCCGAGACGGTGCCCATCAATACGACTAAGCTGATCCAGTTGGCGAGGGCGAGTCCTATGCCGAGGAAGAGGATCGCGCCCGCCGTGTACGACGGATGGCGCACGTAGTGGTAGGCGCCTCGGTCAACGACCACTTGATCCGGCCTAACGGTTACAGCGCCCGTGAAGCTCGCCCCCAACATCCGCCAACAGTGGCGGCGCAGCAGGCTGCCCCCGATGATCGTGACGAGGCCCACCCAGAACAGCGAGAAGGGATGCGGGAGCCTCGCCGACGGCACGCTAGCCGCGATCCAGAACGCAGCGAACGCCGCCAGCCCCTGGCCGGCCGCAATCAGCCACTTCGAACCGGCGTCCTGTGGACTCGTCGACGGTTCGCTCGACCTCGAGACGATTCGAAACTCCGGCGAGAACGCCCAGCACAACACGGCCAGGAAGAAAAGGCCGTAAGGCCACGAGAAGACGACGAGCGGTGGCATACCGCCACATTGTATACCTTGCTTTTCAGGATGCCATCGAGGCCGGGTTAGCCATCGAGTTGCATCCCGAAACAATCCCGCGCTGAACTGCGAGATCGATTCCTGGCGCAGCTCTCGGCACACGTAATGGCTCGGCTTGGAAAGGCATTGGGCCGTTTCTGCATCTGGATCGTCCGACCGACGCTCCAGCAGCCTGCTTGTTTTAACCTCGCCATTCATTACGCTTGTCTTACAGCGGCGGGCCCAACTGCTCTATCCGATCACTGGCAGGTCTCGCCTGGAAGTCAGCCCTTCCGCTCAGCGGGCTAGAATGAACCAATGGCGGCTCGCGTTGTGGTCGGGATTATCGCGCTGGTAAGTGTCCCAACCTGCGGCATTATCACGACTCAAGCATACTTTGAGATGGTAGACAGGGTTAATGAGAGGCTCCCGGCCAGTGATCAGTTTGCAGCAGCAGGTTGGTACCTCACCAAATATCGGCGCCTGCACCGCGAGTACAAGCGGCTGTATCCGACCGGACACCTTCTTCGGCGGGTTCGTTTTCTTACTGCATTGATGGTCGCCTGCTTGTTGATCTGCGCTTGGAGTTTCGGTTTCTTCGCGGCTTCACCGTAAGTCAAGTATCCCGGGCACCCCTCCCGCGTGGATCAAGACTGCCCCCGCCGTGTTCGCAAGATCGCGCTGGTCCAGCGCGGCCTCAAATCGAGAAAAGCGGCTGATTACGAGGAGAAATATCGCGGTTCGTTACAGATAGCTGAGCCTTCGAAGACTCGTGTCGGCCCTGGGGAACGGGTTTCGGGCAACGGAGTTTATCTCCCAGGCGAGCTGTTTGTCTATGACTCTCGTTCAGGCCAGTCCTATACGTTGGATGCTGGGCAAGCCGATAGTGAGCCGCTTGTCGTCGAGGGCGATACGTTGTATTGCCGAGTTCATAACTCACTTTACACCGTGACAATTCGGGCAGGCTCATTGCAGAGTCCAACTCTAATTGCAACAGACCCTGTTCTGAGCGAGGCCCACTGGGCATTTTTTGGCCAGTAGCCTCCGTGATTACAATCGCACCGATACCAGACTCATAGAAGCCTGCCTCGCCTGTCCTGCTGCGCGCAGCACGCTACACGCTGCAAGCGCCTTCAGATCCGGTAGTCCGTTTCTGACTTGCAACGTTCGGTACCAGGATGACAGAGCCATTAGACCGCGCCGAGTCCAGTTTGAACACCACACCATTGGCGTGCGCGCCGCCGGAGGAAGCCGTGCCAAAGAGGTTGCCCGCAGAGTCAAGTACCACGCCGGCAGTGGGCTGAATCCCGCATACAGACAGCTAATCGCTCCGCCGCCAGCAATCTGAAGGAGTAATCGCAAATCGTTCTCTCTCCGATATTACCTGTTAGCAGGGTGCACTGAGAGCCCGCTGCCAACGCGCCCTACACCAGCGGGACGTTGGCGGTGCGGCGCCGAACTGGCCGCCACGGTGTTGAGACTCACGCCCACCAGCTTACTAAGGAAGCTTGAAGTCTACGGCGTAAATGTCGGAGGTGGCACGAGCCAGACCGATGATGGGTGAATCATCGGGAGCCAGGGCCTTGAAAGAGTAACTCCGCACGTCGCCACGAAGGAAGGGGCCGTTGGTGGTGACGTGTTCGACCCTGCGATCCAAAATATTAATCCGGTAAATCGGTTGCTCCACGCCCCCGAAGAGATCCTGGTAGTAGAGCCAGCGCCCATCGCGCGACCAGTACACGCCGTAAAGTGTATGAGCGGTCACCAGCTCGATCCATTGTCGGGTCCGTAGGTCAAACAGCATTAACTTGCGATCCTGGTCCGCTTGGGCGGCAACATAGCGCCCATCTTGAGAGTAAACAGGATCGGTAAGTCCGCGGGAGCCTGGTATTTCGGTGTCCCGCCCGCTTGCCAAGTCCAATGAATAGATGGCGTCCCGCTCCGGCGACGTGTGCGCTCGGTGGAAAAGCAGAGACTTCCCGTCCGGGGCCCAACTCGGAAAGCCGGCTTGCCCGAGGTCCAGGCTCTTGGGCGTGCCGCCGTCCATCCGGATGATAGCGACCGTTTGCCACCCCGCTTTCGCGATGGTAAAGGCGATCTGCTTTCCGTCGGGCGACCATTGGGGTTCGGCGGCCTGCGTGGGAACAAAAGTGAGCTGCTGGCGCTGGCTGCCGTCTATTCTACTCCGCCAGAGTTCCCTTTCCGGCAAGGTGACATACGCTACCCACTCCCCGTCTCTGGAGTAGCTCACCCATTGCGCGGAGACGCCTGCCATGTCTGGCACGAACTTCCCCAAACCGGAATCGTAACGCATCAATTCACGGCGCTCCTGGTCGCCGGTGAAGTACAGCCGCGTGCCTTCGTCCAGGGCCAGGACCGTATAGAAGTTCAGAGGGCCTTGGTAAAGCGGCAAGGGATTGCCCCGCCGGTGAAATAGTGGCGGCTTTTCGCGGACGGCCCACATGCCGGTAACGCCGTCGCGCGCGGAGCGGAAAACAAAATACTGCCCCTGCCGCACCCAACCGCCGCTGGATTCGCCGTCAGCCCACCTTGTGCGGGGCCCCCGCCAGTCGGGCACTGCGCGACGAAAACCGCGGCCCTCCGTGGAAACTTCCCAAATGGAGAGGCTGCTTGGCTCAGGCAGGGGCAACGTGAAGCGCAACCAGCGTCCGTCGGGACTCCAACTGATCTCCTTGGGTGTCTCGGCAGGCGTGAAGATCTTCCGCGCGCCGGTGCCGTCGGGATTCGCCAGGTAGAGCCCCGAAGCATTTGCAAATGCCAGCCACCGGCCATCGCCCGAGAACTTGGCGTCATGCGCCGTGACGTCGCCCAAGCGCCGCGACGAGCCTCCGGCCAATGGTAGCAGCCAGAGCGGAACGTCATCCGGCTGGCCTTCAAAGTTTCCTACCAGTAGCGCCGAGCCGTCCGGCGAAATCCCGAACAGGGAACTGTCCTTGAACGGTGTTGCCAGAGGCTCCGGCGTTCCCCCCGTGGTGCTCACGGACGCCAGTTCATAATGCCCTCCGATGCGTTGCACGAAATACAGGCGCTTGCCGTCCGTGGCGATCGGCATACTCACCTCGACACGCCCGCTCCTGGTCACCGGGAATGTTCGGACCACCACCGCTGAAGGCTGTGGAGAAAATACAAGCCAGAACGCCAACGCGCCGGCCCCGATTAACCCCAGCGCACCGCTTGCGAGGAGGCCCCTGCTAGTTCGCCGCGGCGGCAATGGCACCGGGAAACGGCGGATCTGCGGCGCGGGGTCCCCGGGTTGGGGCTCAGAAGCTCTCGCGGCATTCGCCAGACCGCCAGCGGCCTGCATGCGGACGGGTCCCGTGGGAAACACCACTACGTCCGCGCCTGGGGGCGAACTTTCCAGCGTGCCAATGAAGCGGTAGCCGCGGCGAGCAAGCGTCTCCACGAAGCGAGGGGCTCCAGCGGAGTCACCAAGAGCCTGCCGCAGCCTGCGCACCGCAGCATTGATGCTGGTCTCGAACGCCACCACCGTGTCATCCGGCCAGAGCTTCTCTTGAATCTCTTCCCGCGTTACCAATTCGCCGGGCCGTTCCAGCAGCATCGTCATAATCTGAAACGATTGCTGGGGCAGCTTCACCCGCCGCCCGTGCCGACGCAACTCCTCAGTGTGCAGGTCGACCGCAAAGCTTCCGAAGCGCAGGATATGCGAGGAACGGCCAGCTTCTTTCACCCAAACCACCCTGAGGAGAAGTTTAGCACTGGCCGCCTCAGAGGCGTATCCTCTGGAAGTTCAATGAGTTGGCCTGTCATGTAGATGTTATGCGCATCTCAGGCCCTTGCCATTGAACAATTCCCGCGCTTGCGCCAGAGTGGATAGCCAGCGGGAACGATACGGCAGGAACGACACTCACCGCCCTTGAACCCGCCACAGAGGGGAAGAGGAGGCAACATGAGCCGGAGGCTCTTAATCGCCGTTTTCGTTGCGCTGCTGAGATGCGCTTCGCTTGGCGCGGCCGAGAACGTCCTGGTGGCCAGCAGCAGGAGCAATTCCATCGAGCAGTTTACCACCAGCGGAGCTTGGGTTCGCACCTTCGCTACCACCGGCCCGTATGCCCCGGTCGCACTGGCCCAAAGCCCGTTGACTGGAGAAATTCTCGTGACCACTTTCTATGCGTCGGGGGCGGCGGCGGGGCAACTCACCAGTATCATTCTGCGATACCAGGCCAATGGGCACTTCGATACCAATTGGGACACTTTCGCCGTCGTATGCAGCTTTTGCCCCACTAGCCAAACGCAGAGCCTGCTTTTCGACTCATCGGGAAACCTCTGGGTAGCGACTGCCTATGGAGAGGACATAGGCGGGCCGATCTACATCTTCAAATACCTGGCGGCGGACCTCACGCTGCCTAATCCCCCGGCCCAACCAGGCTTCATCAAAGCCCCAATGATCCGTGGCAGTCAGATGGCGTTCAACGCGCACGGTAATCTGTGCATTGCAGGCTTCATCGATGAGGATGTGCAATGCTACGATACAGCCACGTTCGCGCAGACCGCCGACTACTATGCCGAGATTCATGCCAGCAGCATCAGCCCAACCATAGAGCCGGGAGGGCTGGCTTTCGACCGGGAGAACCGCCTGTACCTGACAAGCGTGTTCGGAGGGCAACTGGCAAAAGAGCAGGCGCCGGGCGGCCCCATCGTGCTGCTGGCCAGCGTTGCCCCGCCCGGGATCCAGTTGGAAGGCAATCTGGTGTTGCGGGGCGGCAATCTCTACACATCCACATATTACCTGGCGCCGCCGACGTTCAGCACTCCGGACGGCGTCTACGAGGTTTCCACAGGCGGCACGGTAACTAATTTCATCGTTGGGAGCGCGGCACCCGCGCTGGGCAACGATCACATCTGGGGCGCCTACTGGATGATCTTCTATTCAACGACGCTTTGAGCGGCAACAGCGGCCCGGCGCATTCCAGCTCGGTATCTCGCCGTCTGCATAGAGTCGTTCCTGCCAGCGAAACGGCTCAGGCCGCAAAGAAGCAACGTTTAACTGACGATATGGCCGCATATCATTCAGGACAAACGACCGCTCTACTGTACCCCACAGACGACACTGTCACTCTCTGCTCTCCGTCTGCTGCGCTCTGTTCTCCAATCTGGGCTTACTTCAACACTACAAAAGGCGCATTGCGGCCTTCCCGATCTCGAATGCCGACAAAGAGCTTCGTCTCTGGAAAGAGCCTTACATCATAAGCAAGGCGCAGATTACGTTCGATCATTGCTCCAGTGATCGGACGACTCGTTGCCCTTGTAATTCCGACCGCTAGGATCGCACAGATGTCGTGGCCGCAGCAAATTAACCAGCGATCATGTGTCGGGTGTGTCAAAGCCTGAATTAGAGCTGCCAGATCAGCCTTGGTCGTTTTGCAACCCGGATTCTTCTGCAGAATGGCATCGATTAGCTTCGATGCATCCAAGCGGAAATCCATCCCTATGAAACGCGTGTAATCCAGATTCTTAAACGATAGTGACAGCCTACGGCTTTCGGACGCCCATCTCAAGTACCCTATCGGGAGAGCAGCGGAGAGTAATTGTTCGACCAAATTAGAGCCAAAATAAGTCGGCTCCAAGTCTGACTCAATCAAGATTCGGCCGAGGGCAGTAGAGCGCACTAATATTCCCTCAAGGTCATGTGTGTCAGTGACAACAATATCGCTATCTAGGTAGGGGGTGCCGCTAACCGATGAAAAGTCTTGATCTAAAAGGACCAATATGCCACGAGTGCCAGAGGCTCGCAGAATGTTAAGGGTAGCCAGCGCTACCGAGCGTCCGTCAGCAGGCGTGATACAGCACCTCGCATCGTCTATAAGATTGCGATAGAAGCGCACGTCCTTTAAGCCTTCAACCAAAAGGGCCCCGCGATCGCGGTGCACCGATCGCGTCATTCGAATTGAGTTGGCTATATCAGCGGGACTAAGTCGCATGCGTAGCTCCAGAGGCTGACAACTCAAATGTAAGGTCCCATCGATCATGAATGATCTGAGGGGAGTGAGTTGCGATAAGCACGTCAAAACGAGACAGGTTGATAATTCCCGATCTGAAGCTACTCGAAGTCGAGAAGCTCACGCCGGGTCCCATCGGGTTGGGAACACGATTCAGGATTCGACTTGACGGCGTTGGGTGGTCGACCACCGAGAACATCGCGTTCCACCGACCGAGCTTCTGGGCTGCGACGAGCGCCTCGAGGATGTTGGAGGTGCGCATCGAAGCGGAGGTGACACCGACGAGTCGCGGCGCCCGGCTTTCCGTGCGGACGCTTCTCCTGTCCTCCGTCTTGCCCGCCCTTTTCTCCGGCGGATCATGCGGCAGCAGACCACGCGGACGTGGGCTGGCGTTACAGGAGAGCGGGCCATGCGTCACTTGGCCGTATCACGCGCTACTCGCGGAAGTGGAAGTGCCGCCCCAGTCAATTCACACCGCCGGCAACGGCGTTGTGGTTGCATATCGCTAGCGGTCAATACAACTCAATTCTCAGGCCCGATGTCGGGTTCGGAATGAGAGGATGTTTGGGGGGCGAACACGGTCGCTTGTCAGGGAAGATCGAGGTCCAGGGCGTAAACTTCGGTGGTGCCGATGTCGCGTAGGAGAAGAGGCGAATCGTCGGGGGCGAGGCCGGACCAGTTGCTGCCGAGAGGCCCGAGGGGCTGCCGAAAATCCTTCAGGCTGACGACTTGCTCGAGTTTTCGGTCGGACATGCGAATGCGGTAGACGCCGGCGGGTTCCCCAGGGTGGAGAGAGCCGGAGAAGTAGACGGCATCGCCTTTGTGCGACCATCCCGGCCAGCCGATAGAGGCTTTGGCCAGTTCGGTCCACTGGCGGGTCTTGACATCGAAGATCATCAGCCGGTCCGCAGGCCGCGGAACTGCAATGATATAGCGTCCATCGGGAGACCAGCGGGGAGACCATAGGCCTTCGGAGCCGGGCACGGTGGTGATGGCGTGCGTTTTCAGATCGATGATTTCGAGTTGCAGTTTAGCGCCCTGTTTCAAGTCGTCAGGATGGCGGGCGAATAGCAGAGAATTGCCATCCGGCGACCAGGTCGGGTCGGAGCCGGGGCGATCGGCGGGCAGCGGCTGCTCGGGAGTGCCGCCGCTTACTGGAACCAGATAGATACTCCAGGGTTGGCCGGGCTGGCGAGCCATGACTGCGATGCGGTTTCCATCGGGAGACCAGCGCGGCAGTACGGCGAAGAGCGGCGGGAAAGTCAACTGCAAACGGCTGCGCCAGAGGGTTCCATCGGGATAAGAAATGTAAGCGACCGATTTGCCGTCCGGGGAAAGCTGCGGAGATATGGCCGAGATCCCCGAAAGATAGGGCACGAACTCATGCGACGCGGCATCGTAACGCACCAGCTCCTGACGCGGCTGCATGGTGCTGGCGAACAGTTTTCGGCCATCCGGGCTGAGGGTTGCGCCGAAGGTGTCGGTAGGGCCCGAGGTTAGTTGCACTGGATCGTGGCTGATCTTGCGGAAGAGACTGGAGCCTTCGCGGACGGCCCAGACGTTGCGGACGCCGCCATGAATTCCGTTGAAGAGATAGTATTTTCCATCGGGAGTCCAGGAGCCATAATAGGCGTCGGTGAACAAGCGGTGGAGATGAGAACCATCGGCGGAAGTTTCCCAAATCGAAAGATGGCTGTCGTCTGTGCCGATGGTGAAGCGGAGACGGCCACCGTCGGGCGATAGGTGGATCCAAAGAGGGAAATTGCCGGGAGCAAGGGTCGCGAGCTTTACGGCACCGAGACCATCAATCTTTGTGCGATAGATGCTGTTTTGCTCAACGTATAAGACCTCCTTTCCGTCCGGGGTGAATGTAGCGAAGCCATGCACGTTGCCGACGCGGCGCGGAGAACCTCCCAGGACAGGCTGGATCCAGAGAGGGCAAGAACGCAAGCTGCCGCGCATAATATCGGTGCAGGAGACGACTAGAAGGGCGGAAAGCGCGGGAGAGACATCCACCAGGAAGGGATTGGGAAGCTGCGTTTCGATTTGGACCGAATCACCGCCGGCCGCGGGAGCCTGATACATCGCACAGCCTAGCGACGAGCAGGAAGAATAGTAGATGCGCGAGCCGTCTGTGAAGACCGGCCTTTTATCACGGCCGTCGGTAGTGACACGTGATGAGCCCGTGACGCGCGGGGGCGGCAAAGCGGGGCGCAGGAGGTAGGCAAAGATAAAAAAAGCCACCACCCCGGCGGCCGCCAGGGCCGGCCACCGCAAGCGCGTGGAGGCGGGCCGCACGATGGCGGCACGGACAGTGGCGGAGGACACAGGCGCGTTCCCGCCCGATTTACCGGAATCAAAATCGCGCTTGAGGCGTTTGAGATCGGCGCGCAATTCCGCGGCCGTTTGATAACGAAGGTCGCGGTCCTTTTCGAGCGCTTTCTGGACGATGTGGTCGAGTTCCGGGGGGACGTTTGGATTGACACTCGAAGGTGGGGGCGGCGCGCCGTGCAGGATGGAGTCGAAGATGGCGGCCGTGGTGGCGCCGGTGAAGGTTTGTTTTCCTGTAGCCATCTCCTGGAGCACGACGCCGAAGCTGAAGAGATCGGTGCGGGGGTCGAGATCCTTGCCTAGGGCCTGCTCGGGCGACATGTAGGCGACGGTGCCGATGGTGCTGCCGGGATCGGTGAGATTCTGCACGTGGACGGTGACCGTGACGCCATCGGCCGAAGCCGTTTCAGGCGTGTCGGGGCCTGAGGATTTGGCGAGTCCGAAGTCGAGAATCTTGGCCTGACCGCGGGGCGTGACGAAGATGTTGGCGGGCTTGATGTCGCGATGAGTGATGCCTTTGGAGTGGGCGGCATCGAGGGCATCGGTAATCTGGATAGCGAGATCGAGCAGCGTATCGGTGGAAATGGAGCGGCTCTCGATGAAATGCTTAAGGGTGCCGCCTTCGAGCAACTCCATGGCGATGAAGGGCTGGCCACCGTACTCGCCGATGTCATAAACCGTACAGATATTGGGATGGTTAAGACTGGAAGCGGCGCGTGCCTCGCGCTGGAAGCGCTCGTAGATGTGGAATTGGGGGGCGCTGGGCGATAGAGATGCAGAGGGCGCTTCGATTTCGGAAAGGAACTTCAGGGCCACGAAGCGGTGCAAACGGATATCCTCAGCCTTGTAAACCACGCCCATCCCGCCTTCGCCAAGTTTGTCAACGATGCGGTAATGAGAGATCTTGCGCCCGGTTATGTCCTCTAAGGCCATCGCCCCATCTCTCCACTCTCGCGCATTTTCACCCAACCAGAGGCCGTCTTCCGGCCCATGATGGTGGTGTCGATCTT
>Ga0070731_10003719_pt1 | contig 13574 bp, 14 predicted proteins | sample Coa_R1_2_FD_66448 | JGI IMG/M metagenome (GOLD analysis project Ga0070731, IMG submission 66448) | Surface soil microbial communities from Centralia Pennsylvania, which are recovering from an underground coalmine fire - Coalmine... | ecosystem: Environmental > Terrestrial > Soil > Unclassified ... | reverse complement strand
CCCGCCGATGGGACCGTGGCAGTCTCGTCGAACCAACCGGTGCTGAACGTGCAGGACTACCTCACGGTCCATCGGCAGATTCCGTCGCCGGAGTTCTATCGCCAGGTAAGCAGCCAGGCGCCCGCGACCACCCGATGAGAGCTTCGGATCTGCCGGCCCGGTGCCGATGGCTTCCGGTCCTGGCGTTCGGCGCGGCGTGCAGTGCGGCGGCGGCGCCTCCCGGGAACGATCCCCTCGAATGGCTCCAACGCGCGGCGCAGGCCGCGCGTAACGCTTCTTACGCCGGCACGTACGCCCACAGCAACGGCGATCGCGCCTCGACGATCCGCATCACCCATATCGCGGTCGGCAACGACGAGCAGGAGCGCATCGAGCCGCTGGACGGCCCGCCGCACGAGATCGTCCGCCACAACGACGACATGCTCTGCTATTTCCCGGACGCGAAGACCGTGCGCCTGGATCGTCGCGTGAGCGCGCGTTTCTTCCCCGCGATCTTCTCGGCGCCCGCGGCGACCGTGGCCGCGAACTACCAGGCTTCGCTCGGCAAGACCGAGAGCGTCCTCGGCTTCGATTGCCAATGGATCAAGCTCGAGCCCAAGGACGCGCTGCGCTATTCGCAAAGCGTGTGCTCGGAGGTCACGAGCGGGCTCATCATCCGCTCGAAGACGTTCAACGCGCAGCACCAGGTGATCGAGCAGTACACGTTCACCGAACTTCGCATCGGCCAGGCGGTGCCGCGAAACGAGGTGAAATCGACTTTCGAGGCGCGCGTGAAGCGCTGGTCGACCGACGCGCGGCCCCGTGAGGAGGCCAAGGGCGCGGAAACCGGCTGGGCGGTGAACGATCCGCCGGCGGGCTTCCAGAAGGTGAGCGAGCTGCATCGCACGATGCCCGGCCGCCCCGCGCCCGTCTCGCAGATCGTGTTCAGCGACGGCGTGGCGAGCATGTCGGTCTTCGTCGAACCCAATAGCGCTCCGCCGCGCACGTCGGAAGCTTCCAGCGAGGACGGCACGACGACGTTCTTCGTCCATCCCATGGGAGATACGCTGGTCTCGGTGCTCGGCGAAGTCCCGCTCGCCACCGCCCAGCAGGTCGCACGGAGCGTCGCACGGCGCCCTTGAAAATTCGCTACGCTTCCAAAGATTAGACGGATACAACCAGAGAAACCGACAATGAAACGACTGCCAGCAGCCCTTCTCGGCGCAATGTTCACCTTCGGGCTTGCCGTCCACGCCGAAACGCAGGCGCAGCCCTCGGGACACGTCGCCACGCCCAGCACGATGGCCCCGGGCGCCCAGATCCTTCCGGACTTCGCCGACCTCGTCGAGAAGTACGGCCCGGCCGTGGTGAGCATCAGCACGCAGACGCGGGTCTCCCAGCGCATGCCCGGCCTTTCGGAGGACGATCCCTTCTACGATTTCTTCCGCCGCTTCATGCCGCCCGAGCAGCGCAACGCCCCGCGCGGGCGCGGCCAGCAGCCGCCCGAAGCGCCGAAAGGCCCGCTGCGCCCGTACGGGCTGGGCTCGGGCTTCATCGTCTCGGCCGACGGGTTCATCGTGACCAACGCGCACGTGGTCGAGAACGCCGAAGAGATCACGGTGCGCCTGAACGACAAGCGGGAGTTCAAGGCGAAAGTCGTCGGCTCGGACACACGCAGCGACGTGGCGGTGCTCAAGGTCGATGCCACGGCCCTGCCCACGGTGAAGATCGGGGATGTCTCGAAGCTTCGCGTGGGTGAATGGGTGATCGCCATCGGCTCGCCGTTCAACTTCACGAACAGCGTGACCGCGGGCATCGTCTCCGCGAAATTCCGCGACAACCTCTCCGGCGACCCCAACCTGGATGCCGTTCCCTTCATCCAGACCGACGTCGCCGTGAACCCGGGCAACTCCGGCGGCCCCTTGCTCAACATGCGCGGCGAGGTGGTCGGCATCAACTCGCAGATCTTCTCCCGCACGGGCAGCTTCGCGGGCATCTCCTTCGCGATCCCGATCGACTACGCCTACAACGTGGCCGACCAGATCATGAAGACGGGGCACGTGACGCGCGGCCGCATCGGCGTGGGAATCCAGAACGTGTCGCGCGACATCGCCGACAGCCTGGGGCTTCCGAAGGCCGAGGGCGCGGTCGTGGGCAACGTGGAAGCCGATTCGCCGGCCGCGAAGGCGGGCGTCGAGGTGGGCGACGTGATCCAGAAGATCGACGGCCACACGGTCGAAGGCTCCGCGGATCTGTCGCGTTCCATCCGCGCGATCCGTCCCGGCCAGAAAGTGGTGCTCACGGTGTGGCGCAACGGCAAGGCGCGCGAGCTTCCGGTGGTCATCGCCGAGTTCAAGGATCCGGACGAGCAGAAGGTCGCCGATGCCGGCGGCAAGACCAAGGCGAAGGAACCGCTCAAGACCGACAAGCTCGGCCTTGCCGTGAAGGAGCTGTCTTCCGAGGACAAGAAGACGCTCAAGATCGCGGCGGGCGTGATGGTTGAAGCCTCCGACGGCGCCGCCGCCGCGGCCCAGGTCGGCCCGGGCGACGTGATCCTGCGCATCAACAACACCGAGATCACGAGCGTGAAGACATTCAAGGAGACGGTTTCCAAGCTCGATCTCAAGAAGCCGGTCTCGCTGCTCATCAGGGACCAGGACGGACAGCGCTTCATCACGTTCCGCCCCGAGGTCGGTTGATCCGGCCCCGGCTCACGCTCCTCGGCCGCGAGTACTGTCACCTGTGCGAGGACATGCTCGCGGCCCTGAAGCAGCTCCAGGGCCGTTACGATTTCGACGTCGAGGTGGTGGACGTCGACCGGCATCCGCACCTCGAGGAGAAGTGGGGCGAGAAGGTCCCGGTGCTCCTCGATGGCGAGCGCGAGCTATGCCACTACTACCTCGACCTCCAGGTCGTGGATGCGCGCCTTTCGCGGATGAAGTAAAATATTGCACTGCAAAAAACACCAGCGGGGTGGCCGTTGGAGCGGACAGCAGCCGCTCAACGGCGCGATACAGCGCCCCAGCAAACAGGCCACCCTCCGGTGGCCTTTTGATTTCAATGGACCACATCCGCAACTTCTCGATCATCGCGCACATCGACCACGGCAAGAGCACGCTTGCCGACCGTCTGATCGAGCGCACCGGTGGCCTGCAGACCCGCGAGATGGAAGCGCAGGTGCTGGACTCCATGGAGCTCGAGCGCGAGCGCGGCATCACGATCAAGGCGCAGACGGCGGCACTTCGCTACACGGCCCGTGACGGGCGCGAATACCACTTGAACCTCATCGACACGCCCGGCCACGTGGACTTCTCCTACGAGGTCTCGCGGTCGCTCTCGGCGTGCGAGGGCGCGCTCCTCGTGGTCGATGCATCCCAGGGCGTGGAGGCGCAGACGGTCGCCAATTGCTACACGGCCACCGAATTGGGCGTGACAGTCGTCCCGGTGCTGAACAAGATCGACCTCCCGTCGGCGATGCCCGACCGCGCGATCCAGGAGATCGAGGACGTGATCGGGATTCCCGCCCACGACGCGATCCGCACGAGCGCCAAGACGGGCGAGGGCATCGACGACGTGCTCGAGGCGGTGATCGAGCGCATCCCGCCGCCGAAGGGCGATCCGGATGCGCCGCTGAAAGCCCTCATCATCGACTCGTGGTTCGACAACTACGTGGGCGTGGTGATGCTGGTGCGCGTGGTGGACGGCGTGCTGAAGCCCAAGGATCGCATCAAGCTCATGGCCACGGGCGCGCTGCACCTCACCGAGCAGGTGGGCGTCTTCACGCCGAAATCGGTCGCGCGCGAGAGCCTTTCGGCCGGCGGCGTGGGCTTCGTGATCGCCGGCATCAAGGACCTCAAGGATGCGAAGGTCGGAGACACCGTCACGCTCGCGGACAATCCCGCGGTCGAGGCATTGCCGGGCTTCAAGGAGATCCAGCCGCAGGTCTTCGCGGGACTCTATCCGGTTGAATCCAACCAGTACGAGGCGTTGCGAGACGCGCTGGCGAAGCTCCAGCTGAACGACTCGAGCCTGCGCTACGAGCCGGAAACCTCCCAGGCGCTGGGCTTCGGCTTCCGCTGCGGCTTCCTCGGCCTGTTGCACATGGACATCGTGCAGGAGCGCCTCGAGCGCGAATACGACATGGAGCTCATCACCACGGCGCCGACCGTGGTGTACCAGGTGGCGCAGCGCGACGGCACCGTGACCGAGATCGACAATCCATCCAAGCTTCCGGACCCGTCCAAGATCGAGGAAATCCGCGAGCCCATCATCCGCGCCACGATCATCATGCCGCAGGAATACGTCGGCCCCGTCATCACCCTGTGCGAGCAGAAGCGCGGCGCGCAGGTGAACATGCAGTACGTGGGCCGCCAGGTGATCCTCACCTACGACATGCCGTTGAACGAGATCGTGATGGATTTCTTCGACAAGCTGAAGAGCAACTCGCGCGGCTATGCGTCGCTCGACTACGAATTCCGGGAATTCCGCGCCGGCGACCTCGTGAGGCTCGACATCCTCATCAACGGCGACAAGGTCGACGCGCTGTCGCTGATCGTGCACCGCGAGAGCGCCAAGTACCGCGGCCGAGACCTCGCCACGCGCATGCGCGAGCTCATTCCGCGCCAGATGTTCGACGTGGCGGTGCAGGCGGCGATCGGATCCGACGTGGTGGCGCGCGAGAACATCAAGGCCCTGCGCAAGAACGTGCTCGCCAAGTGCTATGGCGGCGACATCACGCGAAAGAGGAAGCTCCTCGAAAAGCAAAAAGCCGGCAAGAAGCGGATGAAGCAGGTGGGAAGCGTCGAGATCCCGCAGGAGGCGTTCCTCGCCATCCTGCAGGTCGAGAGCAAGTAAGGAGAAACCTGAAATGCAGCAGGGACTGGATTGGGAATTGATCGCGACGATCGCGGCCGTGGGCAGCTTCGCCCTGATCGGCTGGGACTGGGTCGCGGCCCGCGGCGGATCCGGGCGCACGGATACCCGGAAGGGCATCCTCGAGGTGGCCTGGCCCGTGCTCTTCATCGCGGTGATGGGCCTCATGCTCAAGTTCACGGATTTCGCGGCGGTTCTGCTGCTCGCCGCCGTGATCACGGGCCTGCTCTGGCTGTACGACGCGAAGTTCGCCCGCCGGCGGCGCGCGCCCACCGAGGCCGAGCCGATCGTGGTCGACATGGCCCGCGCGTTCTTCCCCGTGATCGTGGTCGTGTTCCTCATCCGCTCGTTCTGGATCGAGCCCTTCAAGATCCCGTCGGGCTCGATGAAGCCCACGCTCCTCGTGGGCGACTTCATCCTCGTGAACAAGTACACCTACGGGATCCGCATCCCGGTGATCAACAAGAAGGTGATCGACGTGAATCCGCTCGCGCGCGGCGACGTCGTCGTGTTCCGCTATCCGGCCGATCCCAGCGTGGACTACATCAAGCGCGTGGTCGGGCTTCCGGGCGACAAGATCGTGTATCGCGGCAAGCGCCTCACGGTGAACAACGAGCCGGTGGACGTGCAGCCGGCCGGCTTCTACACCGACGCGGAGATGAACTACATGCGCCTGCCCACCAGCACCGAGACGCTGGGCAACCACAAGCACCAGATCATGACGGTCACGGGGCAGCCGCCCGTCGATCTCGCAACCGTCCGCCAGTTCGCCCACCGGGAGAATTGCGAATACAATGACGACGGCTTCAGCTGCACGGTGCCCGCGGGCAACTATTTCATGATGGGCGACAACCGCGACCAGAGCAGCGACAGCCGGTACTGGGGATTCGTGCCCGACGACCACATCAAGGGGCGCGCATTCCTCGTGTGGATGAACTTCGGCGACTTCAAGCGCATCGGCAACAGCATCGAGTAGGGCCGGTCGAAAAAAAGGGGAGAGCTTCATGTTCAGGCAACGCGGTGTCTCGCTGGTCAACCTCATCGTCACGTTGGCGGTGCTGGGCTTCCTTGGCGTGATGGCCGCGAAGCTGGTCCCGGCCTACATCGAATATTTCTCGGTGAAGAAGATGTTCGCGGCGATGGAAGCCGCGGGAGACTTCAAGGGAACCGTGCGCGAGATCCGCCACTCGTTCGAGCTGCGCAACAACATCGAGAACGTCCAGGACGTGCACCCCGACGATCTCGAGATCACCAAGGAAGGCGGCGAGACCGTGGTGTCGGTCGCCTGGTCGAAGAAAGTCCCGCTCGTGAGCAACGTAGCGGCCTGCCTCGACTTCTTCGTGACCACGGCACCGCAGCAATCGCAGTGACGCGGCGGGCGGCTCGCGGCGCGTCGGTCTCCGACCTCGCCGAGCTGGAACGCCGCCTCGGACACACCTTCGGCAAGCCCGAGCTCGCGCTCCAGGCGCTCACGCACCGCAGCTTCGGCACGCCCCACAACGAGCGCCTGGAGTTCCTCGGCGATTCGTTGCTGAACTGCTCGGTCGCGACGCTCCTCTACGAGCGCTTTCCCAAGCTTCCCGAAGGCGATCTCTCCAGGCTTCGCGCCGCGCTCGTGAACCAGCGCTCCCTCGCGGAAGTCGCCACCGAGCTGGGACTCGGCGAGCGGCTGCGCCTGGGCGAAGGCGAATTGAAGAGCGGCGGCTTTCGCCGTCCCTCGATCCTCGCCGATTCCGTCGAGGCGCTCCTCGGCGCCGTGTTCCTCGACGCGGGATTCGATGCGACGCGCGCCGCGGTGGAGCAACTGCTCGCGAGCCGTCTCGAGTCGGCGGCGAACCAGCCCGTCGACAAGGATCCGAAGACTGCATTGCAGGAGCTTCTCCAGGGACGCGGCCTCGCCCTCCCGCGCTACGCCGTGCAGAAGACCGAGGGCGAGGCGCACGAGCAGACCTTCATCGTCGAATGCCGCGTGGACGACCTGGGAATCTCCGCTTCGGGCACCGGCTCCAGCCGCCGCGCTGCCGAACAGGCCGCGGCCGAGAGCGTGCTCGCGCAGCTCGAGAAGGCTCCGCGGCGGAAAAAATCATGAGCGTCGAAGCGTTTCGAACCGGAACTGTCGCAATCGTAGGCCGCCCCAACGTGGGCAAGTCGACGCTGCTCAACCACATCGTGGGCGCGCACGTGGCGATCACGTCGCGCAAGGCGCAGACGACGCGTCACCGCATCCAGGGCATCTTCACGGATCGCCGCGCGCAGTACATCTTCGTCGACACGCCCGGCTACCAGACGAAGCACACGAGCGCGCTCAACAAGGCGATGAACCGCACCGTCGGGCAAGTCCTCTCCGGCGTGGACGTGATCGTGCTCGTGATCGATGCGAACGGCTGGGACGAGCGCGATGACCCGGTGCTGAGGCTGCTGCCACCGAAGACTCCCGTGATCCTCGTGCTGAACAAGGTGGACAAGGCCTCCGACCGGGAGCATGTGGCCGCCACGCTGGTCGCGGCGAACGCCAAGCGCGATTTCGCCGCGCTCATTCCCGTGAGCGCGACCAAGGGAACGCAGGTGAAGGCGCTCCTCGAGGAGGTCCGCAAGCGCCTGCCCGAGCAGGAAGCGATCTACGGCGAAGACGAGATCACCGACCGGCCCGAGCGGTTCCTCGCCGCGGAGCTCGTGCGCGAGCGCATCTTCCGCCTACTGGGCGACGAGCTTCCGTATTCGACGGCCGTTGAAATCGAGAAATTCGAGATCGAGGGGAACTTGCGGCGCATCGCGGCGACAATCTATGTGGACCGGCCGGGCCACAAGGGCATCGTGATCGGCGAGAAGGGCGCGACGCTGAAGCGCATCGGCACCGAGGCGCGCCACGCGATGGAAGGGCTCTTCGGCTCGAAGGTGTTCCTCGAGCTCTGGGTGCGCGTGAAGAGCGGGTGGGCCGACAACGAGAAAGCGCTGCGGAGCCTTGGATACTAGGACTGGGTTCCCGCCTTCGCGGGAATGACGATCGGTGGATAAGGGCTACGTCCTTCACAGCTATCCCTATCGCGAGACCAGCCTGATCCTCCAGGTGTGGACGGAGAAGCACGGGCGCCTGGGACTCGTGGCGAAGGGCGCGCGGCGCCCGAAATCGCCGAGCCGCAGCGTGCTCGTGCCATTCCAGCCGCTCGCGCTCGATTGGTTCGGGCGTGGCGAACTGCGGACGCTCAAGACCGCGGAGCCCGCCGTGCCCGCGACGCCGCTGGGGGGCGGGAGCCTCCTCTCCGCCTTCTACCTGAACGAGCTCCTGCTCAAGCTCACGACGCGCGACGATCCGCACGAGGGCCTCTTCACGGCGTACGACGAGGCGATCGCGCGATTGCGGGCGCTTTCGCGCGCGAGCGCGGTGAGCGGCGTCTCGGAGCCCGCGCCCCACGCTCCGCGCGACATCGAGCCGGTGCTGCGCCGCTTCGAGCTGAGGCTGCTCCAGGAGCTCGGATACGCGGTCGAGCTGGCGCGCGAAGCGGGGGCGCACCGGCCCATCGAGGCCCATCTCGAGTACTACTACGTGGTCGAGCGGGGCCCGATTCGCGCCGCGGAGGGGGATGCGCCACCCAATGCGATAAGATTGAACGGTCAAACGCTCATGGACCTCGAGCGCGGGCGGTTCGATTCTCCGACCACCGCCGCGCAATCCAAGCAGCTCATGCGCATCCTGATCCACCATTCGCTCAACGGGCAGGAGCTCGCCACGCGCAGCCTCGTCCGCGACCTGCAACGCATCGACGAGGCGGCGCCATGATCGAGCTCGGCGTGAACATCGACCATGTCGCGACGATCCGCCAGGCGCGCCGCACCTACGAGCCCGATCCCGTGTGGGCCGCCGTGGAAGCGCACCTGGGCGGCGCCGACGGCATCACGGTCCACCTGCGCGAGGACCGCCGCCACATCCAGGACGAGGACGTGCGCAGGCTGCGCGAGCTCACGCACATCAAGCTGAACCTCGAGATGGCGGCCACATCCGAGATGGTGAAGATCGCGTGCGCCATCAAGCCCGAGATGGCGATGCTGGTCCCCGAAGGCCGGATGGAAGTCACGACCGAGGGCGGGCTCGACGTCGTGGCGCACGAAGCGAAGCTCAGGGAATCCGTCGCGAAGCTCGCGGGCGCGGGCATCGTGACCAGCGTCTTCATCGATGCGGAGCTCGCGCAAGTCGAGGCGGCGGCGCGCATCGGCGCTCGCGTGTGCGAGATCCATACGGGTCCGTACGCGCATGCGTTCCACTCGAAGGGACGCGATGCCGAGAGCAAGCCCGTCGTCGCCGAGGTGGAAAAGATCCGCAAGGCGGGGGACGCGATCCGCTCGCTCGGCATGCGCTTCAACGCGGGGCACGCGCTCAACTACGCGAACGTGGAGCCCATCGCGGCGCTGTCCGGCATCCGCGAGCTCCACATCGGTCACGCGATCGTGAGCCGCGCGGTTTTCATCGGGATGCGCGAAGCGGTGCGCGAGATGAAGCATTTGATGGTGGGCGCGAGATGATCGTCGGCATCGGCACCGATGTCTGTTCAATCGAAAGGATCCAGAAGAGCCTCGACCGCTTCGGAGACCGGTTGGTGAACCGCATCCTCACGCCGGCCGAACGGCCCCGGTATGCGCGGGTGAAGGACAAGGCCGGGCACCTCGCCAAGCGATTCGCGGCGAAGGAAGCATTCTCGAAAGCGATCGGCACCGGCATCCACGCGCCCTTCACGTGGCAAAGCATCACGGTGACGCGCGGCGCGAGGGGCAAGCCCGGAATCGAGCCGAATCCGTCGATGGCCCGGCACCTCGAGAAGATCGGGGTATCGAACGCGCACATCTCGCTCACGGACGATGGCGACGTCGCCATGGCCTTCGTGGTCCTGGAGGGGAAGTGAGGCTGGGTCCCGTGATGGTCGACGTCGCCGGCCTCGAGCTCACGCCCGACGACATCGAGCGCCTGCAGCACCCGCAGGTGGGCGGTGTCATCCTCTTCGCGCGCAACTTCGCCGCGCCGCTGCAGCTGATCCAGCTCGCGCACTCGATTCGCGAGATCCGCACGCCGCACCTGGTGATCGCGGTCGACCACGAGGGCGGCCGCGTGCAGCGCTTCCGGCACGGCTTCACGACGATTCCGCCCATGAGCGAGCTGGGCAAGCTCTGGGACCGCGATCCCGCGCAGGCGCTCGCCGCCGCGCGCGGCTGCGGCTTCGTGATCGGGAGCGAGTTGCAGGCGCATGGCGTGGATTTCAGCTTCGCCCCCGTGCTCGACGTGGACTACGGCGAATCGAGCGTGATCGGCGATCGCGCGCTGCACCAGGATCCCAACACGATCGCGGTGCTCGCCGAAGCCCTGCAGGCGGGCCTCACGGCCGCGGGCATGGCGAGCGTGGGCAAGCATTTCCCCGGGCACGGCTACGTCCGCGCCGATTCGCATCACGAAGTCCCCGTGGACGACCGCACGCTCACCGAGATCACGCAAAGGGATCTCATTCCCTTCCAGCGCATGGTGCGATCGGGCATGGGCGGCGTGATGCCCGCGCACGTGATCTATCCCAAGGTCGATGCGAAGCCCGCGGGATTCTCCAGCGTGTGGCTCCAGAGGATCCTGCGCGAGAAGCTCGGGTTCGACGGGCTCGTCTTCTCGGACGACCTGTCGATGGAGGGCGCCAGCACCGCGGGCGGCGTCATGGCGCGGGCGAACGCCGCGTTGAACGCAGGGTGCGACGTGGTGCTCCTCTGCAACGATCCGCGCGCACAGGACACGATGCTCGAAGGCCTCGAGCGCCGCCCGGTGGCGCCGACACTCGCACGCCGCCTCGAGAAAATGCGCGGCAAGACGATCTCCAGCGCGACGCTCAAGGCGAACGCGGCCTACCTCGCGGCCACCGAGAACCTCGCGCGCATCCGGCAGGCGTGAGCTTCGATTCGGCGCAATTCCTCTCCGGCCTTCCCAACATGCCGGGCGTGTACCGCTTCTTCAACGCGGCGGGCGACCCCATCTACGTGGGCAAGGCGGGCGATCTTCGCAAGCGCGTGAGCTCGTATTTCCAGAAGAGCCATCCGAGCCCGCGCACCACGTTGATGGTGTCGCAGATCGCGTCGGCGGAGACCACCGTCACGCGCTCCGAGGCCGAGGCGCTGCTGCTCGAGAACAACCTCATCAAGAGCCTCAACCCGAAGTACAACGTCGTCTTCCGCGACGACAAGAGCTACGGGTACCTGCTCGTCACCGGCCACGAGTATCCGCAGATCCGCTTCTACCGCGGCGCGCACCAGAAGGGCAACAAGTACTTCGGCCCGTATCCTTCCGCGTGGTCGATCCGCGAGACGATCGGCCACCTGCAGAAGATCTTCCGGCTTCGCACCTGCGACGACACGGTGTTCGCCCACCGGTCGCGCCCCTGCCTGCTGCACCAGATCCATCGATGCTCGGGCCCGTGCGTCGGCCTTGTCACGAAGGAGCAGTACGCTTCCGACGTGCTGCATGCCGAGCAGTTCCTCGAGGGCAAGGAGAGCGACGTGATCGAGGACCTCACGGCGAAGATGCACCTCGCCGCGGAGGAGCAGGTCTACGAGAAGGCCGCGCAGTACCGCGACCAGGTTCGCATGCTGCAGCGTTTCCTCTCGGGACAATCGGTGGAGTCCACGGGCGCGGGCGACGTGGACATCATCGTCGCCGTCGAGAGCCAGGGCACGTGGTGCGTGACGCTCGCGATGGTGCGGGGCGGACGCCACCTGGGCGACCGCAGTTTCTTTCCGTCGAACGCCTCCGGAAGCGACGCGGCGACCGTGATCGAGTCCTTCATCAACCAGCACTATGCGCAGCAGCCCGTGCCCGGCCGCGTGGTGTGCGACCAGGTGGAAAGCGCCGCGGAAACCGAGGCGATGCTGGGCGAGATCGCGGGACGCGCCGTGAAGCTCCTCACGCGCCCGATCGGCGAATCGCGCACGTGGCTCGACATGGCGCGGCGAAACGCCTCGCTCGCCCTCGGCCAGCGCCTCGCGACGCAGGCCAACCAGGAAATCCGCATCGCCGCGCTGCAGGAATTCCTCGGCGCCGAGACGCCGATCCAGCGCCTCGAATGCTTCGACATCAGCCACACGATGGGCGAGGCGACAGTCGCGTCGTGCGTCGTGTACGACAAGGGCGCGATGCAGAACTCCGAATACCGCCGCTACAACGTGAAGGGCGTCGAGCCCGGCGACGACTATGGCGCCATGTGCTACGCGCTCGGCGTGCGCTATCGCAAGCTCGCCGATGGTGAGGGGAAGACACCCGATCTCATCCTCATCGATGGCGGCATCGGCCAGCTCAATGCCGCGAAGGCGACGATGACCGAGCTGGGCCTGCACGAGATCCGCATGATCGGGGTCGCGAAGGGCGTGGAGAGGAAGGCCGGCATGGAGCAGCTCTTCATCGCCGGGGAAGAGGAGCCGCGCAGGCTCCCGCCCGACCACCCCGCGCTGCACCTGATCCAGCAGGTGCGCGACGAGGCCCACCGCTTCGCGATCACGGGCCACCGCGCGCGCCGCGGAAAGGCCCGCACCGCCTCGCGCCTCGAGGAGATCTCCTCCGTGGGGCCGCGCCGCCGCCAGCGCCTCCTCGAGCATTTCGGTGGACTCCAGGGGGTGATCGCTGCCAGTATCGACGATCTCGCGCGGGTGGAAGGCATCAGCCGGACGCTCGCCGAACGGATATACCAGGAGCTCCACTAGCGTGAATTTCCCGCTCTTCCTCACCTGGATGCGGATCCTCGCGATCCCGCTCTTCGTGGCCGTGCTCTACCTGCCCGAGGACTGGATCAGCGAGCACAACGCGAACGTGACTTCCATGTGGATCTTCATCGCCGCGGCCGTGACCGACTGGCTCGACGGCTACCTCGCGCGGCGCTGGAACCAGACCACGTCGTTCGGCGCGTTCCTCGATCCCGTCGCCGACAAGCTGATGGTGGCGGCGGCGCTCATCGTGCTCACCGAGAAGGGCCTCGTCGATCCGTTCGCATCGCTCATCATCATCGGCCGCGAGATCACGATCTCGGCGCTGCGCGAGTGGATGGCACAGATCGGCCAATCGAAGAGCGTCGCCGTGAACATCCTCGGCAAGATCAAGACGGTCTCGCAGCTCGTGGCGATCCCGTTCCTGCTCTTCAACGGCGTGCTCTTCGGCCTCTTCCACACGGTGAACGTGGGGCGCTGGCTCATCTGGGTCGCCGCGCTCATCACGCTCTGGTCGATGGTCGTGTATCTCAAGGCCGCGTGGGCGGTCGAGCGCCCGGGCAAGGGCAATTAGGCCGGTCCCAAGTTGAAGGAAGTCGCTGAAAACGCTATAATTCGACCTTCAATGCGGCAGTAGCTCAGTTGGTAGAGCGCAACCTTGCCAAGGTTGAGGTCGAGAGTTCGAGACTCTTCTGCCGCTCCAAGATTTCGGTAAGCGCCTGAGGTAGTACCCAATTCTGCGCCATCACGGCAACCAGGCGGACCCTTAACAGGGTTCAGGTCATGGGCAGATGAAAAGGGTACAAAAATGGCGCTCTTCAGCAACGTCGTCGAGGCGTTCGTCGCCTCACGAGAATGGGACCAGGCCACGCTCTCCCGGCTTGCGTTCTGGTGCGATGTGCTCGGTCCTCGAGACGTCGCCAACATCACCCCCGAAGACATCGACGCCGCACTGGTGAAGCTTGCCGAGCGCGGACGCTTGAAGGGCGGCAGGGCCTCGACTGAGG
>Ga0070731_10003718_pt1 | contig 13577 bp, 9 predicted proteins | sample Coa_R1_2_FD_66448 | JGI IMG/M metagenome (GOLD analysis project Ga0070731, IMG submission 66448) | Surface soil microbial communities from Centralia Pennsylvania, which are recovering from an underground coalmine fire - Coalmine... | ecosystem: Environmental > Terrestrial > Soil > Unclassified ... | reverse complement strand
GGATTCTTAAAAATGATTTGACCGCGCTCATCTCCGGCATTAGTCCTGATTTTTCACCGATATTTGTAGTCGTTTTAAAACATGTCTAATGAAAGACTTCCAGTACATTACTAATTCTTCACCCGCCTATATTGAAAATCTTTACCAGGATTTCGTAAAGAATCCCGATACGGTTGATCCCGAATTCAGAAAGTTCTTTGAGGGATTTGACTTTGCAGTCACACAGGGTCGGAATGGCGCCAATGGTAACGGAACTGCCGTCCACGCAAAAGAAGTTGCCTTTCGTACCACTGACGGCGTGGATTGGAAAAAAGAGCTTGGTGCGTACCGGCTGATTCTTGGGTACAGGAATAAGGGGCATTTGATAGCGAAGACCAATCCAATCCGGGAAAGAAAAGACCGCGGAGCAAACCTCGATTTGGCATTTTTTGGATTCACTGACGAGGATTTGGACAAGGATTTTTTTGCAGGCAACTTGATTGGCCTTGGAACCACGAGCCTGAAAAATATTCTCCAGCATTTGCAAAAATGTTATGCAGGGCATGTAGGAATCGAATTCAAATATATCAGCGATCAAAAGACGATTGACTGGATCACCAATGAAATGGAAAAAAAATTCATTGATCCGATACCGCTTGACCAGAAAAAGAGAATCCTGGAGAAAATCAATGAAGGGGTGATGTTTGAAAAGTTCCTGCACACCAAATATGTCGGGCAAAAAAGGTTCTCGCTTGAAGGCGGTGAGACCACCATTCCGGCCCTCGACACCATCATCAATGTCGCTGCTGAAAATGGCGTGCAGGAAGTGGTAGTTGGTATGGCCCACCGGGGACGCCTAAATATTCTCGCCAACATCATGGGAAAGACCTATGAACAGATATTCAGTGAATTTGAAGGAACTGCTGCACTTGATCAGACGATGGGCAGCGGCGACGTCAAATACCACATGGGATATGGTAGCGAATTGCTAACTCCGTCTAATAAAACCATTCACTTGAAATTGATGCCTAATCCTTCTCATCTTGAAGCGGTCGATGCAGTCGTTGTGGGGTTTGCGCGCGCCAAAGCCGATGTGATGTACCATAGTGATTTTGACAAAATTCTTCCAGTGCTGATTCATGGCGATGCTTCCGTCGCGGGCCAGGGGATCGTTTACGAAGTTCTCCAGATGAGCGAACTGGATGGTTATTATACAGGCGGCACCGTTCATTTTGTCATCAACAACCAAATTGGATTTACGACGGATTTTGAAGATGCCCGTAGTTCGGACTACTGTACCTCTCTTGCCGGAGCCACGCACGCTCCTGTATTTCACGTCAACGGCGATGATCCTGAAGCCGTCGTAAAATGCGCGGATATTGCCACGCGTTACAGGCAGGAATTCAATTCAGACGTTTTTATCGATATGGTTTGCTACAGGCGGCATGGCCACAATGAAGGCGATGACCCGAAATTTACGCAACCACATATGTATGCGCTTATTGACAAGCACCCCAATCCACGGGAGGTGTATACCCAATACCTCATCAATCATGGCGAACCTGATGCGATTGAATTGGCAAAGGACATGGAAAAAAAGTTCTGGTCGGACCTCCAGGAACGGCTCGACGAAGTCAAGCAGAAACCGCTGCCATATTCTTACCAGCAACCTGAACTGTGGTGGAAAAGCCTCCGGCGGGCGACGATTGAGGATTTCGATTATTCACCTGTGACAGCAATTAGCGAAGCGGATTTTCGAAAGATTTTTGATGCATTAATGAGCTGGCCTTCTGATTTCAAGCCGATCAAAAAAATAGAAAAAATCCTGCAGGACAAGGTAAAATTGTTTAATGACGAAAAGAAGGCGGATTGGGCAACCGGTGAATTGCTGGCGTATGGAAGCCTTTTACTTGACGCCAAGGACGTTCGCATGAGTGGCCAGGATGTCCAGCGCGGTACTTTTTCCCATCGACACGCTGTGTTACGCGATGAAAACAACGATGCTGAATACAATCGCCTTAGCCGTATTCCCGGCGCCAGGGGTCAATTCAGGATTTACAATTCGCTTTTGAGCGAATTTGGTGTGCTTGGATTTGAATATGGTTATGCATTGGCAAATCCCAATACATTGGTCTTGTGGGAAGCGCAGTTCGGCGATTTTGCCAATGGTGCGCAAACGATGATCGATCAGTTTATTGCCTCATCCGAACAGAAATGGCAGCGCATGAATGGGCTCACGCTATTACTCCCACACGGATATGAAGGCCAGGGGCCCGAGCACAGCAGCGCAAGGATGGAAAGATTTCTCCAACTATGTGCAGAGTTGAACCTAGTGGTAACAAACGTTACTACCGCTGCAAACCTTTTTCATCTCTTTAGAAGGCAGCTAGCGTGGCCTTTTCGCAAACCTCTTATCAATTTTTCACCAAAAGCATACCTCCGTCATCCGGGCACCTATTCGCCTATGGAAGAATTTACAAATGGCGGCTTTCGCGAGGTGATTGATGACGCGACGGTGCAGGCAGGCGACGTTAGGAAAGTCCTCTTTTGCAGCGGAAAAATATATTTTGAACTCTTAGAACGACAACAAATGGAAGTCAGGCATGACGTGGCCATTCTACGGCTAGAGCAGCTTTATCCCCTGCCTTTTGATCAACTCGAGAAACTGTATAAGAAATATGCGAAAGCGACCTGGTTCTGGGTACAGGAGGAGCCACTCAATATGGGGGCTGCATCATTTCTGCAAATGAACCTCAAGAGCCTGAACTATGGGTTCATCAGCAGGCAGCCAAGTGCCTCGACCGCCACCGGGTATAGCAAAATCCACCAACAGGAGCAAAATGAAATCATCGAAACGGCGTTCAGCATCTAGCATGTAACAGCGGGCAATAACCTATTTTTGAGGAGTGTTACAGGCCATAAAGGCGAGAGCACAGAAAAACGGCTATAGTTTATTTAAAATCATTATCGAAAATGGTTGACATTAAAGTTCCCTCTGTCGGCGAATCGATCAGTGAAGTTACCCTGGTCAAATGGCTTAAAAAAGAAGGCGATTACGTTGACCGGGATGAAGTGATTGCCGAACTCGAGAGCGAGAAAGCAACATTTGAGGTTAATGCTGAAAAAGCAGGAACGCTCAATACCGTTGGAAAAGAAGGTGAGACCCTGAAGATTGGCGATGTAGTCGCTCGTATCGATGACACAGCCGCAAAACCAGAATCGAAAAGCGAGGCAAAGAAGAACATCGTGTTTGAAGAACCAGTGAAGGAATCCAATCCCGGCAGGGCTGTGGAAGAAAAAAAATCTGAACCGAAAACAGCTTCCAATGGCCAGCAGGCTAAGGCCGCTGAAATCAAAACGACCCCAGTCGCCGCCGCCATTATCTCGGACAAAAAAGTAGATACCAAAACCATCAGCCCCAGCGGTACCGGTGGCAAAATATTAAAGCACGATGTGTTGGATGCCCTTGCAAACCCGGGGCGCACGCCGGGTCAGGCCCTATTTAGCAGGGATGAGCGGCGCGACAAAATGAGTAACCTGCGCAAGACCGTCTCTCGCCGCCTGGTTGAAGCCAAGAACACCACGGCTATGCTCACTACTTTCAACGAGGTGGATATGAGCAGTATCATGTCGCTTAGGACGAAGTTCAAAGACAAATTTAAGGAGAGGCATGGCGTTAATCTTGGCTTTATGAGTTTTTTTACCAAGGCATGTTGCTATGCCCTGCAGGAATGGCCGGCCGTTAATGCCTATATCGACGGAGATGAAATTGTATATCATAACTACTGCGACATATCAATCGCGGTAAGTGCCCCGAAGGGGCTGGTGGTACCGGTCATTCGCAATGCTGAAAGTCTTAGTATGGCGGAAATAGAACTCAAAGTGGTAGAACTGGCTACCAAGGCCCGGGACAACAAACTGGTTATGGAAGAAATGCAGGGAGGGACATTTACCATTACTAACGGCGGTGTTTTTGGCTCCCTCATGTCAACGCCAATCATCAATATTCCGCAGTCTGCAATTCTTGGGATGCATAAGATTGAGGAACGACCAGTAGTCGTGTCGGGTCAAATCACGATCAGGCCGATGATGTATTTGGCGGTAAGCTACGATCATCGCATCATTGATGGACGTGAATCCGTCAGCTTCCTGGTGCGAGTAAAAGAATTGCTGGAAAACCCCGATCAGCTTCTTTTTGGCAAAGATCCGGTCAAGGCTCTCCTGGAAATATGATTGACGTAAACCAGGATATTTTGAAGCATGTACTACCGTTCTTATTTGCAGGAGGCCATCGGACTTACCAACAACTTTGATGGTTCTGTCCCATTACATCATTACCTCAAAAAATATTTTGCGGCAAGGCGCAAATTCGGCTCCAGAGACAGAAAATATATCACCTCGCTTTGTTATTCCTTTTACCGGCTGGGCCGTTCCTGCGAGCGCCTGCCGCCGGAGGAACGATTACTGACCGGGTTTTTTTTGACCAGGCAGGCGCCGGATGATTTCCTGGAGCAACTCAGGCCGGTTTGGAATGAAAAAATTCAATTGCCTGTCGAGGAAAAAATAGATCTTCTGGAAGAGCCTTTTGCAATTGCGGAAATTTTTCCGTGGAAGGATCAATTAACCGCAGGCATCGACCACACCGCTTTTTGTTATTCCTTTCTGGTTCAACCAGATTTATTTCTGAGGGTGCGACCGGGCTTCGAATCGACGGTAGCAGCGAAACTCGGGACAGCCAACATCCCGTTCCATCAAATCAGAGATTCATGTATTTCTCTTTCCAACGGATCCAGAATCGATTCGTTTATTGCACTCGATCGCGAGGCCGTCATTCAGGATTTTGCTTCGCAGGAAGTAGCCAGTTTGATCCCGAATGCATTTCATCGTTCTTCTTTAAGGGTTTGGGATTGCTGCGCGGGAAGCGGAGGCAAGTCTATCATGCTCTTTGACCAGAACTCGAAAATCGATCTCACCGTATCTGATATAAGACGGACGATTCTTGCGAACCTGGAAAAGAGGTTTCTGAAAGCCGGGATCTCGAAGTTTGCATTGCGCGTCGCTGATTTGACAAGAATATTTCCGGCCAATCGTGGAACTTTCTCATTGATCCTGGCTGATGTGCCCTGCAGCGGGAGCGGAACGTGGAGCCGAACCCCCGAAGCAGCATTTTTTTTCAGGAACGAGCAGTTGGAACAATTTTATTCCCTTCAAACAGAAATCCTTCGACATGTTATTCCTGCACTGGCAGAAATGGGTTGGTTGATTTATTCGACCTGCTCGGTTTTCAGGAAAGAAAATGAAGACGTGGTTGATTTTTGCCGTTCTCAGTTCGGTTTAGAGGTCCAGCAGTCAGGAGCGCTTCCAGGCTATCATCTGCGTGCCGATACTCTTTATGCAGCAAGGCTTACTTCTTGACTACGCTCACTACGCCCTTCTCACGTCCGTCTGAGTAGTGCACGAAATAAACGCCTCGTGCCAGCAATGGAGCACTTGAAAATATGACCGTATAATATTCGCCGTTGGCTATAGGCACCTCCCTTGTCTCCAATATACGTCCCAGGCCATCGGTAAGTTGTAGGTAGGCATTTCCGTTAGCCCCTGCTCTGAATAAAACCGTAAAATTGGACGTATAAGGATTCGGGAAAGCGCTGAGCCATTTATTGCCCACGCTGGCAATATAAGATTGCAAAGATTGTTGTTGCAACAGGATGGTGTAAGCTTTCATGAAATCCGGTATTCCGTATCCATACCTGCCGTCTGGTTTTGTATACTGACTTGAACTTTCCTGAACAGCATTGATGATATCGCGATTTGCGAATCCAGGAAACGCCTGCCAGAGGCAAGCAACAAGGCCAGCAATATTTGGATTGGAAAACGACGTGCCATTGCCAGTGCCGATGCTCCCATCCGGGCCGGCTATAGTCGTCCCTTCACCTACTGAAACAACATTTGGTTTTATTTCCCCCGACGAATTTGGACCCCAGCTCGAAAATGGCGCGATTAATCCATTCACATCGGTAGCCCCAACAGTCAGGGAACTGTCTGCATCGCCTGGGCAGGCGACGTATTTCGATTCGTCGGTGGCATCTCCGGAATTCCCCGCGCTGGCTGTGACAATCATTCCCTTGGCAACGGCATAATTTGCCGCTATGCTAATCAGCGCAGCATGCCCGTTGCGCTCCGCATAATTGAGGTTAAATATGCTATCGTCAAAATAATCATATCCGAGCGACGTCGATATGATATCCGCACCGGCGCTGTCTGCGAATTCGGCGGCCGCAACCCAGTTTTGTTCTTCCACAGGATATTCGGAATTGACATCCTCTGTTTTCAAAAGATAGTACTTAGAGCGCGGCGAAGATCCTATCATTTGACCCGGAAGATTGGCCGCAAGGATCGAAAAACAGTAGGCACCATGGACGTTTTCTTCATTGACGCTGGTCTTAAGATTCACATAGTCGTAGGTTCCCAAAACCTGGTTGCCCAGACGCACACTGTCAAAAACCGGATTACTCAGGTAGTCAAGAAAACCGGCATCAAGGATGGCAATTGTCATGTTTTCGCCATGATATCCCAGGTTATGAAGGAATTCACCGTTGTGCATGTGAATTTGCAGGTAGGAATAACCGTAGGAGTAGAAATTTGTATCTGGCCCGCATTCAAGCCAAGTGGCTGGGAATGCTGAATATTTTTTGTCCCCGAGGCTCATCATGCCTTCCAGTTTTCCTCTCCGCCGCAGCGTAGGAGGCGGCAAGAGGCTGGCTGCAACCGGTTGACTTTTCCTGACAAAAGGAAATGCGTTTATTTTTTCAAGGACCGTCGAATCGCTGATTCGCACAAGCACCTGGTTGAACCACTTGGAAAGGTTGAGAAACTGGACACCAGGTATGGACAGGATGCTGTCCAGATAGGCGGGGCTTATCGGCAGGTCAGTCGAATCGACATGTAAGTGCTGCCTGCTTCTCCTGGTGATGGCCTGCTCGGACAAGTATGAAGTCGGATTGTCAAGGCTGTAAGGCGTTCCATTTTTGTCTGTAAACTGCACCGTAAAGCGAGTGAATTGCCCTTTTGCCGAGAAGATGCCTGCAAGCAGGAAGAAGGCAATAACATTTTTTTTCATGCAATACTCGTATTATCCAATAACCCACATGTATGGACAAAATTAGTTGTGGCTGATCATATTCAGCGTGATCCCATATCCAAAATAAGACGCAACCGGATCCTGAATATTCGGAGGCTGGTATTCCCAGTGAACGAGGTTTTTATGGATGAGTCCAATTCCTTTGCCATAAACTTCCTGGCTGTACGTTACTCCACTGGGCGCGGCAGGATTAGTCGAATCACCATAATATTGATTGGTCTGGTTAACGATCAGGGAATTGCTGACCAGGCCACCGGCCGTCAGGTAGGGATCCCCAACGCTGTCATAAACGTAATTCCAATTGGCAAAATAGCTGAGATCAGGGTCGTTATTAACAGAACCATTGGTGTCAATGGGCACATTGGTGTCAATATAGGAATTACCCGGCCAGTTGAAACCATTCATAATTGGCAATACCAGCTTGATGAATCGCAAATTATTTTCAACCAGTTCGATGTCATTGCGGGTTGGCGTTATCATGTAAGTTTCATTGAACGCCCACGGCGCTGTACCCGTTGTATCGCTGAGGTACCGGTTTACGCGCCAGGTTGGCTGCCCCAGATTATCTGTGATTAGTGTATCAATGACATCCATTGCCTGATAACTCACGATCGTGCTCTGGGTTCCAAAATTTACAAATTCAAGAGAATCGAGCCGGTATATTACGTATTTCCCAGATTGTAACTGCAGATAGTCGGTCAATTGAGCCGACTGGAAATTAATGCTGGATCTTTTGCATGCAAAAAGGCAAATTCCAAGTATCAGGGCTATAGCGTAAAATTTTTTCATCCGATAAAAGGTCATATTGTTTACAGTAGAGGGTCAGACCACCATCGGAATTAAACGAAAAAAATACCTTGTTATTGCTGTAAATCAGGTTCTTCCGCTTGCCCGAATAATGCCACCGCCGATAACATCCTCACCCTCATAAAAAACCGCGCTTTGCCCGGGGGCAACACCCTTTGCAGATTCAAAAAAATGCACTTGAATGTCATCATCCCCCGGGTATAAAATGCTGTGATTCCCCGGATCCTTATACCTTATCCGGGTAATTGCTTCCGTTTTCGGGCGTATGGAATCATATTTCATGAGGTTTATGCTGCCAACAGTCATGACCTCCCGGAAGAGATCCGATTCTTCTCCAAGAACGACAATATTGTTATCAGGGTCAATTGCAGTGACGTAAACCGGCTTGCCGAAAGTGACATCTAGACCTTTACGCTGCCCGACAGTATAAAACGGATATCCTTTGTGACGCCCCATTATGTTGCCACTTTTGTCGACAAAATTGCCGCCTTGCACCCGGCCCTCGAGGCCGGGAACTTTATGCCTCAAGAAACTGCGGTAATCATTGTCCGGAACAAAACAGATTTCATAGCTCTCCTTTTTTGTTGCCAGATCAGGATATCCATAATCGTTAGCAAGCGTACGGACGTCTTTTTTCAGATATTCTCCGAGGGGGAAAATCGTCCTGCAAAGAAGGTCCTGCTGGAGTCCCCACAGGACGTAGCTTTGGTCTTTGGTGCCGTCGACGGCTTTGCGGATGAAATATCGGTCGGGCGTTTGGCCCAATCTTGCATAATGGCCCGTGGCAATAAATTCACAATCAAGTGCATCTGCTCGTTTTAATAGCGCCCTCCATTTGATATGCGTGTTGCACATGATGCAGGGATTCGGAGTTCTCCCTGCAAGGTATTCGTCAACAAAATTTTCGATCACGAAATCGCCAAACTCTTCCCGGATATCCAAAACAAAATGTGGAAAGCCATGCTGAACCGCGGCCATCCGAGCATCATTGAAACTATCAAGATTGCAACAACCGGTTTCTTTTTTTGAACTTCCTGAAGTAGCGTAATCCCATGTTTTCATGGTTATTCCGATGACTTCATAACCCTGGTCATGCAACATTAATGACGTTACCGTGCTGTCAATGCCTCCGCTCATTGCCACCATGACCTTGCCCATTCTGCTCATAAGACTAATTTGTCAACAAGCAAATTTACAAGATTAAACTGCTCGACAAGGAGCACTCCGCTCTTTTAGGCAAACTATGGTCAACCCATTGGTCTGTAGAAGATTAGGAAAATAATTGCGGACCGGCTGCCTACAATGACTTTGGTCAATACCGACATTTTTTGCACAGTAAACATCCGCTGAACCTCAGGCTGGCTAAATGCGTTAAATTGCTGAGTTAAACAAATTTCAAGTACGGAGCTAAATCTTTCAATCATGATCAAACTACAAGTAATTGGCAATCTCGGCAAGGATTGCGTAACAAATGCGGTTAACGGCAAAAACGTTATAAATTTTAACGTTGCACACACAGAGAAATTCCGGGATTCACAGGGTAATCAGAAGGATAAAACTATTTGGGTGGAATGCGCCTATTGGACGGACAGGACTGGTATTGCCCCTTATCTGAAAAAGGGGACGCAGGTTTATGTGGAGGGCACCCCGGAAGTTCGCACCTATCAAAAAAATGATGGTTCGACAGGCACATCACTTACGCTTAGGGTCGTTAATGTTCAATTGCTGGGCAGCCGGTCGAGTGGAGATTATTCCGGAATTGCCAATACGGATACATCGGCCAGTCAGACTTCGCAACCTTCGCGGAGTGTTTCTGCCGCAAGCGATATAACGGAACCGATCGATGATCTTCCGTTTTGATCTTCATAACGAATGATGGGAATCCCGCTGAATGCGGGATTTTTTTTTGATCGGCTTGCCGGAAAAATGCAAAAAAGGGTCTTCCGGAGGATCGATAAGATAATCTGTCATGAGAAAATTCTTAAACGACAAGATTCGAAATTTCGCGCGCCAACACTTATCGTTAATGCCCTGTAGAATTCTGAGGTTTTTGGGACTTATTTTTTTCAAATTGCCGAACCAAGGACTCCACTTCTTCGCGGCTGACGGGCCTGCCCTGATTGTCAATGTTGACTACAAATAATACACCTTTATTCCCTGGTGTGGCCTGAAAGGCACTGACCAGGTTAAATTGCTCACTGATCAACAGATGGCCTGTTGTATTGTTCCAAATTTCCTTGGCACAAAGACAACCTTCCGTCGGCGTCAAAGGGTAAAAAGGCTTGTCTTTGAAATATTCTGGATCGATCGTGGTTCCGTGCGCAATGATCCATGACCGCCCTGCCTGCCCCGCATTCCAGGATTCCATCATTGGTTCGTAATGTCGCCAGGTGGCAGGAAGCTGTTCCAAATAAGCACGAAGAGAATCCTGATGAAATGAAGCCTCCGTGTGGAAATACTTTTCCCATTTTTCTTCAAATGGAAGGAGGAGCTGAATACTCGGTGTCGGACCGATAAAGTTATTATGGGAAATTCCTGTTCCTTGTATGCTGTAAATCCCCTGGGGTGTGCTGCCATTATGAAGAAAGTAGGGGAGGTCGGATCCTGATCTTGCCAGCTGCGAGAAAACGAGCAGCCTTCCGCCTGCGTCGCGCGCAAAATGCCCGTCGGCATATTGTATTATCGCAAGACCGGGATAATCACGATTCCAGCGTTGAAATGAATAGATTGTTTTTTGCTGCTTGAAATGCTGGTATCGGAAAAGCTGGATAATTTCCGGAGTTGCTTTATGGACCTGCTGGCGATGGTAACTCAGAAAGTTAACCAGGTCCTCCAGCACGGCAAGCGAATCAAATCCTGGGAATTTTTCAACCAGCGCAATTTTCAGCCGGTTACTATTACTAATAGAGGGGTCGAAACGATATAGATATGAAGCTGAAATGGCAAATAGCGCCGGGCTGTTTTCTTTTTCCAGGACAGCCCACATTTCAGACTCATATTTTTCCGGACTTACGGCATAGACCGCTTCGAGAAATGATTTCCGCGTATCGTATTCCAAGGAATCATAAAGGCGGAAAATTTGAGAAAATCCATTCTCAATTTCTGAGTTTAGAAATTGAAATTGCGCAATGGCATCGCAGGCAGTTTCATATTTGTATTCGTTGTTGCCATCCAAAGGTGTGGAAAAGGTTTTTGCAATGACACGTTCACGCAAGTCTTTTTCCAGTTGAGCGCGTTTGTTGAAAAGGACTACGTCGGTAAAGATGTCTTCTCTCCGGGGCTGGCCGTGAACAACAGATATAAGAATTACACCCGAAAAAAGAAACGGCCTCAGTGATTTCATTGGTAAAAATATCCGCAAAGGTAATCAGAACATTTTTACATGCCGGCCAGAGTTTCCTCAAAAAAAGTGCAAAAATCAAAATTGAATAATCCTTATCTTCAACCCTCTTATTCACACACAAAATTCTAGAGATGAAAAAGCAAGCTGGATTTTTTGTCCTCTTCATGTCTGTGGGACTGCTATTCACCCAATGCAATAACCCCTCGTCACAGCAAAGCGCAGAAGCAAAAAATGATTCTTCCGACGTGACTGCGAACTGGAAAATTGGCGTTCAGATGTGGACTTTTAACCATTTTCCGTTTGTGACCGCGCTTGACAAGGTGGACAGCACCGGCGCAAAGTTTATTGAAGCTTTCCCCGGACAGAAACTTGGTGGCGATATGAAGGGCGATTTTGGACCGGACATGACGGCTGAGGATCGGGCCAAGCTCAAAGAAACCCTCAAGGCAAAGGGCATCAGCATAGTTGCAATGGGAGTCATCGAACCCAAAGATCTTGCTGAGTGGAAAAAATATATGGATCTCGCGAAAGAATTTGGCTTGAGTTATATTACGGCGGAACCAATCAAATCACAATGGGGAATGGTGGATAGTTTGGCGGGAGTTTATGGCATCAAGGTCGCCATACACGATCATCCAAAGCCGGCTGTTTACTGGAGCCCCGATTCGGTTCTCGCTGCGACTGTCGGGCACCCCAACATCGGTTCATGCGCGGATGTAGGACATTGGGCCCGTAACGGTTTGAATCCTGTTGACTGCTTAAAGGAGCTGGAAGGTCATGTTTTTGGCGTGCACCTTAAAGACGTAAAGGTCTTTGGGCAAGTTGATGCCCCTGACACAGCTGTGGGCTATGGGGTCAACAATTTCCCGGCCATCTTTGCAGAACTCAAGAGACAACATTTCAATGGGATGTTTTCGATTGAACAGGAAAGCAACTGGGACAACAGCGTGGGTGACGTACGCCACACCATACAATATTTTCATGACCAGGTCGCCAAGCTACAGTAGCGCAGTCTGGTAAGGAACGCTGGAAAATAAAATCTTTTAAAACGAATATGTCAAAGCCAAATTCTTCTCGAAGAAAGTTCCTGCAGCAATTGGGTGGAACCGGTATCCTGTTATCTTCGGGCCCATATTTGTCGCTTGCCACCGGGCAGCCTGGTGAACCCAGAACAATCCCCTACGAGAAAAAGTACGTGGCAAACGACAAGGTAAATATCGCAGTGATTGGAATGGGCATCATGGGCTATAACGACCTCGAAGCAGCATTAAAGGTACCCGGGGTTCATCTTACGGCCGCATGCGATCTTTACAAGGGAAGGCTGGAACATGCAAAAGAACTTTATGGCAAGGACGTTTTCACAACCCAGGACTATCGCGATATATTGGAAAGAAAAGACATTGATGCCGTAATAATTGCAACGGCGGATCTTTGGCACTCCCGAATTTCCATTGATGCGATGAATAAAGGAAAGTCGGTTTATTGCGAAAAGCCGATGGTGCATCACCTCGATCAGGGTCTCGAGGTTATTGAGACCCATCAACGAACCAGGAAGACCATGCAAGTTGGCAGTCAGCGTGTTAGCAGTCTGGCATACTGGAAAGCCAGAGAATTATTTAAAGCGGGTGAAATTGGCCAGCTTAGCTGCATAGAAGCCAATTTTGACCGGCAAAGCGCGCTCGGCGCCTGGGAATACACCATGCCAACCGACGCATCGCCCGCAACAGTCGATTGGGACAGGTATATTGCCGGCATGCCAAAAGAGCCATACGATCCTAAGAAATTCTTCTGGTGGAGGAACTACCGCGCTTTTGGTACGGGAGTGGCGGGAGACCTTTTCGTGCATTTGCTTAGCGGAATACATGTCATCACCGATTCCAAAGGTCCCGAGAAGATTTATGCCTCTGGGCAGCTCTGTTACTGGAAAGACAAAAGGGACGTTCCTGACGTTATGACCGGAATCATGCAATATCCCGAAACACCCGAACACCCCGAATTCCAGGTGATGCTTCGCGTCAATTTCATTAGCGGACTGGGGGAAACAAGCACGGTGAAATTTATTGGGTCGGAGGGCGTGCTCGACATGGGATACGGCGGCTTCACTATTCATCACCGCAAAATGGCCAGGGCGCACGGGATAGGAGGATGGGATTCGCTTGACACCTATCCAAAAGCCATGCAAGACCAACTCATGACTGTATACAATGAGAAATATTCCGAAGCGGATAAAAAAGACATTCAGGAACCTGACACTACTTACCGTCAGCCTGAGGGGTTTAACGAACATATTGAACACTTCGCCAACTT
>Ga0070731_10003717_pt1 | contig 13578 bp, 9 predicted proteins | sample Coa_R1_2_FD_66448 | JGI IMG/M metagenome (GOLD analysis project Ga0070731, IMG submission 66448) | Surface soil microbial communities from Centralia Pennsylvania, which are recovering from an underground coalmine fire - Coalmine... | ecosystem: Environmental > Terrestrial > Soil > Unclassified ... | reverse complement strand
ATCACCACCGTGCCGCCATCGGTGACCAGGACTTGCGTGGTCGCCTGCTGGGTGATGAGTTCGGGGTTACCCTGCACTTGTTGGCCGAAGTTGGGCGTGGTGTTTTCCACGTCAACGTTCAGGAAGATGGTGTTTTCCGAAGTGATCTGCGGCGTAACCGTCAATCGCAGGAACGCGTCGATGTAGGTTACGGTCGGCGGACCACCCAACTGCGCCTGTGTCACGATCGGCACACGCACGCCCTGCTTGACCAGGGCTTGAATGTTGTTCTGGGTAACCACTCGCGGACGAGAGAGCACTTTCAACAAACCGCGCGACTCAGCCAGTGACAGAATGGCGTCGATTCGCACAGTGCTGCTGGCGTTCACGAAACTGAGGCCGCTGGTCGGCGACGTCGATCCCAGGTTCGAGAACAAGGGAATCGAAGATCCTGAACTGCTACCGCCGCTGCTGGTCCCCGGTACGGTGATGTAACCCGGACCCTGCCCAGGAAGATTGACGGAAGTCGGCGACGACCCAACTGCCTGGTTTCCGCCGATCGCGCTGTGGCCGTTGCCCCAGCCAAATCCGAACTGGGTGCCGATGTCGCGGGCAAACTGCCGTGTGGCAGCCACCACGCGCGCTTCGATTTCGACTTCCTGCGTCTTGCGGTCAAGCTGCGTCAGCAGGCGGTCGATGGTCGGAAGCACTTTGGGAATGTCGTTGATGATGACGGCGTTGGTGCGATCGTCTGCCACCACATCGCCGCGTTGCGACAGGAATTTCTTTACCGTGATGATGACGTCTTTCGCCTTGGCATAGCTCAGGAAGCGGGTGACCGAAACTTTCTCGACCGCCAGGGTTTCCGATTCAATCTGCGCCCGGCGCGCGTCCGCTTCGTGCTTCAGGGTTTCGACGGTGGCGATGCGCAGAACGTTGCCTTCCAGTTCGCGCGCCAGGTCGTTGTTCTTGAGCACGATGTCGAGCGCCTGATCCCACGGCACGTCATCGAGCACAACTGTCAGCGTCCCGTGCACATTGGGATCGAGCACGACGTTGAGGCCGCTGATTTCGTGAATCAGCCGGAAGAAGTCTTTCAGGTCGACGTCTTTCAAGTTCACCGAGATCGGCTCGCCCGTATACTTCGGCCCGGTCACTGCAGCGGCCTGTCCAGCTTGCGCCTTCTGCTCAGCCGCAAGATTGACCGCGGGAGTGATGGCGTTGCTGTTCTGGGCTTGGGCAGCGTGCGCGCTTACCGGAAGCAACTCGGCGGCTGTCTTGTCGGAGAACCGCGCAGCAGCTTCCTGCGCACGAACCGTGGGCTCATCGGCGACATCGTCTTTCTTCACATCGCTAGCCTGGCTCTTCGCCTGGTAGGAAGGCTCAACAAAAACATAGTCGGTGGGCGAAGAATTTTTGGCAACGTCCTTCGTTGCCGGCGCCTCCACCTTGGGTGCCGATTGCTCGGCCACGGTGCCTGTCGCTGGAGCGGCCTTGGCGACTGCGTTCGAATGCAGCGTCAGAACCAGCTTCCCGGCAGCACCGGGCGTCAACTCGTAGGCGCACGCCTGCTCGAGATCGACGACGACGCGAGTCGTGGGATGCGCCTGGCCATCCATGCCAATGCGCACGTCCTTCACTCCCGCAGCGCCAACAGCGATGCGAGATTGTCGGCTCGCCATCACTGTTTCCGGCAGTTCCACCACCACGCGAGCGGGTGAGTCGAGGGTGCTGAGCTTGGGCGCCAGAGTGCCCTTGGAGCTCATCTCGACGCGGATGTCGTCCGTACCCCGGACTACGTTGACTCGATCGAGCTGGGTCGGTGTTTGCGCGCCTGCCGCCACCACCAACAACAGCAGCGATACGAACATGGTCACTTGTTGCTTTCGCATTTCGCCTCTCCCACCCGCGGGCCGGGCCCGCGCGTCCTTCTGGAAACTTGATTTCGGCGCTGCCGTTTCTGGCTCCGCCGTCCCTGCCTAAACCGCCGGCGTGAAGATTCGCTTCACCACTTCGCGGGTGAACGACTTGCCCAGTTTGTCCTGGATCGTCTCCTGGAACACGACTGAGTCGCCTGTGATCTTCACTACGTAACCGTTGAACACGGGATCGTTCTCCCGCAAGAAATAAGCCTTGTTCAGGTTGTTGGTCACGACCGCAATGAAGCCGTTGTCAGACTTCACTACGCCGCGCAAATTGATGGTGCCGATCTCCAGGCACTTCTTGCCGGTCGCGCAGCCGGAACCATTCTGCTGCACCACGGGACTGAAGAAGGGATCGCGCTTGCCGGTCATCGCCCACTTCTTTTCTTCAGGCTTGGGCGCCGGAGCCGGAACATTCTTGGCAACCACCGGAACTGGCGCACTCGCCGCCGGGGCTGCGATCTTAGTAGCCGGAGCCGCGACCTTAGCAACGGGAGCTGCGGTCTTGCCTGCTGGCGCAGCCGCTTTGGCCTGCTGCTTCGGATCGGGCTTGGACGCTGGCGCTGGACTGGCCACGACAGGCGCCTTCACCACTGCAACTTTCGCCGGAACGATGGCAGCCTTGCCTGCAACCTGAGGTTGCTGCGCGGGCGTAGCGACCTTCGGCGCTGCTACTGGAGCGGCCTTGGCCGGTGCCGGACCATTCTTCGCGACACTCAGAGTTGCTCCTTGCGCGTGCAGAGTCAGAATCGTTTTTCCAGCGGCGCCAGGAGTCAGATCGTAAGCCAGCGGCTTCTCCAGATCGATCACCACGCTCGTGGTAGGAGGAGTTTTGCCGTCCATGCCGATGCGCACGCCTTTCACTCCGGCGCTACCCACGGCAATCTTGCTTTGCGAGCTCGCGATGACCGTCTCCGGAAATTCCACCAGCACCCGGTTCGGAGACTTCAGCGTGCTCAACCGCGGCGTAACGGGCTGGGAGGAACTGATCTCGATCTGCACAGAGTCCGTTCCCTTCACCACGTTCACCTTTTCCAGCTGGTTGTGCTGCCCGGTCTTCGCGGCAATATCCGGCTTGGAAGACGGAATCGCGGCGGGCTTTACGGCTGGAGCCGGAGCGCCTGGCGCGGGCTTTGCCTTCGCCGGCGACGGGGCCGGGCTGGTGCCGTTGGATTGCTTCTGCTGCAGCGATTTTGCAGTGCTGCGCGCGTTGTCGATGGCGTCCGGATTCTGCGCCGCAGCCGCAGCCCACAACCCGCCCGTCATCATTGCCATTGCCAGAATGCCTGTCGTCAGCTTCATAGCCATCCCTACTTCGCCGCCGGCGTTCCCGGCTTATTGCCGGACGCGACAGCTGAAGGTTGCAAATCGTGACTGAAGTATGTAGTCGCTGTGAAAGTCGCAACGATGCTCTCATTCGGCGCGTACTGGTACGTGTGCTTGGCTTTCGCGTCGCCGGGTTTCTTGGTGGTCGAAACCAGCAGTCCGCCGACGTTGACAATCCGCTCCAGCTTGCTCACGTGATCAAAAAAGTTAAGCACCGAGTAGTAGGGCCCGTCGATTTGGATTTCGAAGGGAACCTCGGTGTAGTACTGCTGCGACTTGGTGTCCTTCGCTCCGAATCGCCGGATCCACACTCCCGATTTCTGGGCCTCGGCATCGAGCATGGTCATGAACCCGTCGACCTGCTTTTCATCCGGAACAATGCGCTGCTCGATCTCCAGTTGCTGCTTGAGTTCGGCCAACTGCTGTTCCATTTGTTTCAGCTTGGGGCGATAGGATTCGAGCTCGTTGTTTTCCTGAATCTTCTGTTCCAGGGCATGCTGCGCGGTCGCGTTGCTTTCATTCAGGCTCTTGAACATGGTGAAGTAAAGAGCCGCGGTGACAATCGCTCCCCCAAGGAGCACAACGCCCCACTGCTTGACGCCCGATAATTCGCTAAAAGTTATCGCCATAGGTCCGCCTTTACGACTTTCCCTTCTCGCAAGTCAGCGTGAACTGGAATGCCTGCATATCCTTCACAGAGTCGTCCTGATAGGTTTCCTTGATTTCCACGTTCCTGAAGAAGCCCGTCTTTTGCAGATTCGCGATCAGGTTCGCAACCGCGTCCGCACTCAGTGCTGTGCCTTCCAGATTTACGCTCGGCCCCTCATCGTCCATTTTGCTGAGCCATACAGCTTCCGTGTTGTTGACCGTCTCACCCAGCATGGCCATGAGGCTGACCGGACCGCCCGACTGGCTGGCGCTCGCGCGCAGGCCGTCAATCACATCCACGCGCCGCTTATAGTTGTCGGCCTGTTTTTGCCGCTCCATGAAGCGCGCTTTCACATCGGCCAGTTCACGATTTCGTTGCTCCGCCACTTTCATGTTCGCGGCAATCGCCTTGGACTGGTGATCCAGCCGGTACCAGTAGCCCAGGTTGAACAAGCCGGCCACTACCAGCACGACCAGGATCTTCAGCTTGGGCGAACCCATATCGCCCATTTCCATCGTGGGCATCGACGGACCGCTGCTGCCGCCGCGCTTGTTCTTGCCCTTGGAATTTTCGAGCAGGTTGATTTTGATCATAGAGAGTCAAAGCTCCTCAGGGCCAAGCCCACCGCTACTGCCATCTGGCCGGGATTCTGCTCCACCAGTTCCGCGCCGTGTCCTTCGACCGGAGGCGTTACCCGCTGGAACGGATTCAACAACTCCACCGGCATGGAGAACTCTTGCCGCAACGCTTCCACCAAGCCCGGCACTTTCGACGACCCGCCCGCCAGGTAGATCTTCTCGATGTGCTCCCCGGCCGCGCTGGCCCGGAAGAAATCGAACGTCTTTTGAATTTCCAGCACGATGATCTCGGTGACCTGCTGCAGGATCGGCTGCTTCGCGTCCTCGCTCACCGTGCCCACCTTGTTGCCCAGCTTGAGCGATTCCGCGTCTTCAAAGCTCAGGTCCAGTTCCTTCTGCAGCGAGTCGGTGTACTGATGCCCGCCCACACTGACGTCGCGCGGGAACAACGGCGTCGTGCCTTTCACAATGTTGATGTTCATCACGCTGGCGCCCAGGTTCAGCAGCGCCACCACTTGGCCCGGCGCCGGCTGGTAGTTGTACTCGTAGCAATTCTGCAGAGCCAACGCGTCGATATCCACAATAGCCGGGGTGCGTCCCGACATCGAGAGTACGTTGGTGAGTTCAAAATCTTGTCCTTCTTGACGGCGACCAGCAGGACGTCCATCTGCGGGCTGCCCACTTCGTCGGAGAGAATCTGGTAGTCAAGACTCACATCGGCCAGATCGAAAGGAATGTGCTGCGCGGCTTCCTTCTCGATGGTCTCCGCCAGTTCCTGATCGCTCATGGAGGGCAGCGAGATCTTTTTCACGATCACCGAGTGCCCGCTCACCGCCGTGGCCACTGCTTTGGTCTTGATCTGGTTCTCGAGAAACAGTTTTGAGATCGCGCTCGAAACCGTGCCCGAGTCCACAATCATTGAATCGACCACGATGTCGGAAGACAGCGGCTCCAGGCCAAGGTGCGCGACTTCAATCTGTCCGCCCTTTTTCTTGAGTTCCACTGCCTTAATGCTCGAAGAACCTACATCCAGGCCAACAATCGACTTCGATCCCATTCCAAACATGTGCCCACCTTTTTGTGGCGCGGGCGCCCTCGCCCGCGTCTGGTTTTACTTAACTTTGTCCGGCAGCTTTCGTTGCCGCCTTCGGTTTGCGTTTCAACTGCGGTTCCATCTCGCTCGACTTCTCTTCCATCCATTGGTCCAGGCGCGATTTCTTGAAGCGCCAGCGATTGCCCAACTTAAACGCGGGAATCTTCTGCTCGCCAACGTACTTGTAAAGCGTGTCTGGGCTCACGCCCAGGTACTGCGACGCCTGGCGAATGTTCATGACTTCTCGCGAGTCAGCCATAGTTCCTCTTGCCTTTTCAACCCCGTCCATTTCCGGCATCCGGTTTCCTTGGCGAACTGCCATATCGCGGCACGCCCGCAACTGCCTGTCCGGGGACTTTCGGTGTTCCGAGCATATCTCAACCCTGAAAAACCCCGGCTCCAAGCGAATGTCCGCGTTTTGCTGGGTTTTCCAGGTGTTTTCTGGAATTGGCCTCCGACAGGCAAGAGCGACAATCGCACATATTGTGGTCCAGCTTCGGAGGAACACTATTAGTTGTGAGTGACTCAAGAGGGGGATCCGGTCACTTGCAGTGCGGTAACTGAAGTACTAGGCACGGTACGGAGGTACTATGTCGCGCGCTCAACTCGAAGCAGATGCAGGCCTTAGGCTCTCAGTCGCACGCAAGGTTTTGGGTTACGTTCTCTTGGATTCAAGCTGGCTAAAACGTACTGTCGAGCACAAGTCGCGACCATCTTTCACCTGGAATCGCGCCCGCGTTTGAACTGAAGAAATTAATTGGAAGGGCTGCTGCCGTACGAGATTCGCCAGATCAGCTTTTCGGCGTCATCTGAAACCAATAGCGCGCCATCGTCGGCCACCGCAACGCCGACCATCCGCCCATACACTTCTTTTTTTGTGGCGTCGGGAACGAATCCAGAGAAGAACGTTTTCACTTCTCCTGTCGGCGAGCCGTTCACGAAGGGCACGAACACCACTTGATAGCCGCTTCTTACCCGCTTGTTCCAGGATCCATGCTCGGCGATGAAAGCGCCGTTGCGATATTCGGGCGGGAATGACTGCTTGTCATAGAAGGCGAATTGCAGCGGCGCCACGTGAGCGCCTAGCAAAACATCCGGAGCAATCGCCCGCGCCACCAGATCCGGGTTTGAGTGGACCCGATTGTCCAGATGCTTACCGTCGTAGGCGTAAGGCCATCCATAAAAACCGTTTTCGATGACATGTGTGAAGTAGTCGGAAGGGACTTCATCCGCAATATCGTCACGCTCATTCACGGAAGCCCACAACGCGCCGGTCTCAGGATGAAATGCAATTCCCACGGCGTTCCGCAGTCCGCTCGCATAGATTTTCACGTTCTTGCCATCGGGATCCGAGACGAGAATGGCGGCGCGCCGGCTGTCGCTTTCGATGGAAACATTCGTACTTGATCCGACCGACGTAAACAATTTCTTACCGTCTGGACTAAAAGCTAGCGACCTCGTCCAATGCTGGTGATAACCCATTCCAGGCAGATCGAGGATGTGCTCCGCTTCGCCTAACCGCTTCGAGGTTTTTGGATCATAGCGAAAACGCACGACCTCGTTGGTGTTCGCGATGTAAACAAAATCGTCGTGGAACGCAATTCCAAAAGGCAAGTTCAAATGATCCGCAAAGAGGTCGCGCGAATCGGCGTATCCTTTCGCGTGAGAATCGTGAAGCACGATTACTTTTCCATCTGCGGAGTCAGAGACGAAAACGTCGCCATTGGGAGCGACGGCCAACCATCGAGGCTGAATGAAAGCACGAGCAAAAACGGAGACTTTAAATCCGGAAGGAACTTGCGGTTGAAAATTTGGCGGCGGCGCAACAACTATTGGCTGATTGTCGACGCGGAACAATCTGGCAAAGAGACGCGCTCTCCAGCCACCTGGATTCAGAAAGGCGAAGATGATGAGCAAACACGCCGCCAGCATGAGCAAACTTCGCCGGAGAACTGTTGTGAATGGCATCCTGAGCTCTTCGCGCTTCGACATCATTCATGCTTGCTGACCGTCTCGTGCAACAACAATCGCAAACGTTGCACCGCAATCGGAAGGCGCCAACATTTTATACGGCAGAGAGCGCGTCTCGAAGGCTAGAGATTTCGTGCTGGTTCTCAGGCCTGCGCGGCCTTGATGCGCGGCCTTATAGCGTAGCGCCGCTGAATTTTTGTACTGCCAAAAAAATCCCCCGACTCTCAAACTTGTTTCGTTGCATTGAAACTGAAACATCGCGAATCGTAAATGAGATTTGTTTATTCATATTCACAGTGTGAAAAAACCTGCATCTTGACAAGGCTTTGCAGTGAGGACACAATTGCCGCGCCTGGAAGTTGCGTTACAAGCGCGCCTGTCGGAAGTCGTTCCCCCCAAATGACGACGAGTTGGAGATAAGGGCGCTTCACAGAAATGAGCTATCAGCGGAAGTCTTCGTATCAGTCCAAATAGATTCTGGGCCCCAGCAACATAGCTAATTTGTTCCTCGAGGAAGATCTGCGCACCGCGCGCAGTTTCACTCGACGTGGAAGAAGCTGTGCGACCAAACAAGTCAAGGAGGCCGTTTATGCAGTTCCTGAACAATTCGCGAGCCCAGCTGGTGTGTGGCGTGCTCGCTTCCCTACTGCTGGTATCGGTTGCTGCCGCAGGTAACGGACGTGAATTCTCTGGCTACTTCGATGTTAGCGGAACCCAAAACCAGGGCGAATTCATACAAGTCACTCTTCATCTCAAGCTTTTCAATCACGGAACTGAAGACGCGAAGAGCGTAATTGTGACGCTGTTGGATACGTCCCCAGCCATGACTTTGCGTGGAAACTTCCAACCACTGAAGGTGTGGAAGAGCCAGAAGTTTGTCGAGATGAGCCAGCAATTCACGGTGAGCAAGCGCGAATTCGGAGAATGGATGGCCGCGCCGGGACAACCCAATGTCGTAATTCTCTACCAGGACAGCAATGGCCGCACATGGCAGAAGGGCGCACAGCTCAGCCGGCGTCCACTCGCACCGGTTCCGCTCAGCGATTAAGCCACAAGCATGAGGGCGTGACGGCAAAACAAGACCAACACTCTTCGAGGAGAAAATTTTCATGAGCCGCTTCACAATTTTTGCAGTTCTGATGCTGGCCGCGTTGCTGGTGAGTCTCCCCGCGCTGGCTCAGCAGGATTTCATTACCACCGTTATCGGCGGCGGACCCAATGGGATTCCGGCGACCGACGCCAACCTGTACAACCCGCAAGGAGTCGCGGTAGACAGCTCCGGAAACATTTACATTGCCAGTTTTAACCAGCACCGCATATTCAAAGTGAACACCGCAGGAACTCTTAGCGTGGTCGCGGGCAGCGGAGCCCTAGGCTACAGCGGCGACGGAATCACGGGTGGCGCCACAAATGCCGACTTGTATCACCCTTACGCGGTCGCGGTCGACAGTTCATCGAACGTGTACATCGCCGACCAATACAACTGCGTCGTGCGCAAAGTAAGTTCGGGGACGATCACCACAGTGGCCGGCACGGGCGGATCGTGCGGATACTCGGGTAATGGCGGCCAAGCAACCGCCGCTCAGCTATATTATCCCGCCGGTGTCGCGGTTGACGGTTCAGGGAACCTGTACATCGGCGATTACGCGAACTGCGTCGTGCGCAAAGTGATTCTGTCCACTGGCATCATCAGCACCGTTGCCGGCAACCATAGCTGCGGCTACGGGGGCGACGGCGGACCAGCGACCAGCGCTCAATTGAATTACACCTACGGGGTTGCGACCGACACTACCGGAAACCTCTACATTGCGGACGGGCCTAATTGCCTGGTTCGCAAGCTGACTAAATCAACAGGGAATATCAGCACCATCGCGGGCAAGTTGACCAGCGGGGTTCCCGTGTGCGGCTTCGGCGGAGATGGAACCGCAGCGGTCGGCGCAGAAATGAACCAGGTGTTTGGCGTCGCGGTCAACGGCGCTGGCACTACCGTAACGGTCTCCGACTATTACAACCAACGTATACGCCAGTTTACGGTGGGTGGAAACATGAACACCGTGGCCGGCAACGGAACTGCCTGCAGCGGGGCGTGCGGTGCCGGAGGATTGGCAACGGAAGCGGAACTCTACGACCCAATCGGCGTGGCCGTGAGCAGCGGCGGTACTGTCTACATCGCTGACAACTACAACTACGTCGTCGATAAATTCACGGTCGGCGGAAACCTTACGGTTGCGGCCGGCAATTTGTCGGCTACGGTGGAGACGCAGTACAACGGCGCTCCCGCAACGGGAGTGGTCTTGAACTATCCCTACGGCATTGCCGACGACTCTTCTGGCAATGTCTACATTGGCGATAGCAACAACTACATGGTCCGCGAATATGTGAAATCCACCGGACTGGTAAACTTCTTCGCCGGAACCGGGACTTACGGCTATACCGGCGATGGCGGCATTGCCACCGAAGCGAATATGACCTACCCGTACGGCGTAGCCAAAGGCTCGTCCGGCAACGTTTATATCGCCGACACGAACAATTGTCTGGTCCGAGTGGTGAATACGTCGAACGTGATCAGTACATTCGCCGGCTACGTAGTGGGCGGCTCGCCGCGTTGCGGCAATGCGGGCGACGGTGGCCCCGCGACAAACGCAGAACTGGTTCGTCCTTACGGAACGGCGGTGGATACCGCCGGCAACGTTTATATTGCGGACTATAACAGCCAAACTGTTCGCAAAGTATCCACCAGCGGCATTCTCACCACCATCGCCGGCATCCTGGGTGTAGCCGGGTTCTCTGGAGATGGTGGACCGGCCACGTCCGCTCTTCTCTATGGTCCCGTGGCTGTCGCCGTCGATCCTGCCGGCAACGTATTCATCGCCGAATACAACAACTGCCGCGTCCGCGAAGTCAATGCCGTGACTGGCATTATTACCACGGCCGCCGGCAACGGCAGTTGCGGTTTTTCTGGGGATGGCATCGCCACTTCGAACTCCATTAGTTCCCCGCAGGGTGTCGCGGTGGACGCCAACGACAATCTATTCATCAGCGATTACGACAACCGCGTGCGCTGGGTGAGTCCTAGCGGAATCATGACCACCATCGCCGGGAACGGGCAAGCCGGCTACAACGGCGACGGTGGGCCAGCAACGTTGGGACTTCTCTACGAGCCTACCGGAATTGCGCTCGATCCTTCCGGCAACATTTACGTCTCCGACTACAACAACTTCCGCATCCGCAGCATTTCGGCCTTCTCTGCCTTGAACACCAGTCAGAGCAACCTGAGTTTCGGGTTGACCAATGTCGGCGGAATGAGTTCACCGGAAAATTTCACGATAAGCGCCTTAGGTCCAGTGAACATTGCCAACATTTCAGTGAGCGCGAATTATGCCGAAGCCGACAACTGTCCGGCCAGCATGACCAACGGGCAGACCTGCACCATGTACGTGTATTTCGTGCCAACCGCTTCGGGAAACCTGGGTGGCAGCATCACCTTCAACACCAACGGCTTCTTCAGCCAGATCAATACTGTGAACATGACTGGACTGGGAAGCGCGATTTCGCTGGCCGGTGCTCCGATAAATTTCGGAAACCAGCAAGTGACCACCACCAGCACCGCACAAACCGCGACCATTAAGAACAACGGCACCAGTGCGGTGACCATGGGCGCAATCTCGTTGACGGATACAACCGACTTCACCATCTCGACGAACACCTGTCCCGCCTCCGGAGCGACTCTGGCGGGCGGCGCCAGTTGCACGGTCAGTGTTAAGTTCAACCCAACCACCACCGGAACGAAGCGCGGATCGGTGGTCGTCAAAGACAACGATCCCTCTTCGCCGCAACTGATCGGCTTGAATGGCGTTGGAACCAGCGGTGTCTCCCTGAGCGTGAGTCTGATTACGTTCTCCGACACACCCGTGGGAAACACCAACGGCACGCCGACCCACATCGTGGTCACCAACAACACTGGGCATTCGATCACCTTGGGCAGTCCAGCGGTTACGGTGTCAGGGCCCTTCGCCAGCGCCGGCACCACAACCTGCACCAACGGCCTGGTAATTGCCGCAACGGGAACCTGCGTGATCAATCCCGAATACAAACCCACCGCGCTCGGGTTCACTACTGGATCGATCACTCTGCATGACAACGACGTGACCAGCGCCCAAAGCGTGACCCTGCAAGGATACGGAACGGGCGTTCTGTTTACGCCCTTCTCGGTGGTCTTGTCGGAAACAGTCGGAAGCCAAGGGAACTCGACTGTAACCATCAAGAACGTCGGGAACCTGCCCGTAGCCTTCACGGGAGGTGAAATCTCGGGCGGAGCCGCTTTGGACTGGTCCGTAAACTGGGGGAACAGCGCGCCTTGCGGCAACACTTCCAGCAATCCGCTGCTGCCAGGCAAAACCTGCAGCATCACGGTTTACTTCGTGCCGACTAAGGCAGGAACCAGGAACGCCACCTACTACGTTTACGACAACAGTCCGGGGAGCCCGCAGAAACTGCCGCTGTATGGCACGGGGAATTAGTGAGCAAGTTCCTCAAACTTAAACTCGACCGCCGGATTCCAGTCCGGCGGTCTTTTCCTGGCAACGAAGCCAGACAGGAGGAGCCAATTAAATCGGTCGCGAATCAACGAGCACCTGGCAGCATCGCGAACTTCGAAAATTTCGCTGGTTGGGTTGTCGCGACAAAGGAGTCACAGCCCAGAGCTGAAACTTTTATTTCGCGGCGCGAACAGAAAACTGCGCGCTGTAACGCCCGAAACACACACTATGACCAGTCTGCAAGATCTTGCAAACTCCGCATGAATAGCGGGTTTCCACAGCTTTTTTTCTTGACAGCAACAAAACTCGGAGTAATCTGCAGTAGGCCAGCCGGGAGAAATACCCTTAGCCCCCCAACCGGCCAGCCATACCCCGGGAAAAATCAAGAGACTCTTACGATTCATTCGTGAGTCTTGTCGTTTCAATGCGAAGCGCGCATTGAACGGCGGAGTTGCGCAGCAACTCCGGCAGCCGGGAGCACCGATAGCACGCAGCGAACTCGGGTCGCTGCATAGAACTGGGGACTGCTACGAAGGGGTCAATTTCCCTGTCTGCCGCGAAAGCGGCAGACCTGTCTCGCGTAGCCGCACGCACCGCAACTGAAACGAATTTCAACTTGGCAACACCATTAAGTGGGGCTTTTGCGGAAACACAGAAAACTTCCAGGAGGAAATCGATGAGAGGCAAATTGTGCTTTACAGTTTTTGTGGTCGCCTTGGCATTGGGGCTGGTTACACTGGCCACAGCGCAAAGCGCGAGCATGTTGGTCCAACCCACCCGAACCATTACCGCCACAGCTACGGAACGCACGCCGGAAACGATGGATGCTTTTGAGGCCACCAGCGTGTCTCCGGCCGCGAAAGCGGCTCCTTTCCGTCCGACTATGGACGTTGAAACGTATCGCGCTCTAAAGCAGCAAGCCGCGAGAGCGGCGTCCTCGGCGGGCCGGCCGGAAACGATGAGTCCGGGTTCGTTCGCTCCGCCAGTCCTGGGCACTCAGTTCAACGGGCCGAGCCAGTGTAATGGATCAGGGACGTGCTGGTTTCCGCCGGATGTCGCCGCCTCCGCGGTCACCAACAACGACATCATCGCCGTCCACAATAATATGTTCGCCGTCTATAGCAACACAGGCGCTCAATTGAGGCTCATCTCTCTGAATGCCTTCTTCGGCTATTCCACCCAGCCTTTCTTTGATCCTCGGGTCGTATACGACTCCGTCTGGAGCCGTTTCTGCATAACGGCTGCGGCATTTCCGGCGTCCTCGACCTCGCAGATCTACGGCATTGCATGTTCGGTCAACCAGAACCCTCTGGGCAGTTGGCATGTGTACCTAGTCGACGTAGGTGCCCTTGGCGGCTCGGGAGGATTCTATGATTTTCCGATGGTCGGAGATTCGCAGGATGCGGTTCTGTTCACCGCTAACAACTTCAGCGCCACGAGCTACCTCGGCTCATCTCTGTTCTCGGTAGGAAAGTACGCGCTCTTCAACGGGCGCGGTTGGTCGGCTCACGTCTTCACAGGT
>Ga0070731_10003716_pt1 | contig 13585 bp, 9 predicted proteins | sample Coa_R1_2_FD_66448 | JGI IMG/M metagenome (GOLD analysis project Ga0070731, IMG submission 66448) | Surface soil microbial communities from Centralia Pennsylvania, which are recovering from an underground coalmine fire - Coalmine... | ecosystem: Environmental > Terrestrial > Soil > Unclassified ... | reverse complement strand
GCTCTTCGCGCGCTCGGCCTACGAAGATGTGCTGGAAGCCTATCTCGCCGCGCTCGAAACGCTCTCGCAAAAAGGCAGGATCGATTCCGTGGCGAGCGTCGCGAGCTTCTTCGTCAGCCGTATCGATTCCAAGGTCGACGCGGAACTCGACAAACGCATGGCGCAGGCCGATGGCGATACGAGGAAGGCCCTGGAGTCACTCAAAGGCAAAATTGCGATTGCCAATGCGAAGCTCGCCTATCAGCACTACAAGGACGTGTCGGCGAGCGATCGCTGGAAGAAGCTCGCGGCGAAAGGCGCGCGGCCGCAGCGGCTGCTCTGGGCCTCGACCAGCACCAAGAACAAGGCCTATCCCGATACGCTGTACGTCGACGCGCTGATCGGGCGCGACACCGTGAACACCATTCCGCCAGAGACGCTGGACGCATTCCGCGACCACGGGCATCCTGCAGCGACGCTCGACAGCGACATGGACACGGCGAGGAACCAGCTCGCGCAGCTCGAGAAGCTCGGTATCTCTCTCGACCGTATTACCGACGAACTCGTCAGCGAAGGCGTCGAGAAATTCGCCGAAGCCGCGGATCAGCTGTACGCTGCGCTCGCGGCGAAGCGGGCAAAGATGCTGGGCAGGAAGCTTCTTGCGGCCGACTTCGCGCTCGGCGATGCCGGCGCGAAAGTCGACAACGAAATCGGCGTGTGGACGAACGCCGGCAACGTCCGCCGGCTGTGGGCGAAAGACAAATCGCTCTGGACCGGCGCCGATGAGAATCGCTGGCTCGGCTGGCTCGATATCTCGCAGCGCGAACTGGCGGACGCCGGCGCGCTCGAATCGTTCGCGCGCGACGTTCGCGGTGAAGGAACGAAGGATATGGTCCTGCTCGGCATGGGCGGATCGAGCCTCGGCGCCGAAGTGCTTGGCGACACCCTGGGCCGGGACGGCTGGCCCAAACTTCACGTGCTCGATTCCACCGACCCCGAGCAGATTCTCTCGGTCGAACGCGCCACGACGCCGGCAACCACGCTGTACATCGTCAGCTCCAAGTCGGGCAGCACCCTCGAACCCAACATCCTGCGCGACCATTTTCTGCACGTGACGCGCGAGGCGGGAGGAAACGGAAAAGCCGGCGCACGATTTGCGGCGGTGACCGATCCCGGCAGCACGCTCGAGCAGGAGGCAAAGCGCGACGGTTTCCGCAGCACCTTTCTCGGCGACCCGGCGATCGGCGGCCGTTTCTCCGTGCTGTCGAAATTCGGGCTCGTGCCTGCGGCCGCCGCGGGAGTCGATATCGGCCGGCTGCTGAAAGAGGCGGAGTGCATGCGGGAGAGTTGCGCCGACCTGGTGCCGCCCTCGGCCAATCCGGGTGTACCGCTCGGGATCGCGCTGGGCGTGCTCGCGCGCGATTTGAAGCGCGACAAGATCACGATCGTCGCTTCGCCGGAGATCGCAACCGTAGGCGCGTGGCTCGAACAGCTGATTGCGGAATCGACCGGCAAGCAGGGCAAAGGCCTCATCCCCGTCGACAAGGAGACGCTCGGCGCTCCGGAGGCGTACGGCAACGACCGCGTGTTCGTGCATCTTCGCTTCGGCGACAGCGACGCACACGACGCGACACTCGCCGCCCTCGCGAGCCGCGGCCATCCGGTGATCCGGCTCGCCATCAGCGACAAATACCAGGTCGCGCAGATATTTTTTATGTGGGAGATGGCGATCGGCGTTGCCGGCGCCGTGATCGGCATCAACCCGTTCAACCAACCGGATGTCGAAGCCGCGAAGCAGAAGACGCGGGCGTTGACCGACAGCATCGAGCACGGCAATTCGCCGCCACGCCAACGGCCGGATTTCGTACATGACGGCGTGTCCGTCTTCGCGGACGCGGCGATCAAGAAGGGCTGCGCGGAAGCACGCTCGCTCGCCGACTGCCTGCGCCTGCACCTGAATCGCCTCGCAGCCAACGATTACTTCGCGCTTCTTGCCTATATGCAGCGGAACGGCGAACACGAGACCGCGCTCGAACGGCTGCGGTTGCGCGTGCGCGATACGAAGCGCGTGGCGACGTGCCTCGGATTTGGGCCCCGCTATCTGCATTCCACCGGCCAGGCGTACAAGGGCGGCCCGAACAGCGGCGTATTCCTCACGCTCACCTGCGATCACGCGGACGACGTGCCGCTCGAGAACCGCAAGCTCAGTTTCGGCGCCGTCGAACTTGCGCAGGCGCAGGGCGATTTCGACGTGCTGACCGAACGTGGTCGCCGCGCGATGCGCGTGCATCTGCACGACCTCCGCCGCGGCCTCGGCGTGCTCGCAAACGCCTTCGAACAGGCGCTCAGCTGATGCCCGTCATACGCGAAAATGTACACGCGGAGACGCGGACACGCGGAGGAGTGCTTTCCGCGCCTCCGCGCCTCCGCGTGATCCGTTACGGCCATACGCAACACCTTCTCGAGACCTGAGGCGCGCGCATGCAGATTGCGATTATCGGATTGGGGCGGATGGGCGGCAACATCGCGCGCCGTCTGATGGAACACGGTCATGAGGTTGTCGCCTACGACCGCGATTCAGACGCCGTCAGGAAACTCGCGAACGCCAAAGGCGCACGCTCGCTCGAAGACGTGGCGCGACTGCTTACGCCGCCGCGCACCGCCTGGGTTATGCTGCCGGCGGGCAAGCCGACCGACGCGACGGTCACCGAGCTCGCGGAGCTGTTCGCGCGCGACGACACCATCATCGACGGCGGCAACACCTTCTATCGCGACGACATCCGTCGCGCGCAGGCGATTGCGCCAAAAGGAATTCACTACGTCGATGTCGGCACATCCGGCGGCGTCTGGGGTTACGAGCGCGGCTACTGCATGATGATCGGTGGCGACAAGGCGGTCGTCGATCGCCTTGACCCGATCTTCTCGGCGCTCGCGCCGGGAATTGGCACCATCGAGCGGACGCCGAAACGCGAGGGCCGCGATCCCCGGCCGGAGCAGGGCTATCTGTACGCCGGGCCGGTAGGCGCCGGACATTTCGTCAAGATGATCCACAACGGCATCGAGTACGGCTTGATGGAAGCCTATGCGGAGGGCTTCGCGATCCTGCGCGGCAAAGCCGGCGATTTCCTCCCCGAGGCGGAACGGTACAGGCTCGACATGGCCGATATCGCCGAGGTCTGGCGGCGCGGCAGCGTGATCTCGTCCTGGCTGCTCGATCTTGCGGCCATCGCGCTCGCCGACAATCCCGAACTGTCCGAATTCTCCGGTTTCGTCGACGATTCCGGCGAAGGCCGCTGGACGATCAATGCCGCAATCGAAGAAGCGGTGCCGGCGAATGTCCTTTCCGCCGCGCTGTACGCGCGCTTCCGTTCACGCATCGATCATGGTTTCGGCGAGAAACTCCTTTCGGCGCTGCGCGCCCAGTTCGGGGGACACATCGAGGGGCAGCTGGAAAAGACGGCGAACACGGAAAAGAAGCCGTGAGCCGGACCGCTCCGGGCCCCTGCGCGATGGTGATCTTCGGCGCGGGCGGCGACCTGACCAAGCGTCTCGTCATCCCCGCGCTGTACAATTTAACCAAATCCGGACTTCTGCCGCAGCCGTTCGCGCTGATCGGCGTCGACCACAATCCATGTGATGCCAACGGCTGGCGGAAGGGTCTGCACGACTTCCTCGAGAGCGTCGTCAACCAGGGCGGCGGCGAATTCGAAGCGTCCTCCATCGACGAGGAGGCCTGGAGCAGGCTCGCCGCAACCATGTCCTACATGTCGGGCGATTTCTCAGATCCCGATACATTTTCAAAGCTCAAATCCCAACTCGACGAACGCGACAGGAACGAACATCTGAACGGTTCTGCGCTCTTCTACCTCGCCGTGCCGGACCGCTTCTTCGGTCCGCTGGTGGAATCGCTGAGCGCCGCCGGGCTGACGAAGGACGCCCGCGGCTGGCGGCGGGTGGTGATCGAAAAACCGTTCGGCCACGATCTCGAATCGGCAAAAGCGCTCAACGACACCGTGCTCGGACATTTGAGCGAGGACCAGGTTTTCCGCATCGACCACTTCCTCGGCAAGGAGACGGTGCAGAACATCATGGCGCTCCGCTTTGCCAACGGGCTGTTCGAGCCGATCTGGAACCGTGACCGCATCGATCACGTACAGATCACCGTCGCCGAAACGATCGGGATCGAAGAGCGCGGCAAGTTCTACGAAGCGACGGGCGCGCTCCGCGACATGGTGCCGAACCATCTGTTCCAGCTTTTGGCGATGACGGCGATGGAGCCGCCGGCGGCGTTCGATGCGGAATCGGTGCGTGACAAGAAGGCGGAACTGTTCCGTGCGGTGCACCAGGTCCAGCCGTCCGAAGCGGTCCGGGGTCAGTACGGCGCGGGAACCATCGACGGAAAGAAGGTCCGCGCCTACTGCGAGGAAGACCACGTCGCCCTGAATTCCTTCGTCGAAACCTATGCTGCGCTCCGACTCCGCGTCGACAACTGGCGCTGGGCGGGCGTGCCCTTCTACCTGCGGACCGGAAAACGGCTGACGAAGCGCTGGACGGAGATCGCCATCCGCTTCAAAGACGCGCCGCTCATGCTGTTCGGCGCCGAATCGGCGAAGGTGCTGAAGGACAACTGGCTGATCCTCCAGATCCAGCCGGAAGAGGGGATCCGGCTGAAGTTCAACGCCAAGAAGCCGGGCCCCGAAATGGACCTGGACAGCGTCGCCATGGATTTCCGGTACAAGGACTGGTTCCACGAGGCGCCCGCGGTGGGCTACGAGACGCTTCTGTACGATTGCATGCAGGGCGACGCGACGCTGTTCCAGCGCGCCGACCAGGTGGAGTCGTCGTGGCGGGTCGTCGATCCGCTGATCAAGGCGTGGAACACGGCGCCGAAGGAAGAATTTCCAAACTACACGGCCGGTACGCCCGGCCCCGGAGCCGCAGACGCCCTGCTGGCGAAGGATGGCCGGGCGTGGCGGCCCATTCCGTGAAGGTACTCCAATGTCCACGCCCGCCGGCCGTCTCGAAATCTCCGACGATCCACATGCGCTCGCCCGGCATGCCGCCGATTGGTTTGTAAATACGGTGTCCCGCAGCACGGGAACCATTCGTGTGTCCCTGTCGGGCGGATCGACACCGAAGGAAATGTACACGCTGCTGGACGGGCAAGAGTTTCGCTCCCAGATCTCGTGGAGGCGTCTGGAATTGTTCTGGGGCGACGAGCGCTTCGTGCCGCATGACGATCCTGCAAGCAACTACCGCATGACGATGGAGACGCTTTTAGCCCGTGCGCCGGTTTCGGCCGGCCAGATTCACCCCGTGCCGGTACAGGGAACGCCGGCCGCATGCGCTGCGCAATACGAAAGCGTCCTGAAGCAGTCCTATGGTGCGGGCCGGCTTGACCCGTCGCGGCCGCTCTTCGACATCATGCTGCTTGGCCTCGGCGCGGACGGTCACACGGCTTCGCTCATTCCCGGGCAGACGGTGCTCGAGGAGCGGACACGCTGGGTCGCCGCGGTAGCGGAAGGCCGACCGGAGACGCGCATCACGCTCACCTATCCCGCCATCGAATCGAGCGCGAAGATCGCCTTCCTTGTTACGGGCGCCGAAAAAGCCAACGCTGTACGGCTTGCGCGCGCGGGAGATCCGTCCGTTCCGGCCGGGCGCATCCGGACCGATGCGGAAGTGATCTGGTTCGTCGATCGCGCGGCGCTCGGCTCGGGTTGAGTCGAATGGCAGGACGGATCGAGGACTATGCCATCATCGGAGACATGCGTACGGCGGCGCTCGTCGGCCGCGATGGCTGCATAGACTGGCTTTGTCTCCCCCGTTTCGACTCGCCGGCCTGCTTCGCGGCGCTGCTTGGCACGCCCGAGCACGGACGCTGGCTGATCGAGCCGGCCGAGGACGCGAAAACCACGCGAAAATACCGCGACGGCACCCTCATCCTTGAGACGCGATTCAAGACCGCGCAAGGCGAGATGATGCTGGTCGATTTCATGCCGACCGGCAGCGAACAAAGCTGCATCATCAGGCTTGCCATCGGACTCTCGGGAGCGGTGAAGGTTCGCACCGATCTCGTCATTCGATTCGATTACGGCTCGACCGTGCCGTGGGTCACCCGCGTCGATGAGCGCACCTTGACCGCCGTAGCCGGTCCCCATTTGCTGACGCTTCGCACGACGGCAGCGTTGTACGGCAAGGATTTTCATACGAAGGCCGAATTCGTTCTTCGCGAAGGTGAAACCGTCCCCTTCGTTCTCACCTATTCTCCGTCCCATCTGCCTCTGCCGCTTTCGCTCAGTATCGAAGCGACCATGGCCGAAACGGGGAAGTTCTGGACGGAGTGGAGCGGCAAGACACGCCTGCAGGGGCCTTGGGCGAAGCCCGTGTGCAGGTCGCTCATCACGCTGAAGGCACTCAGCTATCGCCCGACCGGCGGCATCGTTGCGGCGCTGACGACGTCGCTTCCCGAACAGATCGGCGGACCGCGAAACTGGGATTATCGCTATTGCTGGCTGCGCGACGCCACGTTCACGCTGCTTGCCTTCATGAACGCCGGTTACATGGAAGAAGCCGTCGCCTGGCAGGATTGGTTGCTTCGCGCCATCGCCGGCAGCCCGCAGCAGATTCAGACCCTGTACGGTGTCGCCGGCGAACGGCGGCTCGACGAATGGACGATTCCATGGCTGCCCGGCTACGAGAAATCGGCGCCCGTACGGATCGGCAATGCCGCCGCGATGCAGCTGCAGCTCGATATTTTCGGCGAGTTGGCTGACGTCATGGCGCAGGCCCGGAAGGGCGGTCTGCCCATTCCTCCTCCGCGCGACGAGGTGCGGCGCGTTTTCCTGCGGCACCTCGAACATCTGTGGCACAAACCGGATGAAGGAATCTGGGAGATCCGCAGCGACCCGCAGCACTTCGTCTATTCCAAGGTGATGGCGTGGGTCGCCTTCGAGCGGGCGGTGACCAACGGTGGCGGCACCAAAAAGGAACGCGAGCACTGGAAGCGCGTCGCGCGAGAGATCCGGCGCGAAATTCTCCTGGAAGGCATCGATCCCAAGCGTGATTGTTTTGTACAATCATACGGCTCGTCGCATATGGACGCCAGCCTGTTGCTTCTTCCCATCGTGGGCTTCGTGGAGGCAACCGAGCGGCGGATGAGGAACACGATTCGCGAGATCGAAAAACGCCTTCTGCATCACGGACTCGTCCTTCGTTATGAAACCGGCACGGGTATCGATGGATTGCCGGCCGGCGAAGGCGCGTTTCTCGCCTGCAGCTTCTGGCTCGTCGACAACTATCTGCTTCAGGGCCGTCGACGGGACGCGGAGAAACTGTACAGACGTCTCGTCAAGCTCGCCAACGATGTCGGTCTGCTTGCCGAGGAGTACGACCCTCGCGCACGCCGCATGCTCGGCAATTTTCCGCAGGCGTTTTCACACGTCGCGCTGGTCAACTCCGGCATCAATCTCATGCATGCGCACGCGTTGACGCCGGCGCGCGGTGGCCGCGACCGGCCGCATGTGGCGCGCGACCGGGGGTAACAGAGTGGCGCGTCGCAAGGCGGAAAGACGGGAAAACGGCGAACTTCGCATCCTCGCCATCGATATCGGCGGTACAGGTTTGAAGGCGTCGATCGTGGATGCGACGGGAAGGCTTCTCGTGCCGCGACAACGCCTCGATACGCCCTACCCCTGCCCGCCCTCCGTGATGCTCGACGCCCTCGCCGAACTCGTCCAGCCGCTACCACCGCACAGCCGGATCTCCATCGGATTCCCCGGTGTGGTGCGCGGAGGGAAAGTCATGACGGCGCCGCATTTTGGAACGAGGGATTGGGCAGAATTTCCGCTGTGCGCCGCCACGTCGGAGCGGTTCGGAGGACCCTCGCGCATGGTCAACGATGCAGAGATGCAGGGCCTTGCCGTGATCCACGGGAAAGGCCTCGAACTCATGCTCACGCTCGGCACGGGCGCGGGCACGGGACTCTTTCGGGACGGCGCGGTGATGCCGCATCTCGAACTCGCGCATCACCCGATCTACCACGACAAGACCTATAACGGCTACATCGGCAAAGCTGCCCTGAAGAAAGTCGGCAAGAAGCACTGGAACAAGCGGGTCGCGCGAACGATCGAAATTCTGGCAGACCTCCTCCATTTCGATCACCTTTTTGTCGGCGGCGGGAACGCGACCAGGCTTTCAATCGCAACCTCGGCCTGGATGACGATCGTGCCGAACGACGCTGGGATAGAGGGCGGTGCCGCGCTCTGGCGCCTCCGCGAATTGAGCGCGTAAAATGAATATCCCACCCACATTTGTTCGCAACCAGCCATATACGGCGCTGCCGGCGCCGCAGGTCGCCGAGTTCTCGCTCGCCGGCGATGCCTTTCTGCTCGACATCGACGGCACGCTCCTCGACATCGCTGCGACACCTGAGTCAGTCCGCGTTCCTGCGCCCCTGAAGGCCACGCTCGCCATCCTTCAGCAATCCGCGGGCGGTGCGCTTGCGCTTGTAAGCGGTCGGCCTCTGTCGGCCATCGACCAGCTGTTTGCCCCGCTTTCGCTTGCTGCGATCGGCTGTCACGGCGCTGAGTGGCGAAAAAGAGCCGGCGACAATCCCGAATTTCGCGCTGCACCGCTCCCGTCTGCGACGCGAAAACAACTGCTCGAAGCAGTATCTGATATTCCGGGCATTTTCGTGGAAGACAAGGGCTACACCCTCGCGTTCCACTATCGCCGCGTCCCCGAACAGAAAGCGGCGCTGCGAGAACGACTCGCCGCCGCAATCCGGTCGTTCCACCCGCAGCTGTGCCTGCTGCACGGAAAAGCCGTGTTCGAGGTGAAGCCCTGCGCTTTCGACAAGGGCGAAGCCATTGCGGCGCTCATGAATGCGCCGCCTTTTTCCGGTCGGCGTCCGGTATTCGCGGGCGATGACCACACCGACGAATATGCCCTCGCCGTCGTGCACCAGATGCGCGGCCTCGGAATCTCCGTCGGACGCAAGCTGCAGGATGCCGAGCGGATCCTGCCGGCCCCCTATGCGGTGCGCAGCTTGTTGGCCCAGCTGGCGCAAAGATCCGGCTGAATTTCTGTCGTCCAACAATTGATGGTTCCTTCACCGGAACCGGGGTGTTCGCCACACGTTGGGAAGAGAGCGGCCATGCGCCTGTCGCGAAGGAGGATAGGGTTTTGGCACGCGTCTTCATCATCTCGAACAGAGTGGGCATCCCCAATCCGGCGCGTGGCGTTCACGCGGGCGGGCTGGAAGTGGCGTTGCGCGCAACGCTCAAACGCCATCCGTGTGTCTGGCTCGGATGGAGCGGAGCGGTGAAGCCGGTGGAAGAAATCGAGACGCGCACCATCACGCATCGCGAAAACAGCTACATCGTCACGGATCTGAGCGAAGAGGATTACCAGGAATATTACAACGGGTTCGCCAATCGCGTGTTGTGGCCGATTCTCCACTACCGGTTGGATCTCGCGGAATTTTCCCGTCGCGACCTCACCGGCTATCTGCGCGTCAACCAGCATTTTGCCGACCGGCTCGACCAGGTGCTTGCGCCTGACGACGTGGTCTGGGTGCACGACTATCACCTGATCCCGCTTGCCAGCGCCTTGCGCGAGCGCGGGCGCGAAAATCGCATCGGCTTTTTCCTCCACATTCCGCTGCCGCCGCCGGAAATCCTGACGGCGATGCCCAACCATGAAAAGCTGATTCCGAGTCTCACAGAATACGACCTCATCGGCTTCCAGACCGACGGTGACGCCGCCAATTTTGCGCGCTATCTGGCGCTCGAATGCGGAATGCCGGCGCATATCCAGCGGACCTTCAACGGCGGAAAGCGCGTGATGCGCATCGGCACCTTTCCGGTGGGAATCGCCGCGCGCACGTTCCAGCGCTGCGCACAACGCGCCTCGCGCTCGAGTTTCGTGCGTCGCGTACGCGATACTGTGCCGGGCGACATCATCATGGGAGTCGATCGCCTCGACTACTCCAAGGGTCTCCCGCTCCGTCTCGATGCCTTCGAACGTTTTCTTGTCGGCCGCCCGGAGTGTCGCGGCAAAGTCACTTACATGCAGATTACCCCGAAGAGCCGGTCGGAAGTGCCCGAATATGTCGAGATGGAAAGGGCAATGGACGCCGCCGCAGGGCGAATCAATGCCACATATGGCGACGTGTCGTGGACGCCCGTGCGGTACACAAATCGTCCGTACAGCCGGACCGCACTCGCCGGACTCTATCGGGTCGCGCGCGTCGGACTGGTGACGCCGCTGCGCGACGGCATGAATTTGGTGGCGAAGGAGTATGTTGCCGCGCAGGATCCAAAAAATCCCGGCGTGCTCATTCTGTCCCGTTTTGCCGGAGCCGCAGCGGAATTCGGACCGGCGGCGCTGCTTGTCAATCCGTACGATCCCGACGCGGTGGCCGCCGCGCTCGCGCGCGCGATTGCGATGCCGCTCGATGAGCGGATCGAACGCCACGCCAAACTGTTCGACGCGCTGAAGCGCAACGACGTCGCCGCGTGGGGCGACCGATTTCTCGCTACGCTCACCGAGACGCCGGAAGTCTCGCGCCCTCGCGCTTCCGCGCACGCTGTACCGGCGGATTCGCCTTCGTGGGGAAAGACCTCGCCACCTGCGCACCCGTCGATCCCCGGGGCGATTTCAAATCCGCATTCTTCGTCCCCGGCTTACGTCAGCCTCTCGCCGCGTCGCTGATACCGTGTTCCACGCAAAAAGGGCCTCGCCCGAAGCCGGGTGAGGCCCTTTCTGCAACGTGTTTCATACAGCAGCGTGACACACGCCGAAAAGCGCTCTGCCGGCTTCGGCATGATTATGTTTCACGGCGATATCTCCCAGCGACACCACGCCGACGAGCCGCTTGCGCCGGTTGACGATTGGCAACCGACGCACATGGTCGCGGCTCATGCTTTCGGCGGCCATCTCAATCTCTTCATCTTCAAAACAATAGAGAACGCGGTCCGTCATCACCTCGCGGACCCTTGTCGTCTTTGGGTCGCGCCCCGCGGCTACCGCACGCACCGCGATGTCGCGGTCCGTTATCATGCCTACGACGCGATCATTCTCGCCGACGGGAAGAAAGCCCACATCATCTTCGGCCATTGTCATCGCCGCCTCCTGCAACGTCGCGTCGGGATCGGTCAGATCGACGCCGCGCGTCATTACTTCCGCTATTTTCATGGTCGGCACCTCCAAGCACCCCGCTCACCGTTTCCAACGGACTCGGCAGAGCGAGGTTCCGACACGATTCGGCCATGATGCGTAAGCCGAAAGGAACCTTTCGTGACGGCGACGAGTTTTCTCTACGCGCCGAAAAATAGCAAAGGATAGCGGGATGCTCGGAACGATCCTCATCATCATTTTGATACTACTGCTGATCGGCGCACTGCCCTCGTGGCCATACAGCGGTGGATGGGGCTATTACCCGAGCGGCGGGCTGGGCCTCATTCTTATCATTGTGATCATCCTGGTGATCCTGGGGCGCTTCTAGCCAACCGGCATCAGCCGGTCTTGAATCGTACAGCCCAGTTCACCAGCGCCTGCATCAGGCTGGGTGACGAATCTGCGGGTGGGCTCGTCCCTGAGACGCCTTTTGCTTTTCCACCTCATGCGTCTACGGATGAGCGCGGCAGGAAAATGATCAGGAAAGAAGCACGATGGCGTAGGCCGGATCGGCGCTTTGCCACTTCCGCTCCATGCGCCAGCCGGCGCGCGCCGCGAGCGCCGCAAATTCCTTGAGCCGGTATTTTCTTGAATTCTCCGTGTGAACTGTCTCGCCTTCGGCAAAATCGTAACATCGGCCGGCGACGATCAGGCTCTGGTTCATGCGGCTGACGAGATGCATCTCGATCCGCGATTCGCGTGCGTTCCAGACTGCGAGATGGGAAAAGAACTCGGGCTCGAAGGTCGCACCCAGTTCGCGATTGATCCGCGTAAGCAGATTCTTGTTGAAGGCTGCAGTGACGCCTTTGGCGTCATTGTAGGCCCTGAGAAGCGTTTCACGATCCTTGACGAGATCGATGCCGACAAGGAAGCGTGCGCCATCACCCAGAAATGAGCGACTCGCGTGGAGAAGCCGCTCGGCATCTTCGTCGGAGAGATTGCCGATTGTCGACCCGGGGAAGAAACCCAGCGTGGGGCGGGAGCCAATCGCTGCGAGACGTTGCAGGGGCTGGAGGAAATCCCCCGCGATCGCCTGTACTTCGACGTGCGGGAATTCCCGCCGAATGCGCTTAGCACTCTGCTCCAGCGACTCAGCCGAAATGTCGACAGGAACGTACAACGATATTCCGGAAAGCGTCTCGAGAAGAATGCGCGTCTTCACCGAAGCGCCGGAACCGAACTCGACAAGTGCCGTTCCCGGCGCAATTTCAGCCCGGAGATCTTCCGCCATCCGGGGAAGGAGCAGTGTCTCGGCGCGAGTGAGATAGTATTCCGGAAGTTCGGTGATCTTCTCGTACAGCCGCGAACCCTCGGCGTCGTAGAAATATTTGCTCGGAATTTCTTTCGCCGGTTTGGCGAGGCCCACTCGCACATCATGCAGGAACGGCCCTTCGGATTGCACGCGCCTCGGCGGACCATCTTCGGCGAGCCGGAGTCCCGAAAACTGCCAGCGCTGATGCGGATAAAAGAAATTGCGGTAGCTCGCCCGGATATGGCCGCGGCTCGTGACACACGATCCGCCACGCAACACGATCTGGTTGATCATGAACTTACCGTTGTACTCGCCTACCGCTCCCTTCGGTGAACGGTAACCCGGGTATGGCGTGTATGACGATTGCGTCCATTCCCAGACGTCACCGAACAGTTGAAAACCCGGGTGGCGGCCGGCGGGAAGCGGGCGCAGCCAGCCATCGTCACGAAAATTGCCGTCGCTGGTCGGTAACTGTGCCGCTGCATGTTCCCATTCGAATTCGGTCGGAAGGCGTTTGCCGGACCATCGGGCAAAAGCGTCGGCTTCGTAGTAGCTCACATGGCAGACTGGTGTCTCACGGTCGACGGGTCGGAGGCCGTTCAAGGTCATCATGAACCATGCGCCGTCCTGTTCGCGCCAGTGAGGGGGCGCGCGCCAGCCTTCCGCGCGGGCGCATGTCCAGCCGTCGGCGAGCCAATGCCTGGGGGTTCGATAGCCGCCGTCATCGATGAAGGCGAGCCATTCGCCGTTGGTAACCAGCCGGTTCATCAGGCGGAATGGTGCGAGGAGCACTTCGTGACGCGGTGTTTCGTTGTCGAAGCAAAATTCCCCGCCAGCGTGGCCGGTCTCGACAATGCCACCGTCAAAATTGACGAACGCCTGCGCCGGCGCGGCGCGCTCTTCACCGGACCGGAACGGAGCATAGGCCGGAAGCAGGGGGTTTTGCGCGAAGGCATGGAGGATATCGGTAAGCAGCAGTTCCTGGTGCTGCTGCTCGTGGTGCAGTCCGAGTTCGATGAGCGACCTCAAAGCCTCCGCAATCTCGTCGCGATCAAGAATGTTGTACATCCATCTGTCGACGTAGCGGCGGTAATCGCCGACCTGTTCGGCAGAAGGCCGCGTCAACATTCCGCGGCGGTCGCGCGCATGCCGCTCGCCGACCGCCTCGTAGTA
>Ga0070731_10003714_pt1 | contig 13591 bp, 11 predicted proteins | sample Coa_R1_2_FD_66448 | JGI IMG/M metagenome (GOLD analysis project Ga0070731, IMG submission 66448) | Surface soil microbial communities from Centralia Pennsylvania, which are recovering from an underground coalmine fire - Coalmine... | ecosystem: Environmental > Terrestrial > Soil > Unclassified ... | reverse complement strand
CACTCCACTAATCAAAGATGACTGGCTGATGAAAAAAGGTTGTCCCGGCGCAGGGCCGACCATGCCGAGATCCGTAATGGTAAAGCTCCCGGAAGAGACCGCTCTGCTCATCAGGAATCCGTGACTAACACTGCCGTTCATGTACCGGCCCGTGATGTTGCCGGCCGGATCTATCGCCGTCGCGCCAGTGTAGGTCGCGCCCGGAAAATCGATGGAGGTGAACTGGCCTTTGCTCAGCAGGAAGCCATGATTCACGCCGCCCGCATCGCGATAACGGCCGACCATGTCGCCGCTGGAGTTGATTCCGGTAACGGTAGTGAACGCGGCCTGCGGATAATCGACTGCGGTGAATCCGCCTATCCGGGCTACAAACCCGTGGCTGACACCTGCCGTGGATTGTCCGCCGGCGATGTCCCCTTGCGCGTTCATCCCGTTCACGCTCGTCCCGCTCGCGCCGGGAACGTCGAGCGACACGAACGAATTGCCTCGCTTCACGAATCCGTGCCCCACCTTGTCGGCCAACTGATAAATCCCGACGATTTCGCCGCTGGAGTTTATGCCGATCGCCGAACTGAATGTCGCACTCGGGTAATCGATCGTCGTAAAAACCCCGTTCCTTAAAAGAAAACCATGATGCGGCGCTGTGGGCGTCAGTCCATATTCGCCGACGATATCGCCCCGCGGATTGATTCCGTTAGCGAGCGTGACGGCCGCGCCAGGATAGTCGATGGAACTGAACTGGCCGGCCTGTTCGACGAAGCCGTGGGTAACCGCGTTCGTATCGACATAGAACCCGGTCAGATCGCCGCGCGGATTGATTCCCCAAACCTGGGTACTGGTGGCATTCGGGTAATCGATGCTTGCAAACGTCGGCGTTTGTGCTTGAACTGCGATGACGCTGGCGGTGAAGAGAGTGAATAGATAGCTCAGGTTGGTTCTCATAAGATCCTCTATTCGGGTAGGCGCAGCCCGGACGCGAAAACTATCATCGGTAAGCTTTCGATTCGCAATCGCAGGCCAATCGAATGATTCGGGGCGGTATAATTCGGCAGAAATGCAGAATTCGGCCCACAGCGACGCCGCAAGCGGTGTAAGCGAGTTACTTCGGGCCTGGAGCGACGGGGACCAAAGCGCTCTTGATCGCTTGACCCCTATCGTTTACCAGGAATTGCGGCGCCTCGCCCGGCGGTATATACGCCGCGAGAAGCCCGGACACAGCCTTCAGACCGCGGATCTGGTGAACGAAGCCTACATGCGCCTGGTGGATTACGACCGGATGCAATGGCAAGATCGGGCTCATTTCTTCGCCGTCTCGGCTCAGTTGATGCGGCGTATTCTTGTGGAGCACGCGCGACGGCACAACCTGAAACGCGGCGGCGATGTCGCCCACGTGTCATTGGATGAGGCCGTCGAGCTGGGATCTGACCGGCCGACTGATCTGGTAGCCCTCGACGATGCGATGAGTGCGCTGGAGAGGTTCGATCCACGCAAGGCTCGAGTGGTCGAGATGCGCTTCTTCGGCGGACTGAACGCGGAAGAAACCGCCGAAGTGCTGAAGATCTCGGCCGTCACCGTGATGCGCGACTGGAGCACTGCGAAGGCGTGGCTCTATCGCGAATTGAACTCACGCTCCAACTGATGCCATGGACTCCGCTCGCTGGAAGCGAATCGATGCTGTGTTCCAAGAGGCGCTGGCACACCCTGTCGAGGAGCGCAACGCAATTCTGATTCGAGAGTGCGCGGACGACCCGGGGCTCGAAAGCGAAATTCGTTCGCTTCTAAAATCGCATGGCGACGCCTCAAGTTTTCTGGAGAGCCCGGCGCTGCAGGTTGCAGCCCAGGCCCTGAGCGAACGATACGCTCGCGACTCCGAAGGGTTGCCCGTCGGCGCCACGATTTCTCACTACCGCATCATGGAACGGCTTGGGAGCGGCGGCATGGGTGTGGTTTACAAGGCCGAAGACTCCCGGCTTCACCGAATGGTTGCGCTGAAGTTCATCGCCGAGGATTCCGTGCTCGACCCGGATGCTTTGAATCGATTTCGCCGCGAGGCGCAGGCAGCTTCGGCGTTGAATCACTCCAATATATGCACCATTTACGATATCGGCGAGCAGGACGACCGCCCGTTCATCGTAATGGAGTATTTGCGCGGCTCGACACTGAAACAGCGCATCGAACATAGCGCCTTGGAGATGAGTACTGTCTTGACTCTGGGAGTTGAAATCGCCGACGCCCTCGATGTGGCGCACTCCGCCGGAATCATTCACCGCGACATAAAGCCCGCGAACATCTTCGTGACCGAGCGCGGCCACGCAAAGATTCTCGATTTCGGTCTGGCCCAGTTGAATGTCGTCGCGGACGAAAATCCCATCACCGTTCCCGGCACTACGATCGGAACGGATGGCTACATGTCGCCGGAGCAATCGCGGGGAAAGCCCCTCGACGCCCGGTCCGATCTGTTTTCGTTCGGTCTTGTACTGGCTGAAATGGCGACAGGCCAACGCTCGGCTGCCGGCGCCCGTCCCGCTATAGACGATTCTCAGGAGCTTGAGCGAGTCGTTTCAAAGTGCCTGGAATATGACCCGGCGTCACGATATCAGCGTGCCTCCGATATTTGCGCGGATCTCCGGCGCGCGGAGGCTGGCAGCCGCAAGAGAAATCGCACGTGGGCGTGGGTAAGCGCCGCCCTGATCCTCCTCGCGCTGGGCGCCGCTGCCTACTCGCAGTTTCACGGGACGCCTAAGCTGACCGACAAAGACAGAATCGTCATCGCCGATTTCGCCAACAGCACGGGTGATTCGATTTTCGACGGAACGCTTCGCCAAGGTCTCAGCGTTCAGCTCGAGCAGTCGCCATTCTTGAGCATCCTGCCCGAGGAACGGATTCAAAAAGCCTTGCGCCTTATGGCCCGTCCCCCGGACGCGAAGCTGACTCCGGATCTGGCGCGCGAAGTTTGCGAACGGCTGTCCGCCACGGCCGTGCTGGACGGTTCCATATCCATGCTGGGAGCCCAATACGTTCTGGGACTGCGCGCCGTAAAATGCGCGAACGGTGACGTGATCGATCAGGAACAGGTCCAGGCGGCCCGCAAAGAAGATGTCTTGATCGCGCTGAGCCGGATCGCAAGCCGGTTTAGAGAACGGGTCGGTGAGTCTGTATCGGCGATTCAGACCCATGACGTTCCGCTTCCGGAAGCCACGACGCCGTCGCTCGAAGCGTTGAAGGCGTTTAGCGCCGCGTGGGGAGCCTCGCGCACCATCGGCGGCGCACCCGCTGTGCCCCTTTACAAACGCGCAATCGAGATCGATCCGAAGTTCGCGCTCGCGTACGCGCATTTGGGAAACATATACGGAGCGATGGGTGAATCCGATCTTTCTGCAGATGCTGTCGGGATGGCGTATTCTCTGCGCGACCGCGCGAGCGACATCGAAAGATTTTTCATCGCGTTTTCCTATGATTTTCGTGTGAGTGGAAATTTGGAGCGAGCCCGCCAGACCTGTGAAGCGTGGGAGCGCGCCTATCCGCGCGACATCCACCCGTCCAGTTTCCTGGCGGTCATCGACCAGGTGGTGGGCAATTACCCGAAGTCGGTTGAAGATTCCCAGCGCACCATCGCCCTCGATCCGGACTTCGGCGTCGGATATATCACCCTCGCCTACGGATATCAAAACCTCGGCAACCTCGCGCAGGCGGAAGATGTCCTCCGCCGCGCTGCCGATCGAAAGATTGAAATCCCCGATCTCTTGATCGAACAGTACGACGTCGATTTCCTAAAAGGCGATCAAGCTGGAATGGATCGTCAGGTATCGCTCAGCCAGACGAAGCCGGGGGCCGAGGACTGGATGGCTGACAAAGAATCATTTGCTGCGGCATACTTCGGCCGCTTGGAAGCGGCGCGGGCCAAGTCTCGTTATGCCGTTGAACTCGCGCGCGGCGCGGGCCAGATCGAAAGTGCCGCATTGTATGAAACCGCGGAGGCAATTCGCGAAGCGCTTTTCGGCAATTCGAACGCTGCGCGAGAAAGCGCGAACGCGGCGCTGGGGCTCTCCAAAGATCGCGAGGTGGAATACGGCGTGGCATTTGCCCTCGCGTTAGCTGGAGATCCGTCGCGCTCCGAGGCGCTCACCGACGATCTTGAGAGGCGTTTTGGCGAGGACACTTCGGTGCGCTTCAATTACGTTCCCGTCCTGCGCGCGCTCGCGGCGCTAAATCGCCGGGCTCCATCCAGCGCGATCGAAGCCCTGCGAATCGCGATTCCATTCGAGCTGGGCCAGCCGCGTTCCAGCATTCATGGATTCTACGGGGCAATGTATCCGGCATACATGCGCGGCTTGGCCTATTTGGCAGCCCGCGATGGAAGTCAGGCCGCAACTGAGTTTGAAAAAATCCTGAACCATCCTGGAATTGTCGCAAGCGATCCAATCGCGGCCCTTGCGCACCTGCAACTCGGTCGAGCGTACATTTTGTCAGGCGAACGGACAAAAGCAGCCCAAGCCTTTCAGGGCTTCCTAACGCTATGGAAAAACTCCGACACCAAGATACCGATTCTTGAATCGGCTCAAAAAGAGTATCGAGAGGCGTTGACAGACTCACGCTAGTGCCGTCCGGAAAGTCCCGTTTGGATCGCGCGAAGCACGCTGACCGTGACCGAGGCTCCAAATCGCTTGACGTTTCGACTCTGCGGCAATCGCCTGTTAGGCGCTTCGTGGCGCGCTTGTGAAGGCCCGAACAGGCGTGCGAAAGAAGGGCAGCATCGGCCGCTGGCGAGACGGCCGCGCTCAAAAAATAAGCGCCGAAATTCGTATCGCTCTCCGGCCGACACAGCGCCGGTGCGGACCGACGAGGCGGTCTCGCGTTCCGCACCGTGAGCGCTGCCGTCCCCGTCCGTTCTCCCGTCGCGGCCCCAGGCTGGTCGCACATCGGGCCCGCGGGAGATACGCTTTTCGACGCGGAAACGATCACCAATCAGCGGAGCAGGGCGTCCATCATGATCGCTGCCGGGCCGCCTTCACAGCCGCCAGGTCCTCCACCTCCTCCTCCGGCGGCATTTGCCGGACCGCCAGATCCACCGCCGCCTCCGCGAGAGTCCGGATATGCGGCTCCGGCGGCTGTGGTTACCGGCACAATCCGGAGCCTCAACTATGGAATGGACGGTCAGGTCAACGGTTTCGTTCTGTCAGATGGCACGCCGATCTATTTCCCGCCCGAAGCTGCCGGTCAGGTAACACACAGCGTGGCCGTCGGCGGGCGAGTAAAGGTCGCTGGATCACTGCGCACCGGTCCCGGAGGCAACCGGCTGGTGGACGCGCAGGTCATTACAAACCGGCAAACCGGCGTCTCGGTAACCGTCGCAGGCGCGCCCTTTCCGCCCGCACCGTGATGCAAATCGGAGGGAGCGGGATCTAACCGAAAGGGGCGCCGCCGGTCGGGTCCCTGTGATTTCCTCTTCCCGCCGGGTCATAAGGCAAAGCGCGACGGGCAGAGGATCAATTTCAGAGCCAGAAAGGGATATTGCGATGATCGAAGCACGCGAGGCCCATGCCTCGACAATGACCAGCATGCCGCCTTCTCGCGGAACGCTGCGCGGTCTCGACTGGCTCAATTTCCTGCTCGCCGACGTGCAGACCGGTGTCGGGCCGTTCCTCGCGATTTATCTCGCCGGTTACAAGTGGGACGAACAGCGCGTCGGACTCGCGCTGACGGTCGGCGGGATCGCTGGAATTCTCACGCAGACCCCGGCCGGCGCGCTCGTCGACTCCCTTCGATCGAAGCGGGCGCTGGTCGGAGTGGCCGTGGCCGCGCTGGCCGCCGGAGCCCTGCTGACCGCCCTGTTTCCGTCGTTCTGGCCGGTCATGGGTGCGCAAATCCTGATTGGCGGCACGTCCAGTGTCTTCATCCCCGCCATCTGCGCGATGTCGCTCGGCATCGTCGGACGTGCCGCCTTTGACGCCCGCCAAGGCCGCAACCAGACGTTCAACTCGGCCGGCAATGTGATGGCCGCCGTTTCGATGGGCCTGCTCGGCTATCTCGTTTCCAACCGGAGCATATTCTTTTTCGTCGTGGCCCTCGCGGTCCCCACCATTTTCGTTCTGCTTGCGATCAAGCCCGAAGAGATCGACTATGAGCTCGCGCGCGGCGCGAATGACGGCGAGGAAGGCGGTAAGGCGGAAAGCGTCAGAGTACTTTTCCGCGACCGCCCCCTGGTCATCTTCCTCATCTGCGCCGTGATGTTCCACTTCGCCAACGCGGCCATGCTGCCGCTTCTGGGCGAGATGCTGGCCAAGGGAAGGGGGCGAAGCTCGATGCTCTTCATGTCGGCATGCGTGGTGACCACCCAGCTCGTCATCACGCTGCTCGCATCCTGGTCGGGGCACAAGGCCGGAACATGGGGGCGCAAGAAGCTTCTGCTGATCGCGTTTGGCGTACTACCCGTGCGCGGCCTTCTTTACACCCTCACCGCCAATACGGCATCGCTGGTGGCCATCCAGATCCTCGACGGGATCGGGGCGGGAATCTTCGGCGTCGTGTCCGTGTTGGTGATCGCCGATCTCACGCGGGGCACCGGCCGTTTCAACCTCACTCTGGGAGCCATCACCACCGCCGTCGGTATCGGCGCGGCCCTGAGCCAGGTCATCGCCGGCAGCATCGTTCACCACGCGGACTTTCGGACCGGCTTCCTGTTCCTGGCGGGCGTGGCGTCGGCAGCATTCGCGATTCTTTATTTCTTCATGCCCGAGACTCGCGATCAGGGATCTGTGAACCCGTCATCTCAAGGAGCGCCGGCCCAGTGAGCACCATCATCCTGCTGTCCTTGTCGAACGTCTTCATGACCTTCGCCTGGTATGGCCACCTGAAATATGGCCACGCCTGGCCGGTGTGGAAAGCTATCCTGACCTCATGGGGGATCGCTCTGTTCGAATATTGCCTGGCCGTGCCGGCAAACCGTGTCGGCTACGGCGAATTCTCGGGCTTTCAGCTCAAGATCATTCAGGAGACTGTCACGCTCATCGTCTTCTTGGCCTTCGCCCTCACATTCCTAAAGGAGAAACTCTCCTGGAATTCTGGTAGCGTTCGCGCTTCTAGGCGTAGCCCGCGCCTCCTTGGAGCGTCTGGCGCCAGACTGACCCCTATCAAAGAGCACCGGAGATTGACGACGACATCTAAGTGGCGAGACTCCGCGTCACCGTGACGTCCAACCGGCGTCGATGAGGATGTCGGTACCTGTGATGAAGTTGGCGCTCTCAGAGCACAGAAACAGCGCCAACTGGCCGATATCCTCTGGCTTGCCCCATCGATTCAACGGGACGCTTGACATGAACTGCTGGTTCAGCTCGGGAGTATTCATCAGTACCGAATTCATTTCGGTGGCGAACGGGCCTGGACTGATCGCAATCACATTGATCGCCTCCGGGGCAAGTTCCTGTGCGAGCGCGCGTGTCAACCCGAGGATTCCCGACTTGCTCGCCGAGTATGCTCCGCGGCCCGGAAGCGAGACATGGCTCATGGTCGAAGCGAGATTCAAAATCCGCCCGTACCCGCGGCCACGCATGTGAGGAATGAACGCGCGGCACATCAGGAAGACCGAAGTGAGATTGGTATCGATCACCTGGCGCCACTCGTCCAGCGTGTAATCGGCGACGGGCTTACGAATATTCATGCCTGCGTTATTCACCAGGATGTCGACATGTTCGAATCGATCGACGACTTGCCGCGTAAGAACCGAGACCTGGTCTTCTTGCGCGACGTCGGCCGGAAAAACGCTGGACTCCGCCCCGAGACTGGCAGCCTCGGCGGACGTCTCATTGAGCTTTTGCTCATCTCGCGCTACCAGGGCCAGCTTAGCTCCCGCGCTGCCCAGAGCAAGCGCGATCGTCTTTCCAAGTCCGCGGCTCGCTCCCGTGATCACCGCGACTTTTCCTTTCAAAGGCGTCATTTGCATCGGCACCTGGTAGACGCCGGACCAATTAATAGGAGGCGCGCGACATCGGCGATGGAAGGCCATCGGCGGTGTCGGGTTCCATGAACTCCGAGCGGGTGCCGTCGGGATCGAAGAAGTTACCCTGCCATTTATGGTTGACACCGATATGCGCTTCGGTCTGTCCGGCGCGCGGGTAATCTTTCCAGCCGAGTTTAGCCTTCACGAATGCCATCGCTTTCGCCATGTCGGGCACCAGCAGCGCGATGTGACCTCCGCCTCCACCGCCGGCCGCCGCGGACCCCCGCCCTCCATTCTTCGTATTAGCTGAAGTGGCCGTAGCTGCGCCCTGGCCCGCGCTGAGATTGAATTCGAGGTAATCGTCGCTTTCAGCAAGCTTCGCATTGGTGGTACCCGCGAGCACTGGTCCAGATACGTCTGACGCCGGCCTGTTGTTTTCTCTCCCCGGTGCGAACATAGTGCGATCTGACCGCCAGAACTCGCGCAAGGCGAAAGCCTTAAAGTAGAAATCCACTGCTTGCCGATTGCGTGGGGAAATACCCACGTGGAGAATGCGTTGGGCGGGCCGCTCATCGTTCATAAACTTGCCCACATTCTGCACACTCAGGCTCGCCGGGGTGTACTGAATAATCTCCCAGGAGTTGCCTCCGGGGTCCTTGAAATGAAACGAGAGATCGGAGGTCGCATTCTTCTCGACCTTATCGGGAACCGCGTAACCAAGGGATTTCAGGAACAACCTCATCGCTTCGGCGTTGTCGGTCTCGATGCCGGCATCCACGTAGCGGGCTTGATCCGGCGAGGTCTCCGGCACCAGCACGATGTACTGCCGGTTATTGACCTTGAAGAAAATCGACGCGGCCTGGCTCTGGGAAAGGCCGCCGCCGGTCACGGCCGTACCATCCTTGCGGATGGTGAAAGCTTCCTGGTAGCCAAGCAGCCCGGTGTAGAATTTCCGGGACGCGTCGAGGTTCTTCACCCGGACGGCTATGTGCGAGATGCCTAGCAGGCGTGGCCTTTCCTGTGCCCAACAGAACACTCCCAGCAGCAGCCCTGACAACATCACTTTTTTCATAAAAGATCTCCTCTACCACCGTGTAACAGCGACTCTATGAGGCGAGTGCGTTCTCACATCGAGTCTCGAATGGCGACGGCGGCAATTGGCGCGATAAGGCATCGGGACGACATTTCGGACTTAGTTTACCGCAGCCCGTCTTGAGGTTACCGCCACCGCCCAGGTTGTCAATTTGTAACCGAGACGTCATCTCCCGGATGATCAGTGGCAAATGTTCCCCCGTCTTGCGAGTCCAGAAGAAAAGCCTGGGAATCATGAGCTGTGCCGTTATATACTTTTGCCATGCACAAAGCATTTACGTTAACCCTTGCCCTCCTGACCTTCGGCGGCTTCGCCCTGGCTCAAGACGAGGCGGAATACAAAGCCTGGATGAAATCTCTTCCTCCCCTGGTGGGTTCAATTCGCAACGCGGCAGATAACGCAGCGGCTGCCGATGCCGCCAACAAACTCGCGGATGCGTTTGAAAAAGTAGAGATGTTTTGGAAATCACGGCACGCCGATGACGCCGTGAAATTCGCGGCAACAGGCCACGAAGCTGCCAAGGCAATCGCGGCAGGCTCCGGGGATAAAGCGGCCAATTTGCAAAAGATCCAGGGAACCTGCGGTGGTTGTCATATGGCCCATCGCGAAGGGACTGCGCCCGACTTCAAGATCAAATAATCGTTCGAAGATATTTGACTGGACTGGAATTGCATCTTCCTGGCGGTGCGGCAAATTGTCGCACCCCGCCAGATATTATTGCGCCTAGTTCAGCGAGAGTGGCCCCGACCAAGGCCGGTCTTCCCCGCGTTCTCACTTGGCGTCCTTTATAGAGTTGTCGGTGGACGGTATCAAACTAATCACCCGCCTACCGGTAAGCCACGGACCCGGCAGAGCGCCGACACAGAACCGCGACCAAAGGAAGCGGGTTTTTCACGCACCCGACCCCCCTTCAATGCGTGTCAAACGTGACTTCCACCGCACTCGTTTCGCTGGATGCGGGTTTCCCGATGTCGTACGATTCATCCGAGCCCAGGACGTGAAAGCCGGATCCCTCGTACGAACCAATCGCGGTGATCTTTGCCTCCATGGAACGGAATCCATTTTCCTTGATCCGCTTCCGAAGGGCGCTCATCGTGAACGTATTGCCGCGTTTGAGCACTATTTCCAGGATTCCCTTCTTCAAACTGACCGTGACCGATTCCACTCCAGACAGCCGTCCGACCGACTTACTTACGCCGCGAGCGCATACCTCGCAATCCAGGCCAAAAACCTTAAGTTCAATTCGCAGGTACTCGGCACGGGCAGAAGTTCCGGCCAGCAGAAACAAAGCCAGCACAACTCCTCGGATCCCGATCTTCCGGCGGCAAGTCACTTCTTCCGTCCCCCTAGAAAATAATAGGTGCAGCTCGCGACAGCGCGTAGCCTGTCCGCCGGTTGGACACCGTTGACGTCGCGCCAAAGTGCAAAGAGGACCCCACCTTGCAGTGCGACATTCTTGTACGTAAATAGAACCGTTGGCCCGGAATACATGGATTCTTCCCCGGAATTCGGCAGTACGATCAAGCCGGTGCCGGCTGGCTGCGGCACCGATATGACTTCTTCGTGACTGTGGACGCCAGTATCGGTAATGGGCGAAGCTACAAACCGCGAAGCCTTGCCGACCCACTCAGCCGTGGTTTCCCAGAAAAATCGCAAGTCGGGCTTGGGATACTCTTGATCCAAAAGAGCGGGTCTCCAGCCCAAGACGAAACTGGACAGCAGCGCATCGCTCTGATGATCTTGGCTCCAGGCAAAGTGCCGCTCGTAGCCAGCCCCCGCCCAAGCGTAGAATTTTCGAGAAACGTGCCCGCCCGCCGCGCCCACATATAGGCCGGTGTTCCGATGGAGCGGCGGCCCATCCGCGCGTGGCGGAGTTTGCGTAGAGATGGATCCGCCAAAGTATAGCGTGCCCTCGTTTCGGGTCCCGACTCCGCTCGAATGGTGATGGAAGCGCCAGGCGTTGAGTACTTCAACCTCCGGATCGCCTGGCATCATCCCCGTGAACCGTCCGACCGGATGTTCGCCGTGGTCCAGATGGAAGGGCGCCGAAATCGAGAGCTGGTAATTCTCGGTGATCCCGTAGCTCATCACCGGGCCGATCATCGTCACACCGGAGCGCCACATCACCGCCGTCCCAACGCTGGCGTCGCCTTCTCCCAAAGTGGCCGTCGAGAAACCAAACGCGGGCCCGTGACCGTCCGCCCACAAGCAGACCGCGCTCAGACAGAGAGTGGAAAGAACATGTTTCATTGTGTGACTGGGTGCCAGTTTCGGGCGTCAAGACAATGCGCATCCGGCGGTGCGGCGATCCTGGCAAACATCTTCTCGCGCGGATCCACAACTCCGGATGTTAGCATGCCAACCTGAGCCCAGACCAACGCGGAGTCGAAGATGCCTTAACCCTGGCCCCGGCTTTTCCCGACGAGTCCCGAACTGTTCCCGCTCAGCAATTTGGCCGATATCCGCCGATCTCAAATCCAAAACACTCGCGAATTCGTAACACCCTTTGAAGATCAGTGCTACCATGTCCCGTAGCACGTTTCTTGCGTCCGTCGCACTTTGAAAGGGAGAGCCATGTCCGCACATCGTTGTCACACCGATCTTTTCAACGATTTGGTCCCCCTGGGCGGCGGACCGAAGAGCTAAAGACAAGAGAAGGACATGCGGCATTTTCTATTCCTTTCAGCAATGATGCTCACTTCGCTCCTCCTTGCCGCGCAGGAGCAGCCGACGATCGCCACGAGTGACAAGGGTTCTCAACTATCCGGAACAGTCGTTGACGCATCTGGCGCGGTGATTGCCGGGACCACCGTGCAGGTTCGAAGCGCGAACGGTACCGTACTAACAACGACCAAGTCCGATTCGAATGGCTCCTTCATTATTTCCGGAATGCCGGCGGGTGATTATCAGCTCGTGGTTTCTAATCCCGATTTTGAAACCAGGGAAATCCCCGTCACCATCGGATCCACGGCGGCGCCGATTCCGCTGCGCATCTCTCTGGTCGTGAGTTCCGTGAGCACCGCCGTGAACGTGCAGGGCCGGGACGACGACCTTATCGGAATTGCCGATTCCGGCACGCAGGGAACGGTAGGTGCCAAGGAAATTCAGGATCGTCCCATTCTTCGTTCAGGAGAAGTCTTGGAGACGGTTCCCGGTCTCATCATCACCCAGCATGCCGGTGGCGGCAAGGCCAATCAATATTTTCTCCGCGGCTTCAATCTCGACCACGGGACAGATTTCGCCGTTTTCATCGACGACATGCCGCTGAACCTCCCGTCGCACGCGCACGGCGAGGGCTACGCAGACATGAACACGGTCATTCCGGAGTTGGTCCAGCGGGTGAATTTCGAGAAAGGTCCCTATTACGCGGATGTCGGCAACTACGGCTCGGCCGGATCCGCCCACCTGGAATTCTTCAAGACGCTGCCTCAGAACTTCTTTCAGGTGGAGGGCGGCATGTACGGCTATGGCCGGGCCGTCTTCGGCGTGTCGCATCCGCTTGGCTCGGGCAGCTTGCTCTTCGGCGGAGAAGTCGCTCACGATGACGGTCCCTGGACACATCCGGATAACTATTTGAAATTCAACGGCATTCTGACCTACAGCCAAGGTAACGAGGCCAAAGGTTTCAGCCTCACCGCCCGCGGTTACCACGGAAAATGGAACTCGAGCGATCAAATCGCCCAGACCGCCGTGCCCCTCGTTGGTTTCTTCGGCACACTGAACCCGGACGATGGCGGCGATTCACAGCGTTATAGCTTGCAGGCTGAATGGCATCGCAAACGCGCACACTCCGCCACGAAGATCATGGCCTACGGCTTTTATTACGATCTCGATTTGTTTTCTGATTTCACCTACTACCTGACGGACCCCCTTCACGGCGATCAGTTCGAACAGAAAGACAGGCGCTGGGTGACCGGGCTGGACGCACGCCACACCATCTTCAGTCAATGGTTTGGACGCAAGGTGGAGAATACATTCGGCCTGCAGATCCGCAACGACTGGATCCACAATGGCCTTTTCCAGACCGAAAATCGCGTGCGCGTCGACAAGACCGATTCCGACACCGGCACCACTTTGCCCGCCACCACGCAAGAGGATCGGTTTACGGATACGCAGATCGGTCTTTATCTGGAAAATAGAATCCAGTGGACGGACAAATTCCGCACGGTCGTGGCCCTGCGCGGTGACGTGGGACACGTTGACGTTACCAGCTTGATTACCCCGGCCAATTCCGGCACGGCTACCAAGGTGCTGCCCAGCCCAAAATTAAGCCTGATTTTCGGCCCCTGGTACAAAACTGAGTTTTATGTCCAGGGTGGATTTGGTTTCCACAGCAACGACGCGCGCGGCGCAACGCAAACGATCCAACCGGTCTCGGACGAAAATCCTTACCCCAATACGCCAGGGTCAAGAATTCCCCTTCTGATCCCAACCAAGGGCGCGGAAATCGGAATGCGCACTTCGGCCGTCTCACATTTGCAGAGCACTGTTTCGCTCTGGTATCTCCACAGCGATTCCGAGCTCCAGCAGTCCGGCGACACCGGAGGCACCGTTGCTTCCAG
>Ga0070731_10003713_pt1 | contig 13594 bp, 15 predicted proteins | sample Coa_R1_2_FD_66448 | JGI IMG/M metagenome (GOLD analysis project Ga0070731, IMG submission 66448) | Surface soil microbial communities from Centralia Pennsylvania, which are recovering from an underground coalmine fire - Coalmine... | ecosystem: Environmental > Terrestrial > Soil > Unclassified ... | reverse complement strand
GCCGCGCGCCGAGATCGGGCTCGACGTAGCCGCCGCCGTCCGCGACGAGCCGGATCGCAGCCAGAAGCTCGCGCTCGGATGAGCGTTTCGGAACGTAGCCGGCGGCGCCGGCGGAAAGCGCGCGGCGCACGGAGCTCGGCGCGGCCTGCGACGAGACGACGAGGATCCTGGCTTCCTGCGCCACCTCCAGGAGCTCCGGGATCGCGTCGTAGCCGCTCTTCCGCGGTAGCAGCAGGTCGAGCAGGATCAGTCCGGCTGCAGCTGACGTGCCAAGCCGACCTCCCGTTCCGCCGTGTCGGCTTCGCCGACGATGGCGATCCCGGGCTCGCGCTCGAGGCGGCTGCGGAGCCCCGCCCGAAGCAGCTCGTGGTCGTCGACGAGCAGAACTCTGATCACGGCATCGATTCGGCGAGCTCGAGCGTCGCGCGCGTGCCACCGGCGGGAAGCGACGTCAGTTCGAGCTTGCCGCCGAAGCGGGCGGCGATGCGTCGACAGAGCGACAGGCCGAGACCGCTGCCGCCGGCGTAGCCGTCGAGGTCCGCGAGACCGGCGCCGTCGTCGTCGACGTGCAGCTGCCACGACCGCGACGAGCGCACCGCGGCGACCTGAATGTGGCGGGCGCCCGCGGCGACGGCGTTCGAGAGCAGGTTTCGCAAGATCACGCGCAGCGGCCCCGGCGGTAGCGGCAACGTCGTCGCGAGGTCGGCGCCGATCTCGATGTCCGCGCCGAGATCCTCCAAGAGCTGGTCGAGGGACTCCGAGACGGAGGAGAACGTCCGCTCCGCCGGCTCGTGCAGCGCGGCCTCCAGCAGAGCGTCTACCAGGCCGAGCGCGTTTTCGATAGGACGCGACGAACCGTCGGCGACGAGCGCGGCCAGGAGAGGGGTCTTCAGCTCGTGCGCGACAAGCGCCGCGAAGTCCTCGAGCGCCTCGTTCCGTCGGGCGAGCCGGACAGTCACGCGCGCCAGGCTCTCCTCGGCCGCGCGGCGCCGCAGGATCGGCGTCAGAGCCGTCAGCGCCGACTCGAGCCGCGGGTCGACACGGCCACCGTAGACAACGAGCACGCCGGCGCTTCCGAGCGGCAAGGCCTCGCGCGTGCCGCGTGCCAACCCGGCTGCAGCCACGAGCCCGGGCGCACCGTCGCCGGCGGCCGCCCACCACTCGATCCTGACAGCGCCGGAGTCGCGGCGAATCCGCTCCACGACTCGACCCATGCCCGAGGCGAGGTCGTCGGCCGTCGCAAGCGCGAGGACGAGGTCGTACTCGAGGGAGAGGCGCTCGTCGTCGTCGTGGTCGCGGCGAAGCGGAAGCTCGATGACGTTCGAAGCCGATGACATGGGGTCAGGCTGCCGGCCGCCGATCGGTCCGGAACGCCTGCGTTCGCTGCGAACGGCGGATCGCACGCGCCTGTGGGGCAAGCTCGAACGAGATCGGCGCCTGGGCTGTGCGGCATTCGTGGCAGCGAAGCGACGCTCCGCAGCCCAGGGGTTCGGCAAGCTCGATGCCGCACGAGAGACAGAAGAGCGCGTCGACGCTAGGCAGCATCGGGCAGCACTTCCGACTCCGGGCGAGGAGCACGCAACTCGAGGCCTCTTGCGGCAGCGTGCGCAAAGGGATGGTGGAAGACGTCGAGAGGCCGCTCGTCGTCGTCGAGGATCAGCTCGAAGTAGTCATCGCTCGTAGCGTCGTCGACGGCGACGGTCACCAGGTTCGTCGATCGAGTCCAGAGCAATCTCACCGTGATGCCGCTTGCCTCGCGCGTCGCCAACTCCGTGCGCGAAATGTCGTCAATGCCTTCGAACATCACGAGGTCCCTTCGGAGTGTGGGGAGGCGCGGCTACGCGGTGAAGATTGCGTTAGCGAGCGCGTTGCCGACAGCCGACCAGCGCACCTCTCTCCATCCTGGGGGCGGGGGTCTTCACCTACCTGCTAGCGGGCTAGAGCGTAAGGTTGGGCCGGTGCTGGAGGCGCGGGCGACCAGGCGCAGCCGCGTCGTCGTGGCGGACGACGACGTGCTACTCCGCGAAGGGCTCGCAAGCCTGCTCGACCGGTCCAACTTCGAGGTCGTCGGCCAGGCGGGCGACGCCGACGAGCTACTCGAGCTCGTCCGAGCGAGAGAGCCGGAGCTCGTCATCGTCGACATCCGGATGCCGCCCACGCACTCCACCGAAGGGCTGGAGGCCGCGCACACGATCCGTGCCGAGTTCCCTGCGATCGGCATCCTCGTCCTCTCCGGACACGTCGAGATCGAGGAGGCGACGGAGCTTCTCGCGACCGGGCAGCGGATCGGCTACTTGCTCAAGGGTCGGGTCGTCGACGTCGACGAGTTCCTCGCCTCGCTGCGGCGGATCGCAGCAGGCGGGTCGGTCGTCGATCCGGGGCTCGTGCAGACGCTCGTCAAAGTCCGCCGCGGCGAGGATCCGCTCTCGGTCCTCACGGGCCGCGAACGCGAGGTTCTGGCGCTGATGGCCGAGGGCCGGTCGAATGCCGGCATCGCCGGTCAGCTCTGGCTCGCCGAGGGAACGGTCGAGAAGCACGTCCGGCACATCCTCGCCAAGCTTCGTCTCCCCGAGACGAAGGACGACCACCGCCGCGTCCTCGCCGTGGTCACCTTTCTCAAGACCAGTAAAGAAAGGGTCTAGGCGGCGCGCTCGAGCGTGTCGCGGATCGCGTCCGCCGAGAGGCACGCCTTCGCGATGAAGCCGATAGCCGAGCTCCGTTCGATGAGATGGGCGAGATCGTCTTCGGCGTGCGTCGAGACGAGGATGACTTTCAGATCGCCCGAGACGGCATGCAGCCGCTGCGTGAGCTGGAAGCCGTCGTCGTCGCCGAGGTCGATGTCGACGAGCATCACCTCCGGTTCGAGCTCCGTGACGAGTCGGATCGCCTCGGCGCTGTCGGTCGCCACGCCGACCACGTCCAGCCCCTCGCGCGTGAGGAGGTCGACAGCGCCCTGGAGGAACAAGGAGTTGTCGTCGACGATCAGGCACCGCAGCGGCACGCCTTTAACGTTCCACAATCGGATGCGCGTCCGCATCCCCGCTAACGGGCATCCTCGTGCCGTGTGCGCCTCCAGCTACGGCGCCGACGGTGCCGGCGCGAGGTCGAGCGGCAACTCGGCCGTGATCTGCGTCCCGTTCCCGGTTCGGCTGTAGATGCTGATCGAGCCGCCGAGCGCCTCGACCCGGTCGGCAAGCCCGACCAGACCCGAGCCGAGGGTCGGATCGGCCCCGCCCACACCATCGTCGACGACCGACACGACCAGGCTGCCGCGGCGCTGCTCGAGCGAGACGTCGACACGCGACGCCTGTGAATACTTGGTCGCGTTGGCAAGCGCCTCGGAGACGACGAAGTAGGCCGCTACCTCGATCGGCTCCGCGGGTCGCACGTCGGTCGTGATCACGAGCTCTGCAGGAATCGATGAGCGACGCGCAAGCACCCGTAGCGCCGGGCCGAGACCGCCCCTGGACAAGATCGCCGGATGGATCCCGCGCGAGATCTCCTGCAGATCCTCCAGTGCTGCCACCAGGCCCGTCGCAACCGCAGACAACTGGGCGCGGAGGTCGTCGCGCTCCGGTGGAAGGCTCGCTTGGGCGGCGCGCACCGCCAATCCGAGCGAGACGAGCCGCTGCTGGGTGCCGTCGTGGAGGTCACGTTCGATCCGGCGCCGGGCCTCGTCCGACGCGGCGACAATCCGCCGCCGCGACGCGGACAGCTCGGACTTGCTCTCCGCGTTCGCGATCGCCGCCGCGACGAGCTCCGTGAACGACGCGAGCCGCGCCTCGATGCCCGCCGGCAGCGGCCCTTCGGTCGAGGTGGCGGTCATGACGCCCCAGAGACGGCCTTCGACGACGATCGGGCCGCCGACCGCCGACTTCATGCCAGCCTCCCGGGTGGCAACGCCGATCGGGTCGGTGGCGGTCGAGAAGTCGTCGATCCGAGCCGACCGGCCGGTCTGGAGCACCATCCAGGCCACGTTCGTCCCCTCGGTCGGCCACCGCCTGCCGGTCGGGAAGTCAGTCTCGGCGACGCTCCACGACGCTACCGTGGTCACGGTGCCATCCGGTTCGAAGCGCCCCATCGTGGCGCTTCCGACCGGAAACAAGCGGCCGACCTCCTCGGCGACGGCGTCGAAGAGATCCTGGGTCGAAGCCTCTCGAGCCACCATCGTCGCGACGCGCCGCAGAGCGGACTGCTCGTCGGCAAGCCGGGCGACGGCGACGCGGGACTCGGCATTGGCGATCGCCGTCGCCACGAGCTCCGTGAAGTCGGTCAGCCGAGCCTCGGTGTCGTCGGGAAGCGGCTCGTGCCGCGGGCAGAGAAGGACCATGGCCCCCCACAGCCGCCCGCCGACCACGATCGGCCCCGCGACGGTCGAGCGGATGCCCGCCTCGCGAACGGCAGCGGCGGTCTCTCCGGACAGGTGGGCGTAGTCCTCGATGCGAGCAGGGCGACCCGTCTGCCGGACGGCGGCAATCACGCCCGGGTAGTCCACCGGAGAGCCGAATCCGATTCGGAACGGCCAGCGATCGCCTTCGCTGTAGCCGCCGACGACGACCCAGCCTTCCGGCTCGTAGCGGACGAGCCTGACGAAGGGGACGTCGAAGACTCGTGCGACTTGTTCCGCAACGACCGCAAAGAGCTGATCGGGAGACGATTCGCGCGCGACGAGGATCGCGACGTGCCGCAACGCGGCCTGCTCGGTGACGAGCTCGCGAACGTGCTTCTCCGCGCGCTCGAGCGCCTGGGCCGGCGCCTTGCCACGGCGGGAGGCAGCCCGGCGGACGAGGTACGCCTCGCCCTGGCCCAGCGGCTCCGCGACGGCGACCGCTCCGTCGCGCAACACGACTTCGCCGCCGCCCTCGGGAATGCCGAGTGGACTCGGCTCGGCGCCGTCGAGCACGTAGCCGTCGTCGTTTACGAGCAGATCCGTGCTCGTCGTCAGGAGATCGCCATAGCGACGCCGCAGCCGCGCATCTCGATCGCGCCGGACCTGCACGAGGGACTGCTCCATCTTCCGCGCAACAGTGGTCACGAGCTCGAGGCTTCGAGGGTGCGCGAGCTTCCAGAGGCTCGAGAGGTCGACCAGCCCGACGACTCGGCCGGACACCGGATCGTGCACGGGAGCGCCGGAGCAGATCCAGTCGTGGTGGCGCTCGTTGAAGTGCTCGAAGGCGAATACCTGGAAGGCGTGGTCTGCGACGAGCGCCGTGCCGATCCCGTTCGTGCCGTCGACGGCCTCGCTGTACCTAGCGCCTTCGACGAGATTCATCTCGGCAGCACGCTCCTTCAGCCACTCGTCACCCACTCTGTATAGGACGAGCCCGGATGCGTCGGTCACAACGGCGATGCTTCGCGACTCCTCCGCCACCTTTCGCAGCTGCTCGGTGAGCACGTGTGCAAGGGAGCCGAGCGGGTGGTCGAACCACCGCTCGACGACCTCGGACTCGTCGGCCTCGATCGGGGCCAGCGAATTGGTCGGATCGAGGCCCGTGGCAAGCGAGCGTCGCCACGACTCGAGGATCGTCGGTCGCAGCCCGGCCGTGGCTCCAGGTGGAAGCTCGGAGCCGAGGGCGCCGTCGGCAAGCAGACGCTCCCAGCTCCTCTGCAGCTCTCGAGCGCGCGTCAGCGGATCCGTCTCCGCCCCGACAGCCAGCCACGGCGACGGCATGGCCCAGCGATGATAGTGGCCCCGGCTGCCCGGCGCCCACCGTCCCCGGGAACGGGCGTCTCAGCGTTCGGTGTATGGCGACAAGTCGATCGTGCCTCGTTGAGGTGAGGAGTATCGCGATCCCGCTTCTACCCGCGAAGGATTCGTCCGGAAGCAGCGTCGCGGCCGGTACGGCAGTGGGCCGGCAAGCGGTGATCGCGTTCGAGGCCGAAGGTGGCAACGAGCACCGCCTTCGGCTGCGGAGATCCTCGTCGTGGCCACGTAAGCTTTGGCGCGAGATGCGGGCAGGCCGCGTTGTCGTGGCGGAAGACGATGTTCTGCTGCGCGAAGGGATCGCGAGCCTCCTCGACACGGCAGGCTTCGAGGTGGTGGGCCAGGTCGGCGATCCGGTTGCGCTGAAGGAGGTCGTGCTGGCCCAGGCTCCCGAACTGGCGGTGGTCGACATCCGCATGCCCCCAACGCAGACGTGGGAAGGCCTCGACGCGGCCAGGTGGATGCGCGGCGAAAACCCGCAGATCGGGATCCTGCTCCTCTCCGCGCACGTCGAGATCGAGACGGCGATCGACCTGCTCGAGGGCGGTCGAGGGATCGGCTACCTGCTGAAGAGCAGGGTGATGAGTGCGGACGACGTCGTCGACGCGCTCGAGCGGATCTCAGCAGGCGGGTCGGTCGTCGACCCGGCGCTCGTGCAGGAGCTCGTGTCGAGCCGGCACCGAAACGACCCGTTGGGAGATCTGACGTCGCGCGAGCGTGAGGTGCTCGCGCTGATGGCCGAGGGCCACTCGAACAGCGGCATCGGCAGCCGCCTGTTCATCACCGAGGGCGCGGTCGAGAAGCACGTCCGCAGCATCCTCGCCAAGCTTCATCTGCCCGCGACGCACGAGACGCACCGGCGAGTGCTCGCCGTGCTGACCTTCCTCGCGGCCCGCTCGTAGACCTGCTCAGCGAAGCAGCTTCGCAATCGCCTCGGCGCCGAGCGCGCTCTTCGGCAGGAACCCGACCGCACTGCTCTCAGGCATGAGATCGGACAGGTCCTCGCGCTCGTACGCCGAGATGAGGACGACCCGGAGCTCCGGAACCCTGGCGTCGAGCCTTTCGGTGAGTGCGATGCCGTCCTCGTGGCCGAGCTCGATGTCGACGAGCGCCAGGTCCGGCTCGAGCGCAGCCGCGAGCTCGACGGCTTCGTCGCCGGAGGTCGCTGACCCCACGACCTCGAACCCCTGCGCCTCGAGCAGCCGAGCGGCCGACGAGAGGAACTCCTCGCTGTCGTCGACGAGCAGACACCGCAGAACCACGCAACCCAGCTTGCCCGACGCGGCGTCGGTTGCAAATGCAGCCAGCACTACTTCGAACCCGGCGGCCAGCCGCCGTCGATTCGGCAGCTGCCCGCAGTGACGCGGACGGGGCGGAATGCGATCCTGGCGGGCGTGTCGACGCTCGCCACGGCCGCACCAGCCCGAGTCGGCCCGAGGCTGCGCGTGCTCGGTCGGGCGCGGCATGAGCGGCGTGAGAGCACGCAGCTCGAGCAGCTCGCGACCATCACGGGCCGGCTGGCCCGGCGCAACGAGGCGCTCGAGGACTTCGCGGCTCTCGTCGCCCACGAGCTGAAGTCACCCCTGCTGGCCGCGCTCGACGCCGACGACACCGGGCGCTCGATCCGGCAGGCGCTCGAGCTGGTGGATGAGCTGCTCGAGGTGACGCGCGAAGAGCCGCGTGACGGAGCCTCCGCCTCGCCGGCCCACTGCCTTGCGCAGGCAGCAGCCGATCTCGGCCTCGCCGCCGAGCTCTCGGCCGAGCTCAGCGGCGACCTGCCGCTCTCGCCTCCCGCCCTGCGGGTAATCCTGCGCAACTTGCTCGCGAATGCGGCCCGAGCCGGCGCGGGGCGCATTCGCGTCACCGCGGACGGCCGGCGGCTGCTCGTCGACGACGACGGCAGCGGGCTCGGCGACCCGCAGCGATACACAACCGGGAGCGGCCTCGGTCTGCGCCTGACCCGGCGCATCGCCGCCCGCTACGGCGCCGTGCTCGACCTCTCGAGCCGGCCGGGCGGCGGCGCGCGTGCGACCCTCGTGTTCGGCGAGAAGCCGCTGTGATCAGAGCGCTGATCGTCGACGACCACGAACTCCTCCGCGCGGGGCTCCGTAGCCGCCTCGACCGCGAGAACGACATCACGACGGTCGGCGAAGCGGACACCGCCGAGCGCGCGGTCGTCCTGGCCCGTTCGCTTCAGCCCGATCTGATCCTGCTCGACCTGCTCATGCCGCGACGGAGCGGCGACGAGGTGATCCCGGAGCTCGCCAAGGTCGCGCCTGAGGCACGGGTCCTCGTCGTCTCCTCGCAGGCCTCCCCAAGCGCGGTGCGGCGTGCCATCTCGGCGGGAGCCGCCGGCTACGTGCCGAAGCGCGCTTCCGACCGCGAGCTCCTCACGGCGATCCGCCAGGTTGTTGCCGGATCCAGCTACGTCGACCCGGAACTCGGCGCGAAGCTCGCCGTCGCCCAGACAACGCCGGCACTCGACGCGCTCTCGGAGCGCGAGCGCGAGATCGTCGAGCTCCTCGCGCTCGGCTACACGAACCAGGAGATCGGCCGAAAGCTCTTCATCTCCGTCCGTACGGTGGACACGCATCGCGCACACGTCATGCGGAAGCTCGAGCTGGAGACACGGGCGGAGCTCGTCATGTTCGCGCTCGCGAACGGCCTGATCGGCCCCAACCTCAACTAGGAACAGAGGAGGACCGAATCGCAGGCGTCTCGACCGGAAGCTCGATGGCCATCCTCGTTCCGTCCCGTGGCGGACTGTCGAGCGCGAAGCGGCCTCCAAGCGCATCGATGCGGTCTAACAGGCCGGTCAGGCCCGAGCCGCGGCTCGGATCGGCGCCGCCGATACCGTCGTCGACGATCGTTGCGCGCACGCGTCCTGCAGAATCGCTCGTAATCGTGACTGAGATCTCGGAAGCTTGCGAATGCTTGATCGCGTTCGTCAGCGCCTCCGAGACGACGTAGTAGACGGCAGTCTCGGACGACGCCGGCGGCCGTTCGAGGAGCTCGACGCTGAGGGCGACCGGAATCGGCGAGCGGCGCGCGAGCGCCTGCAGCGATGCGCCGAGACCGCCGCGCGACAGCAGTGGCGGGTGCAGCCCATGGGAGAGCTCGCGCAGGTCCTCGAGGATCGCCTCGAGGTCGTGCCCCATGCGCTCGAGCGCCGCCCGCGTATCGCGTCGATCCTCGGGAATTCCCGCACGAGCTCGTTGGAGGTCCAGGCCGAGCGCGATCAGGCGCTGCTGAGTTCCGTCGTGGAGATCGCGCTCGATGCGCCGGCGCGCCTCGTCGCCGGCCGCCACGATACGCGCGCGAGACGCGATCAGCTCGGCACGCGCGGTCGCGTTCGCGACGGCGGTCGCGGTCAGCTCGGCGAAGCGCGCGAGTCGCAGCTCAGTCCCGGGCGGGAACGGCTTCTCCGAGTCGGTGCCCGCCACCAGGCCGCCCCAGATGTGCCCCTCGACCACGACCGGGGCGCCAAGGCACGAGCGGACGCCAAGGCTCCGGGCGATCGCCGTGAGCTCGCTCTCCCCACTCTCCCAGCTGTCGACGCGCACGGGTGCGCCCGTCTCGACGATGCGGCCGCCGACCGTGTCCTGCGTCAGCGGGTACCGCGCGCCGTCTTCCACGCGCGTCCCGTGAAGGCTCCAGCCGGCCACGCTCACGTCGAATCCGTCCCGCGTGTACTCCGAGAGGTTGACGGCGGCAGCCCCAAGCAGAGCACCGGCTTCGGCGCACACGCCCTCGAAGACGGCTTGCCGGGCGGCGCCCTCGGCGACGAGCGTCGCCACGCGCCGCAGCGCCGCCTGCTCCTCGGCGAGCGCCGTGACCTGCTCACGCGCCTGGGTGTTCGCGACCGCGGTTGCGATGAGCTCCGTGAAGTCCGTCAGCCGGCGCTCGGCACCGGATGCCAGCGGGCCGTGCAACGCCGCAGCGGTGATCGCTCCCCACAACTCGCCCTCGACCACGATCGGGCTCGCAACCGCGGATCGAATCCCCAGCGAGCGCACGAGCGACAGGCCGTCTGCGGCCGATGGATCGTCCGTGTCGAAACGCGCGGACCGGCTCGTCTCGCGAACGGCATGAACCACGTAGCCCGGGTCGAGCGAGACGCGCTTGCCCGATTGGTGGGGCCCTCCGATGTCGCCGAGGACGGTCGCCGTTCCGTCGTCCTCGAACCTGACGATCGCCGAGACATCAGAACCGAAGAGCACGCCGACCTCGGCCGCGACGGCACGGAACACTCCCTCGGGGCCGACCCCGCGCGCGACGAGCGTCGCCACGCGGCGCAGCGCGGCTTGCTCGTCGAGCAGGAGGCCGAGGTCGCCCTGTGCCTGCGCGTTCGCGATCGTGGTCGCCACGAGCTCGGTGAATGCCGCGAGCCGGTCTTCGGCCCCGTCCGGAAACGGCTCGCCCCGCATCGTGGCCACGAGCATCACGCCCCACACGCGGCCCTCGACCGTGATCGGGGTAGCGATCGACGATCGCCAGCCGAACTGCTTCGCGATCGCCCCGGCCTCGCCCGTGGCGTCCTCGTAGCTGTCCAGCCGGGCCGGGGCTGCCGTCTCGTGGACCGTCGTGAGGACGTTCCGCCCGCCCAGCTTCGAGCGCGTGCCGACTGGGATCGTGCGCGGCGACGAGCTCCAGCTCCCGATCGCCGTGGCCGCACCGTCACCGTCGTAGCGACCGAGGACGGTGAGGTTCGCGTCGAGCAGCTCACCGACCTCCCTTGCCACCGCATCGAAGACCTGCTCGGACGGAGCGTCCCTTGCGACCAGTGTCGCGACTCGTCGCAACGCTGCCTGCTCCTCGGCGAGTAGCGACAGCTTGTTGCGCGCTTCCGCGTTGACGATCGCGGTCGCGACGAGCCCGCAGAACTGCTCGATCCGAGACTCCGTGTCCTGCGGCAGCGGCTCGCTCTTGCTCGTGGCGGCGATCAGGGTGCCCCACAGTCGACCCTCGACGACGATCGGCGTCGCGACGGCCGAGCGGACGCCGAGGACGCTCGCCATGGCCGCGACCGAGCCGGTGGCATCCGCCCAGTCGTCGACTCGACCTGCCTCGCCCGATCGAAACAGTCGGGCGATCACGTTCTCACCCTCGAGCGTGAACCGGGTGCCCAGGGGAGGCGGGTCCCACGGCGTCTCCGATTGCGCGACGAGCACGGCCGTCCCGTCGGGCTCGAAACGAAGCAACCCGACGGCCTCGGTCGCGAGGACGCGGTGCGCTTCGTCGGTGACGGCCCCGAAGATCTCCGCCGGTGACGATTCGCGCGCGACAAGCGTCGCCACTCGCCGCAACGCCGTCTGCTCGGCGGCGAGTTGCTCGAGCGGGTCGCGAGCCTCGCCGTTCGAGGGAGCCGGTTCCGGCGCGCACCGGCGCTCGTTGGCATTGCCGCTCATTCGACCGCGCTCGACGACAGGCCGGGACTGCCGACCGCTCAGGTGACCTTGAGATCTCCCTTCATTCCGGCGGCTGCGTGACCGGGCACGGTGCAGAGGTACTCGTACGAGCCTTTGGTCTTGAACGTGTACGTCAGCGTCGTCGAGCCTTTCGGCGAGATCATCGGCGTGCCCTTGCCGGCACAGGAGTTCGCCAAGCCTCCCTTCGGGCTCGAACAGATCTTGAACGTATGGGCGAGCGCTCCCTTGTTGGTGATCTTGAACGTGACGCTCCCGGTCTTGACCGACTTGGTCGAGAGCAGGAACCCGAACTCAGTCGGTTTCCCGGCCGTTACCGCAACGGTCGACGAGCCTGGTCGGCTCGGCCGTGCAGCGGCACCCACCGTCAGGGCAGCGGTCAGAAGGACAAGGCCGCCAATCGCCGCGAACAACACCCGCAGACTCGGCTTCTGGGCTCCACGCAGTGTCGTCATTTGGTGTTCGCTCCTTTCGTCAGTTGTTCCGGGGATCATCGCTTGCGTCCAGGGATTCGAGACCGAGTGGCCCGACTCGCTCGCTGGCGCGCTTACTGCTCGCAGGCCTCGCGAAGGAAGTGTGCAGCTTGTACGATCGCAGCTCGCGGTGCCGACGTCTCGCGTCCTGGTCGAGGCGCTTAGAGTCGGCGCCCGGGCTGGGTCTGAGGGTCGCCCAAGCTCCGGCCGGTCGCGCCAGTCAAGACCCCTGGTGCACCCCCTGGTGTCGGGGCCGGGTCCTTCGTTCAGTCGAGGAACCAGTGGGTCTACGGGCGCGACGACCGGGATACCCGGCCCATTCCACCGGACGGTCGAAGGCGGCGTCGGACGCGACCTCCCCCAGGAAGCACGGTCTGCGTTCGCAGCCGCCGTTCTCGCGGTCGCGACCCGACGTGGAAGCGAGTGAGCTCGACGCAGCCCCGAGCCCGGCACGCATCATTCGAATCGTTCACGTCGTTTCGAGAGGAGGCGCGTTATGGCAACGAAGACGACTTGGGAGCCCCACACGAAGCACGGCGAGCTGACGAGCGAAAGCGAACTTCCCGATACGGTCTTTGCCTTCCCGACGCAGCGGAAGGAGCCGTTGACCGATGCCGAGCACGTCCGGAACGCGGTCGCGCGGTTCGACCAGGTGATCGACGTGTCCGATGCCGAACGTGCGCTCGCGTTCGCGAACATCCAGAAGGCCGCGGACTACTACGGCGTCCACCTCTCCGAAAGCGACCGGCACGAGCTCGGTATTCACCCGCAGACACGCTGACCGAGCTGACGTGGGGACGGTTCCGCTGAGCACAGACAGATGGGCTCCGGCGAAAGCCGGGCCGCGCGCCGCCGACCCTCGTGTGGCGGACCTGGTCGACGCAGATCCCACACTCGACGCCGACTCAGTGCCCGACGGATTGCCCGGCGAGCTCTGGGACGCGCTCGTCTTCGACGTCGTCGGGCGACAGCTGTCCGTGACTGCTGCGAGATCGTTCGCGGCACGGCTCGAGGCCTTGCAGGACGGGCCGCTGCCGACGCCTGCTTGAGCTGCTCGCAACCGACACCGACGCGCTCAGGCAGGTCGGTCCGGTCAGGTGTGAGCATCCCGCGAGAGGGGCCGCCGGTCGTCACCGGCGGCCCCTCGTCGCGCTCTCTCAGACCCGGGTCGAGTCAGGGAGCGAGCCTGCGATGACGAACCGTGAGGAAGGTCGCTGCCAGCAGGGCGAGGATCGTCCCGGTGGCGATGGCCGCACCGAAGCTCGCATCGGCCCAGCTGAAGCCGGCGCTAGACGACGAGATGGGCGGAGAGCCCGCCGCGAGCTGCGCCGGAACGTAGACGCTGCGTGCAGGGTCGTAGTAGCCACCGGTCGAGTCCTTCACGATGGCGCCGGCGCGGGGCTGCGTGGCGAGCACCACCGTCGTCGCCAAGGACCGCGTCGCCGGCGTGTAGATGCTGCGGAGCGGATCGTACGAGCCGCCGGTCGCATCCCGGACGATCCCGCCCGGCACGACTTGCGTGCCGCCCCCGACGGCGGCCACGGCTTGCCGCGCACCGACGGCAGCGCCGGCGACGGCGAGCCCCGTAACAACGACCGCTGCCGGGACGACAAGCACCTTTAGCTGTCGTGTCTTTGCACCGAGTGTTCCAAGTGTCCGCGCAAGCATGATTTGCTCCTTTCGGGAAGGGCTGAGAACGAGCGTCATGCCTCGGAGACGGCCCCCGAGCGAGCCATCTTTCGTCGGGCGCCGAATGCACCAGCTGGCACCCCGGCGCGGGGAGGATGGCACCCCCGGCGACCCCGTACCAGCCCGGCCCGGCCGACGAATCGGCAACGGACTCGAGCGGCCGCGAGGGCGGACGGGGAGCCGGCTCTACTCTGTGGCGGCGGCAGGCCGTCGCTGAAGACTGCCACTTGAGCGCCACCAACATTCAGTTTCTCGCAGCGTTCGTGCTCGGGGCGACCGCCGGGACCGCCGTCTTCTTCCAC
>Ga0070731_10003712_pt1 | contig 13596 bp, 8 predicted proteins | sample Coa_R1_2_FD_66448 | JGI IMG/M metagenome (GOLD analysis project Ga0070731, IMG submission 66448) | Surface soil microbial communities from Centralia Pennsylvania, which are recovering from an underground coalmine fire - Coalmine... | ecosystem: Environmental > Terrestrial > Soil > Unclassified ... | reverse complement strand
CCCTTCGCCCTGATGGCGAAAAATCTGAGCGTGGCCCGCAACCTGGTCAATCTCCCCGCGGAAGCCGAAGCCCTGCTCACCTCGATTGCTCGCCCCATTGTCCTGGCCACAGCAAAAATCGATCTACCCGAAGTCGCTCCCGGTAACAACGAACTCGGGGTAATGCTCCCCTACACTCCCCTTCAACATCTCCTCTTCGCCGCCGGAGCACCCGACATCCTTGTCATGACCAGCGCCAACCGCTCCAGCGAACCCATCGCCTACGAAGATGCAGACGCCCTGCAGCGCCTCGAAGGAGTAGCTGACTCTTTCCTGATCGGCCAGCGCCCAATTGCCCGCCGCGTCGACGATTCGGTCGCCCGGCTGGGAGCCTTCGGCCCAGTAATCCTGCGTCGCGCCCGTGGCTACGCACCAGGGGCCGTCACCGCGCTTCCCATCAAGCGTCCGATCCTGGCCCTGGGTCCCGATCTTAAAAATACAATCACGCTCGTAGTCGACGGCCAAGCCTTCGTGAGCCAGCACATCGGCGACCTTGACCACTACCAATCCCTCCGGGCCTTTCAGGAAACGATTGACGATCTGATCTCGATGTACGAAGTAAACTGGGACGACCTGCTCCTCGTCCACGATCTTCATCCCGAATACCGTTCAACTCAACATGCAACCACACGCCGCGCAGCGGAGATTCACGCCGTGCAGCACCACCGCGCCCACATTGCGTCAGTTTTGGCCGAGCGCCGGGAGTGGATCAGGCGCGTAATCGGAGTCAGCTTCGATGGCACTGGATACGGCGACGATGGCTCCATCTGGGGAGGCGAAATTTTTACCGGGAGCATGCAAGCAGGATTCACGCGCGTAGCTCATCTGCGCCCCGCATCGCTGGCCGGGGGCGACGCCGCCGCGCATTCTCCAGTCCAAGCCGCTGCCGGATTCCTCACCCAAATCGAAAACTTGCCCGACCTGCTTGCCGCACCCTTCAGCTTTCCCGTTCGCTACCGCAACGCACTGGAGCTGATCCGCAAGAACGTCCGAAGCTTCCCAACCACATCAATCGGCCGTCTCTTCGACGCTGCTGCCGCTCTTCTCAGTTTCACCCGCGCAGTGACATTCGAAGGCCAGGCCGCCATGTGGCTTGAGCAGCTTGCCCGTTCCGCGCAAGCAGCCGACCCCTACCCATTCCCTTTCTTCAACAACGAACTCGACTTCCGTCCCCTGCTAAGCGCGGTAGCACAAGATCGCAAACAAAACCGCGACCTCAACGAAATCGCCCGAGCCTTCCAACGCGGCATGGCTCAGGGCCTCTGCGATGCTTTGCAATCTATCGCCCACACTCAACAGCTCGACACGGTCATTGTCTCTGGCGGAGTGTTCCAGAACGAACTGCTCCTCGATGATCTGAAATCGCTGACCGCAGAAAAGTCTCTCCATCTCTGGACCAACCACGAAGTCCCTCCCAACGATGGAGGCATCAGCCTGGGCCAGGCGGCATTAGCCGCCTTCGGCCGTTTCGACACAGCGAATAAATCCAGCAGGCAAGTCACCGAGTACACCCATGCATGAACTTTCCATCGCGATGAGCATCATCGAACTCGCCGAAGAAGAAGCCGAAAAGCGCGGCGCAAAAATCGAAGCCGTGCACCTGAAACTCGGCGCTCTCGCCGGAGTAGTCAAAGAAGCGCTGCTCTCCTGCTATGAAATGGCTTGCGAAAACACCTCCGCGCAGGGCTCGCGCCTGATCGTAGAAGATGTTCCCGTAATAATTTTCTGTCAGACTTGCAACGCGCAGCGCACTTTAGCCACGATCCAGCAATTCACTTGCCCGGACTGCAACACCCCCTCGTGGCAGGTATTGCAGGGCAAAGAACTCGAAGTCGTTGCATTGGAGATTATCGAATGCGCCCCGAACCACGCCTGATCGAAGTCCGCAAAAACGTGCTCAAGCAGAACGACGTAATCGCCCGTGCCCTCCGCGACCGCTTCCGCGCCGCCGGAGTCTTCGTCGTCAGTCTTGTCTCCAGTCCCGGCTCCGGCAAAACAGCTTTTCTCGAAAAAACCCTGACCCTTCTTCGCCCCAGATTTCGCGTAGCCGCGCTGGTCGGAGATCTCGCCACCGAAAACGACGCCGCCCGCCTCGCCCGCAGCCGCGCCCCCGTCAAACAAATCACCACCGGCACGCTCTGTCACCTGGAAGCTGCCATGGTCCAAACTGCTCTCGAAGGATGGAACGTCAGCGACCTCGATTTTCTTTTCGTCGAAAACGTCGGCAATCTGGTCTGCCCGTCATCCTATGATCTCGGAGAAGATCTCCGCCTCGTGCTCCTCTCCGTAACTGAAGGCGAAGATAAGCCGCTGAAGTATCCAACAATCTTTAACAGCGCCGACGTAGCCGTAATCACAAAAATGGATTTAGCGGAAGCCGTAGAGTTCGACTGGGAGACCGCCTACAAAAATATTCAGTCCGTACGCCCCGGCATGAAAGTCTTCAAGGTGTCGGCGAAGAGCGGAGATGGCCTCGAAAACTATTTCGCTTTTCTCTCGCAACGTCTCAGCGAATTACGCAACGCGGTAGTAACCTAGGAAAGCGCCACGAGCATGATCCCGTTTCTCTCCATCCTCGCCGTCGGTTTCTTCCTCGGCATGCGCCACGCCACCGACCCCGACCATGTCATCGCCGTCACCACCATCGTTACCAACCATCGCAGCCGTGCCCGCGCTGCGCTCATCGGAGCTTTCTGGGGCGTAGGCCACACCGCAACCATTCTCGTAGTCGGCGCCGGAATCATCCTCTTCAATCTGGTCATCCCCACCCGCGTCGGCCTCAGCATGGAACTCTCCGTCGCCGTCATGCTGATCATCCTCGGCCTGATTAATATCTCAACTTTTCTCCGTGCACTGCCCTCGCCTGAAACGGACGCAGCCGCAATCGTTCACACCCACCCCCATACGCATGGCAGCATAGTCCACACGCATCCCCACACTCACGCCCACTCGCATGAAACAAGCGATGCTCCCGTCGCCTGGATGGACCGCGTTTTCAAAAAGAGCAGCCTCTACCAATATTTTCGTCCATTCGTAGTGGGATTAGTCCACGGCCTCGCCGGTTCGGCGGCCGTGGCTCTGCTGGTCCTGACAACAATCCGCAACGCGCACTGGGCAGTCGCGTATCTTCTGGTCTTCGGAGTGGGTACGATTGCTGGCATGATGCTCATCACCATGAGCATCGCCTCAGCATTTCACGTGGCAGGAAAAGGCCGTGCAAAATTTTCCCGGCGTCTGTCGCTCGCCTCAGGTCTCCTGAGTCTTGCCTTCGGCCTCTTCGTCGCCTACCAAATCTGTTTCGTCAACGGCCTCTTCACCAACCATGCCCAATGGACTCCCCACTGAAGGGCTCTCATCGAGCATGCCGCGGGCGCGCTCCGCTCAGCACCAGTCCGCACAATCCATCTACAAACTCCGGCGTCAGACTGTCATGCCGGATCAAGAACCGCATATAAATGGGCCCATATAAAGAATCCAGCAGCAGATCCATGTCGATATTTTTGCGCAACTCCCCGCGCCGTATGCCGCGTTGCAAAGTGGCGTAAGCCTCCTGCCGCCGAGGCCACAAAAATCTCTCACGAAAAGCGGAAATTAATTCTTTATCACTCTGCCCTCCGGCCAGAATCGCCGCAACAATACGCCCCCGCGGCCCGCGGAATACCTTCACCAACTGCCGCATCTGCTGGCTGATGTCTCTCCCCACCGATCCCGTATCCGGAAAATGCAACTTCCGCGTAGTACTGTTCGCAAACGCATCCGCAATCAGGGCCCCTTTATTCGGCCACCAGCGGTAAACCGTCGCTTTGCCCACATTGGCTTCCGCCGCGACATCTTCCACGGTCAAGTCGCCAAAGCCATTCTTGGCCAGCAGGCGCAAAGCACTGCGGAATATTGCTGCCCGCGCTTCTTCGCTCCGCGGACGCCCCGGCCCCCGGCTCCCGTTTCCGCCCTGGTTACCGTTGTTTGAAATGCGCGCCCGCATAGCCACTACACTACCATATATAATGGTGGAACAGATTTGGAATCCGATACGGCTAGTATCGAATCTAAATTCAAATCCGCGGCCTTGCCCACGCATGGCGCGCAGCAAGCGTTCTTCCTCTGGGTTAGGAGTTGCGTCTAACAAATGTGGATTGTTGCATTAGCCCTTCGCCGCCCCTACACATTTATTGTGATGGCGCTCGTCATCATCATCCTCACCCCCATCACCATCCTGCGGACTCCAGTCGACATTTTCCCCAACATCGACATCCCAGTCGTTTCCGTCGTATGGTTCTACACCGGCATGTCGCCGCAAGACATGGCCGATCGCATCGTAGCTAATTCCGAGCGCGGCATCACCACCACCGTCAATGACATCGAGCACATGGAATCCCAGTCCGTCTACGGACTCGGCATCATCAAGGTTTTCTTCCAGCAGGGCACCAACGTACAAGGAGCCATTGCACAGGTCACTGCGATCTGCCAAACCACAGTCCGCAGCCTTCCGCCCGGCACCACGCCGCCGCTGATCATTTCGTATAGCGCTTCTACCACGCCGATCATTCAACTGGGACTCAGCAGCAAAACTCTGGCCGAACAACAGCTCTTCGATCTGGGCCAGAACTTCTTGCGCAACTATCTGGCCACGGTCCCCGGCGCAGCCACGCCCTATCCCTACGGCGGCAAAATTCCTCAAATTCAGGTCGATCTCGATCTGCCCAAGCTGCAAGCCTTCGGCCTCCAGCCCAACGACATCGTCAACGCCGTCAACGCCCAGAACATCATTCTTCCCACCGGCACCATCAAGATGGGCCAGCTCGAGTACAGCGTTGAGATGAACGGAACTCCGCAGACCATCGCCGAACTCAACGACCTCCCGGTGAAAACTCTTAACGGCGCCACCCTCTACATGCGTGACGTCGCCCACATCCGCAACGCCTTCGCGCCGCAAACCAATATCGTCCGCAACAACGGCAACCGTGGCGTGCTGATGTCGATCTACAAAAACGGCAACGCCTCCACGCTCGACATCGTCGCCGGAGTCAAACGAATTGTTCAGCAGGCAACACAGGCTCTCCCGCCCGAATTGAAGATCACGGGCCTGTTCGACCAATCCCTCTTCGTACGCGCGTCAATCTACGGAGTCCTGCGTGAAGGCCTGATCGCTGCCGCCCTCACTGCGGTCATGATCCTCATCTTCCTCGGCGACTGGCGCCCGACCATCGTCATTTCCATCTCCATCCCGCTCTCCATCTTCGTCTCCATCATTCTTCTGGGAGCGATCGGCCAAACCATCAACATCATGACGCTCGGAGGTCTCGCTCTCGCCGTAGGCATCCTCGTCGACGATGCCACTGTCGAGATCGAAAATATCGAGCGCAACCTTGCCATGGGTAAGGAAATGCGCCAGGCTATTCTCGACGGCGCTCAGCAGATCGCCGTCCCCGCCTTCGTTTCCACGCTCAGCATCTGCATCGTTTTTGTGCCCATGTTCTTCCTCACGGGCGTGGCAAAATTCCTCTTCGTTCCGCTGGCCGAGGCCGTCAGCTTCGCCATGCTGGCCAGCTATCTGCTCTCGCGAACTCTCATCCCCACGCTGGTCATGTACATCATGCGCGGCCACGAACATCGCGAGGAGGCGCCGAAGTCTTTCCTCGGCCGCTTCCAGCGCGGCTTCGAACGCAAGTTTGAAGACTTTCGCCGCGGCTACGAATCCCTTCTCGAAACTACAATCGACCATCGCGGCGTCTTCATCGCCTGCTTCCTCCTTTTCTGCATCTTGTCGCTCGGCCTCTTCTTCTTTTTGGGAGAAGACTTCTTCCCGCAAGTCGATGCCGGCTTGATGCGGCTGCACGTTCGCGCTCGTCCCGGCCTGCGCGTCGAAGAGACCGCCAAGCTCTGCGACCAGATCGAAGCTGTTCTGCGCCGTGAAATTCCTCAGAACCAGCTCCAGACGATTCTCGACAACATCGGCCTGCCCAACTCCGGCATCAACCAGTCCTACAGCTCCAACGGAACCATCGGCACCAGCGACGCCGAGATTCTCATCGCCATGGATCCCGAACATCATCCGCCCACCGCCGACATTCGTCGCCGTCTCCGCGAAGTCTTGCCCCGTGAATTTCCCAGCACTGAATTTTTCTTCCAGCCTGCCGATATCGTCACGCAGATTCTCAACTTCGGCCTGCCCGCCCCCATCGATGTGCAGGTTGTCGGCAATGACATGGCAACCAGCTATAACATCGCCCAGCAGATTGCCAACAAGATGCGCCACATTCCCGGAGCTGCCGACGTCCACGTGCAGCAGCTGCTTTCCCTGCCCACGCTCCACATGGATATCGAGCGCACCCGCGTCACTCAGGTCGGCCTCACCGCCCGTGACGTAGCCACGAGCGCGTTAGTCTCGTTGAGCGGCAGCTTTCAGACCTCGCCCAACTTCTGGCTCAATCCCAAAAACGAAGTCACCTACCAGGTCGCAGTGCAGGCTCCCCAATACCGCATGACCAATCTCCAGGACCTGCTGAACATTCCCGTCAATTCCGCCCAAGGCCGCCAGTTGATGGGCAACCTGGTTCAGCTATCGCCCGTCTCGACTCCCGCCACCGTGAATCATTACAACGTCGCGCCCGTGATTGACGTCTATGCCGCTACCCAGGATCGTGATCTCGGCGCCGTCGCCGCCGACACCAAGCAGGTTCTCGCCAGCTTCAACCATCTGCCTCGCGGAACACACATCGTAGTCCGCGGACAGGTCTCAACCATGCGCTCGTCCTTCATCGGCCTCGGCGCAGGTCTGGTGGGAGCAATCGTGCTTGTCTACCTGCTGATCGTCATCAACTTCCAATCCTGGCTCGATCCCTTCATCATCATCGCCGCCCTCCCCGGAGCGCTCGCCGGAATCTGCTGGTTCCTGCTGCTTACCCACACCACGCTTAGCGTCCCGTCGCTCACCGGAGCCGTCATGTGCATGGGCGTCGCCACCGCAAATTCAATTCTGATGGTCAGCTTCGCGCGTGAACAAATGGATGTTGGCGTCCCTGCAATCAAAGCCGCGGTAGCCGCCGGTTACACCCGGATGCGCCCCGTGCTCATGACCGCACTCGCCATGATTATCGGCATGGTCCCAATGGCGCTCGGCTTCGGCGAAGGCGGCGAGCAAAACGCGCCACTTGGCCGCGCCGTAATCGGGGGCTTGCTATTCGCCACGGTCGCAACCTTGTTCTTCGTACCAAGCGTATTTGCCGTCTTTCACGGTCGCCGGGAGGCCAAACGCGCCAGAGCACAACAGAGTTAAAAAATTAAGCGGATCGACGTATGCGTGAATCTATAAGTGGAGCGAGCATGACTGAGGAAACCAAACCGAAACTAGCGCGGGACGCGCAATCTTCCGGCAACGGCGCCGATCGCAACGCCGAGCACGAAGAGCAACTTGCCGTTGGCGAGCAGGAGCAGCGTGACGAAGAAATTGAAGAGATCCAGAAGCGCTCCCGCCACCAGCACGCCACAATTCAGCCTCCACCTGAAGCTCCGCCTGCGCCTCCCCGAAAAGCTCTCACCATAGTCGGAGTCTTGTTGCTGGTCCTCTTGCTCGCCGGCGCGATCACCATGATCACTCGCCTCAGCCACGATCGCGCTCTCGCCAAAGAAACCGAGCTCGAAACTGTCCCCACTGTCGCCTTCGTCTATCCCGCAAAGGAACCAGCCGATGAGGAATTGGTTCTCCCCGGTTCGCTGCTCGCCTTCGTTGAGTCCCCCATCTATGCCCGCACCAACGGATATCTCGTTCGCTGGTACAAAGACATTGGCAGCCACGTCGAAAAAGGCGAATTGCTGGCCAAAATCGACACTCCCGAAGTCGATCAGGAACTGAACCAGGCCCGTGCCACGCGCCAGCAAACCCTCGCCGCTCTCGAGCTTGCAAGAATCAGTTCCGAGCGCTGGGAAAAATTGCGCAAAACGGATTCCGTCTCCGCCCAGGAAGCCGACCAGCAAACCAGCGGATACAAACAGGCCCAGGCCAATCTCGCCGCCGCCGATGCCAACGTCCGCCGCCTCGAGCAACTCGAAGGCTTCAAAGACGTCTACGCTCCCTTCACCGGAGTCCTCACCCGCCGCTTAGTCGATCCCGGCGCATTAATCAACGCCGGCGACGGCGGCGCTGGTCGCGAACTCTTTGATATGGCCCGCGTCGATCCCTTGCGCGTCTTCACCAGCGTCCCCCAGGCCTACTCGCCATTTATCAAAGTAGGAGAAAAAACTTCCATTACGCTCCAGGAGATGCCCGGACAAAAATTTCTTGCGAGCGTCGCCCGCACCGCCGACTCAATCGATCCCAATACGCGTACTCTTCTAACCGAAGTCGACGTTCCCAATCCAAAGAATCAACTCCTGCCCGGCTCCTTCGGCGAAGTCCACTTCAAGGTTGGATCCAACGTCGATAAAGTCACCGTTCCCGTCAATGCCATGCTCTTCCGCGCGCAAAACGCGCAACTCGCCGTGATCGGTCCCGACAATAAAATCCAGCTTCGCCAGATCAATATCGGACGCGACTTCGGCACCAGCTTGGAAATCCTTGGCGGCGTCACCGCCAACGACCGCATCGTCATCAACCCGCCCGATTCTCTGGAAGACGGCCAGCAAGTCAACGTCACTCGGGCGCCAGCCGATCAGCAGCAAAAGCGGTCGACCCCGCAATCGCAAACCGGCACGCCACAACAAGGTCAGCCCGCACAAACGCAAGGCGGCCCCGCGCAGAAAAACGGCAATCAGAAAGGCGATCAGCAGTGAAGCGGGTCAGCCTTTTATCTTCAATCTCGCTGCCAACCTTCGCCCTGCTCGCTCTGGCCGGATGCACCGTAGGTCCACGCTACAGCCGTCCCGCAGCTCCCGTTCCCGCGCCTGACGCCTGGAAGACGCAACCACCCTGGCAACAAGCCGCGCCCAAAGATGCACTCCCGAAAGGCGCATGGTGGCAGGTCTACAACGATCCAACGCTCGACGACTACGAACAGCAGCTGCTGAAAGCAAATCAATCGCTGCAAGCCGCTGCCGACCGGCTCAATCAGGCCCGGTCGCTAGCCCGCGTAGCCACGGCCGATTTCTTTCCGCAACTCTCCGCCGATCCTAACGCCGTTCGCGAACGCGGCTCCGGGAATCGCCCGCTAAACGGGCAAGGTCCCGTGATCGTCAACGGAGTGACGCAGCCCGTCTCTCCCTACACTCAAAACGTCTACACGATTCCTTTCTCTCTAAGCTGGGAAGCCGATGTCTTCGGCCGCGTCCGGCGCAACGTCGAAGCCGCCAACGCCACCCTGCAGTCGACCGCCGCCGATCTCCAAAACGCGCAACTGGTCTTAACCGCCGAACTAGCCGCCGATTATTTTTCTCTCCGTGAACTCGACGCCGAATTTCAGGTAGTAAAAGAATCCGTCGGCTACCAGCAAAAAGGACTCGACCTCGTCAATCAACGCCACGACGGCGGCATCGCCAGCGGACTCGAAGTTGCCCAGCAAGCCACCGTCCTCGACTCCACCGTTTCGCAACTTTCTCTCGTCCAGCAATCTCGATATCAATACGAACACGCCATCGCGGTCCTCCTGGGCCAATCCGCCTCCAGCTTTTCTGTTCCTGCGTTGCCGCTGAACGCAACGCCTCCGCCAGTTCCGCTAGGCGTTCCCTCCGACGTGCTCGAGCGTCGCCCCGATATCGCCAGCGCCGAACGGCAAATGGCCTACCAGAACGCCGAAGTCGGCCTCGCCCGCACCGCCTTCTATCCGCACATCGAAATCAGCAACACCGGTGGCGGCTGGCAAAGCACATCGATCTCAAATCTCTTGAGCGCCCCTAGCCTCTTCTGGTCAATCGGCGCAGACGCCCTCGAACCACTTTTGCAAGGCGGAAGGAATCGCGCCAATCTGGTCGCTGCCCGCGCCGCCTACGATCAAGCCGTGTCCAACTATCGCCAGACCGTGCTCACCGCCTTCCAGCAAGTCGAAGACGGCATCAGCAACCTGAGCACCCTCTCACAAGCGCTGGTCACGCAGGGCGCCGCCGTAGAAGATGCCCGCCGCGCCCTCACAATCGCCAACAACCGCTACGTTGGAGGCGTCACCAACTATCTCGACGTAATCACCGCCCAGACTACGCTCCTCAGCAACCAGCGCCTCCAAACCCAACTCCTCGGCCAGCAAATGGTCAGCTCCGTCTATCTGGTAAAAGCTCTGGGCGGCAGTTGGGACGCCAGCGAAATCAATAACCAAATAGTCCATCCCCAAGCCGGCCAAATCCTCCGGCAATAAATAAATCTGTCCCGGAAAACCTGTTTAGCCTGGTCAGGCTGAGCGGAAAATGGTGAATGATGATCGCGCAGGTATGATCATTCGGAGTCGACGCATCCCTGCTGCCATCACAGCCCTATCCACCGAGTGCCCTACCCTGTGAACCCCCGCGCCCTCCGTGGTAAAGATTTTGTTCTCCGCAGTAAACGCATTCCTCGCGCCCGCGTAGTATCCTCGCGTGGAGTACCTCATTGACCACCACAACCTACAACCGCTTCCTGCTCTTAGTCGCAGGCCTGGGCGGCCTGCTCTACGGCGTAGATGTAGGCATAATCGCCGGAGCGCTCCCCTATCTCGAGGCCACTTCCGGCCTGAACGCAGGCCAACTCTCCATAGTGGTAGCCGCAGTTCTCCTCGGCAGCGTGATCTCCACGCTCTTCGCCGGAACTCTGGCCGACTGGATGGGCCGCCGCTTACTCATGGCCCTGAGCGGCGTACTCTTCGTAATCAGCATTCCAGTAATCGCAGCCTCGCATGGCTACGAACCATTAGTCCTCGGCCGGCTCCTCCAAGGCATCAGCGCCGGATTAATCGGCGTAGTAGTTCCGCTCTATCTAGCCGAATGTCTCTCGGCGTCAAGCCGCGGCAAAGGCACCGGAATTTTCCAATGGCTGTTAACCCTGGGCATCGTCACGGCAGCTGTAGTAGGAATGTTTTTCAGCATCCGTGTCGAACAAGTCGCGCAGCTAGGAGACCCCGCCCGGCTCTTCGCCTTCAAAGACACCGCATGGCGCAGCATTTTCTGGGTCCCGCTCCCACCCGGCGTCCTGTTCGTAATCGGCAGCATCATGGTCGCCGAATCCCCGCGCTGGCTCTTCCGCCGCGGCAAGCGCGACGCCGCACTCACCGCACTTCTCCGCTCCCGCGACAAAAATCAGGCGGAACTGGAACTCACAGAAATGGAGCTGGCCTCCGCCGCCGAAAAATCGCAAACCTCGACGGGAACAAGAATCAAAGAATCGCTTCTCCGCCGCAAATATGTAATCCCGTTTCTGCTGGCCTGCATAATCCTCGCCTGCAACCAGGCCACGGGCGTCAACTCCATCATCGGATACAACGCCAACATCCTCATCCAAAGCGGTCTATCCGACCTCCAGGCTCACTGGGGCTACGTAATCTTCACCATCGTAAATTTCCTCACGACCATCGTCGGCGTAATGCTGGTCGACCGCAAAGGCCGCAAATTTCTGCTCTCCTTCGGCAGCGCCGGAATCATCGCCTCGCTCCTCTGCACCGCGTTCCTCTTCCGCAGCACCGAACAACTTCGCGTCGACGCCCACCCCGCCGTGCAATCGATGGTCAACAGCAATCAGGAACTCTCCCTGTTATTCAACAATGAAACCGCCAACCACCTCCTGGCCTCCGCCGGCGATCACAGTCCCGCAAAATCCATAGCCGTAAGTAATCGTCCCACCTCCCTGGTTATCATCTATTCCTGCGGAGACTTCCGCGCCGCCACCAAAGTAGTCCGCTCCGACGACGTAGCCGCAAAGCCGATCGAAATCAGTCGCGCCAACTGCCTGCCAGCCAACAAAGTAGTGGCCTTCTTCTCCGATCCATTCGGCAACTTGGATGCCTCCCGCCGAGCACCACTAAAAATTGATAACGCCCTGATCACACCAGTCCCCACCAGGCAAAACGGCTGGCTGGTCGCCATTACCCTCTTCATCTTCATGGCCTTCTACGCGGTAGGTCCCGGAGTCTGTGTCTGGCTGGCGCTCTCCGAACTGATGCCCACCCGCATCCGCTCCAACGGCATGAGCATCGCGCTGCTGATCAACCAGGCCGTGTCAACTGGAATCGCCGCGACATTTCTACCCACAGTAGGAAGGTACGGGTACTCCACCATGTTCTTCGCCTTCGCCGCCTGCACCGTGATCTATTTCATCACCGCGGCATTCTTCCTCCCGGAAACCAAAGGCAAAACCCTGGAAGAAATAGAGGCCTACTTCGAAGGCAAAAGAGAAAAGAGCACCGCAGTGCTCTCATCCTGAAGCAACGTCGGCGATCAGCGGGATCAAGCCCGCCGCTCACTATTCGGACGCGCCCCACTTAAAGCAAAAAACAAAATGTACAAATAACAAATCACCGGCAAAAAGAAAGCATGATGAATCCCAACCCGGTCCGCAATCGCGCCCTGCGCCAGCGGAATCAGCGCCCCGCCCACAATCGCCATGATCATGATCCCCGACCCATCCCCAGTCAGCGGCCCTAACTCCGCCACGCCCAAAGTAAAAATACTGGGAAACATGATCGAATTAAAAAATCCCACTAAAAGAATGCTGTACATTGCGCTTTGCCCCGTCGTCAGCATCGAGATAGCCACCAATGCCGTGGCGCTGAGTGCACAAATACCAAGAAGCAGCCGAGTTGGCGTGGTTAGCGGACCTTTCCGAACCGCCGCGATGATTGCCAAAAAGGCCGCGACCACGGCAACCAATCCGAAAAGAGGACGAGAACTTACCAGGATGGAGACCAGCGCCCAAAACAGAGCCCCAAAACTAAAATGCCCAGTTGGAGCTGCCAGGTGGCTGGCCCAGGTATGAGCGACGAATGACGATATGAGATACGCCACAACACCGCCCGCCGACGCCGCGGCCATCGATACCGCTCGCGCTCCACTCAAAAGTGCGGAGCCGAAAAAGCGGCCGACCATCGCACCGCCCCAGTAGAGCGCCACAAAACTCGCCGCCACTTTTTCCGTGAACCCGCCAATCTCCGGCTGGCTGAAATAATTCACCAGAAAGCTTCCAATCGCCACTTCCGCGCCCACATAAACAAAAATTCCAATCGCCCCAAAAATCAAATTCGGATGCTGCCAGATCGAGTCATCCACTTTCTCCCCAACCGCATGCGCTGCCTGCGGAATCTTCGGCAGCTTGAAGCTGCCAATCGCCACCGCCAGCAAAACCAAGGCGATTCCCAATCCTATATAAGGAGCCTTCACCGTAGCCGCTTCATGCAACCGGTAAGCCTGCAGCGCATCCGGAGCTAGCGCGCGTATCTGCTCCATCGTCATTGGTGCCGCGCTCAAAATCAGCAGCCCCCCAAAAAACGGCGCCAGAAATGTCCCCAGCGAATTGAAGGCCTGCGTCAGATTCAACCGGCTGGAAGCCGTCTCCGGCTTCCCCAGCACCGTCACATAAGGATTCGCCGCCACCTGCAGGCAAGTGATGCCCGCCGCCAGCACAATCAACGCAAACAAAAAAAGCGGATACGACGGCACGCTGGCCGCCGG
>Ga0070731_10003711_pt1 | contig 13600 bp, 9 predicted proteins | sample Coa_R1_2_FD_66448 | JGI IMG/M metagenome (GOLD analysis project Ga0070731, IMG submission 66448) | Surface soil microbial communities from Centralia Pennsylvania, which are recovering from an underground coalmine fire - Coalmine... | ecosystem: Environmental > Terrestrial > Soil > Unclassified ... | reverse complement strand
CGGCAAGGAATACGCGGGCCTGAGCGAGATGGCGTTGCACTACGCCGGCGGGCTTTTGAAGCATGCGCGCGCGCTGTGCGCCATCTGCAATCCGACGACGAACAGCTACAAACGGCTGGTGCCCGGTTATGAAGCGCCGGTGAACCTGGCTTATTCCGCGCGCAACCGTTCCGCAGCGGTGCGCATTCCGACCTACAGTGACAATCCGAAGGCGAAGCGCCTGGAGTATCGTCCGCCGGACCCGGCGGCGAATCCTTACCTGGCATTCGCGGCATTGCTGATGGCGGGCCTGGACGGCGTTCAGAACAAGATCAAGCCCGGCGAACCGCTGGACAAGAACATCTACGAATTGCCGCCGGAAGAATTGAAGAAGGTACCGAACGTCGCCGGAAGCCTGAGCGAAGCGCTGGATTGCCTGGAGAAGGACCACGCGTTTTTGTTGAAAGGCGACGTGTTCACCTCAGACTTTCTCGACATGTGGATCAGCACGAAGCGGAAGGAACATGACGCGATCCGGCTGCGTCCGCATCCGCACGAATTTCACCTCTACTACGACGTGTAAGAGGGGGAGGAAATTTTCCAAAAAAGCGCCTCGGAATCGGGGTGCTTTTTTTGCCAAAAAATTTGCAAAACCGCTCATTCTATTGAGCAAAAAGCGCTGTGAATAACTCGTGAATAAAAGTTAATATGTTCTCCTCGTAAGTTATGAACGCATTGTCTAAAAACAGTCTCGGCAACGGAAAAACTTTCGCCGCTGCTGTCGTCCAAGAGAACAGAAAATTTAACCGGTCACATAATTTGATGTAAGTTGTTGTCTCATGATAAGTTACAAAAGCACTCAGGGAATGAAATTTAAGGAAAAAATCGAAGTCGGTTCGTTTTTATTGGCGGAAAGCAATTTTGGTGTTAAAACCGGCGTTGCGAGTGTTAACGGCAGCGACTTAAGAAGCTAGGTGAATAAAATGCCCTAAAAACGGGCTTTTCGGGAAATTATTAATGCACGCTTCCGCAGAAAAAATTTGGGATTTCGCGCAGCAACATTTACGTTCAATGTTGAGCGCAGACACTTACAAACTTTGGTTTGAAGCACTGCGCGCCAACGGTCTCGAAGGCAACAGTCTTGTCCTCGAAGTTTCCAACGACTTTTGCGAGGTATGGCTCAAGGACAATTACATGGGCCTGCTTCAAGACGTCGTCGCTCTGGCCGCGGGGAAACAGTTGCAGATTAAATTCAAGGTCGGCATCAGCAACGGCACACCAGCCCAGGCGGCAGTTGCTCCGGCAGCAACGGCACCAAAGCCAAGAGCTGTGGAGCCTGCAGCGGAACGGGCCACGCAACATTCGGACCTGAATTTCAATCCGAAGAATACCTTCGATACTTTCGTCGTCGGCAACAACAATAACTTTTCCTACGCGGCCGCGCTCGCCGTGGCGCAGGCGCCTGGAAAATCCTACAATCCGCTTTTCCTTTATGGTGGCGTGGGCCTGGGCAAGACGCATCTGCTCCATGCCATTGGTCAGCATGTCGTGAATAATAAAAAGGGCGCGCGCGTCGCGTATGTGTCGTCCGAGAAATTCACGAACGAATACATCGATGCGATTCAGAACAATTTGCTGGTGAAGTTCCGCCGGAAATATCGGCAGACCGATGTGTTGTTGATTGACGATATTCAGTTTCTGGCAGGCAAGGAACGCATTCAGGAGGAATTTTTCCATACGTTCAACGCGTTGCACGAGAGCCATAAGCAAATCGTGCTGACCTGTGATCGTCCGGCAAGTGAGATTCAGAACCTCGAACACCGGCTGGTGTCGCGGTTTGAGTGGGGACTGGTCACGGATTTACAGCCGCCGGATATCGAAATGCGCCTCGCGATTCTGCAAAAGAAAGCGCAGATCATGGGCGTGACGTTGCCGGAGGAGATCATGAATTTCCTCGCGAACCGCATCCGCACGAACATTCGGCGGCTCGAAGGAGCGCTGATTCGGGTAGCGTCCTATGCGTCACTTACGGGCAAGAAGCTGAGCATCGAAGTGGTGGAAGGGCTTTTGCGCGAAGTGCTGCATGAGGAAGGGCGTTTTTCCATCAGCATCGAGGTCATTCAGAAAAAAGTGGCTGAGCATTTCGACATTCGGCTGGCCGATATGACCAGCAAGCGGCGGCCGGAAAATATCGCTTTCCCCCGGCAGATCGCCATGTTCCTTTCGCGGCAAATGACCGAGAGCTCGCTCAGTTCCATCGGCGAGGCTTTTGGCGGGCGCGACCACGGCACGGTGCTGCATGCCTGCCGGTTGGTGAAGGACCGCATGGAAGTGGATCCGAGTGTGCGCCAGGTGGTTAGTTACCTGGAAAAGCAGTTGATGCGCTAGAGCATTTTCAAACGCTCTAAGGCAGTTTCGAATTTGGCGTTTCGGGTTTCAAGTGTATTGTTTCGCGCGTGCCGGAATTACTCGAAACTGAAAATCCGAAAGTCAAAACTTCCCCTGCAATTGAAGTCAGTGGTTTGACGAAGGCTTTCCGCACGTACAAAAAGCAGCCGGGTTTTTCTGGAGCGATTCGCGGGCTGTTCCATCGGGAATATGAGCAAACATTAGCGGTCAAGGATGTCAGCTTCCAGGTTGAGCCGGGCGAACTCGTCGGTTTTCTGGGACCGAATGGAGCGGGGAAGACGACCACGTTAAAGATGCTTTCCGGCTTATTGTATCCCACGAGCGGTTCGGCACGGGTGCTCGGCTATACGCCGTGGCAACGGGCGGATGGATACCGCCGGCAGTTCGCGCTGTTGCTCGGGCAGAAGAACCAGCTTTGGTGGGATTTGCCGGCGCGCGAGTCGCTGGAGTTGAATGCGAAGATTTACGGCATTCCCGATGACGAACTGAATCGCACAGTGGACGAGATGACCGGCTTGCTGGCGGTTCGGGACAAGCTGAACGTGGCCGTGCGGGAGCTCTCGCTGGGCGAGCGCATGAAGATGGAGCTGATCGCCTCGCTGCTGCATCGGCCAAAGATCCTCTTCCTCGATGAACCGACGATCGGGCTGGACGTGGTATCGCAGAAGACAGTGCGGGAATTTCTCCGCGAGCACAACGCGAAGAATAAAACCACGATCATCCTGACGAGCCATTACATGGCGGATATTCAGGAGTTGTGCAAACGCGTCATTATCATCGATAAGGGAACGATTTCATTCGACGGCCAATTGAGTGACGTGGTAGACCGGTTCGCGGATTTCAAGCTGATCACCATCCAATTCGAGGGGACGGCAAAGTGTTCGGAAGAGTCCATCGCGAAGCACGGCGAGGTGGTGGAAAAAAATCCGGGCAGTGTGACGTTGCGGGTGAAGCGGGACCGGGTGATTCCGGCCTGCAAAGCGCTGCTGGATGAGTTGCCGGTGAGCGATATTGATATCCAGGAGGTGCCGATTGAGGAGGTCATTCGGAAGGTTTTTGCGAGGTGAAAATATCGCATTGCGTATTAGTGTCGTGTGATTTTTTTGGTCCACGGACGCATTACTGATTACATTGCCGGAACATGCCACGTGAATCTCTGGAAACCAAAATTGCGCGCACGAAAAAGATCACCGCGGCTCTGCACACGGCTTATCCTACAGCGCATTGTGAGCTGAATTTTTCCAATCCGCTCGAGTTGCTCGTGGCGACGATTCTTTCCGCGCAATGCACGGACAAGCGGGTTAATATTGTCACGGAAAGTCTATTCAAAAAATATCGCTCGGCGGAGGATTTTGCGGAGGCGGACCTGGCTGAGCTGGAGCAGGACATCAAGACGACGGGGTTTTTTCGCAACAAAGCCAAAGGCATCAAGGCGGCGGCGCAGTCCATCATCGAGAAGCACGGCGGGAAAGTGCCGCGGACAATGGAGGAGCTGATTGAACTGGGCGGCGTGGGGCGCAAGACGGCGAATGTGGTGCTGGGCAACGCGTTCAATATCAATCTCGGTGTGGTGGTGGATACGCACGTGGCAAGGTTGTCGTATCGGCTCGGGCTAGTGAATGAGACGGACCCGGTGAAGATCGAACAGGTGCTGATGAAGCTCGTGCCGCAGGAGGAGTGGACGTTGTTCAGTCATCTTTTGATCTGGCATGGGCGGCGGCGGTGTTATGCGCGCAATCCAGATTGCGCAAACTGCGAGGTCGCGAAGTTGTGTCCACGGTTGGGAGTGAAGAAATGAATTGCCACAGAGACACAGAGTTCACTGAGATTTTCCGATTTCCTTCTCTGTGCTCCGTAACTTTGTGGCTTATATGAACTGGCTTCTGCTGAATTCCGGTCCCGGCGGTGCGGGCTTCAATATGGCGATGGACGAGGCACTGCTGGAGGCAATGCCGCGGTTGGGGAAACCGGTGTTGCGCTTCTACGGGTGGGCGGAGCGGGCGGCATCGTTTGGTTATTTTCAAAAGTATTCCGAGATTGAGCGAACCACATTGCTGCGGCCGTTGGTGCGGCGGCCTACGGGCGGCGGGTTGGTGCCGCATGATGCGGATTGGACTTACAGTCTGGCATTCCCGACCAATCATCCGTGGTATGCCCTAAGTGCGGTCGAGAGTTACCGGCGCGTTCATGCCTGGATACAGATGGCGTTCGCCGGACTTCAGGTTCCTGCTGAACTGGCTGATTGCTGCCGCAAGTCGGAGCCGGGACAGTGTTTTGTGGGTTACGAAAAGTTTGATGTGCTGTGGCACGGGAAGAAAATTGCCGGCGCGGCGCAACGGCGCAATAAGCTGGGCTTGCTGATTCAAGGTTCAGTGCAACCACCGCCGGTTTCACTCAGGAGAGAAGATTGGGAAGCGAGCATGAAGGAAGTCGGGGTGCGCGAGTGGAAGGCGGATTGGTCGGTGTTGGAGCCGGATGCGGGGCTGCGGCAGCGCGTGGATGAATTGGTGAAGAAAAAATATTCGCTGGCGAGCTATAATGAGAAGAGATGAGCACTCCGGACCCATTGACCAGTAGGTTGGGACGGCATTTGATTGGAAGCTCTTTGCGTCCCGGATTCGGCGGGCAGCGGCGGTTTCGCCTCGGGCAATTCAAACCAGAAACAACTGCCTTTGCCGAGATCGGATTCCACGCCTACTGCGCCGCCCATTTTTTCGACACTGCGTTTGACAATGGCTAGCCCGATACCGGTTTCACTGGAAGTCTCTGCTGAGGATAATCTTTGGAATACACCGAAGATTCGATCGCGATATTTTGGATCAATACCAATGCCGTTGTCTTCGACGGAAACGCGAGCGTTGCCGCCTCTGCGTTCGGAGGAAACTTCGATGACCGGCGTGCGCCCTGGCAACGTGAATTTGAGTGCGTTGCCGAGCAGGTTCACCAGGATTCGCTCGGCACCCGCCGGGTCGCCGAGGATCCATTTGACCGGCAGGTCGATTGCGACTTTGGCTTTTGTGCCGGCAATTTCGTCGGTGAAGAGGAGGAGCACATTCCTGCAAACGGCATCGAGGTCGACGGGCTGTTTTTGAAAATCGGCGCGCGTCAGATCAGTGTAGGCAAGAAGGTCGAGGATGAGGCGGCCCATGCGTTCGGCTGAGTTGCGGATGCGTTCCAATCCCATCCGGGCATGCTCATCCATTTCCGGGCCATGGTCGGTGATAATAATATCGGCGAAGCCCTGGATGGCGCGCAAGGGAGCGCGCAGGTCATGCGCGAGTGTGTAACAAAATGCCTGCAGTTGCTGGTTGGATTCGTTCAGAGCCGCGGTGCGCTGGTTGACTTTTTCTTCCAGCTTCGAATTCACCTCGTTGAGCACGGTTTGGTTCCGGCGAAGCAAGCTGATGATGAGTGCCAGGCCGGTGAAGAAAATAAGCCGGTCGAAGCCGTGGACGCCCACGGCCAGCGAAAGATACGGGCGGTCGTAGAAAATGAGGTTGATCGCGGCCGTGAGTGCCATTGCGAGCAACCCAGGTCCGAGGCCGCCGATCCATGTGCTGATGAGCGCGGCCGCGACATACAAGCCGCCGGTGCTTTGCATAAAGCGCTCCTTCAGCAGTGCGTCCACGCCCCAGGCGATGGCGGTGGTCAGAACGGCTAATCCATAGTTTCTGAACCGCGAAGGCATTCTTCTAAAACTTCAGCCAGAATCGGGAAAAAGGAATGGGGAATTTGAAGGAGCCGTTGAAGAGTTGAAGCGGCATAAATGCCGCGCTCCTGCGTATAAAATCAGCCCTCTCCCGTTCGTCGGCCTGTGTGAATCGGCACGATGCGACGGGAGAGGGCGGTTAATACCATCAGTTCACGAAGAAACCACATTCAGTTCGTGCCTGACAGCACCCTTCTGAGGTCGAATAAAGTTTCACGCCGTGGGCGAAGAGCAGCGCCGCGATTTGCGGCCGGACGGATTTGCTGGTGTCACTCAACCCAAAGCCAAGTTTTGTTTTCATAAAAACTGATTTCCCGTGTCCTAAGTGGCTGCCTGCACTTAATCACTCCGTTCACACGAAGTCAAAGTGTCGATTGTAATATTCCGGCGGCGATTATGGCGAGGCAATGGCGAACGGGTGAAAAGGTGCAGGACGCGGACACGCGCGCGAGCTTGTGTGACTTTGGGGAGACGGGAATGGGGCGTTGTTGAAGAGTCAGGCCGCGAGGACCGCGGCGGTGGCGAAGAGTATGACGTAGAGCGTTGCAGTGAAGATTTGATACGGGCTCTTATTACATCTTCAAAAAGCGGCGGAAGGGCGCCGCACCAAAACCTGGCGGAATTGCCAACGTCCTTTGACTCAAGTTGGCGGCCTGGAATGCGGCGCTCCTGTGGACAGTAGAAATTCTCTGTCAGGTTCCGGGGCCGGCGCACATATAATTGGTGAATGACCGATGTGCCTGATGCGCGGTTGCTGGAAGAGTTCGTGCGGAACGGCTCTGAGGAGGCTTTTGCCGCGCTGGTACAACGGCATGTTGCGCTCGTTCATTCGGTGGCGATGCGGCACACGGCCAATCCACAACTCGCGGAGGATATCACGCAGGCGGTGTTCATCCTGCTGGCGCGCAAGGCGAGCGGACTCGGGCGCAAGACGGTCCTGGCGGGCTGGCTTTATCACACGGCGCGGTTGACGGCGGCAAATCTGCAACGGGCGGAGATGCGCCGCGTCCGCCGTGAACAGGAGGCTTTCATGCAATCCGATCTCGAAGAATCCCCGACCGACGCGCTTTGGCGTGAATTGTCCCCGCAACTCGATGGCGCGATGGCGAGTCTCGGCACGGGCGACCGGGATGCGCTGGTATTGCGCTATTTCCAGAACAAAAGCATGGCGGAAGTGGGGCAATGTCTGGGACTTGCAGAAAACACGGCACAAAAACGCATCGGCCGGGCGCTGGAAAAATTGCGGAGGTTTTTTGCAGAGCGCGGTGTGCATTCAACGACGGCGGTCATCGCGGGAGCGATTTCCATGCATTCGGTCAAGGCCGTGCCCGAGGCGCTGGGCAAGTCTGTAACTGCGGTGGCATTGGCGAAGGGCGCGGCGGCTTCGAGTTCCACTTTAACCCTCATCAAAGGAGCATTGAAAGTTATGGCCTGGACAAAAGCTAAAACGGCAGTTGTCGCCGGGGCGGTTGTATTGCTGGCGGTGGGAACGACCACGGTGACGGTGCAGGAAATTCACAATCACAAAACCTATCCGTGGCAGGTTGCAAACGCGAATTCAGAGGTGATACGCAACATGCCGCCGCAAGTCGGGATTGCGCCTGCCAAATATCCGACCCGCATGGGCGGGGGTATCGTGTGGCTGAATGACGGGCGCGATCAGAGTAGTTCAAAAGGGATGGGAGTCGCGCAACCGTTGGAAAGGATTGTGTCGTTTGCGTATGGTCAAAGTGAGGCGCGAACGGTGTTTTTAAGCAAAGTTTCATCGAATGAATTTGATTTCATTGCCAATCTGCCGTCGGGAAATGAAGCAGCCTTGCAAAAGGAAATTGAGAGAAAATTCAGCCTGACCGGGAAACGTGAAACAAGAGATACGGATGTGCTGGTTCTCCAGGTTCGCACTTCGGGCGCGGGCGGAATAAAAGCTCCCGACGCGCGGCAGTTGAAGCCGGAGCCCTCGATGCGTTCGCGAGCGGGGAGTTTTATTTGCAGAAATCAATCTTTGTCGTGTCTGGACACGTTCCTCGAAGGCCGTCTCAAGGTTCCGGTAGTGGATCAAACCGGGCTGAAGAACCAGTATGATATTGATCTCAAGTGGGATGAAAGCGATTACCAGCACCCGAACAACGACGCGCTGGAGCGGGCGTTGTCCGAGCAGCTTGGGCTGGAACTTGTTTCGACGAACATGCCGGTGGAGATACTGGTGGTGAGGTAGTATCTTAATGAGCGGGGATTATTCGTGAATGGCGTGCAACATAGTCTGGCTTAGTTTGTTGCAGTTATTGACGGCGGCAACTGTGGCATTGGACCGCGTCCGCTAATTGATTGACGGCGGCGAAAACAAAAGCTCTGCTGGAGGAGAAGAGCGATATGAGTTTGAAATCACTCACATTGCAATGCGCGGCGCTTCTTCCCCTCGATGGCCGCAATCGGGGAGGTCACGATTGAAACGTGACCTGTTCATGCAGAATGGTAACGGCAATGGCAAAAAGGAGTTCCGTTGGATCGTGGTGTGGATTCTCGTTCTGGGCGCATTTATTTTGTGGCGCTGGTGGGATATCCACCGGGGCAAGGAGGCAGACAAACCAGTGGCGACCTATAACCGCCTGATGTTTGTTGCCGCGGGATGCGATAAATATAAGGAGACGAATGGAGTCTTTCCGGATTCCCTGGATGTTTTACATCAATTTCGGGCGGACTCAAATGATCCATGTTCGAAAGATGCGTGGGGCCAGAATGTCATCGTGGTTCCGTACGAAGCCTCGCGGGGTTATGGAAAGATTATCAGTTACGGACGTGATGGAAAACCGGGCGGAGTGGGAAAGGATCGCGACCTGGAAGTGCGTTTTCCCGTGCAGGAAAATCATGATTGGAACAAGAAGATGGCGGATGATACGGAGATAGCGCGGTTTTTGGATTGAAGCAGCGCGGCGGTGGTGGAGAGCATGATGTAGAGCGTTGTTGTGGGGATTTGATTTATTACACCTTCAAAAAGCGGCGGAGGGCCGCCGCACTCCAAAACCTGGCGGAGTTTTCCACACCTTTTGACGCATCCGGTGCAGCGGTCCTCCACCAACTTTCGGAGATGCGTTCCTCATTTTGATATGGGCTTTAAAAATATTTTGGCGGATATCGGGCAGAGGCGGGTATTTAATGATGAAGAATGACTGAGAGCCAAAAACTGCTCGCTGAATACGTCGGGAATGGGTCGGAGGCGGCGTTCCGGGAACTCGTTTCCCGTTACGTGGACCTGGTGTATTCGACAGCACTGCGGTTGGTGAACGGGGACGCGCACCGGGCACAGGATGTCACGCAGACGGTTTTCATCGATCTGGCGCGGCAGGCGTCGAAGCTGTCGAGCGATTCAATGCTGGGCGGTTGGTTGCATCGGGACACGTGCTTTGTGGCGTCCAAGATGATGAGAGGAGAACAGCGCCGGCAACTTCGCGAAAGGCAGGCCGCAGAAATGAATGCGATCAACAACGACGAAACGAACCTGGATCAGATCGCTCCCGTGCTGGACGACGCCATCGACGGCCTGGCCGAGACGGATCGGCAGGCAATTCTGCTGCGATTTTACGAACGCATGGACTTACGGTCGGTGGGCGAGGCGCTGGGGAGCAGCGAGAACGCGGCGCAGAAGCGGGTGAGCCGTGCGCTGGAGGAATTGCGGTCGGCATTGGGGCGTCGCGGGGTGGCGCTCCCGGCAGCGGCGCTGGGAACGGCGCTGGCCGCCGGGGTGGTTAAAGCGGCGCCGGCGGGGCTGGCTGCGGGCATTTCGGGTCCGGCATTGGCCGCGGCGGCTGGAGCAGGAACGACTTTGACTGCATTAAAATTTATGGCGACGACGACAAAACTTAAACTGGCAATCGCGGGGGCGTTGGTGGTCGCGGGAATTGCGACGCCGCTTGTTCTCCAGCGTCAAGCGCAGGCGAAGCTGGACCAAGCGAATGCTGCCCGGAAAGACCAGGCGTTGCTGGTCAGCCACTTGCAGGCCGAAATCCAACGATTAAATGCGGAGTCCGGACTGTCGGCAGAGCCATCGAGTGAACTGTTGCGGTTGCGAAGTGAAGTGGGGCGGCTGCGAGAGGAAACCAACGAGCTGGGAAAAGTCAGAGAGGAAAATCTGGCTTTGGCTGCGCAGGTTGTGCAACAGGAGAGCAATCACGTGTCCCCCGAAGACCAATCAATATTGCAACAGACGCATGCGACGCAGGCCGTCTCCGCGCTCCTCGGCGCGTTAAAGTCTTATGCCAGCAATCACGACGGGCAATTTCCGACGGACTGGAGCCAGCTGACGGCGGTGGACCCGATTACAACCAATCTGCCGGGAAATCTTGCATTGAACGACTTTGAGCTGACCACAAACGGGCCCCTGTTTCCAAACACGAATCATGGCGGGACGAATCTGATACTGTTGCGGGTGCCACTGAAGAAGCCGGAGGGCGGGGGGTCGATTATGGTCTCTGGAGGAATAGACTCGAATGGAGTGTTTAGCACTTCGCTGTGGAATGTGAGTCCGTGAGTTGAATGAATGGAACGGTGAATTCGAGGACGCATCAGCAGCAGGTCCATTGCAAATTGCTCATTTGGCATTGCAAATTGAAAATTGAAGCACACAACGCATTACAATCGCGTGCTGTCGTGGTTGGGAAGTTGGGGAGTCCAAAGTCGGACCAAGGACGGCCGAACGAGGTTAAGTGAACTACCCGGAAAATGGGTACCTATTTAAAGGACACTGGCGGAAGCCATGGTTGGGTGTAAGGTCGGGGCAGTATGAAAAGTGCAGTGTACAGTGCGGGGTCAGGAGTTAGGAGCTAGCCGTGGCATCGTGCCGGGTCGGAGACCGGCCCTTCGGACGGACTGTACGAAAGTATTCCCGTAATCTCACTAATCTCAATTACGTGGCGGGGGACGAACCGCCTTCGCATTGCTTCGGCGCGCCAAGGAGCGAAGGCGAATAGATTTTGGCCAACTCAGATTTTTCGCCCGGAATGCACGGCCGCGCACGCCTGGAGCTTTCGACAAAGGTCAGTTGGTGAGGCGGAAGAAGCGGGCGGTACCGAGGTTGGTTTCGGTGACCGAGACGTTTGTTCCGTTGACGACCTTCAAAGCGGAGTCATTGGTCCAGGTGGTATTGTTGGTGGAAAGATTGGTGGTGAATTGGAGAGTGAAGCCGCTCAAGGGCACGGGCCAGGAGATCTGCAGGAGGCCGTTGGTCGTCAGGTTCGTGATGGAAAGGAACGGCAAAGGCCAGACGGTGGTGGTGGTAATGGCGGCGTTGTTGGCCAAGTTGGGGTCAGAGAGGTCGCTGCCGACAGTGGTGCTGTTCGTGATGGAGCCGGTGGCTTTGGGCGTGACTACCAAAGTGACAGAGGCAGAGGCGTTGTTATTGATGGTACCGAGGTCGCCGGTGATGGGATTGCCGCCGGTGAACAGCGTGCCCTGGGAGGCGCTGGCGGATTTCAGGGTGACGGACGAAGCGAGGAGATTGGTCACGCGGACATCGCTGGCGGGGACCGGCCCGATGTTGGTGACAATAATCGAGTAGGTCAGATTGCTGCCGATAAAGACCGGGTTGGGCGAACCGGTGGCGCTGACGCCGACGTCGGCGGCGTCAAAGGAGAAGTTTGCGCTGCTGGTGCCGGAGCCGCCCGGACTCTGGACGGTGATTGGGCCGGTGGTGGCGCCGGTCGGGACGATGGCGGCAATGGTGGTGTTATTGGAAACGTTGAAGCTGAGGCTGGGGATGCCGTTGAACAGGACGGCGGTGGCGTTGGTGAAATTGAGGCCGGTAATGACGACGTTCGTGCCGGGCAAGCCGTGTGTGGGCGTGAAACTACTGATGCTCGGCGCCCCGAGGAAAAACGCTGTGCTGGTGGCCGTGCCGCCGGGTGTGGTCACGCTGATCGGGCCGGAGATGACGCCGGAAGGCACAACAGCGCCGAGGGTGGTGTTGTTGGTGGCGAAGAAAGTGGAAGCGGGCGTGCCATTGAAGCTGACGGCGGTGGCATTGGTCAAGTTGACGCCGGTGATGGTAACGATTGTTCCCGTGCCGCCGCCGGGTGGTGTAAAACTGGTTATGCCCGGCGGCAAATAGAATACCTGGGTGCTGGAAATGGAGCCGTTGCTGGTGGTGATGGAAATCAGGCCGGAGGCAGCGGTTGCGGGGACATTGAACGAGAGCGAATTGGCGCTGATGGTGCCGAAAGTTGTTACGGTGCCGCCGCCGACGGTGACGGTGGGACGAGGCGATTGCTCGTTGAGGCCGGCGCCGGTGACGGTGACAGCAGTGCCTGCCGGGCCGAAATTGGGAGAGAAGCTGAAGATGGTCGGCAGCATGCGGAAGTTGGAGGTGCTCAACCCGGGTCCGGTAAACGGGGAATTGATTTGGATGCCACCGGTGGATGTATTCGTGGGCACGACAGCTCCGATTGAATTATTGTTCGTGATGACGAAGCTCACGGCATTGACGCCGCCGAAGAGCACGGCGGTTACGCCAGCGAAACTCGCTCCGGTAATCGCAAGGTTCGTGCCCGGCCTGACGAACGTTGGAGTAAAGCTGGTAATGGACGGTTGCGCGAAGAAATTCGTGGCGCTGGGAACGACCTGGTTGCTGATGGTGCTGAAATTCTGAGTGATACCGTTCTTTGACATCACGACCAACGGGCCGGTGGTCACGCCATCAGGAGCAGTGACGGTGATGAAGTTAAGGCCGATGTTCGGGGTGAGACCTGCCACGGTTTTAGAGACAACGCCGTTGAACATCACGTTCGTAGCGGTGGTGAAATTGACGCCGTTCAAGGTGACCGTCGTGTTGGCACCGCCGGAAAGCGGGCTGAAATTCGTGACGTAGGCGTTGGTGCTGATGACGATGAATTGGTTGGGGCTGTTCACGAACGGGCCGCCATTGATGGATACCGAAATGAAACCGGAGATGGCGTTCGTCGGCACGGGTGCCTGAATCAAGGTATCACCGACAACCTGGTTGGTTTTTGTGGTTGAGACCAGGGTGCCGAACTTGACGGTCAACGAATTTGGCTGCCGGTCGCCTGGCGCAAAACCACTGCCACCAATGTTTATGATCTGGCCGAACGAGCCCATCGGGGGGATGACGTTCGTGATGCTTTGGGCATGGGCGGGTGCGGCGCTAACGAGCAGAAGAGCGAACGTAGTCCGTGCGATAATACTCCTGAAGTTCATTGAAGGTCCTGTTCGGTTCTGCGTTTCTGATTCAATCGCGCACCCGGCGCGGTCTCCTATCAAGACGCAAAGTAATAGCACACCGTTGCGGAAAATCAATGAATATCGGCAGAGAAGATGGACGCGCGCGGTCCAAGGAATCGCGGTTTTCGAACCGTTAGTCGATTAACAGGACGAGGAGGGTTGCTGCCGGCGGGACACCGGCGCTCCCAGGTCAATTGCTATTACTTCTTGAAGAAGCCGCCGAGGCCTTTGGTCACATTGGTGAGACTTCCGCCGACGCCTTTGCCCAAACCTTTG
>Ga0070731_10003709_pt1 | contig 13602 bp, 11 predicted proteins | sample Coa_R1_2_FD_66448 | JGI IMG/M metagenome (GOLD analysis project Ga0070731, IMG submission 66448) | Surface soil microbial communities from Centralia Pennsylvania, which are recovering from an underground coalmine fire - Coalmine... | ecosystem: Environmental > Terrestrial > Soil > Unclassified ... | reverse complement strand
CTCTAGCAACGGGCGCTACTTGCCGTTCTATTTGCGGGGAAGTTGCAATCTCAGGTTGAGATTTTTGAGAATCCTTGGGAAACTGTATGGCACTATTGGCTTTGTTCTCAGAGTTTGGCCTTTTAAAAAAGCGGTCAAAGGGCTGTTCTTCGACAACGGGAGCAAACGCTTTCAATTCGTCAATTTCCGAGGGATATCGCCACGCCGCGCTCTTGCCTTCAACCCATACCAAATCGTAAGCCTTGAATCCTTTTTGGGTTAGTCCTTCCAGAGTAAGGGGACCAAATTGTTTATTATCGCGGAGCAAAAGGTAAGTAACCATTCGATTAGGTTAAAATAAAAAAAACCATCTATTCATTCGTGCGGATTACCTAATTAACGTCAAATTTAGGTGCTTTTTTGTGAAAGCTTAGTTATAAATCAAAAGGGGCAGAGATCTGATGGCGTAAATTTAATAATTATTGCAATAATTAAATGCTGCCGTCCAAATTAATTTGATTGGCATGATATTAATTTTAAAGCTTAGCAAGGAGATTTGCTAGTTATGACAATCTTCCCGAAATTAGTTTCTTTATCGCCGGCACCGAAGCTAAACAATATTACAATGGACAATGCCATCCAGCAAAAAGTGGATATGTGGTTGAATGGAAATTATGACCACGACACCAAAGAAGAAATCAGAAAACTAGAACTGGAAAATCCATCTGAATTGACGGAAGCGTTCTACAAAAACCTCGAATTTGGTACTGGAGGGTTGCGCGGACTTATGGGAGTGGGGACAAACAGGATGAACAAATATACCGTAGGAATGGCGACGCAGGGCTATGCAAATTATCTTAAACAGTCGTTTTCAGATCAGCCTAAAGTTGCCATTGCATACGATAGCCGCAATAACAGTAAATTTTTTGCTGAAACAGCCGCAAAGGTATTTGCTGCTAATGGCATTAAAGTTTACCTCTTTCAATCTTTGCGACCTACCCCTGAATTGAGCTTTACAATCCGTCAACTCGGGTGTCAGGGAGGCGTTGTTTGCACTGCATCTCACAACCCCAAAGAATACAACGGATACAAGGCTTATTGGAATGATGGTGGACAACTGGTGCCACCACATGATGAAAATGTAATAAAAGAGGTAGAAAAAATTGGTTCCGTTGAGGAAGTAAGATGGGCAGGAGGAGAAAATAATATCTCGATAATTGGCAAAGAGATGGACGAGGCATATTTGAGCATGGTAAGAAGCCTTTCTGTATATCCAGAAATCATCGAAAAACAGCATAATCTTCGGATAGTCTATACACCGATACACGGTACAGGGATAAAACTTGTGCCCGAAGTATTGCAAAGGTTCGGTTTTACCAATGTCCATGTGGTGGATGAGCAGGCGACCCCTGATGGAAATTTTCCAACCGTCGTTTATCCTAATCCGGAGGAGAGTGAAGCTATGAGCATCGGCCTTAGAAAGGCCAAAGAACTTGAAGCAGACATCTTGTTGGGAACTGATCCTGACGCTGATCGTGTTGGTATCGGCGTTAAAGATAATTCGGGTAATTGGGTACTGATGAATGGAAACCAGACAGCTGTGCTGGCATTTACCTATCTGATTGAAGCACGAAAAGCAAAGGGAATCGCCCAGCCCAATGATATGGTAGTAAAAACCATAGTGACCACAGACATGATCGACGAAATTGCTAAACAAACCGGCATTAAATGCTATAATGTCTTAACGGGCTTTAAATGGATCGCCGAACTAATCAAAGAAAAGGAAGCTGATGAGAATTATGTAATTGGGGGTGAGGAGAGCTATGGTTTGATGATTGGCGCAAAGCTGCGCGATAAGGATGCCGTAAGCGCTGTAGCAATTCTCTGCGAAATGTCGGCTTATGAAAAGAGCCAGGGTAAATCACTCTATGATAAATTGATTAGCCTTTATGTCAAATATGGGTTCTATAAAGAGCGTCTAATATCCATTACGAAAAAAGGAATGAACGGCCAGAAAGAGATTGCCGACATGATGGAATCCTATCGTCAAAACCCGCCTAAAACAATTAACAATTCTCAGGTCGTACAACTTTTCGATTATGAATTGAGGAAAGGTAAGAATCTGCATTCCGGCGAATCATTTGAAATTACGCTGCCTAAATCAAACGTTTTGCAATTTATTTTGGCTGACGGAAGTAAAATTTCTGCACGTCCTTCGGGTACGGAGCCAAAGATAAAATTTTACTTCAGTGTTCATACTACATTAAACGAAGGGTCCAAATTTGAAGACACAAAAAAAACCCTCGATGCTAGGATTGATGGGATAATTGCTGACATGCGGCTGCAATAAATAGTTCGCCACTGCCGCTAACATAAAATTCCACACTAAAATTCAACTTGCATATGAGAATATTTGTCCTTTCCGTTTGTTCTTTATTTCTATTTTTTACTGGTAATTGCAACGTGCGCTTGCCGAAACTTTTCGCTGACAATATGGTACTGCAAAGGGACCAACTGATACCCGTCTGGGGTTGGGCTGAACCTGGGGAACGGATTACATTGCAGTTCGACAAACAAACAAAAACTACAAGAGCTGATAAGAGCGGAAAGTGGATGATAAAACTAGACGCACACCCTGCAGGGGGCCCATTTCAACTGGTTGTTCGTGGCAAAAACGTCATAAATCTGGGAAATATCCTCATAGGCGAAGTTTGGCTATGCTCAGGCCAGTCGAACATGGAGATGCCAATAGAGGGCTGGGGAAAGATCAAGAATTATGAACAGGAAATTGCCAACGCCGAATATCCGGAGATTCGTCATATCAAAATTCCTAATAGCGTAAGTTCGGAACCAAAGGAGGACGTGGGCTCAGGAACCTGGGAGGTATGTAGCCCTCAAACTGCGGCTGAATTCTCTGCGACGGCTTATTTTTTTGCCAGGGAGCTTTACCAGCGATTGCATGTGCCCATCGGCCTTATCAACTCATCTTGGGGTGGTACAATGATAGAAACATGGATAAGCAGGGCCGCATTCGAAGGAGATAAATATTTTAAGAAGATGATTGACAGCATGGCTACGGGAAGCATGGAGGAACTCGCCCGGCATAAAAAAGAGAGGCTCATGGAGATTATTCGCGGACTACAAGGTATATATAAAGAATTATCCAATACCGCTTCCTGGAAGGAGGCGGATTTTGATGACAAGGCATGGCCGAAAATGAAACTGCCGGGGCTTTGGGAGCAACAGGGGATCGGACTTGAGGATTTGGACGGGCTAGTCTGGTTTCGTAAGACGGTCATTATCGATGATATTGATGCGGGGAGGCCTGGCACCCTTGACTTGGGGAAAATTGACGATTCAGATGAAACTTATGTCAATGGCATTAAGATTGGAGAGATGAAAAACAAGTATAGTGAAAAGCGGCATTACATCATACCCGCAGGAATATTGAAGCCGGGCGCGAATACAATTTCAGTTAAAGTGGAGGACACCGGCGGCGGCGGAGGTTTCTATGGTGAATCCACCGACATGAAACTCGTAACCGGTAGTAAATCCATCAAACTGGCTGGTGAATGGCTGTTTAAGATTGCCACAGTATTTGAGACGTCAACTGGAAATGGCCCAAATAGTTTTCCAACCCTTTTGTTTAACGCCATGATAAATCCACTAATACCCTACGCAATCAAGGGTGCTATCTGGTATCAGGGCGAATCGAATGCCAGTCGCGCCTATGAATACCGGAGAGCTTTCCCCTTAATGATAACGGATTGGCGCAATCATTGGCATCAGGGTGATTTCCCTTTCTATTTTGTTCAACTGTCGAGTTTTAATGCGGGAAATGGCAATAGCGAATTGGGAAGTAGCTGGGCCGAGTTACGGGAAGCCCAGACAATGACTCTCTCTCTCCCAAATACGGGGATGGCAGTGACCACCGATATCGGCGATGCTAATGATATCCATCCAAAAGACAAACAGGATGTGGGAAAACGCTTGGCCGTGGTTGCACTCGACAACCTTTACCAGCAACCCATGGAATATTCAGGACCGCTTTACCAATCAGTCAAATTTGAAGATAATAAGGCTATTCTAACATTTACCCATCTGGGCGATGGTTTGATGATAAAGGATAGATATGGCTATCTCAAAGGTTTCGAGCTGGCTGATCAACAAAAACACTTTCATTACGCCAAAGCCGAAATTGAAGGTGATCATTTAATAGTTTACCAGGATGGCGTGAACAATCCGTCGGCAGTTAGGTATGCCTGGGCCGATGACGCGCTCGAGGCAAACCTATTTAACAAAAACGGACTACCTGCCTGCGCTTTTCGGACGGACTCCTGGGACGGACTGACTGCAGGAGCGAGATATGCGATAGGACAATGAGTATCATGGATTCACCTTAAAATTTTCGTCTTAGTCCCGGATGATCAGCTAGCATTTTAGGTGAGGTCAAATCTTTCTAAAATTTTGTTCGTTGGTTGACTGTAAAACATTACCTTTGCGCTCCATTTTCATGGACGATTCGGACGGCTATCGCCGAATCGTTTTTGCCCAAAAGGTTCCCCAAGAGTTCCGCAGGTGCGGAAACACCAGCAGGGCTTCATTTAAATTCTGATGGTAATGCCAAAGGTCAAAACCAATTCCAGCGCTAAGAAGCGTTTTAAAGTGACCGGAACAGGAGAAATCACCTATCAGCGTGCATTCAGGCGGCATATCTTAACAAAAAAAAGTAAGAAGCGCAAGCGTAACTTGCGGAAAAAGGGCTTGATCAGCAAGCCAAACAGTGATTTTGTAAAGAGGTTGCTTCGACTTAGATAGCAACGAACTTACCATCAGTTTCTGTTCATCGATCTCAACTAACACTCATAAACTAGTTAAAAATTATGCCACGCTCAGTAAACGCAGTAGCATCTAAGACGAGGAGGAAGCGGATCTTAAAGCAAGCCAAGGGATTCTATGGCAAACGCAAGAACGTATACACCGTTGCAAAAAACGTTCTCGAAAAGGGCCTTACGTACCGATATGTGGGTCGCAAATTGAAAAAAAGGGAATACCGCGCGCTCTGGATAGTTAGAATTAATGCGGCCGTCAGGCCGGAAGGTTTGACTTATTCAGAATTCATCTATAAGCTAAACCAAAAGGGAGTTGGCCTTGACCGGAAGGTGCTTGCGGATCTTGCAATGAATGAACCTGCATCCTTCAAAAGACTGGTCGAGTCTGTCAAATAAAATTGGGCGCGCCAAATTGTTAAACCGGAATGCATTTGCTTCCGGTTTTTATTTTGCCAAATTGTTCAAAAAATTACTTTTGCCATACTTTTGACCATCCAAATTTGCTTTTAAACGGGCCAATCTTTTTTTGCCGATGAACAACAATACATATACCGATTTGGTACAGCAGACTTTCAATTTCCCTCAAGAAGATTTTGAGGTGCATGACAGCTACCTGCGATTTAACGGCGTTGACCTTAAAGCACTCATCGACAAATATGGCACGCCGATGAAGCTCACTTATCTTCCCAAAATCGGCTCACAAATCAAAAAAGCAAAAAAAATGTTTGCGGCTGCCTTCAAAAAACACCGTTACGAAGGCAAATACTTCTATTGCTATTGTACCAAAAGCTCGCATTTTTCATTTATCCTGGACGAAGCTTTAAGCCACGATATCCATATTGAGACGTCGTACGCTTATGACATGGAAATAGTAAAGAAGATGTATGAACGGAAGAAAATTACCAAAGAGACATTTATCATTTGTAACGGATTCAAACAGAAACCTTACATCAACCGAATTGCAGGAATGTTAAATAACGGCTTTAAGAACGTTATTCCCATTCTCGATAATAAAGAAGAGCTTCAGCAATACAAGAAATCGGTAAAAGTGCCTTTCAAGGTTGGGATCAGGGTGGCCGCAGAAGAGGAACCGACTTTTCCCTTTTACACCAGCCGGCTTGGCTTTAGGCCAAGAGACGTATTGGAATTTTACGTTGACAAGATCGAAGGCAACGAAGATCGTTTTCAGCTTAAGATGCTCCACATTTTTCTAAATAAAGGCATCAAGGACGATTTATACTATTGGAGTGAATTAAATAAAGTGATCAATCTTTACTGCCAGCTCAAGAAAATCTGCCCTGAACTGGATTCTATTAATATTGGAGGTGGCTTCCCAATAAAACACAGCCTGGGATTTGAATACAATTATCAGTTCATGATTAATGAGATCGTGAGCAACATTAAAAAGGCGTGTAAGCGGAATCACGTTACGATGCCCAATATTTTTACCGAATTCGGCAGTTATACGGTGGGAGAGAGCATGGCCCATATCTATAGTGTCATTGGACAGAAAATGCAAAACGATAGGGAGATCTGGTATATGATCGACTCATCTTTCATTACGACGTTGCCGGATACGTGGGGTATCGGCGAGCGATTTCTAATGCTTCCGATTAACAAATGGGATGTTGAATACCAGCGGGTGGTTCTAGGAGGTATAACTTGCGACAGTCATGACTATTATGATTCCGAAGAGCACATCAACGAAGTCTTCCTCCCTAAGCTAAATAACGGAGAGCCATTGTACTTAGGTTTTTTTCATACTGGTGCCTACCAGGATCAAATCAGCGGATATGGCGGAATTAAGCATTGCCTTATCCCATCACCGAAACATATTATTGTTGGGTATGATAAAAATGGCAAACTTGTCGATTGGGTATACGCCAAGGAGCAAACGGCTCAAAGCATGCTCAAAATACTAGGATACAAATAGCAGGCTACTTATTTTTCAGTCGGTATTTTTTGCTGATTTTCGGATCGTCGAAGTATGCATTCAACTGTTCCTCTGTCATATTGCTATTTTCATCAATAGGCACGTCGATTAGCTGAATTTGAGTTTGCCGAAGTTCGTCTTTGAGCTTGCCCATCTTTTTTACAACGTCCATATCTTTATCTCCCATAAGACTGTTTTCACGCAAGGTATAATCCAGTCGCTTAATTGAAGCGCGAATAAGCGACGCTGAATTCTGCTCGGCCGTTTGCTGAGGGGCGACCGTCTCCTTAACCGGAACCAACGTCAATCCGGCGCTAGGAAGGATCTTCCCGGCATTCTGGGCACCAGCGGCGGATTCTGAAGACAAAACTGTCCCACTAAGTGCCGTGGTTGCAGTCGTTAAATCAAAGGTAGTCCGGGTGTTTTTAGTCTTTTTGACTCTTTTATCCAATTGCACGAAGGCGTACTTGAGTCGTAGAATATAAGTCGAAAGGTCCTTTACAGTCTTGTTGTATTCCCTGAGCATTACGGGATAGTTGAGCGCATCCTTGACATAAATCCTGACCACCGCCGTATCGTGGATAAAAAATTTGTTTGTCCCGACAAAATCGAGAATTAGCAGTTTCTGTTTGGATGAATCGGTCTCTTTTACAAAATCATATGGTGGCGACCAAGTGAAATCATCATCACATTTCTTTACGGAAGTATAATTCTTTATCGGAATGTTTGAAAAGAAATTTATGTCATCAATGGGAAAGCTACCCGCTTCACACTCAATTTTAAAGCTGATTGTATCACCCTCCTCAATGAAGAGAGTATTGCTGACCGTCGGCTTGACATGCGATTGAATAATTTCTGTTGTGAAGAAAACGATGGTAAATGATGTATCGACACGGAAATTGGGATTGTTTAAATTCTGAACGCCTATTGAAACTTTATACGGATTGTCGTATTTCAATTTTCCCGACAAGAAATAGGACCTATCGGCCTTAAAGGTGAGGAGGCCGTTGTCCTTGTTTATTTTCAGGCCGATCGGCGAATTTTTAAGAAACCAAAAATATTGGTTCGGATCCTGATTGATTTCCAACTTATAGTTGAGAGTTGAATCAACATGCAGCGTAAAATATGGATTCAGGTTTCGAATTCTCAGAACTGTGTCTTCAATTTTCTTTACGGAGTCAGTATGAACAATTGGCGTCTGTAAAGTGGCATCCTGGGCGAACCCATTCATCATAAAGCCAATATACGCAATTATAAACCCTATGTAGTGGCGCATTAGCAGAAGGAGTCATTTTTGAGTGGCCCAAAAAGTTTACCGCACGCGAAATTAAAGCATTAACGATAAAAAAATATAATCCCCCTGTTTTTACCAGAGGGATTACCAACAAAAACCAACTGCTCACGAACCAAATTGAAGGAGCTAATGCGCCTAATTTATAGTTATTTGCTTGGTTGCTTCTTTGGTTTGTTCTTTCTTGGGAAGGTGTAACTTTAACAAACCATTTTCATATTTGGCCTCGATCTTTTCCGCGTCTATTTTTTCATCCAAATTGAAACTGCGCTTAAAGCTGCGAAAAGAAAACTCCTTGCGAACGGTCTTGTAATCTTCCGTTTTATTTTCTTCCTTTTTTTCAAAGCTCACCGTCAAAAGGCCGTTTTCAATGTTTACTTTGAAATCGTCCTTTGCACGGCCAGGCACGCTCAGTTCCAAATGATATGCGTCAGGCGTCTCATGAATGTTTACCGGGGGGAACGTCCAACCCGACCATTCTCTGCCGGTAAAAGCAGGCAGTTCGTTAAAAAATTCATCGAACAAGTTGTTGAAGCCCCGGTGAACCGGTTGACTATTAAACTTTACAATTGACATAATAAAATGGTATTTAAGTTTTATAATTTTAATGACAACTGAAGCGATCAAACAATGTACCATTGCAACTTAAGAGACAGATCTGTGTAATTTCGACAAGTTGTGCGTCATTAATCAGACAGTTTTGCAGATCGGATTCAATATTGCTGCCGTTTATTCAGATTATTTTATTATGACGCTCGAACTTTTTTAATAGTTTTGCGTCATATAAGTGTCTAAAAAATAATATAATGTATCCAGAACAGATCATTTCACCGATGAAAGAAGAGCTTACCGACAATGGGTTTCACGAATTGTTGACTGCAGACGAAGTTGACAAGCAGTTGCTGGAGAAGGGTACTACGCTTGTGATGATCAATTCGGTTTGCGGATGCTCGGCTGGTTCAGCAAGGCCGGGAGTTTTGATGGCGGTAGCGAATAGTTCCAAAAGGCCAGACTACCTTACTACAAGTTTCGCAGGTTTTGATATGGAGGCCGTCGAAAAAATTAGGGAACACTTGTTACCTTACCCTCCGTCATCACCTTCAATTGCGCTTTTTAAGGATGGCAGGCTCGTCCATATGATCGAAAGGCATCAGATCGAAGGCCGGCCGGCACAGGTCATTGCACACAACCTCATCGCGAGTTTCAATGAGTATTGTTAATGGGCCTTGGGATATTTGAAATTAGTTTCGACATATATTAGCCGAAGTAAGCTGGCTGCTTGTCTTATGCGATTGCACGCGGTCCAATTAGGCATGTGTCTTTGAATTCTCTTGCCGGCAACGCCGCGCAATCAGGATTTTCGCTTAAACTTGCGCGACAAAAAATCAATCGGGTATAATTTTATGTATCCCAACCTATACTATGCTTTCAAAGACCTATTTCATGTTGACTGGGGCTTTCTGAAATTTGTCAACTCTTTTGGTTTTTTTGTAGCGCTGGCATTTATCGGTGCCGCCGTCACATTGTCGATGGAACTCAAGCGAAGAGAAAGAGACGGGCTCCTGAATAGCGAGGAACAAAAAATAATAGTAGGGAAACCCGCATCGCTATCAGAGTTGCTGATCAATTTTGTCATTGGTTTTTTGCTTGGCTATAAATTCGTTGGCTTTTTTATCGCAAATCGCGGGCAGGAAATTGATCCCAGGCAGTACATGTTTTCTTCGAGTGGCAATTTAATTGCGGGATTGCTTGTCGGTGGGATCCTGGTCTTTCTGAAGTACAGAGAAAAAAGCAAATCCAAACTCAAAGACCCCGAAGAACGAGTTGTTCGGATTTGGCCTCATGATAGAGTGGGAGATATGACCTTCTTCGCCTTTCTATTTGGATTCCTGGGTGCCAAACTTTTCGATATACTCGAAAGCCCCTCCGATTTTATAGAATCAATCAGGGCGGTTAATCGAGGTTCGCAGGATTTCGCTTCGATTATTTTTAGCGGGCTAACTTTTTATGGAGGGCTAATTTGTGCCGCATTGGCTATTTGGGTTTATGCCCGAAAGCATCATATCGGTTTTTGGGAATTGAATGATTCTGCAGCACCGGGCCTCATGCTTTCCTATGCGATAGGCCGGATTGGCTGCCAGGTGTCTGGTGATGGCGATTGGGGAATTGAGAATATGCATCCCAAGCCGATCAGCTGGCTGCCAGAGTGGATGTGGTCCTATCATTATCCTCACAATGTAATAAGCAAAGGAATTAATATTCCAGGCTGCTTTGACGCACAGTACTGCAGCCAACTGCCTGTTGGCGTCTACCCAACGCCTTTTTACGAGACAGTCATGTGTTTAATTTTGTTTGCTGTAATCTGGAGGTTGAGAAAAAAATTTACGATACCGGGAACTCTTTTTGCTTTTTATCTAATTCTGAACGGAGTGGAAAGATTCTTTATCGAAAAAATTAGAGTAAATGTGAAATATGACTTTCTGGGAATCCATCCTACTCAGGCAGAAATTATTTCATTCTTACTGGTTATTATAGGCGCTGTCTTGTGGATCTGGCTTAAAAAGAGGAAAATAGCAGGCACTAACCATGCAAGAGCCGTCGAATAGCACCTATTTCATGGTGATTTTCATGGCCATTCCGCCCCCCGCGGAAACTTGAACATTTACAGTGTCTTTCGCAGTTACCGCCCTATTCTCCCTTTCCAGGTGGTTGGGATTCTTATTCGCGTCGTCAGCGTCGGTATATATTTCTGCCAAATATGTCCCCGGCCCTAGAAAAGACATTGGAATCTTCAATGTTCTTGGAGCGTGATTCGTGATTGTTCCCAAATACCAGTCGTTATTTTTTCTTCTTGCAATGGTTATATATTCGAAGGCCTTTGTTGGTTCAAGAACTTTGGTCTCGTCCCAGACTGTTGGTATTTGAGTTATGAACTCGAATCCAGCTTCGCCTTCATAAGCCGCGGGATAATCGCAGACCATCTGGAGGTAATTTTCAAGGACGACATACATTGCAAGCATGTGACATCTTGTTCCCAGAACAAGAGGCCTCGTGTATTGCGCCCTGAATGTCGATTGGGGAACTGCGCGAAACCCTCCAAGGTGATAATCAGTTGAACCGGCGAGCATCCTGGTAAAAGGCATGTTTATATCGTGATCGGGAGATATCCCCTCATTATTCCATTTGTCTGCTTCATAATTAAGCGTGCCTTCCCGCGTAAATTCGTTTGGATAGGTTCTGCTGAGTCCGGTCGGCTTGTAGGCCCCGTGAAATTGAATATGGAGATGGTGAGCCGCCGCCTTTTGCAATATTTCAACCTGCATATTGACCATCTGTTGGTCATCCCGGTCCATGAAGTCAACCATCATCCCCTTCAAGCCCCATTTCTCGAATAATGCAAATGCGGTATCGAGTTTTGGATACAAAGCGTAAAAGTGAACCCATACTCGTACGCCGACCCCTTTTGACTTGGCATAACTGCATATTTCCGCCATATCCAGACCCGGAACGGGTGTAGTCACATCTGCATGCGCACCCGGTTGAAAATTAACTCCGTCATCCACATACCATTGATGTAACCCATATTCAACTACTGAATGATATTCCAAGTGGTTCCTCGCGCAGAAATCGATGTAGTAGCGGTTGGTTACAAAATTGTTGCCTGGCGCATTCAGGGTATCCGGTGTGACATTACCATTCCACCACGGGAAGGTAGTCTTTCCCGGTTTTAGCCATGTCAAGTCCGGGATTTTGCAAGGTTCGTTCAGATCGGTTATAATGTTGCTTTCAATTAGGTCACCTATTCGGTCGCTGATCAAAAGGACTCGCCAGGGAGTGTTATGCGGCAGAGTTGATTTTACTTTTATAGACGTTTGATGCGGCCATGGGGAGAGCCGGCTAACGAGTTCGTCGTTTCTTTTAGACAGATACATACCCGCATAGTCAACAAGTTCTGCTTCCGTAATGCCGACATAAATGTTTTTGGGAAATTCAAGGAGGACCGGGAGGTCCAAAAGCGTATCTTCCCTTAGCTTAAGAAAGGGAACAGTCTGATAAATGCCTTCATGGGAACTTGTATAGTTGCCGAACATCAGCGAATGAACCATTGGATTTCCCGGAATTCGAAAATTTGTGTTTTCATCCAGGAGGGTGAACTCCGTCCACGTTGCTTGTTGCGGAATCTCATACCGGAACGCCAGGCCTCCGTTGAATGCACGAACCACCAGGTTTACGCGCGTTTTTTCAGGACCAGATGCTATTATCGGGATGGTTACTTCCTTATATGGATCATGGACTTTACGCGTCTTACCTACAGGAAGTTCGTAATCTTCGACTGAATTGCGGAAAACAGCCCGACCTGAGTTGACTTCATCGCCGATTTCACCATTTGCAAATTGGAGGCCTAGCCCGGATTCGGCCACAATAGGAGTCCCTTTGAACAGCACATTGTATCTTGCTGAGCCGTGGCTAATCCGGAATGAAAAACTGAGTTTTCCGTCGGGTGAAAATAAATGGACAAGTTTCTGTCCATGCAGGCGGCCAGGGATCAGAAAGATTTCTGCTAGCAGGAAGAATATTATTATTCTCATATGCATGGATGTGAGGGTTGAAGGTAGTTCTATTCCTCAAAAAAATATCTCCTTCGACTCAGGGCGAGACTTAATACTTTTGCTAATTTCCCTGGATTTGCCGTTACATGGCTTAGTTTGAATAGTAATCGGTTCGAGAAATTTTACAAAAAAGTATGATGCAAATTTGCAAATGTTGATATCATTAAATTGCATTTTATATGGTCAAGGGCAATTTATATTTTGAGGAATTTTTGATTGCTGGCATTTCTTTGCGAACGACAAATGAAGCCGACCAATCCCAAATGGACATTGGTAATCTCTGGTCTCGTTTCTTTCGTGACAAGGTGATTGAGACACTTCCTAGGAAGATTTCAGATGAGATTTATTGCTTGTATTCGGGGTATGACCCCGATCATCTGAATATATACGATACCACAATAGGTTGCAGAATTGAAAGCGTGAAGAATTTGCCTCCTGGTCTGGTCATGAGAAAAATAAGTTCTGGAAAATACGCCCACTACATATCGGCCGGGAAATTACCGCAATGTGTCGTTGCCACTTGGCGCGAGATTTGGCAGACCAGAAATGACAGAATATTTACCTCCGATTTTGACGTTTATGGGGAAAAAGCTCGGGACATGACTTTTGCTGAAGTGGAAACTTTTCTTTCAATAGTATAGCATTTTCGAACAGTTATTCAGCAGTCCAATTTTGCCTCTCGTCCGGACTAAACTTCCACGGGGCGAAGTTGTTTTCAACATTGCTAAACATCGAATTCCACTCGGGCGGTGCGCTGCTTTCCTCCATTACCAGCGAACGCCTCAATTCTAAAATTATTTCTAATGGACTAATGCTCACGGGACACTCTTGGACGCAGGCATTGCAAGTAGTGCACGCGCGCAATTCCTCGACTGATATATAACTCAACAAATTCTTCCCATCGCTTTGAAAGACTCCATATTTATCAACAATTCTGCCGACTTCTTCAGCCCTGTC
>Ga0070731_10003708_pt1 | contig 13605 bp, 10 predicted proteins | sample Coa_R1_2_FD_66448 | JGI IMG/M metagenome (GOLD analysis project Ga0070731, IMG submission 66448) | Surface soil microbial communities from Centralia Pennsylvania, which are recovering from an underground coalmine fire - Coalmine... | ecosystem: Environmental > Terrestrial > Soil > Unclassified ... | reverse complement strand
ACCGAGCAGTGGTTCATCTCCATGGAAACGCCGATGCCGGGGGGAGCGGGAAAGAACGACACGTTGCGCACGCGCACGCTGGAAGAGATCAAGAAGGTGAAATGGGATCCAGCGTGGGGCGAAGAGCGATTATCGAACATGATCGAGACGCGGCCGGATTGGTGCATCTCGCGGCAGCGCGTGTGGGGAGTGCCAATCGCGGTGTTTCTGTGTGAAGGCTGCGGCAAGCCGCTGAACGACAAGGCAGTCAATCGCAAGGTCGTCGAACTTTTCAAAAAGTCCGGGGCTGACTCCTGGTTTACGCCGGAGTCGGACGACCTGCTTCCTGCTGGAATCAAGTGTCCGCATTGTGGTGGGACGAAGTTTGAAAAGGAGACCGACATTTTTGATGTATGGCTGGAGTCGGGAGCGAGTTACCTGGCCCTGTTGGACGATGAGCCAGAGTATCCGTGGCCTTCGGATTTGTATCTGGAGGGAGGAGATCAGTACCGCGGGTGGTTCCAGTCTTCCCTGCTCTGCGCCATGGGCACACATCAGACGCCGCCCTACAAGGGCGTCGTGACGCCGGGCTGGACGCTGGATGAAAAAGGCCAGGCAATGTCGAAGTCGCGGGGCAATGACGTGGATCCAGTGGACATTTCGAGCCGGCTCGGCGGCGAAGTGGTGCGCTTGTGGGTGGCATCGGTGGACTTCCGCGAGGATGTGGTCGGTTCGGAAGCGCTGATGCAGCGCGTGGGCGAGAATTATCGCGAAATTCGCAACAAGCTGTTTAAGAATGCGTTGGGGAATCTATACGATTTTGACCCGCAGAAAAATACCGTGCCCTTTGAGAAGATGGACGCGCTCGACCAGTACATGCTGCGGCAGACATGGGCGCTGGTGCGCGATGTGCGGAAATGGTATGACGATTTCGCGTTTCACAAAATTTATCATCGCGTGAATCACTTTTGCGTGGTGGAACTGAGCGCCTTTTACTTCGATGTGATCAAGGACCGGCTGTACACCTATGCGCCGAACTCGCCGGGGCGGCGCTCGGGACAGACCGCGGTATGGCGCATCGTCGAGGCCATGACGCGACTGCTGGCGCCGGTTCTCACATTTACCTGCGAGGAAGTCTGGCAGCATCTGCCCAAGATGCCGGGACGCGCGGAGAGCGTGCACATGGCGCTATTCCCCGACGTTGCGGACGTCTTGGGCGATGTTTCGGTTGCGGAGAGCGATCCGCAACGGACGCAAGACTGGACGACCCTGCTGGCTGTGCGCGAGCAGGTAATGAAGGCGCTGGAAGAGGAACGGAATAACAAGGGGATCGGCAAGAGCCTGGAGGCGCAATTAGTGATCACCGCGGGCGATCCGGCGTACTCGGTGCTCAAGCGGTATGCCGATCAACTGCGCTACTTGTTTATCGTCTCGGCAGTCACGCTGGCGCAGGGCTCGGGCAACGGCACCAGCGGCGTGCACGTCGAGGTGAAGAAGGCCGACGGCGCCAAGTGCGACCGCTGCTGGAACTATTCGACGCACGTGGGCGAGGATAAGGACTATCCGACGGTGTGTGAGCGCTGCAGCGCGGTGCTGAAAGAACTCGAAGCGGAGCAATCGAATTGAGTTCATTTGGCATTTCCACGCGTCCCAAGTCTTTTCCGAAGGCGATTCTGTGGGGTGGGCTTGTCTGCGGCGGGCTGGATATCACGGCCGCATTCGTGGTGTACGGTTTTTTCGGGCTGAGACCGGTTCGCCTGCTGCAAGGAATTGCAGCGGGTTTGCTGGGACCGCGTTCCTTCGAGGGCGGACTTCCAACTGCGGCGCTAGGCCTGTTTTTCCAGTTTTTCATTGCCTTCTCTGTGGCAACGGTTTATTGCCTGGCCAGTGGTTGGCTGCCGGTCCTGCTGCGGCGCGCGATTGTTTGCGGCGCTTTGTATGGTGTGGTCGTTTACTTTTTCATGAATCGCATCGTGGTGCCGCTTTCGGCAGCCCGCAAATATCCGTTCTCGCTTCGAATGATGGTCATTGGGGTGATCATCCATATCTTTTGCGTGGGCTTGCCCGTAGCCATCGCAGCGCGGCGATTCCTGGCTTGAGCTTGAAGGAAATGTGACGAACCGCGGCATTTTCCGCGAAAGGATAATTCCGATTAATATGCTGTCAGGCCAATTCTTCGAATGACCAACAACGCCGCGCGCGCCGCCCATTTTCTGCTTGCCATTATCGTGGTTCTGCTCGACCGCTGGACAAAGCGCCTGGTCGCGGCCCGTTTGCCGATGTACAGCCACATCCAGATCATCCCCGGATTCTTTCAGTTGACGCATACCGAGAACACTGGAGCGGCGTTCAGCCTGTTCGCCGATTCGCCGTCACACTGGAAGACGGGGATGTTGATCGGATTTTCGGTGATCGCCATGGTAGTCGTGTTTGTGCTGCTGTGGAAACAGCGGCACGCGTTGTCGATCACAGGAATTGCGCTGTCGCTGATTCTGGGAGGAGCGATGGGTAATTTATGGGACCGGGTGGCAAGCGGGCGTGTGGTGGATTTCCTGCTGTTTTACGTCAAACGCTATCAGTGGCCGGTGTTCAATCTGGCCGATAGCGCGATTGTGGTGGGGGCTTCGCTGCTGGTCATTGAAATTCTGTTTCATAAGCCGCCGGAGCAGACGGGGAGCGCGGCGTAAGCCCCGTCAATCGGGAGGACAAGAACGGTCTTGCATCTTGAACACTTCAGGCTTGAAAATTGGTGGAGCTAGTCGGGATCGAACCGACGACCTCATCGTTGCGAACGATGCGCTCTCCCAGCTGAGCTATAGCCCCGGGGTTCCGGCAGGTTGTATGGTGCTCGATTATTTTATCAGCCGGGCGGAAGTCTGACCAAATGCGCAAGGTTGCCGCGCTACAGGCTGGAAGGGCAAGATGCGCTCGCCGCAGGCGCGGGACGCCAGCGCCGGGACTCAAACAAATCAGCTTGACGAAATCCCGCGACCTGCGTCTAACTAGGTAAAGCAAGAACGGGATCTGGGGAACGGTTTCTATGTTTGTGCAATTGAATCCCGCGAACGCGCGCCGGCAGCGTCGACTTCTGCTTGCATCGTGCGCCGTTCACGGACTGCTTCTGGCCTGGCTGCTGCGCTCCCCGGAACCGATTCGGCTGATTCCGAATTCCATCGCTTTAGGGCGGAATGGTAAGTCTGTGACCCGGTTGTACTGGTCGAGCAAGAATCCCGATGACAGCTCCCACAGTTCTTCCGATCTGGCCACGCAACGATATCGTCACGAGCGCCTGGGCCAGAAACTGACGTGGAAGGCGCCCGCACAATCGCCGAAACTTCCGCTCCCGCAGATGCCGGTCGCACAGGTCGAAGTCGCGGATAATTCCAAAACGCAAACGCTCTCAGCATTGGGTCACGGCGCCCAGGCTGGAGTTCCCTACGGCAGTTTGTATCACGGTTCGCTCACTGGCGACGAGATTCGCCCGGCCCTTCCCACTGCGACGTCTGATCCCGTGGTCTGGCCGTGGCAGTTGCCATCTTCTGCGGGCAACGAGGTGATCGAGATTGTGATCGACGAACGCGGGGAAATCGTGAACAAGACGGTGTTGCAGAGTCTGGGCCCTGACATCGATAGCAAATGCCTTGCGGCTTTGGAGAACTGGCACTTTCAACCCGCCACACGCAACGGTAGGCCCATTCCTTCCAAACAGGATGCCATCTTTCCCTTTCGCGCCAGAGGGTAAAGAGCTTGAAAAGGCACGTGCCAGTAAGTCTCGGCAACCGGACAGCATTCATTTGACAAAATCGTTACAAAAGTTGTGGCCCCTGAGTCCCCGTGTCTGGTGGCTCCAGCCGCTATAATGAAATCGTGAGTAAGAACGAAGTCAAACAGATTGCTTCCGCGGACTTCCCTACCCGCTGGGGGAGGTTCCGGATTTACGGCTTTCGAGCTGAGGCGGGGTCTGATGGTTCACGCCGCGTGGAAGAGGCGGTGGCGTTGGTGATGGGCGATGTTAAGACGAAGCCTCCGCTGGTCCGGGTGCATTCCCAGTGTCTGACAGGGGACGTTTTCGCTTCCTTGCGGTGCGATTGCCGCCAGCAGTTGGAACTTTCTTTATCGTTGATCGGCGGCGAGGGCGCGGGCATTCTGATTTACGAACAGCAGGAAGGCCGCGGGATCGGGTTGATGGCCAAGCTGCAGGCTTATGAACTGCAGGATGCGGGGCTCGATACGGTGGAGGCAAATGTTCGCCTGGGGTTCAAGGCGGACCAGCGCGACTTTACACTGCCGGGAGAAATTCTCAAGGCGCTCGGTGTGACGCGCGTGCGGTTGCTGTCGAATAATCCAGACAAGGTTGAAGCGCTGGAACGGTCGGGAGTGCGCGTGGTGGAACGTGTGCCGTGTGAAGTGATTCCCAGCCCGCACGCGGAAGAGTATCTCAAGACCAAGAAAGAAAAGATGGGGCATCTGTTCACCTCGGGCTAGCCTTCCTTCCACCGCTTTTATTTCGAGCGACGACTGCATATTCCGTTTTGACCAAGGCCGCTGGGCTCGAGTGTAGCGATGTGGCGAAGCCACCGATCGGGCAGGCTCTGAAGCCGTCGACGTTGTTGCCGACGGAGAGAGGCGATCATTTTGTCACCGTGGGCGGTTCAGATCGCTGGTGGCGACGTTCCCGTCGAACTAATATGGTGAGCTAGATTCCATTGGGACGCTGCCGGATCAGCGACAGAAACTCTGAGCGGGTCTCTTCTTCGTTGCGGAAGCAGCCGAGCATGGATGACGTCACCGCGGCGGAGTGCTGTTTTTCGACGCCGCGCATCATCATGCAGAGATGGCGGGCCTCGATCACCACGCCCACCCCTTGGGGCTCGATTACTTTCTGAATAGTTTCGGCGATCTGCGTCGTAAGACGCTCCTGAATCTGCAGGCGGCGCGAGAACAGCTCGATCAGGCGAGGGATTTTGCTGAGGCCGATCACGCGGCCGTTCGGAATGTAGGCGACGTGCACCTTGCCGTAAAACGGCAGCAGGTGGTGCTCGCAGAGGCTGAACATCTCAATATCTTTGACGATGACCATTTCGTCGTAGCTCACGGTGAAGAGAGCGCCTTTGAGCAGGGCTTCGGGGTCTTCCTTGTATCCCTTGGTCAGGAACTTCATGGCTTTGTGCACCCGCTCGGGAGTCGCGGTGAGACCTTCACGCTGAGGATCTTCGCCCAAGCGAACGATCATTTCGCGGACGAGGTCTTCGAAGCTGGAACTGGTCAGGGTCGGGGATTCTTTGGTGGGAAACGGAGTCGGTTTCATAAGAATTGGGTAATCGAGCGATTGCGAAATTTGGTAATTAATCGCGGATCAGTTCCGCTTCCCGTCCTCCTGACCTCCAGCGTATTCGAACGAGTTCATCATAGTCTCTTCCAGTCTCACTCTTTCCAGATGCGCCTGGGAGAAGCCGCGCTGCATTATTTCGAAGATCTGTATACATAGATTTTCCGTAGTCGGAACGGTTACAGCAAATTCTTGAGTGTGGTTCAAATTCTGCAGGTCGTAGCGGGAGAGCACTTCCTTCTCGACGAAGGTGTCCAGATCAACGAGGTTACAGACCATGCCAGTGCTGGGCTCGACCTGGCCGCTGACTGTGACTTCGAGGGTGTAATTGTGGCCGTGCCCATACGGGTTGTTGCATTTGCCGTAGGTGGCACGGTTTTCGTCCTCGGACATGGCGGCGCTATGCAGCCGGTGGGAGGCGGAGAAGAGATAACGGCGGCTGAGATGGGCCTTCATTTTTGATTTTTGATTGTTGAATTTTGAATGAAAACCTCTGACCCAGGTTTTTGTTCAATAATCAAGCATTCTCCAAATTCTTTATTCTTCGCCATAGAAATCGACGAATAAATCCGGGGTTTCGTAGACGCGGACGCGGTGCAGTTGAGCCTGCTTCAATTTGGGTTCAAGGCGCTGCCATACAGCGATCGCGATATTCTCGGTTGTGGGAATCTTAGTAACGAATTCGGGCACTTCCTTGTTCAGAAACCGGTGGTCCATCGCGTCAAGGACTTCCCGGTGCATTACTTCCTTCAACTGCTTAAGGTCGACCACGAAACCTGAGCGCGAATCGACCTCGCCCTTGACCGTGACCTCGAGCGTGTAGTTGTGGCCGTGTCCATTGGGATTGTTGCACTTGCCAAAGATGCGGCGATTCTCTTCCACTGAGAAGTCGGGGTTGTTGTAGTAGTGCGAGGCTGAGAACTCGGCTTTGCGCGTGAGATAGACCATTCTTTTAACCGGTGATCAGTGATTAGAGGCTGTTAGTGGCCGGTGGTTACAGGCGGCTCTAGAAAGCCACTGCAGTCACTGACTACTCGCCACCGACACTTGCTCGATGTATAAGACGCACAAAACAAGCATTAAGGTTCAGGGCTCAATTCGCGCGGAGGCTCGACCCTGTAGGAATCGATGTTTTGCCATTTCGTCGAATTGATAGTTTCCTGCTCGGGGCAAAAATTCTTACCCGGTTCGAACACTGTAATTTTATAGACGTAGCGCTTGCGACGCGAGGGGTCGTAGGCCAAGGTAAAGGCGATGCCGCGCTTTTTGTCGAACCAGAAAACGAGCGGCCGGTCCCCCAGCGCGGGGTTGGGAGCGGTCAACAGAACACCAGCATGAAGTTCCTTATAGGAGCTGGCGACTTTGTCGGGCGAATCGAAGGTGGTGATGCCCTCGGCGGTGGCAAAGCGCGTGGTGGAAGATTCGATCTGGAAGATTTTGCCCTTCTTCAGGCGAATGAAAACATCGCCGCGGCCAACCGGGTTCGTTGTGTCCACCCAGTCAAGGGTCGTGCCGCAGGGATCCTCCCACTCCTGGTCTTCAGCCTTCCTCGGAAATAATTCCAGGGCACGGTCGCGGGTGTCGCCTAGTTTGAGCGGGCCCATGCTGAGCCCGGCTTCGATCAGCGTATTGGCAAAGTGGGGAGCTGCGGAGTTCTGCAATGCGTGAACCGGCTTTGCAGGGGGAGCTGCGGGACTGGGAGCTGAGAGCATCAGCAGAATGAAAAGAATCAGAAACAGGGGCATCTTCATAAGAGTCTTGTGGCGCACCTCGGAACCTGGGTCAGTTTCGCTGACGGCATGTTCACGCCCTTGGTAAATCCTTCCTTTCCAGGAGACGCTTCCTTCACCGTGCATTCTTTTCGAGCGCAAAAGCAAGTAGGCGAACATGGGGACGCCGAAAAGCGCGGCGAGAACAGTCATGCCGGCGCTGAAGTTGGCACGGTGCAGTCGCGCGTAAAGCCAGAAAAAACCGAACAGGAAGATGACGCTCCACCACCAGTGTTTGGAGGACAGGATCAAAGCGGCCCATGGGGTCGCCCACAGAAGCAGAGATTTTGCCGCGAGCCATCCAGGAGCGGGAAAGAGAAGGGCAAGATTCTTGGTCCAGCCTTCGCGGAGCTGGCCGAAGTTGCGATACATGCGGGTGCGGACGGCGTCGGCGGCGTAGCGGAAACGAATCTTGCGGCCGGAGGCTTTGACGGCGCGGGCGAGCGCGACGTCTTCCAGGATGCTGGAAGCGACTGCAGCATGACCGCCCACCGCCTCGTAAGCTTCGCGCTTCATCAGGATGTATTGACCGTTTGCGGCCGCTGCGGGGGAGTTTGGATCGCTGACCTTCGAGGGCGGATATTCCCGCGCGAGTTCGGCGAAGACCACGGGGAGTGTGGCCCTCTCCCAGAAGGTGACGGCGATTTGCTCGGGAGAGTAAGAGAGCAGGTCGGCGGCGTTTTCCTTGGCCTCCGCCAGCGCATGCGCAAGAGAGCCCGGCAAGTGGACAGTGTCGGCATCGGTGAAGAGGAGCCATTCGCCTCGGGCGGCGCGGGCTCCGGTAGCAACGGCATTGTTCTTCCCGGTCCAGCCGGGCGGGAGTGGGCCGGCGTCCATGAGGCGAACGTCAGGAAAAGAAGCGGCGATTTCACGGGTGCGGTCGGTAGAGTGGTCGTTGACGACGATGATCTCGAAGGAAACGCCGGCTTGGGCCACGAGTGATTCCAGACAGGACCCAAGGCTGGTCTCTTCGTTGCGCGCGGGGACGATAAAGGAGATCTGCGGCGGCTCTGAGATTATTTCCCCGGCGGTCATAGGTGATATCGAGAATTTAACAGTTCGAGCAGGGCGAAAGGCCCTCACGAGCGAAAGCGCCATCCTATCGCGACCTGAGCTCGGCTCAAAAGATCCGCACTTCCCACTCTCGTCGCAACGAATCCATTATTATATCTGGGTGCAACGCCCGGTTCATTTTTCGAGCTTTCTAATCTGCCTCATTTTTCTGGTTGCGCTTTCCGGATGCTATAGCACGTCGCGGCCACCTCGGATTGGAACGGTAGCGCCCGATTTCACCGTTCAAGATTCGCAGAACAAAGTCACGCTCGGCCAATTTCACGGGCAGGTTGTGGTCCTCAACTTCTGGGCAACCTGGTGCGCTCCATGCGTGGAGGAACTTCCATCGCTGGTCGAAATGCAACGGCGATTGAAGTCTAAGGGCGTGACCGTGCTCGCGGTGAGTGTTGACGTGGACGAGGGCGCTTACAAGCAGTTCGTGAAGGACCACAACGTGAGCCTGCTTACCGTGCGCGATCCCAGCGGCAAGAGCAATGGGCTCTATGGCACGTTCAAATTTCCGGAGACTTACATCATCGACCGCAATGGCGTGATGCGGCGGAAGTTTATCGGAGCGGTGGACTGGACCGAGCCCGAAATCACGGATTTCCTCAGCAAGCTTTAGGTTCACCACGGAGACGCAGAGGCAGGGAGGAATCAGCGGTGACCTATTTCTCTTCCCTTCGTCCATTTCGTAGATCAGTCCTTAGTCTCGTCTGCCTGAATACTTTCGATGAAAGGATCTTTCCGATGCGATTTCTTCCCCTGTCATTCGTGAAGAGCCAACTCAGGTTTGCGGCAATTTCCCTGATATGCGTGGGTGCTTTTGCAAACCCGGCGAAAATGTCGGCACCGGCGCGCTCGAAAGATAGCGACCATGGCGCAAGATTGCAGCGAGTAGAACAAAGTGCGGTTGAACTGCCCAGCGTGCCCGGAAAAGCTCCCATCAGGCTCAGTCTGGTTGAACTGATGAAGCTGTACAACGTTCCGGGGCTGAGCCTTGCCGTCATCGAAAATTACAAAATTGTCGACACGAAGGCCTATGGAGTGATCGCGCCCGGCTCAACGACTCCTGTTACTGCTCGGACTCTGTTTCAGGCAGGATCGATCAGCAAACCCGTGGCTGCGACGGGAGCGCTCTCTCTGGTCGAACAAGGCAAACTGTCGCTCGATGAGAATGTGAATGACAAGCTGAAGTCCTGGAAGGTGCCCGACAACGAATTTACATCTACGCAGAAGGTAACTTTACGGCGGTTGATGTCTCACACTGCGGGCCTGACGGTGCATGGATTTCCGGGTTACGACGTGGACGCTCCGGTGCCGACCCTGGTGCAGATTTTCAATGGGGAGAAGCCGGCGAATACTGCTCCGATTCGTGTGGACATCACGCCGGGAACGAAAGAGCGCTACTCCGGCGGCGGGGTGACGATCGAGCAGCAACTGATGATCGATGTGACCGGCAAACCATTTCCGGCGCTGATGCGCGAACTGGTACTCGACAAGATTGGCATGACCGACAGCAGCTACGAGCAGCCGCTGCCGGCGGCGCGGGCTGCCATGACGGCGGGCGGAACATACATGGATGGCAAGGCGGTGCATGGGAAGTGGCATATCTATCCGGAGATGGCGGCGGCCGGACTGTGGACCACGCCAACGGACCTGGCGAAATTCGCGATCGAGATTGCGCTGTCGAAGCAGGGGAAATCAAATCGTGTGCTCTCGGAAAAGATGACGCGAGAGATGCTCACGCCGGTTTTGGATCAGGCGGGGCTGGGACTCTTTGTGGACAAAGATAATCCCGGACAGTTCGGGCATAACGGCGCTGACGAGGGGTTCCAGGCTCTCCTGACCATGAATGCGGAGACCGGGAACGGCGTGGCCATGATGGCCAATTCCGACAATGGCATCTCCGTCATGAGTACCGTTCTGCGCCGCGTGGCCAAGGAATATGCGTGGAATTACAAGATGCAGGACGACAACGGGGAGAAGCTTTTTGTGCTCGCCACGCTGCAGGGGACGGGGGCTGCCTTGCAAAGCTATGACGAAATGAAAAAATCGGGGGCGACTGATGCCAAAACCCTGGAGGCGATGCTCAATATGCTCGGCTACCGGTTGCTGTACGGTGGAAAGGAGTCCGATGCGGTGCAGGTGTTTCAGAAAAATGTGCAGGAGTATCCGCAGTCGTCGAATGTCTACGACAGCCTGGGCGAGGCATACATGAAGGTCGGAAAGAAAGATCTTGCGATTCAGAATTATGAAAAGTCGTTGCAAATGGATCCGAAGAACACGAATGCGGTTGAGCGGTTGAAGAAATTGAAAGGCGAGGGAGCAGGCGGGGAGGCGAAAGTTGTAGAGCAGCCTGGGTTCACGGTGGTCGGCATTGCGGCACGAACGACCAACGCGCGCGAGATGACGGCTGATGGTGTTATCGGAAAACAGTGGGCGCGGCTGATGCAGGATGGCGTGTACGCGAAGATTCCCAACAAGCTGGATCAGTCAATTGTGGCCGTGTATACGGATTACGCGAGCGACCATAACGGCGAGTACACATACGTGCTCGGTGCGCGCGTGACTTCAGATGGCGACGTTCCCGCAGGCATGGTGGCGAAGAAAATTCCTGGCGGACGATTTGCTGTGTTCACGTCGGACAAAGGGCCGGCACCGACGGTTGTGCCCGAGACCTGGATGAAGATCAATTCCCTGCCCAAGTCGGCAACGGGCGGGGATCGCCTGTATCAGGCGGATTACGAGGTGTATGACGAGCGGGCAATGGATCCGCAGAATTTGCAGGTGGATGTGTACGTGGGGATTCGATAGCGGCGTCCGCAGGTCGGTTTCCGGTTTCCGCATCATGAAGGTATTCCGGTGCTTACAGTTTCACGTTTCGCAGGCGAAGTGCGTTGGTGATGACCGAAACCGAGCTGAAGCTCATGGCGGCGGCGGCAAAGATGGGGCTGAGGAGTATTCCGAAAAACGGATAAAGAATTCCGGCGGCGATGGGGACTCCAATGGCGTTGTAGATGAAAGCGAAGAAAAGATTCTGGCGGATGTTGCGCATGGTGGCCTGACTCAGCTTGCGCGCGCGCAGGATGCCGGTGAGCTCCCCTTTGACCAGCGTGATGCCGCCGCTTTCCATGGCCACGTCGGTGCCGGTACCCATGGCGATACCCACGTCGGCTTGCGCGAGTGCGGGCGCGTCGTTGATGCCGTCTCCAGCCATGGCAACGACTCTTCCCTGCCCTTGCAGTTTCTTGATTACTTCCGCTTTGCGCTCCGGGAGCACCTCTGCTTCGAATTCGTTTTCGCCAAGTCCGAGCTTTCCGGCAATGGCCATCGCCGTGTCGCGGCTATCTCCGGTGAGCATGATGACCTGCAGATTCTGATTCTTCAGACCACGGATTGCTTCGAGGCTCGCAGACTTGAGGGGATCGGCAATGGCGATGGAGCCGGCATGCCGGCCATCGATTGCGACCAAGAGTAGCGTTGTTCCCTTGTCAGCGTTTGCTCCGATGACCACAATCCCAGCAACCGAAACGCCAACATCTGCCATGAGAGCGCGGTTGCCGACGGCGATCTGCTTTCCGTCCACAACACCCTTTACTCCCTTCCCGACTATATATTCGAATTTCGCGGCGTCGGAAAGGTTCAGACCGTTTTCCTTCGCGGCGTCGACGATGGCTGCAGCGAGTGGGTGCTCGCTGGCCCTCTCCAGGCTGGCAGCCAGACGCAGAACTTCGTGCGATTGGTCCCGCTCGGTCGTAGTCGTGCTTACAACCTTGGGCTTGCCTTCCGTCAGGGTGCCGGTCTTGTCGACCACGAGTGTGTTTACCTTTTCCAGCGTTTCCAGTGCTTCGGCATTTTTGATCAGGACACCGGCGTGGGCGCCGCGGCCGGTTCCGACCATAATCGCCATGGGCGTCGCCAGGCCGAGAGCGCACGGACAGGCGATGATGAGCACTGCGACGGCATTCACCAGGGCATGGGCAAGGCGCGGCTGGGGACCGAAAACGAACCACGCGACAAACGTGATCACAGCCACCGCAACAACAGTGGGGACGAACCAGGCGGCAACGCGATCTGCCAAGCGCTGGATGGGAGCGCGGCTGCGCTGCGCTTGTCCGACAAGTTGGACAATGCGCGCCAGCAACGTTTCGGAGCCGACGCGCTCGGCGCGCATGATGAATGATCCCGTGGCGTTGATGGTCGCGCCGATGACTTTACTGTTCGGCTCTTTCTCGACCGGGATCGATTCGCCGGTGATCATCGATTCATCGATCGAACTGCGGCCTTCGAGGACCACGCCATCGACGGGAATTTTTTCTCCGGGCCGTACGCGTAGGCTGACACCGGGTTTCACCTGCTCGAGCGGAATATCTTTTTCGGAGCCGTCGGGAAAGATCAGGCGGGCGGTTTTTGGCGTGAGGTCGAGCAGGGCGCGGATCGCGGCGCTGGTGCGGCTGCGGGCGCGGAGTTCCATCACCTGGCCGAGCAGGACCAGCGCGGTGATCGCGGCAGCGGCCTCGAAGTAGACATCGGGATAGCCGCCCATGCGGCGGAGCGATGCCGGAAAAATCTGCGGAGCAAAGGTCGCGACCACGCTATAGGAGTAGGCGACGCCGGTGCCGAGCCCAATCAGCGTGAACATGTTGGGACTGCGGTTGACCAGTGACGTCCAGAAGCGCTGGAAGAATGGCAGGCCGCACCAGAGGACGACCGGCGTGGCGAGAATGAATTCGAGCCACGGGATGCGCGGACCTTCGAGGATCTGCATGAATTCGTGCGGCCAGATCATGCTGCCCATGGCGAGGGCGAGCAGCGGCGCAGTCAGGATGACGCTGACCAAAAAGCGGCGCGTCATGTCGCGGAGTTCGGGATTCTCTTCGGCGGTAGCGGTCACCGTGCGCGGCTCAAGGGCCATGCCGCAGATCGGGCAGGAACCGGGCTCTGAGCGCACGATTTCGGGATGCATGGGACACGTGTACTCGGTATGCGTTACTGCAACGGGAATTTCCGGCTCCAACGCCATGCCGCAGGAGGGGCATGCTCCGGGCTTCGACTCGCGCACTTCAGGGCACATGGGGCAGACGTAGGCGGGACTGCGAACCTCGGATTTCGGACCCTTCGATGAGCTCAGGGCAGACTCTCGCATATCAGGCGGCGGCGCAGGCTGAATCACCACTGCTGGCGCTGCCTTCATTGCGCCAGGCATCCCGAGCATGACAAGCCCAGAGGATGCAGGCTTGTTTAAATATCCCTGGGGATCGGCCTTGAATTTTTCCACGCAGTGGGCGCAGCAGAAGTAGTAATTCTTGCCGGCGTGCTCGTACGCATGCTTGGCGGTGGCCGGGTTGACACTCATCCCGCAGACGGGATCACGCGCGAGGGTTTGGTCAGAAGCTGTCATTGAAGTACGCAAAGCGAGGTAAGAGACACTGTCGAGCTGCGCTCGACGGACAGCCGAGGGCGGCTGTCCCC
>Ga0070731_10003707_pt1 | contig 13605 bp, 12 predicted proteins | sample Coa_R1_2_FD_66448 | JGI IMG/M metagenome (GOLD analysis project Ga0070731, IMG submission 66448) | Surface soil microbial communities from Centralia Pennsylvania, which are recovering from an underground coalmine fire - Coalmine... | ecosystem: Environmental > Terrestrial > Soil > Unclassified ... | reverse complement strand
TCATGGGCTATGACTCCGATCATCCGCTGGCGGAAGGAGAGGTCGGCAAATGCGGCGTGGCAATCAGTTCTCTTGCGGACATGGAAGCGCTGTTTGACCAGATTCCGCTGGGCTCCGTTTCCACCTCGATGACCATCAATTCGCCCGCCGCGATTCTCTGGGCCATGTACCTGGCGGTCGCCGAAAAGCAGGGCGTCGACTGGAAACTCCTGACCGGCACTCTGCAGAACGACATCCTTAAGGAATACATCGCGCAAAAGGAATACATCTACCCGCCCAAGCCGTCGATGCGGCTGGTGATTGACACGTTCGAGTTCAGCGCGCGCCACACGCCGAAGTTCAACCCCATTTCCATCAGCGGCTACCACATTCGCGAAGCGGGATCGACCGCGATTCAGGAGCTGGCGTTCACGTTGCGCGATGGAATCGAATACGTCGAGTGGGGTATCCGCCGGGGGATGGCCGTGGACGATTTCGCTCCGGCTCTGTCGTTTTTCTTCAACGCGCACAACGATTTTTTCGAGGAAATCGCGAAATATCGCGCCGCGCGCCGCATCTGGTATAAAACGATGACCGAGCGCTTCGGAGCAAAGCTCGCGCGCTCCTCGGCGATGCGCTTTCATGCGCAAACGGCCGGCTGCTCCCTGACCGCGCAGCAGCCCTACAACAACGTGGTCCGCACCGCATTGCAGGCCCTTGCGGCGGTGATGGGCGGCGCTCAGTCCCTGCATACCAATTCCCTCGACGAAGCCTGGGCCCTGCCCACGGAATTTGCCGCGACGCTCGCTCTGCGTACGCAGCAGATCCTCGCGCATGAAACAGGCGTCGCGAACACGGTCGATCCTCTCGGCGGCTCGTATTTTGTCGAAACGCTCACCAACGAAATGGAAGACGCCGCCTGGAAATACATCCGCAAGATCGATGAGATGGGCGGAATGATTCCGGCCATCGAACGCGGCTACCCGCAACGCGAAATTGCTGACGCGTCGTATCGTTACCAGGTGTCGGTCGATCGCAAGGAAAAAATCATCGTCGGCGTGAATGAATTTAAAGGCGAGGAAAAGCCCATCGATATCCTGCGAATCGATGAATCGGTTCGCGACCAGCAGTCCAGGCAATTGCGCGTCTTGCGCGCCGAGCGCGCGAATGAAGAAGTCGCGCGCCAACTCACAGCCCTGCGCAAAGCCGCGCAAGGATCAGAAAACATGATGCCCCACATCTACGCCGCGGTAAAAGCCTACGCTACGCTGGGAGAAATCTGCGACGCCCTGCGAGAAGTCTTCGGCACGCATGAAGAAGCCTCGGTAACCTAACGCAAGCATTCTCCGCATTTCTCCTCTTTTCTCCGTGTCCTCTGTGTTAAATTCCCCCTTCCCGATTGTCACCTCCCGTGACCGACAACGAAATCACGCACGAAATCATCGGCGCCGCCATAGAAGTCCACAAGCGCCTGGGCCCCGGCTTACTCGAATCCGCCTACGAAGAATGTCTCCTCCAAGAACTTCGCATTCGGAAACTGACGGTAGAACGGCAAAAAGGCCTCCCAGTGATCTACAAGGAAGTGTAGCTCGATTGCAGATACCGTCTTGGTCTTCTTGTTGAGGGCAGGGTTGTCGTAGAATTGAAATCCGTCGAGAATCTGGCGCACATCCCTGAAGCGATCATTTTGACGTATCTACGTCTGTCGGGCCAAAAGACTGGCCTTTTAATCAACTTCAATGTGACGGTATTGAAGGATGGGGTGCAGCGGTTTATTGTGTAGGCAGAGAAAAGCTTTAACACAAAGGCACAGAGAAAAACATGAGAAAACCGGAGTATTTGGAGACGCATGCCTGAAAAGCGGATACGAGTGCTGATCGCAAAACCCGGCCTCGATGGCCATGACCGGGGCGCCAAGATTATCGCCCGCGCCCTCCGCGACGCCGGCATGGAAGTGATTTACACCGGCCTGCGCCAGACTCCGGAGATGATCGCCTCCGCCGCGGTTCAGGAAGATGTCGACGTGATCGGCCTTTCGATTCTGTCCGGCGCGCACAACACGCTCGTTCCGCAACTACTCGAACTGCTGAAACAAAAAGGAATGAGCGATGTCACCGTTTTGCTGGGTGGAACGATTCCCGAAGCCGATATCGCAGGCCTGAAAAAAGCAGGCGTAGCCGAAATTTTTCTCCCCGGCACATCCACGCAAAACATAGTGGATTTCGTTCGCGAGCGCACCGCCAAAAAGTAGGACGGGCTTCAGCCTGTCTGGGTTTAAATTCGGCCCGGCGATGCTCGCCAAAAAGAAGGCAGCCTGTAGCCCGTGCTACTTCACCACGTTCCCGTCCGCATCCCGAACTTCCACGGTGCCGAGGTCGAGCTTCAACAAGTCGATCTCAAACTTATTGCGGTCGCCGACGCAAACCAAAATCATCTGATCAGGGTGCAGGTACTTCTTGGCCACAGCCTCGGCGTCCTCTGCCGTCACGGCGTTCAACTTTTCGGGCAAAGTTGAAAAATAATCGCGCGCCAGGCTGTACACAAAGATTTCGGACAAGGCACCCGCTTCGCCGCCGCTTGTTTCAAAAATCCCCGGCAACGAACGAGATTGGGAATCTTTCGCCAGGCTCAATTCATCCGGCTTCATCGGCGTGGCGATCATTCGCCGGATTTCCTTGAAGATTTCCACCACCGCGGGCGCTGTCGCGTCGGTCCGGATACCCCCGCCCGCTCCAAAATATCCGAGCGACCGGCGGTACACAAAAAACGAAGCCGCCCCGTAAGTGTACCCATGCTGCTCCCGGAGATTCAGATTGATGCGGCTGGAAAAAAGCCCGCCGAGTTCCGAATTCATCACTTCGAGCGCGGGATAATCGGGCGTCGAGCGGCCAACACCAAGCTGCAGCAGGCGCACCATTGTCTGCTGCGCCCCCGGCCGGTCCACGATAATGATATTCGCCTTCGTGGTTTCCGGGGCGCCGATCGGCGGGACCGAAAAATCTCCGCTCTTCCACGCGCCAAATTTGCTTTCTGCCAAAGCCTTCAATTCGTCCACGGGAATGTTTCCGGACACGACCAGCGCCGCGTTGTTCGGCACGTAATTCGCCTTCCAGAAATTCATCATGTCTTCGCGCGTCATCGCCTTGACGGAAGATTCCGTACCCGAGCTGTCGTACCCAAGGGGGTGATTTGGCCCGAAGAGCGCGGACACACTGGTGCGGGCGAGAATCGTATCGGGGTCGGAACGCTCGTCCGCAAACGCGGCAAGGCGCGATGCCCGGCGCCGCTCCACTTCGTCCGGCGGAAACGTCGGATGCAAAACGATGTCAGAAATCAGATCGAGCACACCCGCGAAATTCTTGGTGAGAGAGCTGGCGCCGACGCTGGACGAATCCATGCTCGCGCCCGAGGACAGTGCCGTTCCCAGCAGCGCCGCTTCGTCGGCAATTTGTGTCGCGTTGCGCGTCGCTGTTCCCTGCTGCAGCATATTGGCGGTGAAACTCGCGAGGCCGGGCTTCTCGACGGGATTCGCTCCGCTCCCTGTATTGAAAACAAGATTTGCTGACGCGACCGGCAGTCCAGAGCGATAGTGGTAATAAACGGTCAGGCCGTTGGACAGCTTGAACACATCGGGGACCGGTAGATTCACCGCATGCGCGGGACCGGGCTTGGGAGGATTCTCTCGCCATGCAGCGTCGGAATTGACCGCCGCCCCGCCCGTGCTTTGCCCCTTCTGTTGGTTCGGTGGGGTTGGCACGTCGGGACCCAGGTCGGGTTTGCCAGGAATTCCATATACCACCACGCGCGCGCTGGGCTTCAGTTGCGCTTCAGCGAACGCTCGGATCGCCTCCGTTGTGGCGGCTTCGTATCGGGCCACATCCTGAGGAAAGTAACCGGGATTTCCAAGATAATGGTTGTATTCGTTCAAGCGGTCGGCCACGCCTCCAAATCCGCCCAGCCGCTCAAGCCCCTGAATCATCCCGGTCTCGGTCCCGTTCCGCGCCCTTTCCAGTTCCGCGGGGCTCGGGCCGCTCTTCCGAAACGCGGACAGTTCCTCATCCACTGCCTTTTCCATCTCGGCGGCCGTATGCCCCGGACGCGCGGTGACCACGATCTCAAAAACTGATCCAAGAATCAGCGATTGCTGCGATGCACTGACGTCCAGCGCGATTTGTTTTTCATAGACCAGTTTCTTGTACAGGCGGCTCGATTTCCCCCCGCCGAGAATTTGCGACGCCAGGTCGGCGTCCTCGTCCCCAGGCTTGAAAATCGGTGAAGTCAGCCAGGCCATGTAGACGCGCGGCAACTCCACCTGGTCGTGGATCACCGCACGCCGTTCGGAAGCGATGGGTGGCGTTACGGCCGCAATTTTCGGCGCGGGCGCTCCGCGCTTCAGCGGCCCAAAATATTTTTCGACGAGCTGCTTGGCCTGCGCGGAATCAAAATCGCCCACGATGGCGAGGCTCGCGTTGTTCGGCGCGTAGTAAAGCTTAAAGAAGTTGCGCACGTCTTCGAGTTTCGCCGCCTGAATGTCCGCGTGCGACCCCATCACATCGGCGTGGTACGGATGGCTCTTCGGGAATAGCAGGTGGAAGACGCCTTCTTCCACAATGCCGTAGGGGCTGTTCTCAATGCTTTGGCGGCGCTCGTTACGCACGACGTCCTGCTGGTTCGTCAAGCTGGCCTGATCCAGTTTGTCCGGGAGATAGCCCATGCGGTCGGATTCCAGCCACAGCGCAAGCTCGAGCTGATTCGAAGGAATTGTTTCGAAATAATTCGTGCGGTCAAAATCGGTGGTGCCGTTTAGGTCGGACGCGCCTGCCGCTTCCAGATACCGTATGTGGGAGTTGTCGGGGACATGCTTCGAGCCTTCGAACATCATATGTTCGAACAGGTGAGCGAACCCGGTCCTTCCAGGCAACTCGTTCGCGGGCCCCACGTGATACCAGATGTTCGTCGAGACCAGCGGCAGCCGGTGGTCCTCGGACAGGATCACAACCAGGCCGTTTGGCAGGGTGTATTTCTCAAACTTGATCGTTGGCAGGGCAATCTCCGTGGATTTGTTTGCAGTGCTGGAGGCAGGCTTGGCCGGAGCCTTTTGGGGCGGCGATTTTTTTGGAGCATCCTGGCCGAAAACGGGAGGTGTCGCCACGGCGATGGACATGCATAAGATCAGTAAACGGTTTTGGAGGGCAGAAGTCATTCCGATTCTCCTCGGTGATTGTCCCACTCTGTATCAGACGCAATCGGGGGCCATTGCGCTGCATCCCATGGCGAAACACAGCATTAAGATACCTCAATTCATATGCGGGACGCGAAAAGCTGTTAAGTGGAACAGGCTTCAGCCTGTGTGGTTTGGGCTTGAGATAGAGGAAAACCCACAGGCTGAAGCCTGTTCCACTGTTGCCACGTCCGTTGTGCTCGGCGCAGGAAAAGCGTACGATTCGCGAGAACGAAATCCATTCCAATCCGAAGCTCCCGTTCCCAAAGGACTTTGCCATGAAGAAAGATGTCGCGAGCGTTTGCAATCATAAAGTTTCACGCCGGACGGTCCTACAAGGGGGACTTGCGGCGGCAGCGGCAAGCTCGATACCCGGTGTAAGCGATGCGCTCCTCGCCGAGCCCGCTGCACCCCCAGCCCTCAAAACGACCGGGGTGCGCGCCATCGACATCCACGCCCATTATTTTCCGCAGACCTATTTCGATTTATTCAACACAGAGGGCCAGCGCTACAACTCCGAATTCCGCATGACCGAAAAAGGATTCTTTTTCAAGACCCCCTCGGAATCGAATGGCCCGCTGCCTGCCAAATTCATCGACCTGAAGCAGCGCCTCGCCGATATGGACATGCAAGGCGTGACGGTCCAGGCGCTCTCTCTCACTGGCCCGATGGTCTACTGGGCAGAGGGCGAGTTCTCGCACAAACTCGCGATGACCTGGAATGACGGCGCCGTCGCGGCTCACAAAGCGAATCCTGACCGCTTCGTCGTCCTCGCAACTCTGCCCATGCTCGACCCAGACCGCGCCGTCGACGAGCTCAATCGCGTTAGCAAGTTCCCAGGAGTGCGCGGCGTCTACATGGGAACCAACATTGAAGGCCGCGATCTCGACGATCCACTCTTCGAACCCATATTCACGCACATTGAGAAGCTCGGCCTGCCTGTCTTCCTTCACCCCTTGCCGCCCATCCTCGGCGGCAAGCGCCTGCAGCCCTATTCTCTTACCAACCTGGTTGCCTATCCGCTCGACACCACGGTCGCCGCTTCCCATCTGATGTTTGGCGGCGTGATGGATCGTCATCCCAATCTTGTGGTCGTCCTGCCCCACGCCGGCGGCGCTCTGCTGAATATCATTGGCCGTCTTGACCACGGCTGGAACGTAATCCCGCCGGCAAAACTCTCCGCTCAGACGCCCAGCGCGTACCTGCACCGCTTCATGTACGACACGATCGCGCATTCCAAGCCGCTGATGGAGTTCATCATTTCGCAGGTTGGAGTCGATCGCGTCATGCTCGGCAGCGACTATTGCTTCCCCGTGGGGTACGACCGCCCGGTGGAGGCAGTCGAGGAACTTCGCCTGAACTCCGACCAGCGCAAGATGATCCTGGGAGGAACAGCCGCCAAACTCCTAAAGATTTAAATCAAGGGGTTATTCGGTCCCACGGAAGGAAGAAAAATATGTTTACAAGCAAATCTGCACGGCTCTTCATGTTTTTGCTGCTGGTTTTCTTCTTCGCGGCTCGCTCCGGCACTTACGGACAGGAAAGCCCCAAAATGGGCGAAGTGCGATTCACCGCCGATAATCAGGATGAAAGAGACTCCGGCGTGTGGATCGACGGGAAATACGCCGGCTATGTAAAGGAGCTCAAAGGAAATCGCAAAGTAATGCTTCCCTCCGGAGAACACGAAATTTTAATTCGCCAGGCCGGATACAAGGATTTTACGAAAAAAATCGTCGTCGAGGCGGATCAGATTCAAACAGTCGCCGTTGTGCTCGAGCAGGATGCCAAATTGACATTTCCGGGGAGCAACGCGGCCGAACTCCGGCTGGATATCACGCCCAAGCGCGCAGCCGTCTTTGTCGATGGCTCATACATGGGTCACGGCAGCGATTTTAGCGGCAGGTTCCATTCCATGCTTGTAGCTCCCGGCAAGCATCATCTGAAGATCACTCTGGACGGCTACATGCCCTACGAAACAGACATTGACCAGCTCGCCAGCAGCAAATCCCATATGAAAATTGTCCTAGAGAAAAGCGGAAGCGCGCCGACAGCAAATTGATCTGCCCGCTAAACCTGTTCCTACTTCTAGATTCAGCAAATCCGTCCGTGTGAACGTAAATAAGATCCCCAAGCTCATGTAGCGCACGCCTTCAGTTGGGCATCTTCATGATTCCAAAGTGCCCGCCTGAAGGCGGGCGCTACATGATTCAAAATCGAGTCTTTACATGCAATTCAGGAGGCTACGGGGTTGGAGATATTCCGCGACTTAGTTCAGGCCGCGGTCGCTTGCGTTCTCGGGGTTCGTGATCTGGGCAGGAACGGGTTCGTGGGCCGGTCGAGATTCTCGCGAAGAATCATGAGCGTCAAGAAGGTGGTCAGGACTCGCTTCTTGATCTCATCTGTCAGGCGCGCACTCCCTGTCCCGATGAGAGCCAGTTTCATGGCCGCCGCGCCCACATAAGACTCGAGCTCCGCCCGGCGCGCAGCGCTGGACTCACCCGTGGCAGCTTCGCGCCTCATTTCGGAACAGGCCTGTTCCGCGGACGAAAGGTAGTGCGAGACGCAATACCCTTCACTCTCTAGCTCTACAGGCACCAAGATCCCGCAGCCGGGGGTGCGACACTGGTGAAGAGAGTTACTCATAATGTTACCTTCATTCTTCCCAGAGCAGGAGGAATACCAAACCAATACACTGCTGCGCTGGGCCGCAAAATATCATCTATATTGGTTTCAAAGAGTTAAGGTGATCAACGGAAAGTGATTTCCCATATCAACCATGGATTGTCCTGCCCATTTCCATATTTGGGAAAATGTTTTCCCACTTCGCTCGTCAAAATGAGCCCGACCGTTCCCGTGGGTTGGTCGCTCACAAAGTCGGCTTGTAACTCCTTTATTCTTAGCAGGTAAAAATTGGGGCTTAGAGCCAGGACCGACTGTGTAGAGGTCTTTGCCCTTGGGGCGACGTCTTTGAGGCCATCCCGGAGCAGCCAGGGAAACATCTTGCGCATCCGCCTGCCGCTGCCTGAGAGGCAGTCACCTTACGCACTTGGCCGTCGCCAAAAGGCGTGCCTCGTATAACGAGTCGGCAACGGCAAGATCGGCAAACCATGCAGAGCTGGACGAAATCAGCTTATACTGTCGCTTCGGCGTTTTCTTGCTCATCCCGGGGAATTTTACAGGAGGGTTTGCACTTGACGAGTTCCGTCGTTGAATCCAAAGTCAAACGAAACTCGCCCGACTTCGAGAAAAATACCCGCCGCATGGTGGACCTCGTCGCTGAAATCAAGAACCAGGAAACAGTGATTCAGCTTGGCGGCGGCGCAAAAGCGATTGAAGCGCAACACAAAAAATCCCGCCTGACGGCACGCGAGCGCATCTCCCGGCTCATCGATCCGCACACTTCGTTTTTCGAGTTGGGAATTTACGCGGCATACGAAATGTACGAGGAGTGGGGCGGCGCGCCGGCGGCGGGAGCAGTCACCGGCCTGGCGCGGATTTGCGGACGCCTCGTGATGATCATTGCCAACGACGCGACGGTGAAAGCAGGGGCTTTCTTCCCTCTCACCGCGAAAAAAGTAATTCGCGCGCAGAATATCTCCATCGACAATCATATTCCGACAATTTACCTCGTAGATTCCGCCGGCGTTTTCCTCCCGCTCCAGGAAGACGTCTTCCCCGACACGGACGATTTCGGGCGCGTGTTCCGCAACAACGCCGTCATGAGCGCCATGCGCATTCCGCAAATTACGGCCATCATGGGCATGTGCGTCGCGGGCGGCGCGTATCTGCCCGTGATGTGCGATCACATCCTGATGACGGAAGGCTCCGGACTTTTCCTCGCGGGCCCGGCGCTGGTGCAGGCAGCTATCGGGCAGAAAGTTTCCGCCGAAGAGCTGGGCGGAGCGAAAATGCACGCGGAAATCAGCGGCACGGTCGATTTCCGGGAGCCGGACGACGAGTCGTGCCTTGCGCGCATCCGCGCTCTCGTGGATAAGATGGGGCACCCGCCCAACGCGCGCTTCGACTATAAAGAATCCGAGAATCCGATGTTCGCAGCCGAGGAGATCTACGGCATTTTTTCCTCGGACCCCGCGCGCCAGTACGACATGCACGAAGTGATCGCCCGCATCGTCGACGGCAGCAAATTCGAGGAGTACCGCGCGGAATACGGGAAGACGCTACTCTGCGGCTACGCGCGCATCGGCGGCTGGGCCGTCGGCATCGTCGCCAACAACAAGAAGCATGTTTCCACGATCGACGCCGCGACCGGAGAGCGCCGCATCGAATTTGGCGGCGTGATATATACCGAATCGGCGGAAAAGGCGGCGCGGTTCATCATGGACTGCAATCAGAATCTGGTGCCGCTAATTTTCCTGCACGACGTCAACGGATTCATGGTTGGCAAGGAAGCGGAGTGGAGCGGCATCATCCGCGCCGGTGCAAAAATGGTGAACGCCGTCTCGAACAGCGTCGTCCCCAAAATCGCGGTGATCTGCGGCGGCAGCTTCGGGGCCGGCCACTACGCCATGTGCGGCAAGGCCTACGACCCGCGTTTTATTTTCGCGTGGCCCACGGCGCGTTACGCCGTGATGAGCGGCGATTCCGCCGCGTCCACGCTGGTCGAAATCAAAATCAAGCAGCTCGAACGCGAAGGCAAGAAGCTCTCCGACGCCGACAAGAAGGAATTAAAGGATTCCATCCGGGCCACATACGAACATCAGACTGATCCGCGCTATGCTGCCGCGCGCTTGTGGGTCGACGGCATTATCGATCCTGCGCAGACCCGCGAGGCGTTGGTCTGGGCCCTGGAAGCGGCAGCGTTGAATCCCGAAATGAAGGAATTTAAGACCGGCGTACTACAAACTTGAAGCTCAGCAGTGAACTCTCTAATTCAAAGGACCACAGTTGCCTGAACCCGTGACAATCGTCGAATGCCCGAGGGATGCGTGGCAGGGATTACCGGAAATCATTCCCGCTGAAGTGAAAGTCGATTATCTCCTGATGCTCGCAGCCGCGGGATTCAAGCACATCGACGCGGTCAGCTTCGTATCGCCTCAGCATGTCAAGCAAATGGCCGATAGAGAAGACGTCATGAAGGGATATCTTGCCGGTCTTCCTGCTGGAGCGGCGCGGCCCGAAATTATAGGAATCGTCGTGAATGAACGAGGCCTGGAGCGCGCCCTGGCTAATCCCGGCGTGACGACCATTGGCTATCCGTATTCAATCTCCGCCTATTTCCGCCGCGCGAATGCGAACATGAGCCGCGGAGAATCGCGCGCCCTCGTCGAGCAAATACGAAAGGCCACGAAAGCGTCCGGCCATGGTTTCGTGGTTTACATTTCTATGGCCTTTGGCAATCCGTATGAAGAGCCTTGGGGCGCCGAAATCGTTGAAGACGCTCTGACCTGGCTCAAGGACATCGGAGTGCGCAGCGTTTCGCTCGCCGATACGGTTGGAACGACGCCGCCCGAATACGTGGGCGCGCTGTATTCGACGGTAAAAGATTGCGTGGCCGGAGTTGAGTTGGGCGTTCATCTGCACAGCCGTGCCGAGGGCGCCGCGGAGAAAATTCTTGCCGCTTACGATGCCGGCTGCCGCCGGTTTGACGGAGCGCTCACAGGGCTTGGCGGATGCCCCTTCGCTGGCGACGAGTTGGTCGGCAACCTCGCGACGGAAACGATTCTCGCTGCGCTCGCTTCGCGCGGCGTGGATATTGAAATTCGCCCGGAAGCGCTGGCACGCGCCATCGCGATGTCCGAGGAAATTCGCGCCAAGTATTCGCATGCCGCGATTGCGTAGGACAGGCTTCAGCCTGTCTGGTTTTCGCACATTACTGGACCAAAAGCAGACAGGCTGAAGCCTGTCCTACTTAAATGCCATACAAAACACTTCATCTCGAATTCACCGGCGAAATCGCCATGATCACGCTTAGCCGGCCGGAGAAACGCAACGCGATCTCGCCGGAAATGATCGCGGAGGTTCTCTCCGCTTTCGATGAGGTCGAAGCCAGTCCTGCGAGGGTCTTGCTTCTCACTGGCGCGGGAAAAGCCTTCTGCTCCGGCATGGACCTGGAAGCATTGAAGGCCCTTGCGTCGCAATCCCCCGCCGAACAAAAGGAAGACGCAGACCGCATCGCGCGCCTCTGCCTGCGCATCTGGAATTTCCCGAAGCCGACCATCGCCGCCGTGAATGGCCCCGCGATCGCCGGCGGCTGTGGCATCGCCACGTTGTGCGATTTCACTCTGGCCGCGCCGGAAGCAAAATTTGGATACCCGGAAGTCCGCATCGGTTTTCTTCCGGCAGTCGTATCTATTTTTCTCATCCGCCAAATCGGCGAAAAACGGGCGCGGGACTTGCTCCTGACGGGGAGGGTCATCGACGCCGCCGAAGCGCATCGTCTGGGACTCGTCACTCAAATCGTCCCGGCGAAGGAATTGATGATCGCGGCGCAAGTCCTCGCGGCGGATTTGCTCGCGTGCAGCCCCGTTAGCCTGCACATGACCAAGAAGCTGCTTTGCGATTTCGCCGCGCCGGAAATCGCTCGTGAACTTGAACTGGCTACAGCAGAGAGCGCGCGAATCCGCATGACACTGGATTTCCGCGAGGGGCTCGAAGCGTTTCTCCAAAAGCGCAAGCCTATCTGGTCCGGCAAGTGAACGCGGGGGCCGCCCAAGCGATCCACGCCGCCCATCTGCTACAATTTCCCACCCGATGAGCGAATTCATAGAAACCGTAGTGCGCGTCCGCTACGCTGAGACGGACAAGATGGGCATCGTCTACTACGCGAACTACTTTATTTATTTTGAAATTGGGCGCGTCGAATACCTGCGCCAGCAGGGCCTCGACTACCGCCGCATGGAGCTAGAGGACGACAGCTTCACCGTCGTCGCCGACGCAAAATGCCGCTACCGCCGCCCGGCCCGCTACGACGATCCGCTAAGGATTCGCACGCGAGTGACAAATGCCAGGCTCCGCACGATCACCTTTGGATACGAAATTGTCCACGATGAAACGGAAGAGTTGCTGGCGACCGGCGAATCGATCCACGTGGTCTGCGACAGCAAGGGCCGCCCCAAGCCGCTCCCGGAAAAGTATCGCCATTATTTCGATGTCGGAAATTCGAATTTGCATTCCTAGTGGAACAGGCTTCAGCCTGTGTGCTTTCATCCTTGCATGAACCAAAATCCACAGGCTGAAGCCTGTTCCACTAGGAATTGTCAGGCCAGCGTCTCAAACAAGAAAAGCCCCAGCCGCAGCCCGGCCGGAAACGCGAAAGGCGCAAGCTCCAGGGAATAGTGCCCGCAAGGCAGCGTCAGCGTTTCCAGCTGAACTCCCTTCTGCCGCATGGTCTGAAACATTTCCTCGGTAAATTCATACCAGAACGTCGGATCGTACCGCCCGCTGATCATCAGCATGCGCTGTCCGGTATCTCGCAGCCTGTTCAGATAAGGGACTGGGCTGATGGGCGACCAGTAATAGCGCAATTCGTCCTCGGTCACTTTAGTCCGCAGCCCTTCCCACACGTGCGCCGTTGTCATTCCAGTCCGAACGACATCAGCAAAGTAGGTGGAAACGTGCATAAACCCGCCCGAACGGACGCTGCGGTCATGGGCCATGGTGATAGATCCGATCGCCGACCCGATGCTCGTCCCGACGATGCCCAGCCTCGCGTATCCTTGCTGCCCAAGCCACAGGAGGCATCGACGCGTGTCTGTGACGGCCTGGCGCGTCGCTTGGATCGTGAGTCCCACATTCGAACCAACCAGTTGGTCGGCCCTCTCATGGCCCGGCGCGACGCGGTAATCGTGATAAGGGAGGGATAAACGCAGGACGCTGATGCCCAGCTTCGTCAACCAGCGGCACAGGTTGACTTGGCCATGCCACTTCGCATTCCAGTTCGGCAGCAGAACGACGGCTGGCCCCGTCGCCCGGGCGCGGAAAAAGCGCGCGTGCACCAGATTGTTGTTCGTCCACGGAGACGCTATCTGGCTCGTAAAGGTGAGGACCTGCCCTTCCGAGGCGCCGTTCTGAGGATGGTGCAAGACGTAGTCAGAGGCGGGCGTCGTGGCAAACCATTCATCGCTATGCGCGAGCGTTTCCGCAACCCAAGCGTTCAGGAACCCGCGCGGATCGGGTTCGTCGGCTCTGCCTCCGATATGCTCGAGGCCCCATTCGAAGGGATAGACCCGGCGATTGTCATCGGTGGTCCACCGGGCATGCTCGTAGCGCCGTATTTTTTGTTCCAGCCACGACATAACGTTTGAATCTCGAATATAGGGACGTATGGAAGACCTGTCAAACCAACCAGGCGTTAGCGCGCGGCGTATCCGTTTGTTCCAAGAGTCCCGGAGAGACGCTCGGAAATGTCATTTAGCCACTCGCGGCTGTTGCCTGATTGCCTCATG
>Ga0070731_10003705_pt1 | contig 13612 bp, 16 predicted proteins | sample Coa_R1_2_FD_66448 | JGI IMG/M metagenome (GOLD analysis project Ga0070731, IMG submission 66448) | Surface soil microbial communities from Centralia Pennsylvania, which are recovering from an underground coalmine fire - Coalmine... | ecosystem: Environmental > Terrestrial > Soil > Unclassified ... | reverse complement strand
GGAATCAAGGGGATTTAAGGCCATTAGACCCTCCTCAGGTAGACATCCTCAATGTCTATTCGTCACTGATTTGCGAGTCACGGGGTCGTGCCCCAAACTCTTGGTACTGCAGCGTACCATGTCCAGGCGCTGTTGCAAACAGTAATGCTAAGGCCAGAAATGTCGGCTGACCGGAATGTAGGATTTTGTCTCGGGCTTGCTTCGTACCACGATCCGGCAGTGGCCCATTGCGGCAGAAATACAGCGCCAGTGGGGCTGGCAGTCGCGGCATTGGGGGAACGTCAACCTACGCCGGGGACGGCCCGCAGAATGATGTGGGTAGAGCATGTTCGTACTTGGGGTTGCTCCGAGTGCGCTTGGGTATTTGTCTCTTGAGGACCGCCACAGGGAGATCCTATCGAAGAAATGAGGCGGAATTTTGAAGCGAAGAGAAACCAAGAATTCCAGTCCCACGTTTGCATCTTGCAATCAAGAACCCAAGCTCAAGAACCCAGACTCCCAAAGAAAACTGAATAGTTGGCATGACGCCCGATAGCGCGCCTCCCAGCAGGATCGTGTGAATAGGTCCATGCGTGGGCGGATCGAGGGGATGAGGGCGCGCCAGAAGGCTGGGTTCCCGCCTACTACTCAGTGTCGGTTGTCGTCGCCAGTTGAGCGATTGTGTTTCGCTGCAATCAACAAGTTAATTTCGTGGACCAATTCGAGGAATTTCCGAAAGTTGCGCTCATTTCTGGCGAGTTCGAACAGCATTTTCAAGCGTTCTTCTTGAGCATCTTGCATAAAGAGCCCCTGCGATTGGGCTGGGACCCACACACTTTTGTTATAACCGATTCGTTAGTACTATGAATCAAGATTGGATCGCAATACTACAATCCATTGATCTATCTCCAGTGAAACATTGAAACCAACTCAATACCAAGATCGCTCCGTTGCTCTCCAAGCGACCCCGACAGCACCAGGGCAGCCGTCCGTGGTTCGAGAACCGCCGTGTGTTGGAAGGGATTCTGTGGACTCTGCGCAGCGGACTCGCTGGCAGGACCTGCCGGAGAAATTCCCGCATCCTTCGACGTGCTGGCGGCGGCTGCGGGATTGGAAGGAGCGGGGTGTTTGGTTGAAAATCTGGCGCACCTTTCTGAGCGAGTTAAAGGAGCGCCAGCAACTGAAATGGAGCGAGTCGTTTCTAGACGGGAGTTTCGCGCCAGCGAAAAAAGGGGCCGCGGAGTCGGAAAAACCGGCTCGCGGAAACGACGCTGGCGGCGATCCGCGGAGGGCGGAGTCATCACGGCGGCCGTCCTCGGGCGACCCTCGGGATAGGGAGTGTCGGGACAGTTGGGAGCGGTGAATGCACTTGTGCCATTACGAATGTCGTAGGTTGACGAGATTCTAGTCTACTCACGCCGTCTGACGCCTAGCGGCCTGCGGATTCATAATAGTTTCGCCGAGTTGCGTCAGACTCGCATCGGCTTTTTTCTCTTCTGCGAGAGTTTCTTCTAATAAAGCGACTGCGCTCTGAAGATCTAAACTCCGGGCAAACGCTGCCAGTGAGCCATACACGGCGATCTCGTAGTGCTCCACTACGTTGCCGTTGATGATCAAAGCTGCGTCGCGAAGCGATGGATCCTCGATATTTGATATGGAATCTTTCGCCGCGCTCACCATTTTATCCAGGATATCGTTTCCCTTGGTTTCAGGTTCCATCGCAATGGTCGCAAATACCTGCTTCAGTCGCCTAATTTGGTGTCGGGTCTCTTCAAGGTGATGTTTTAGCGCTGCCTGCAACTCAGTAGATCTGGCGTTCTCAATCATTGTCGGCAATCCCTTGGCTACCAGCTTTTGCTCGCAATCGTACGCGTACGATAGTTCAATCTGAAATAATTCGCGAAGCGATTTAATCTTTCCGAACATGTTGGACTCCTTTCAGAGTGACGCACAGGAAGTTTGATTTTTTGCACGCCTTGTTTTCAGTGCGTTCGCCTTGGTCACGATAAAATTAGTCGCAGGTCCACTGCAATACTGCGAAGGCCCGATTCCGCATACTGAGTTAAGGTTACCCGTTCTCACTCTTGACGATTGACTTGGAATCGATATGCTCAGTCTTACCGGCGACCAGAAGAAGGAGATTACTTGGACTTATCTGCTAGGACTAGAGGACGTAGACTCGACAAGTTTAGCGACTTCCCTTTTACCGTAATTCGTCAATGAGTAAAAGTCTCCACTGCGCGATTCGATAAATCCTGCCGCTTTTAACTCTTCAACGGCGTCCAACACGAGTGTTCGCCGCTCGGGCTCGTTGCCAGCAGATTCAAATAACATATGGAGATCTAGCTCATTCCTGCCCATTTCTCCGAATATTGTTAAGACTTGCGCAGCAGATTTCGTCATCGACACCCCCCAAAAGTGTCTTTAGATGATTCGGAGGTGATTGATCTCAGCCTGCCTTTCGAGTCTTTCTAGGTGATTCCGCACGTTTCGGCACGGCACGCGGCACCACGCGATGCTAAGCTTTATGCGAAGGGGTCCTTTCGTTCAACGTCGATATAAGCGGTTGAGCCGCCTGCGGAACCTGCTTCGAACCCGCAAGAACGATGTCTTTTGCATCAACCTTCTCGCCATAGATTTTTTCATTGGCATTGTTGTCCGGCCGTATCGTTGATCCTTCGAGTGACACGCCGGCAAATGCCCCGCGAGAGCGTGAATAGCTCAATATTTCAGCGCGCACTGTGACATCGGTTTCCGCGGAGGCGTCGCGTCCTTTGGGACCCGCGGCCGCAGATGCGTCTGCGCCGAGCTTCACTTTGCTGCTGAGGATGCCTTTTGCGCCGCGCTCATTCATCACCAGCAGGACGAAATCCGTGGCTTGTCCGCCCAACTGAAATCCGAAGCTGCCCCCTTCAAGCGCCATCATGGTTGGAGCGCCCCACCGTCCATTAAAGTGTTCGCCCTGGCGGCACGTCATCACGCCTCTGCCATAACTCCCACCAACTCCTAACGCTGCTTTGATTACGGAAGGAAACACAACGACACAATCCGCTTTGTCGAGCAGATTCTGAGGAATATTGTCAGGAACGTCCAAGACTTCTTTGAGAACCGTCGCGGCATTCTTGATTCGATCCTCCTCTTTGTCGTCAGCGGCTTGTGCCAACTTCGCCGGCCAGACCAGCACAAGTTCTACCAGGATAAGACTGAACGTCACGCTCAATGCTTTCTTCATAATTTCCATTTCCGCTCCTTTCCCGAGGTTAGCGAAGGATTTACGTCATGACTCGGGTTAGAATTCTTTGGTCCGTTGAAATTCCCAATTTAAGAGAAGCAGATACAGATTCAATTTTCAATACCGATAAAGATTGAAAATTTGTCGGGCTGGACTGTAGAGGTTTCACAATTTGAGCGGCGAGAGGAAACACAGAGGCCTTTTCTCCCGGTACTGCTGGCAATCCGCAGCTATCCAATCAGATGCCACCGAATGGTGCAGGTTCACAATCATTTACAACACCGAGCAGATATTCGTCCGGCAGGAGGAGTCACGACTTGTATCAGTGCGGGACGTCGTGGCATAACGGCCCGACATTCAGCTGGCCGTAGCATCAAAGACAGGAAGATATGAATTTGTCGAGTTTCTTATAGCATTCGTTTCCCGTCATGATCCGTGCATTCAATCTCGGCACCCGCCGCACGATAACCCTGCAGACTTTCGCTGTGCTGGAAGTGGACGGCGCGGCCAAGAACTGCCAGGCACCCACCGCGAATGACTCCGCAAGATCCACTGATAGGCTTACGGCACCAGACCGCCTAACCCTAAACCGGCTTGGGGTGAGGGAACAAAAGATTCCCGCTTAAGCATTAACCTGTATTCCTGTCTAGCCGAGTTCGTGTTCTGCTTGATGCGTGAGGACAGTATGAAGATCGCCCAGGTAGCGCCACTCTATGAAAGTGTCCCTCCTAAGCTATACGGGGGCACTGAAAGGGTGGTGTCGTATTTGACGGAAGAACTAGTCGAGATGGGACACGAAGTTACTTTGTTCGCCAGCGGCGACTCTGAGACCGCCGCGCGACTCATACCCGGTTGCCCAAGGTCTCTGCGACTGGACAAAGGTTGCATCGATTCGCTCGCTCATCATTACGTGATGCTTCAAAACGTCATGGAGCATGCGGACGAATTCGATATGATCCATTTCCACGTAGACTACTTACACTTTGCGCTTTCGAGCGTCGCTGGCTTTCCACATCTAACCACCCTCCACGGGCGCCTGGATCTTCAGGACTTGGTTCCTCTGTATCGGAAGTTTCGAGAAATGCCTGTGGTCTCCATCTCCCGAAGTCAGCGCAAACCGTTGTGCTGGGTAAGCTGGGTTGGCAATGTCTATCATGGCCTACCTGATTTTCTTCCACCTGGCAACGGAAGTGGAAAGTATCTTGCGTTTCTGGGGCGAATTTGCCCAGAGAAACGTGTCGATCGCGCCATCCAAATCGCATTAGAAGCGGGCGTGCCGCTGAAAATCGCAGCCAAAGTGGACCGCGCGGACCGTGAGTATTATGAATATAAGATTAAGCCCCTACTAGCGAATCCGAATGTTGAATACATCGGGGAGATCACAGAGGATCAAAAGGCCGATTTCCTTGGTAATGCCTACGCACATCTTTTTCCGATTGACTGGCCGGAACCTTTTGGCCTGGTAATGATCGAGGCAATGGCGTGCGGGACGCCGACGATTGCCTTTAATTGCGGCTCTGTTCCCGAGGTTGTAACCCACGGCGTGAGCGGCTTGATTGTGGACGACATGAGGGAAGCAGTGAGTGCGGTAGCAGAGGTATCCACTCTAAGTCGTTCGGCGTGTCGCCACGAATTCGAGACGCGATTTACCGCATGCAGGATGGCACAGGACTACGTTAAGCTATACGAGGAGACGTTGAGCGCCAAAGCTTTTCCCATGGAGACGCGGCAAGTAGACTCATTACTCAATCTATAGAACGGGACGGTTTCATTTTGACGGACATTGTCCGGGTTGAAGATGAATATTATGTTCGAGCTTCTTCGGCACTGGCTGACGACCGCACCCGTGTACTCAAGTATGGCGACACCTTTGCCGTATTCAACCGCTACGGAGATATTGAAGCCTTTGGGCCCTCGCAATATGGCCTTTTCCACGCCGAGAGCCGATATCTTTCCCGCTTCACCATGCGGTTCAATGAGCAGCGGGCATTACTTCTGAGCTCAACGATCCGTGAAGACAACTCGTTTTTGTCGGTCGACCTTACCAACCTTGACAGTCCAGTGAATAGTGACGACACCGTGCCGCAAGGAACCGTCCATATCTTTCGCTTACAATTTGTCAGAGAGGCAAGTTGTTACCAGCATATTCGCCTCCTCAACTATGGCCTCCGGCCTGTTCGTGTTTCCCTGCAACTTCAATTCGATGCGGACTTCGCCGATATCTTTGAAGTGCGCGGCACAAAACGTGCGCGAAAGGGTGATCGCCTCCCTGATCTGGTTGAGGGAGACGCCGCGATCATCCTGGGGTACAAGGGTTTGGATGGAGTGCTCCGCCGCACTCGCCTGGAGTTTTCGCCGCGGCCCGCATTTCTTACGACGCGCGAGGCTTGCTTCCATATCACGCTGAAGCCGAAAGAACAAGAGTCCATATACACGACCGTTGCCTGCGAACGGAATTTCAGCTGTAAACGCATTGAACCCTTCCCCGCAGCTCTCCGGGGATTGCAACACGATTCTAACCGTACCGGCATCGATGAGTGCCGAATTACGACTACCAGCGAAAGCTTTACTGCATGGCTGACGCGCTCTGCCTCCGATCTGCGGATGCTGATTGAAGGCAATCCGGAAGGTCCATATCCATACGCCGGTGTGCCATGGTTCAACACCGTTTTTGGCCGCGACGGTATCATTACCGCTCTAGAGTGTTTGTGGATGGCACCTCGCATCGCGGAAGGGGTCTTGAACTACCTCGCTGAAACGCAGGCCACGGAAGAAATACTCGAACAAGATGCCGAGCCCGGAAAAATTCTTCATGAAATGCGTCGTGGCGAAATGGCGGCGACAAAAGAAGTTCCGTTTGCTCGGTACTACGGCAGCGTAGATTCCACTCCACTTTTCGTTGTCCTTGCCGGTGCTTATTCTGTACGAACTGGAAATCTGCGGTTTCTCAAAAGAATCTGGCCAAACATCAAGCGCGCCTTGCATTGGATGGACGAATACGGCGATTACGACAGAGACGGTTTCGTGGAGTATCAACAACGATCTTCCAAGGGCCTCGCGCAACAAGGTTGGAAGGATTCTCACGACTCCATCTTCCATGCCGACGGGCATATGGCTGAGCCGCCGATTGCGTTGTGTGAAGTGCAAGGCTATGTGTACGCGGCCAAGCGGTCCGCCGCGCTGATCGCACGCTCGTTGGAGGAACCGGATCTCGCGGAGAAGTTGGATTTAGAAGCAAATGCACTTCGAGCGAAGTTTGAAGAAGCATTTTGGTGCGATGATCTGGGCACGTACGCGCTTGCTTTGGATGGGCAAAAGCAGCAGTGCCGGGTGCGTACATCCAACGCGGGACTCGCACTTTTTTGTCAGATTGCGAGCCGAGAGCGGGCCGAGACCGTAACAGCGTCGCTGATGAGTGAACAGTCCTTTTCAGGATGGGGCGTTCGGACTGTTGGTGCGTCCGAGAGTCGCTACAACCCAATGTCCTACCACAATGGTTCCGTTTGGCCTCACGATAATGCCCTGATCGGCCTCGGTTTTTCATATTATGGCATGCAGGAGCAAACATGCAAAATCCTGCATGGCTTGTACGAGGCCAGTCGTTATGTTGAATCACAACGCCTTCCCGAACTCTTCTGCGGCTTTCACAAGAGACCTGAAGCAAGCGGCCCGACTCTCTATCCGGTCGCCTGTGCTCCTCAGGCGTGGTCTTCGGGATCAGCATTCTTACTCATAAAGGCCGGCCTCGGACTGGAAGTGCGAGCTCGGGAACGACAAATTCACTTCTCAAACCCCCGTCTGCCATTGAATCTGGACGAAATTCACATCGAAAATTTGCAGCTCGGAGATTCCTCTGCTGATTTTCTTATCCGCAGGGAAGGATCGGGTGTCGCCGTCGACCTTCTGCGCAAACGCGGCGACATTGAGGTTCTTAAATCCACCTGATATCACCTATCTCAGTTTTCAACGATCCTAGGCAAGGGCGGAATGTCTCTCGCCCAATATCCAAAAATCCACATAGAACGAAGACATAGGTCAAACTGAGAACGCGCTTGCGGTCTTCTTCGATACACAAAGGTCAAGACGTTTCTGCGCATTTTCGACCATCAACTTGGAAAGCACTTCGCCTTTCCTTCCTCGGTCCAGGCGCTTCGTTCGCTATTTCCATGAATGTATTGCTTGCCCGATGAAATCTTTCTACCCTCTTGGCACTCGATCAAGAGGATTACTTGGCAAAAGCAACTTGGAAGGGTTTTCTAACTTTTAGCCTAGTTACGGCCCCCGTCCGGCTATCACCCGCTACTCGCACCGAGCGCATCAGGCTCACAGCGTTTGCCAAATCAGCATTCATACCATTTCAAAGCTGCAGATGAGAGTGTTGCTTCTCAAATTCAACAATCATCAGCAGGAATGCAGGGTGGCGAACCGCAACCGGTAGCCACCCGCCGAATACACGCCAACATTGAAGATGTGCGCTTGCAGTTTGCAAACTGATTGAGCTAATCAAAGTCCCATCCGATGAGCAATGTCCAACAGTCTTGGGTCTTAATTCAACGCTGTTGAATCTGGGCATCCTGCTTTTGATGTTCGTCTGAGTTTCAAAGCCTGCATATCCCAGGACATCCGGATCGTTAGCTGGACTTCTTTCGCGGTACTTTGGCGCCTTTTTTTCGAGCTTCAGAAAGTCCAATGGCAATGGCTTGCTTCCTGCTCTTTACTCTTCCGCCTTTACCACTTTTTCCGGAGCGCAAGGTTCCGTGTTTCCTTCTTCGCATGGCACTCTTCACCGATTTTGCTGCGGAGCGACCATATTTGGACATGAGATGTCCTCCATTCGAAAGTTCTAACCCCAAATGTAAGTTTATAGGCTTTTTGTGCGCACCGAATTACCGATTTTCAGGTAAAAGGAAGAGGGAAAATACATATCCTGCTGGACAATGGCGGGTGAAATAGTTTCTGGTTCCAAGCCACCACGATTTGCCCTCACGCAGTTTTAGATGGCAGAATTTCTCATCGGCCCAACCGATCGCATCATTGATGGCACTCAGCCCGCCACCGATTTGCCTTGCTAGGTCTTTCAAGATCTTTTTGTTGGATTCTATGGCGGGAAGCAGATGGCCTGCAAATTGCACGAGCGTCTCGTTCCTGTATTTCCCCTGGCCTTTTTTCATCAGTTCAATGGCGCGCACCGGTCCGACATGTAGTCGGCCATATAGATCTGCAATGCTTTGCTCATCTCACGCCCCCCTTTCCCGGCCTGAGGGTTTCGTGCGCCTGTTACCCGACGCTTATCCACCTTCTTCCTATTTTTTGCCATTCTGTTTTTTTTCGATAAGACATTTTCGCCGTTACTGTCGTTATTCTCACCGCCGTTTTTACGGGAATAGCAGTAGAGAAATGGGCGTTGTCGCATGGCACACTCGCGCGAGGTGTTATATCGACATATTGGATACTGGAGGGCTCCCATGAAAGAAAATGAGCTTAAAGAACTTTATATCGGCGACCTTCGCGACATCTATAACGCCGAGAACCAACTCACGAAGGCTTTGCCCAAGATGGCCAAGGCTGCAACCTCTGAAGAGTTGCGGGCGGGCTTCGAAGAACATCTCGAACAGACTAAGGGGCATGTCGAGCGTCTGGAGCGAATTTTCAACGTTCTTGGCGAAAAGCCAACCGGAAAGAAGTGCAAGGGTATGGAAGGTTTGATCAAAGAAGGCGACGAAATGATCAAGGAGGACGATCTCACAGGAGACGCCCTCGATGCTGGCCTGATTTCCGCGGCCCAACGGGTCGAGCACTACGAGATCGCCTCGTACGGCTGCATCCGAACCTATGCCCATCTTCTTGGCGAGGACGATGCAGCAGAGTTGTTAGAGCAGACCCTTAACGAAGAGAAGGGAACGGATCAGAAGCTGACCAGGCTGGCCGAGAAAATCAACGTTGAGGCCGAAGGGGAAGAAAGCGGCGGATCGAAAAGTAAAGGCAAAGCGGCCCGGGCCTGATTGTTCAAACGATGAAGGAGGCACGCGATGGCCAGCACTAGAGTGGCAATGTCTGGACAGGATTACGTAGGGGTCTGGCCCAAGGACGACACCTCAGGAGCCGGCATGTCATGGCCAGCCGTATTTGCCGGGGCCTTTAGCATGGGCGCTTTGGCCCTGGCTCTCGCGGTGTTGGGGGCAGGGATTGGCTTGTCATCAGTTTCTCCATGGCCGAGCGAGACGGCGCAGGCATCGCGGGTTTCGGCGGGGGCTATTGTCTGGTTGATGCTCGTGCAACTTGTCGCCTCATCGGTGGGCGGTTACTTGGCGGGACGGTTGCGCACAAAATGGTTTTCTCTCCACACGCATGAGGTCTATTTCAGGGATACGGCCCATGGTTTCATTGCATGGGCCGTCGCATTCGTGATTTCGACCCTACTGTCCACGTCCTACGCAGCAGCAATTGCGGCAAAGCCGACGTCAGCGGAGAACACCCCTGGCAGCTATTTCGTCGATATGCTGTTTCGCACTGACCATCCCACCGCGGGCAGAACTGATCAGCCGCTGCGGAACGAAGCCGCAATCATTATGGCAAATGCTCTGCGGCATCCGGATATGAGCAAGCAGGATCAAGCGTATCTCTCTAATCTTGTCGTGGCGGCCACCGGATTATCCCGGGGGGAGGCAGATCGACGTGTAACCGAAACTATGGGCGTCGATCGCGAGGCGGCAGACACAGCACGCAAGGCGATCGCACACTCTCTTTACTGGCTGTTCGTCGCGCTCTTAATCGGGGCATTCTGCTCCAGTTATGCCGCCACAATCGGCGGTCGGCAACGGGACAATATCCCCGCGCCGCACTAATAATCTTAAGCCAAGGAGGTTCGCCATGCGCTCAATCTTACTGTTGCTACTCGGCGTTCCGATCCCCATCGTTATCCTGATCGGCCTGTTAAGTCATTTCTGAAAGAGGAACACCATGGATAGCGCAGCGAAAAGTGCGAAAGCGGCCTTTACCATCATCAAGAAATCGATCCTCGGGGCAAAAGTAATCAACGACCAGCGCGAGGGTTTGAGGACGATCTAGGACATCGAACTCGACGTCAGGAATAACCGCGTCGCCTATGCCATTCTTTCGGTCGGCAGATTTCTTGGAGTAGGTGACAAGCATTTCGCAATCCCCTGGGAAGCGCTGAGTTTTGATTTGTCCCAAGAGATCGCCGTGCTCGACATCGACGAGGACCGCCTGCGTAATGCTCCGGGTTTTGAAAAAGACAGCTGGCCCGACATTGCTGATCCATCATGGGGCTCGCGAATCTTTCGCAATTATGGATACGAACCGTACTGGGAAGGAACAACGGGACAATCGTCGCACCCCCCTCGCAAACTCGATTGTGTCCCGACGTAGCAAAGACAACGGGCCCGCGCCGGCGCATGGCGTGGCTCTAAAATGGATATCAACTTGAAATAGGGATTGGCAGAATGGAAATGCGTTTGTGCAGAGTGATTTTACTTGGCGCGATGATAGTTTTGGTTGGCTTGGCTGATGGGCTGCCGCAGGACCAAGCGCCCGTCACGCGCGCTAGGCGCCCAGCACGGCATCCGTCTGAGGCGGGCCGCACGCAAGCGGGAAGGGCGCGCAAGCTGGATATTAGGAAGATCAATGATCCGAAAACGATGAATGTGATTGGATCGCATTCACAGGGAGATGCGGTGGTCCGGGCGGCGATCCTGCTCGATAGGATCAAATTTTCGCCGGGCGAAATCAGCCAGATTTACAACGACAATTTGAAAAAAGCGGTGAGCGCGTTTCAATACGCGAACGGTTTAACGGCTAGCGGCAACGTGGATCCGTTGACCTGGTCCAAGCTGAACGCTTCACAATCCGGTATCGCTCAGGCGACGAGCAACAACAGCCAGCAGCCGCAAAACCAGCAAAGCCAAAATCAATCGAATCTGCAAGGCCAGCAGACGCAGCAGCCGCAGAGTCAACAAGCGCCGGAACCGGCCCAGGCAATCGTGATGTACGTGATTGCGCTGGAAGACGTAAGCGGGCCTTTTACGAAACTGCCAACGGCCACCGGCCGGAACGCTGGCGAGGAGTTTATTCTACGGGAAGCGAGGCTCAAGCAGCTCAATTACGAATCAGCCGCGCAACTTTTGGGCGAGAAATTTCATTGCAGCCCCGTGCTGCTGCGCGAGCTGAACCCAGGCAAAGCACTCGACAAAGCTGGAACGCAGATCAACGTGCCAAACGTGGGCACGCCCGACCCGCCGAAAGCTGCATCAGTATTTGTGGACGGCGCGACGAAAAGCGTAGAGGCGCTCGACGGCGCGGAAAAGATATTGGCGCTTTATCCGGCGACGATGGGAAGCAAGCACGACCCGTTGCCGGCGGGCGATTGGAAGATTACTGAGATCACGCACTATCCTCGTTTCAAGTACAACCCCAACCTCTTCTGGGATTCGGAGGACAAAAACCCGCGCGCGATATTGTCGCCTGGGCCGAAAAACCCCGTCGGAGTGGCGTGGATTGGCATTTCCAAGGAGCATTACGGAATTCACGGGACACCGAACCCGGCGGGAATCGGCGTTTCCGAGTCGCACGGCTGCATACGGCTGACGAATTGGGACACGCTGGAGTTGAGCAAGATTGTCAGCGTGGGGACGCCCGTGATGATTAAGGCGGCGCAGTAAAGAGAATCGATCCTAAAACCATCACGCGTAAGATTCCTCGCGCCCCTAGAAAAGCGGCTATCAATTCCTTTAGGAGTCTTTCATTCCCCGCAACCTGCCGGTTTAGCCCGGCGCTCACTGTCAAACGAGGTTTTCGGAATGTGGCTCGACTCGCGTCGAGCGAGAAATAACGCAATCCGAGAAGTGGACTCCTCGCGAACTATCCGGCCTGCCATGCGGCGATAGAAAGGTTCCGAGTGTTCCTTAATTTCGACGAGAGAGCGAATATCTGCGTATCGTTTTGCGAAGCTTCCAGAGAACCACGGAAACAATTAGCCATCCGAGAGTCGCACCGGCAAACACCAGCCAGGCGGGGTGACCAGCAAGAAATTGCCATACAACGATCGCGAAAACGAACAATCCACCGCTACCCATCGCCGCGCCTCGCGCATCCAGGCTTGCGGCGTTTCGGCCTCGAACAACACCCTCCATGCCAACTTGCTTTTTCTTTTCCTTCTCGTGTTTTTCAACTAGTGTGGCACTTGCAGGAAAAATTGCAGGAAACGCCAAGAACAATCCGCCGATTCCAGGGCCAACTTTTTTCGCGATAATTCCGGTTGCCACGGTTATCAGCCCTCCGAAGACGAAGCGAATCACATACTCATGCCATTTTGTTTGTTTTAAGGCAGCGAAATTCACTTTCACACTCATCGAGTCCTCTATCTGAGCACGACAAACCAGATCCCCAATGCAGTTGTGAGCCAGACGAAAAGGAGTGCCGACGTAAGAAGCACGGCCCGGGCTTTGACACGAAACATGAAATGCATGACACAGAAAGCGTACGCGAGGAACGCAATAGCTCCCGCGACCATGGAACGTGCTTCAATGGCCGCATACCAAGAGCCTTCAGTGGCTATCGTTAAACCCAGTGTCGCCAGAGCGATCGACGGTGCAGCTCCAAATAATCCAGCAAAGCTTTTTGGTTTAAGAATATTTCCCAAGGTAGCAAACACGGAAACGAAAAGTCCGCCAACAAGGAACCGAAACAAGAGCGATTTGAGGATGACAAACCTCCGATATCGACTTTTGGCTTCTGTTCCTATCAGTGCACAATCGAGATTCGATTGCAATCTTTGTACACATATTTGTTCCAGGTGTCGGGTAATTGCTGGATTGTGCCGAGCACAACAAGTCCGCATGATTGCGGATAAGAATAAATGGATATATGCCAAGCGACGAAGGACTACGAAACGTGGATGCGCGCCTGCACCAAGGTGGTTGAAGCAGAGCTAGGATGGAAACATGCCCAAATGCGCGCAGATCTGTTCATGTTTTTCCGAGGAACATATTACCGATGGGCGCAGCTTTGGCCTGAAGTTTGCAACGATTTGCGACACGCCCCGAAACTTCTGGGGGTAGGTGATCTGCACGTAGGGAGCTATGGGACGTGGCGGGATAGCGAAGGGCGGCTGTGTTGGGGGATCGACGATTTCGATGACTCGTATCCATTGCCATATACTAGTGATTTAGTGCGGCTCGCTGCCAGCGTGAAGATGATTATCGATTCAAGAGGTCTGGCTATCAAATTCCGTGCCGGCTGCGACGCAATTCTGGAAGGTTATGAACAATCGCTTAAGGAAGGCGGGTGTCCTTTTGTCCTTGCCGAGCACGAAAAGAATCTTGAACGGCTCGGAATCCAATCGATCAAACCTCCACAAGACTTCTGGAAAGCACTGCTTCGAGA
>Ga0070731_10003704_pt1 | contig 13619 bp, 10 predicted proteins | sample Coa_R1_2_FD_66448 | JGI IMG/M metagenome (GOLD analysis project Ga0070731, IMG submission 66448) | Surface soil microbial communities from Centralia Pennsylvania, which are recovering from an underground coalmine fire - Coalmine... | ecosystem: Environmental > Terrestrial > Soil > Unclassified ... | reverse complement strand
TGGTGTTCGGGCTGCTGAATTTTCTTTTGTCGCGAAGGTGGTCGCTGCCGGTGTCGCATCAATTGGCGTTGATGCAGACGGCTTTCAATGTGTTGGTGGCGGTGATTTCGCTGCCGTTGCTCGGCAGTTTGCTGGCGATGGTGAAGAGTGTGTTTGTGCCGGGTTCGGCTGATGCGGCGGAAGCGGCGGCCAACCGAACTTTTCTGGATCCGCAGGCGTTGGAGTCGCCATCGGTGGCGCTGGCGAATGCGACGCGGGAGGCGTTGCGGATGACGGATGAGGTGCGGGAGATGCTGAAAAATGTGTGGGCGGCGCGCGCGCTGAAGAGTGTGGTGCAAATCAACAGCGCGCGGGCAAAGGACGATACGGTGGACCAGATCAACCGGCAGTTGATGCTTTACCTGAGCCGGATTGAGGAGTTGAGCGATGCGGATCGGAAGTGGCATTTTACGCTGCTGACGTATTCGAGCGAGTTGGAATCCATCGGCGATACGATTGAGAAAAATCTTTCGAACACGGTGAGCAAGCAATTGACGGAGCGGTTGACGTTCGATCCAGCGGATGAGACGGCGTTGGGCGATGTGTATCAGCGGACGTTGCGGCAGTTTGACCTGGTGGCGAGCCTGATGACGGGGCGCGCGGCGACTACGGCGCAGCAGTTGATCAAGGGGAATGACGAGATCATCGCGGTGTGCCTGGCGCAGAAGAAAATTCACTACGAACGTTTGAAGCCGGGCAGTGATACGGCGCTGTCCGCGAGCCTGTGCTACCTGGATTTGCTGGATAGCCTGCGGCGGGTGAGCGAGCATTTATCGACGGTGGCGCATGAAATCCGGCGGGCGAATGCGCGTCCGAAGAAGGCGAAAGCGGCACAGGCTGCGGCGGAGGGTGCGGGGGATATTTTGTTGTCGGAGCAGACGCGGGCTTCGCAATGAGCAAGCTCCAAGCTCCAACATCCAGAGAACATCCAAGCTCCAAAGTTCAAAGGTCGGACGGGGGCAATTGCAAATTACTCATTTAGCATTTTAAATTGCAAATTGGCCGACACGGGAGCGCATACAACGCGGGGCAGAGCCGAGGTTGAAGGGTTAAAGAGTCAAAGGGTTGAAGCGACAGGCAGACGCCAAAGTATGCGGCGTGCCCTTTTAACGCACACAACGCCATCAACGCCAACAACGCCAACAACGCCAACAACGCCAACAACGCATTACGCGCGCGCGCATTCGTGGTAGTGGTTGGGCGTGAAAAAGGGACGAGGGTCGGGGTCGAGGGGAAGGGCGCCGCGTGAGGGCACGCGGCCTACAGGGGATGGGCGGGTTTGTTCTTTGACATGGGGCTGGCGGGGGTTGATGGACGAGGACTGTCCAAAGTCCAAAGCCCAAGGTCCAAAGTCGGCTGCGGGCCAAAAGGTCGTATTGCTTGGTCCGTACGGGAAGTGCCGGGTCGAAAACCGGCGCTCCAATGGGCGGGTGTACGAAAGTTACGATAATTCCACTAATTTACACTTCAAAATTCCAAAAGGGGTCGAGGGTCGTGGGTTGGCGAGAAAATGCCGATCGGGAGATCGGCGCTCTCCAGCGAAATTTTGCCTCGTCAAGCGGGTGGTTAAATCCCAAGTTAAAACGAAATCTCAACTTAAAGGTAAATTCATGAAACTTACATTCCTCCTGACTGTTCTCGCTTTCGGTTTGATCTTCACAGCTGCCGCCGCGGATACAAACGGCGTAATTCAGTTCAATCATGATGCGGTGGATGCTTCGTTCGCCAAGGGCGGGACGTTGATCCGGACCAATAACTTCAGGGTCATGACCGGGCGCCGTGTGGCGTCGGGCGAGGTGGAAATCCACGAAAAGGACACGGATGTCTTTTACATCACGGAAGGATCGGCCACTTTTGTGACAGGTGGCACGGCGGCGGGAACGCATACGGTGTCGCCGGGGGAGATTCGCGGGACAGAAATCACCGGGGGCGAGGCACATCATTTGACGAAGGGGGATGTGATTATTATTCCGAACGGGGTGCCGCATCAGTTTACCGAGGTGAGCGGGACGTTTTTGTATTTTGTGGTGAAGGTGAGCAAATAGGGGCAAGGTGCCGCTCCCATCGATTTGCGTTCTCAAAATTGGACAGCGTCGAAGCGTGCGTCCTCGGGCTTGTTTGCTGGGTTTTCAGGCACTTTTTGTGCTGAGAATCAGGTGTGTACTGCGAGTACTATCACCTGACAGAGCCGCCGTTCGACATCACGCCGAACCCGCGATTCCTGTTCTACAGCGCGAAGCATCGGGAGGCGTTCAATCACCTGCTCTATGGCATTCGCGAGCGCAAAGGTTTCGTGCAGCTCACCGGAGAAGTCGGCGCGGGCAAGACGACGCTGTGCCGCGCGATGCTTGAGCAGCTCAACGGCACTTACGCGACGGCACTTATCCTGAATCCTGCGCTCAACCCCGACCAGCTCATGAAGGCCATCGCGATGGAGTTCGGCCTGCCGGTCGGGAACATGAATCTGGACCGTCTGGATACACTGGCGTTGTTCAATGAATTTCTGCTGAAACAGGTCGAGCAAGGCAAGGACGCGGTGCTCATCATCGATGAAGCGCAGGACATGCCCGATGAAATGCTCGAACAGGTGCGATTGCTTTCGAATTTGGAGACGGACAATCGCAAGCTGTTGCAGATTGTTTTGATGGGGCAGCCGGAGTTGCGTGATCGATTGAACAATCACGCGCTGCGGCAACTGCGCCAGCGCATCACGGTGCGGTATCATTTGCCGCCGTTGAGCCAGGCGGAGATGAACCAATACATTCAGCATCGGCTGGAGGTTTCGGGCGCGAACGGGTCGGGACCTTATTTCACGCGGCCGGCGTTGTGGCGCGTTTATAAATACGCCAAGGGCATACCGCGGCTGGTGAATGCAATTTGCGACAAGGCGCTGCTGGCGGGTTACGTGCAGCAACAACGGAAGATTAATTACGGGACGGTCGGACTCGCGATTCGCGAACTGGAAGGAAACTTTCACGGATGAGCCAGGTCAACGATGCGTTGAAACGCGTTCGCGACACGCAGCAGCAGGGTGCGCCGCGGTCGGCGGAGATCCAATTGATGCGTCCGCCAATGCCCGCTGCTGCGCCCGAACCCGCGCGCGGCGTGAGATTGTTGATGCCGATTGTGTTTATCGCGGTCGCGCTATTGGGGCTGTCGGTGTTTTTACAACTTCGCCAAAAACAACCGGCGCAGCCGCCGGCGGCAAACGTGAAGCCGACACCCGCGCCGGAGCCGATGGAGGTTGCGAGTGTTGCCAAGCCGGAGCCGGAGTTGCCCGCGCTTCCACCCGCTGCCCCCAAGCCCAACGCGAGCGCATCTGTGGCTATGGTGCCAGCGCCAACCGTTGCTGCGCCACCACCCAAGTTAATCAAATTGCAGGGAATCCTTTACGCCGGCCACAGTTCAACCGCGATGATCAGCGGGCAAACGGTGATGGCGGGCGATGAGGTCGGCGGATATCGCGTGGCGGCGATTGACCAGCGCTCGGTGACCCTCGTGTGCGCCGCCCGGACGAATGTATTGTCGTTGGGACGGTGAGTTTTTTCTTGGGTTTCGCCACGGGTTAGGGATGATTTGCGCGAATGAATTTGCTGCGCGAGAAGTTTCAGGCCTCCCCGATTTATGCGCGCTTCGCGCCGTTCCTGATTTTCGTGGGGTTGATGGCATTTAACGGGGTTCTTGGTAAAGACGGACAATACTGGATGTATGCAGTGCGGACGGGCGTGGGTCTCTGGCTGATTCTGGAGATGCGCCCGTTTGTTCCGGAAATGCGCTGGGCCATCAGTCTGGAGGCCATCGCGGTGGGAATTGCAATGTGTGTCATGTGGATCGCGCTCAACCCCTACGTGCCGCAGAACCACGTTTTTTTCACGCCAACGCCCGGCGACGAGTGGAATCCGTTTGCGCGTTTTGGAGAAGGCTCGGGTTTGGCGTGGTTTTTCGCGGCGGTACGCATTCTGGGCTCCTCGCTCGTGGTGCCGCCGCTGGAAGAAGTGTTCTGGCGTTCGTTTCTCTATCGGTATTCCATTCGGACAGATTTTCAATCCGTGCCGCTCAATCGGTTTCATCCCACCGCTTTCATCGTGATTTCGCTCCTATTCGGCCTGGAACATTACCAATTCGTTCAGGGCTTTTTGTTCGGCATGGCCATGCAATGGCTCGTCATCAAGAAGAACCGATTGGGCGACGCCATCGTCGCGCACGCGATCACGAATTTCCTTTTGGGATTGTGGGTCGTGGGACGGCACGACTGGCAGTTCTGGTGATTACGGGAATATCCGCGCCCGATAAAACCGATGCGGAAACTCGGCGGAGTTGGTGTCCGTAACAGTCACTGAACCGGAAAAGGGATAGTTCGTTTCGATAGTCGTCCAGTCGATAAGATTACTGGAAGCCTGAATATCGTAAGAGCCGGAGGCAAAATCGTTGAATGAAAATTGGAAGGCTCCGTTCACAAAACCCATATCCGTCAGTGCGCCCCGCTGCGCTACTTCGAGGGCGACCAGCATCGGCAAATATTGGACGTGCCACATCAGATTGTTTTGCGGTAATGGGAGAGTAGAGCTGAAGAAGGAACCTGAGCGCGACCCGGTCATGACGGCAAACGAGTTTCCGATCGCAGGCGAGAAACCGTTAGTCAGCACGACCTGCAAGGAGCCGCTGAGCGTCAGGTTTTGAGCATTCAACTGATGGAAGCCGGTCCCAGGCGTGGTGCCGTCCACCGTTATTTGATAGCTGCTGTTGGTGCCGGAGAAAAAGTTGCTTGCGACATTTAACAAGCCGCTGACCGCCTGAACTGCGCCCATATTGGTAAACGATGGGACAGAGAAGGTGCCCGCGAGCTGACGAAAAGTGCCGGTGTTGTTGATCGGAATATTATTCCAGACGCCACCGGTTGTGATCTGAAGCGTGCCCGAGTTGCCAAACTGCCCGCTCGTCATTGAATCATTGAGCTGACTGCCGCCAAACCAGCAGACGGTGCCCTGATTGGTGCATGCGCCCGTGAGGAACTTTGCGGTCGGTCCGCTGATTTGAGCGTGAAAGCCTTGCGCGAAGGTGATGTTACTGATGGCGCCACCCAGCCAATCGAAACGCCCTGAGCCCGACCATGTGGATGCGCCCGACATATCCGATTGAAGATTGAGCGCGCAGTTGTCAGTCATGGAACCGCAGCAAGCGATTCCGCCATTACCATTCTTCATAAAGCTCACCGTGCCTGAGCCGTCGAAAGTCGTTCCGCCCAGATAAGTCTGGGAGCCAGAACTACTGATGTTGGATATGACGAGTTCGGAATTGGTTTCAACCTCAATCACGCCGTAATTGGTGAAAGGACATTCGATCGGGAGTGGTATTACGCCAAGATTCGGCGGCACCCTGACAATACCAGTGTTCTCGAAGCCCCCATTAGCGGCCAAATCTTCGAAATTCGATTCGATCTGAAAAACGCCGCTGTTGTAGAACGGTCCTACCGGTCCAAAAAAATTTATCACGTCAAAACCACCGGTGCCCAATATGCGTATCGTCCCCTGGTTGGTGCAGGTGCCTACGAAAGCCCAGGGGCCATCGCCGAACATTTCTGTAGTCAATCCAGGTCCGAACGTGACGTTATCCATCTCGCCGCCTAGGAATTGGAGCAGCCCGGGGCCGGTCCAAATCACGCTGCCGTTCTGCAAGCCACTGAAAATGACGGTTCCATCGACCGTGATCGTGCCGTCGGAGTTGAAACTTTCCGTTGGAGTTAAATTCACAGTGCCGGGGCCGGCAAAAACGGTGCCGGATTCGAAATCGATGATTGTCGACCCGAGATCATTGTCTAAATCCAAAGTGGAATTGGTTTCAACATCAATCACGCCGTAGTTGGTGAAGGCGCCCCCGATGTTCAACGAAAGTTCTCCGCGTCCGGGCGGAATTCTAATCGTGCCAGTATTTTGGAAGATGCCATTGGAACTGGAGATCCCTGCGCTAACAAAGCTTAACTCACAATTGGTTTCGATTTGAAGCAGACCGCTGTTGTAGAACTGTCCTCCATAAGGTGCACTGAGACTGATGGCGTCCAGCACACGCATCGTCCCCTCGTTGGTGCAGTTGCCGCCGAACATATCCAAACCAGCGGCGGTCGGAAATTCAACGTTAAAACCGGGTGCGAACGTAACACTGATCATTCCTCCGTATATGAATTGGAGCAGCCCGGGTCCTGTCCAAATCGCATTACCTGTTTGAAACGCTTCGTTCCAAACAATGGTCCCATCGACGGTCATCGTGCCGTTAAAACTCATGCCGGGATAATCCGAATCCAGTTGGATGGTTCCCACACCGGCAAAAACGGTGCCGGATTCAAATGCGGTAGTGTTCGGCATTGACATATCCAAAATGGAATTCGTTTCGACATCGATCGTACCGTAATTGGTGAAATTACAATTCAGCAAGAGTGTCTGTGTTCCGAGGCCGGCGGGCACGATGATTGATCCGGAGTTCTGGACGTTGCCAGGTCCGAATGGTGCAAAACTGAAATCGAATGCACAATCTCCTTCGATTTGCAGCGCGCCATCGTTGACTAACTCACTATTTAAGAAGGAGCTGATTTCCAAAGGCCCACCGCCGAGCCAGCTGATGGTTCCCTGGTTGATACAGGAACCCAATATAATTTTCTGATTTGCTCCGCTTATTTCAACTTGAAAACCCGGTGCAAAAGTGACGTTGTTAAATTCTCCACCCTGCCAGACGAACAATCCGGGCCCGGTCCACGTTGACAGGCCGTTGATGGTGGCTTCCTGCAATTCAACCGTTCCATTGACCGTCATGGTCCCGCTGCAAGTAATCGGTTGCGGTTGGCTGTCCGCGAAATCAAGCGTGCCCGAACCGTCGAAGATGGTTCCATCGACGTAAGTTTGAGAGCCATAAGGGCCATTGGAAACACTCAGTTCTGAATCTGATTCGACAGCAATGGTTCCGTAGTTGGTGAAATTGCAATTAAACGTTAGAGAATTTGAGCCGAGGCCCGGCGGTATGATAATCGTTCCTGAATTCTGCATACTACCTACGGGCAGCGGAGTTGAACCGGCTTGAAAGCCGCAGTCACCAACCGCCTGGATCGTGCCATAGTTGTAAAACCCGCCGTCACTGCCGAACAGAAAGGTTGGTTCCAAAGCCGCATTGTTCAGATAAATCGTGCCTCGGTTCGTGCAGTAACCGAGCGGGAAGCTCGATTCGAAGCCACTGACGGCAGCGTGGAAATTTGTAGCGAATGTGAAGCTATCGATTTCTGAGTTCTGCCAAAGCAACAAACCGGTTCCAGTCCAGGTCGATGGATCCCCACCCCTTATGAGGGCTAATTGCAGTTCGAGCGTTCCATTGACTGTTATTGTGCCGCTGCAAGAGAAGAACCCTCCCATTGTCGGCGCCAGCGTAACCGTTCCCGGACCAGTGAAAAACGTTCCATCGAGGAACACCTGAGGTTGACCATCGAAAGCGTTGGATATGCTGAGCTGCGAATTGGTTTCCGCATCGAAGGTTCCGTAGTTCGTGAAACTGCAATTGAGGGCCAGTAATTGCGCGCCCAGATTGGGTGGCAACATGACAGTGCCGGAGTTTTGAAAATTGCCTCCGTTCACAGTGAGATTGCTTTGGATTTCAAGAATCCCGTTTGCGGCTATTGAAATAGCTTGAGAACACTGAATTGACCCTCCAGCAACGTCCAAAATGTTCGTGCCCTGACCACCGCCGAGGCTAATGATTCCTATCGTGAGGTTGGTGTTGAGCAATACGAAATTACTTCCTTGAAGATTGATTACCACTGTGTCGTTCGCTCCATTAGCCCCCGGCACTGCGTGGGTGTCCCAGTTATCGGCATCGGTCCAGAGGGAGTCGTGGCCATTGCCAGTCCAGTTTGCGGTAACCTGTCCGTGAGCAGACAAGGCGACGGACGCGAAAACCAAGAGGAGAACTTGTGCCGATACCCGTTGCCATTCATGAAACGCTGATGCGAATCCTGAAAACGACTTGTAAAGCGGCCTCTTTTCCTCAATTTGAGCCATATTGAAGGCACCAAAAGCAGCAGCACATATGCCAGAACTCCTTAGATTTTAATCCGTTTATGCCGCCTTACGTGATTTTTGAGGATGAGCATTTACTGGTGGTGAACAAACCCGCCGGCCTGAACACGCACGCGCCCAGTCCGTTCGCGGGTGAGGGGATTTATGATTGGCTGCGGCATCGCGAGGCGCGCTGGGCGAAGCTGGCTATTATTCATCGACTCGATAAGGAGACAAGCGGTGTGATGGTCTTTAGCAAGACCACGCTGGCGAATCGTTCGCTGACTGAGCAATTCACGGAGCGTAGCGTTCGCAAAAAATATCTATTGCTCACGGGTGGAGCGATGAAGAAGGACAATTTGATCGTTAAATCTAAAATCGCGCGCGCTGGAGAGAGGTATGTGAGCGGTGTGGGCGGTGAGCCGGCGGAAACTCATTTCAAATTACTCAGTTCAAAGTTCAAAGTTCAAAGTTCAAAGTTCATCGAGGCGGAGCCGTTGACGGGGCGGACGCATCAGATTCGTGTTCACGCGGCGGAGAATGGATTTCCGATTTTGGGCGACACATTATACGACGGTGCGCCGTTTCAACGCGTGTGTTTGCATGCGGCCGAAATTGTGTTGCGGCATCCAGAGAGTGGCAAAGAGCTGAAGTTTCACGCATCGGTGGATTTCGGCAGCGATGCACGGGAGGATTTGCGGACTGCAATCATTGACGCTGAGGAGACGAATGCATTCCGCCTCATACATGGGGCGAGCGACGGCTGGCCCGGTTGGTACGTGGAGCGGCTGGGGCATTACGTGCTTTCGCAAAGTGAAAGGGAACTCGCCGAAGAACAATTGCAGCGGGTGGGCGAGATCGGTGCGCCGGTGCGGAGCGTGTATCACAAAACTCTTTCGCGGCATGTGCGTGGCGCGACTGCCAGGGAATCATCGCCGCAACAGATTTTCGGGGAGGGGGCTCCGGAACAGTTCTCGGTTCGCGAAAATGGAATCGAATTTGAACTGAGTTTCAACGAAGGTTACTCGGTCGGATTGTTCCTGGACCAGCGGGACAATCGGCGGCGGTTCTTCACCGGTCATATCGCTGCGGGGTTCGAGCTTTATGATACGCAACACGCAACACGCAACACGCCTGAAGTTCTGAATGTTTTTGCCTACACCTGCGGCTTTTCGGTTTGCGCAGCCAAAGGTGGCGCGAGGACGACCAGTCTCGATCTTTCCAAAAAATATCTCGAATGGGGCAAACGCAATTTTTCGCTGAACGGCATCGATGCGGCGGAACACGATTTTATTTACGGCGACGCATTCGATTGGCTGCGGCGGCTGGCGAAGAAAAGGCGCGCGTTTGATGTCATCGTGCTCGATCCGCCGACGTTCTCGCAATCGAAAGAAAGCGGCGTGTTTCGTGTCGAGAGCCATTACGGAGAATTGGTTTCGGCGGCACTTCCGTTGGTGAAAGAAAACGGAGTGCTGCTCGCCTCAACCAACGCGGCCGAGTGGGCGCCGGAGGAATTTCTGGCGGCGGTGGAAAAAAGCATCCGCGCCGGCAAAAGAAAAGTAGTCCAACAACACTATGTGCCGCAGCCGCCGGATTTTCCAATTTCGCGAGGTGAGCCTTCGTATTTGAAGACCGTTTGGATTCGAGTGGGGTCGGCACCAGGCTGAAGCGCCGATGTTAAGGAAGTGGCGCGGATCGTAGAGGCTACGCGCAATTACCGGTGTTCGCGGTCGAGGGAGCGGGTAATGAGGCTGGATTGCGTCTTGCGAGCATTCCGCGCAGCCATCAACAACAGTCCACACACGATTGCCGCGAAAGCAATGGATGCGATTGCGAGGTTGCGCGTGCTGAGGAGATTCGGTGACGGAACTGACGTGGCGGTTTCGACAGGCGGCACGGGGGCGGCGGGCTTGCTGGCATTTGCTGCGGGGGCGGCAGGTGGCGGTTGCGATTCGTTTGTGGATGACGGAGTCATTGGGGCAGCAGCAGGTTTTGATTCTGACTGCGTGTTGGCAGCAATTTCGGCAGGTGGTGAAGTCGCAACGGGCGGTGGAGTCGCGGCGGGCTGCGGTGTTTCGGCAACGGCCGGAGCCGGCGTCGGCGGAGTTTCGGCCGTTTGAACCACAGCCGGAGTTTCGGCCGGCGTGGCGGTGACCGATTCCTGAGTCACTGCCGCAGGAGCAACTTCGGCAACGTTAGTAGCTACTGGCGCAGTATTTTCCGGGATGTCGCTTTGCGATTTTCTCCCATCATAGATAATCGGCGGAGCTGTCTGCGGAGGTGGCGCCGGCTTCGGAGCAGCTTGTGGCTCGACCGGTTTTGGCGCCGGAGGTGCCGGTACCGGAGGGATATTGATGGGCCAAGGCCCGAAATTCACAGTGTTGGTAAGGAAAGTCCCGCCCTTTGCCTGGAACAAGGTGACAATCGGCATGCCGGCTTTCTTCTGCTGCTTATAATTGTCCTTATATTGCTTGTTGATCTCGTCATCGAAGGGCGTGCCCTTGATGGGCTGGTCGCCGTCAGAGAAAAGAATGATCGTGATGAAATCGGAGGAATCGACCACCGCAAACATGTTTGTCAGAACAACCTGCAGGTTGGCGGATTTGCCGTAGCGGAAGGCTTCCAGATATTGCAGCGTGTGGCGCGCGATCATTTGCGACTTTTCCGCCGACCAGATTTGCAGCGGCGCCTCGCCCGCGTGCAACTTGTCGCTGAAGGTCCAAATACCGATGGTGTCTCGTTGATGAAGTCGTCCGTGCATGCCAGTCGTCAGGAGATCCGCCACCATTTCTTCCGTGGCCTTGGAACGGCCGTGCATCGCAGACGAAGTATCAAAGATGAGCAGCCAGCGATTGGCGGTGGCAGAGTCAGCGAAGGCCAGTGTGGGGAGTAGCAGGCTAATCAGTGCCAGCAGGGTCACGAGCCGCCAGCCGCGAGCCGCTGTTAACGCAATTTCACTTCTATATTCTTCGTTCTTCATTCTACGTCCTCTAATGCCGCCGGTTGAATTTGTTTCGTTCACGCCGATTGTGATGTTTAATCTCATCCTGCAATTCCGCCAGTGTATTCTGCACGGTTTGAATAAAATTCCAACAACTGGATGCCATGCCGCCGAGGTTGATGACCGTATCGCGCTCGGCAGAATCATCGGTTACAGCAAGAACTTCGCCGTAGGGCTGGAAGCGTACCGCGGCGCGCTCAATCATCTGATCGGCAGTCTGCCCGGCCCGGGAGAAGAGGATTTCCACGTCGGGAGTTGAAGGTGTTACCGATGGACCGCCGAGTTTGGGGCTGGACCCGTCGAAGAAAATGGAAATAGGCGTGTGAGTCGCGTCGCGGTAAAGCGTGAGCACGTGAATGAGTTCATCGCGGGCGGCAGCGGAGTAACGGGCCTTCCCGGGCGCGAGTTCCGGCCAGCTATGCAGCAGGCTATAACCGTCGACCAGTATCCGGACCAAGGCCATGGTTTAATTTGTCAGACGATTCGATTCGTCGAAAGAAATTTCGGAAAAACGGCCCGAACGACGGCGCCTCAGGGGGTTTCACACGCTGCGGAAATGGCGTCTTAACCCCACCCTCGTTGACCCTAAAGGCTATTGCAAACGCAAGTGCGGGTGCGAGTTTGCGGCAACATCTATTTCCAAACGATTTTTATGAGAGATTCAATGCTGCCGCACCTTCCTCTGGGCGGCCTGTTTCGCGAGTTATCCCAAAGTGTTAAAGCTTTAGTTCGCGAAGAATTGCAACTCGCCACGAGCGAGATGTCGGAAAAGGTTTCGTCTTACACGCGCAACGCCACGAATGTTGCCATCGGAGGAGCCGTCGCCTATGCCGGACTGATTGTGCTGCTCGGCGGAGTGGGAATTCTGGTCGGATGGGCAATCCACAAGACGCACCTCGACCCAGCCCTGGCGAATTTCATCGGGTTGGGCGGAGTGGGTTTGTTGATTGTGCTGATAGGAGCGGCGCTAATTCTCAAGGGATTGAAGGCCTTCTCAACCACCTCGCTGGCGCCCCGCAGGACCATTGAGACCATCAAGCACTTGAACGGCACCGATACTTTGGAGCCGCAGCCCGTCCAGATTAAGAGGAAAACGACCCCGAAACATTCGCCAGATGAACTCAAGGCCAATGTGCTCGCAACCGAGGAACACATCAACGCGACCCTCGGGGAAATCGCATATCGAGCCAGCCCGGCGCGCCTGAAAGATCGCGCCGACGCGGACATTCGGTTGCATCCGTACACATGGAGCGTGGCGGCACTGGGCAGCGGCCTTGTGGCGAGTTTGCTGGCGGTTCGACGGTTGACCCATAGAAAATAGTGAAGGGGGCAGATTGCCCTATTGTGAATCTGCTTTCCGTATTTAGGGTGAAGGACATGAATTCAGATAAAATCAAAGAAAAGGCTGAAGATCTCCAGGAGCAGGCTGCGGAAGCTGCGCGCAGTTTCAAGGAACGCGCCGCGGATTGGCAGGACTCGGCTCGCGAAAACATCACGACCTTCGCGAAGAATACTCACACGTACGTCCACGAAAATCCGTGGCCGGCGATTGGCATTACGGCCGTATTCGCCTTCGCCCTGGGCCTGATGGTTGGCGGACGGCGCCGCTGACAGCCCGCTTCAACTTCGGCTTGCGACTGCGGGTCAAACCGGCTATTCACGCCGGATGGATTCCCGGGAAGCGTTGGTCGCGCTGAACATGATTGAGCACGTCGGACCCATTCGTGTCCGGCAATTGCTCGAGCATTTCGGTGAAGCCGCCAAAATCCTGAGCGCTTCGCGACAGCAACTGCTGCACGTGCGCGGCATCGGAGAGGAGACGGCGGAATCCATTGCCACCTGGGAAAAATCGGTTGATCTCAAAGCCGAGCTGAAACGCATTTCGGAATCCGGCTGCGAAATTGTCATCCAGAGCGATCCACACTACCCCGAGCTGCTTCGCGAAATTTACGATCCGCCGATTGTTCTTTACGTCAAAGGCAAACTGACGGCCAAGGATAAAAACAGCGTGGCCATTGTGGGATCGCGCATGACCACGCATTATGGAATCGAAGTCGCGCGCAAGCTCGGGTATCAGCTTGCCTACGTGGGAGTGACTGTGGTCAGTGGCGGCGCGCGCGGGATTGATACTGCGGGACATCAGGGCGCGCTGTCCGCGAAAGGGCGCACGGTTTGCGTTCTGGGAACGGGCATCAACATTGTCTTCCCGCCAGAGAACAATGAATTGTTCGAGCGCATCACTGCGAATGGCGCGGTGATCTCGCAATACCCTTTCAATCGCAAAGCCGACAAGCAATCGTTTGCCATTCGCAACCGCATTGTGGCCGGCATGACCCTCGGCACCGTGGTTGTGGAAGCGAACCTCACGAGCGGCGCGCTCATCACTGCAAACTTCGCGACGGAATATGGCCGGCAGATTTTTGCCGTTCCCGGTCGCATTGATTCGCCGCGCAGCAAAGGCTGTCACGAGTTAATCAAAAAAGGCGCCAAGCTTTGCGAAGGCGCGGAGGACATTCTGAGCGAATTTGAATATCTCTTTCCCGCCA
>Ga0070731_10003703_pt1 | contig 13621 bp, 13 predicted proteins | sample Coa_R1_2_FD_66448 | JGI IMG/M metagenome (GOLD analysis project Ga0070731, IMG submission 66448) | Surface soil microbial communities from Centralia Pennsylvania, which are recovering from an underground coalmine fire - Coalmine... | ecosystem: Environmental > Terrestrial > Soil > Unclassified ... | reverse complement strand
CGGCGGGATCGGCGATGGCGGCGGCGATTTCCTTGTTCAGCCGGTCGATGGGCGCGCGGGGCGTGCCCTTTGGCGCGAGGAAGCCGAACCAGGCGGCGGATTCGTAGCCCTTGAGGCCGGCCTCGGCGGCGGTCGGGACGTCGGGCAGCGCGGCGAGCCGCCTGTCGCCGGCGACGGCGAGCGCCAGCACCTGCCTGGCCTTGATCTGGCCGATGACGTTGGGCAGGAGCTGGAAGCTCACCGGCACGGTGCCCGAGATCAGGTCGCTCTGCAGCTGCGAGGTGATGCGGTAAGGCACGTGCTCCATGTGCGCGCCGACCATCTGCTCGAACATCGCGCCGGCCAGGTGCTGCGAGCTGCCGTTGCCGACCGAGCTGTAGGGCACGTTGGGAGTCTTGCGCACGTAGTCGATGAGTTCCTTGAGCGTGGCGACCGGCAGCCAGGCGCTCACGCACACGACGTTCGGCATGGTGGCGTAGAGCGAGATCGGCGCGAAGTCCTTCTCCGGGTCGTAGCCCAGGTCCGGGTTGAGGATCTTGTTGACGACGGTCGGCCCCGCGGCGGCCATGACGATGGTGTAGCCGTCCGGCTCGGCCTTGCTCGCGGTGAGCGTGCCCGCGACGCCGCCGGCGGCGGGACGGTTGTCGACGACGAAGCGCTTGCCCATCGAAGCCGCCATGCGATCCAGCACGATGCGCGCGATGACGTCGCTCGCGCTGCCGGTGGAGAACGGGATGATCGCGGTGACGGGCCTGGCGGGATAGTCCTGCGCGAAGGCCGGAGCGCAGAAGAGAAGAACGGCGAGACGGAAAATTTTCACCCTCAGAGGTTCCAGCCCAGGCCGATGTAGAGCAGCGGCGCGTCCCGCCGCTCGACGATCGGACTGCCGGTCGCGGCGCCGCCGAGCCGCGTAACGTTGGCGCCGAACATCAGCGCGTTGCGGGCGCTCAGGTTGTACTGGCCCGTCAGCCACAGGGTGATGTTGGTCGTCGCGCCGGGCTGGTAGAAGGCGCGGGTCGGCGTGACTTCCCCGGCACGCACGCCGAAGTAATAGTTGGTGATCTTCGAATCCAGCCTGGTCGCCTGCAGCGAGCCGTTCAGGGTCCAGCGCTCGTCCTTGACGAGGGTCTTGTTGTACAAGGCGTCGAGGTAGCCGCCGTGGCTGGCGCCGGTGAGGTCCGTGAAATAGCCGACGCTGAGCGAACCCCAGCCGCCTTCCGTGTCGAAGGTCGGGCCGCCCTGCAGGCTGTCGCGCCGCGTCTGCATGCCGGCGAGTTTCGCGCCGTCGCCCGAGGTGAAGCCGAGGCGCGGCTCGACGGCGAAGGCGACGCCGGTTTTCTTGTCCGCCGTGCTCCAGGCATAGGCGCCGGCGCGGAACAGGTTCACGTAGAACCAGTCGTCGTAGTCGACGTAGGCGATGGGCAGGGGCAGCGCCTCGAGGCGGCTGCCGCCGGCGTACTTCGGTATGAACACGGGGCCTGCGCCGACCGTTCCATGCCAGCCGGACGAAGGCTCCGCCGTCTGCGCGCGGGCGGGCCCCGCGCAGCACAGGACCAGCAGCCCTGCGAGCAGGAGCGTTCTCACAGGGCCGATTCCGTTCATGACGTCACCTTCCCCGAAGCGCTGCCGAAGCGTCGCTTCATGACTTCCTCGAAGGAAAGTTCGGAGGAAAGCACCGCGCCGCCCGAACGCAGGCGGTAGCTTTCGTGCCGCTGCGCGGCGGCGGGCTCCCTGCCCTCGCGCAGCGCCTTCGCCTCCTTGAGCATCAGGCGCCGGAAGTGGACCACGCCGATATCGGTGGGCGTGAGGTTCTCGCGCGTGCGGTCGGCGATCAGGCCCTGGCTTTCCTGCGCCATGGTGTCCTGCTCGGCGATGCCGCGGATGCCCGTGAAGGAAACGGTCCTCTGCTCTTCGCGGCTGATCAGGTAGTCGTTCGAGCGGTTGCGCAGCGGCACGTAGCCGGGCCCGAGCTCGGCGAACTGGCCGAAGCCGCCCTTCTCGAACCTGGCGCGCTCCTCGGCGGTGATCGGCCGGTCGGGATGCCATGCATAGATGTAGATCCAGCAGGACTCGTCGTCCACCGGCACCCAGGTGTAGCCGTAGTAGACCTCGCCAGGCATGGCCGCGGGAGTGATGGAGTGCGTCGGCAGCATGAACTGCGTGATGCGCCAGTAGAGTTCCCCGCCGTCCGCCTTGCGCGCGCCGCCCACCACGAAGCCGACCTCGTGATCGAGGATGGTGAACCGCGGCATCGGGTCGTTGCGCATCCAGCGGATGCGGTTCTCGTCGGCGGCGATGTTGGCGGCGACATTGGACTTGAACGACGGCGCCGGCATGTGCAGGAAGGAAAAATGCGCCGTGTCCACCGCGCCGTCCATGGACTGCGCCCAGTTGCACTGCTGCAGGCGCTTGGTGACGTAGCGCTGCGAGGCCGGCAGCAGGCCGTGCTCGAGCTGCGGCAGTTCGGGCTTGAATTCCCAGGGGCCCAGGTAGGCCCAGACCATGTCGCCGAATTCCTGCGTCGGGTAGGCCTTGATGGAAATCTTGCCGTGCATCGCCGCGCCGGGCGCGACGTTGGGCATGTCCACGCACTTGCCGGCGACGTCGTATTTCCAGCCGTGGTGGACGCAGCGCAGGCCGCAATCCTCGTTGCGCCCGAAAAAGAGGCTGGTGCCGCGGTGCGCGCAGCGCGGCTCCATCAGCCCGACGCGGCCCTGCGTGTCGCGGAAGGCGACCAGCTCCTCGCCCATCACCTTGACGCGGACCGGCGGGCTGTCCGGCCCCGGCATGTCGCTGCAGAGCGCGACCGGCAGCCAGTAGCGCCGGAAATACTCGCCCATGGGCGTGCCGGCATCGGTGCGGACCAGGATCTCGTTGTCGGTGGCGCTCAGCATGTCGGGGATGCTACCTTTGAACCATGGACAAGAAAATCGAATTTTTCTTCGATTTCGGCAGCCCGACGGCCTACCTCGCCTGGACGCAGTTGCCGGCGATCGCCATGGAGTGCCGCGCCGAGATCGTGTGGCGGCCGATGCTGCTGGGCGGCGTGTTCAAGGCCACCGGCAACCAGAGCCCGGTGACGATCGCGCCCAAGGGCCGCTGGATGTGGCTGGACATGACGCAATGGGCGCGGCGCTACGGCGTGCCGCTCAACGTGCCGCCGAATTTCCCCGCCAACACGCTCACGCTGATGCGCGGCGCGGCCGGCTACCAGATGCGCGAGCCCGCGCGCTTCCTGCGCTACGTGGACGTCGTCTACAGGACCATGTGGGCCGAGGGGCGCGACCTCGGCAATTCGAGCGAATTCGCGGCGACCCTGACGAAAGAGCGCTTCGACGCCGCCGACTTCACGCTCATGGTCGCCGACCCGGCGGTGAAGGCGAAGCTGATCGCCAACACCGAGGAGGCCGTACAGCGCGGCGTATTCGGCGCGCCCACCATGTTCGTGGGCGGGCAGATGTTCTTCGGCCAGGACCGCCTGGAGTTCGTGAAGGACGCCCTCCGGGGGTGAAGGACGCCCTCCGGGCGTGAAGGACGCCCTCCGGGCGTGAAGGAGCCGCTGCGACTTTCATCAACACCAACTCGAAGGAAGATCATGAAAAAAATCATCGGAGCGATCGCACTCGTTCTTGCATTCATGCCGCTTGCGCATGCGGACGAATCTGCCGGCGACAAGGCGAGCGAGGCGAAAGAAGACGCCGTGAACGCCAAGCGTTCGGCAGGAAAAGAAATCCGCCACGCCGGCCGCGAAGTAAAGGCGACGGGTCGCGAGGCGCGCCAGGCCGTGATAACCCGCTGCGCCGACGGCCGTCATACGGTGAAAGGCGCGTCCGGATGCGCAAGTCATGGCGGAGTGCGCGACCCGAAATAAGGCAGGCGGATTGACAGTCGAGCAACGATGCCTGCTTGGAGGCACTATGGCCATACGCCCTGCAATGTCGCCGATGAGCGACACAAATATGGGGAAATTGGCGCGCCATCGGGAATTCAGCGGTACGCCGGAACGAAGGCGCGTTACCGTTACACCTAGTTGCAATTCCTCTCCCCCTGACACACCGAATGCGCGCACGCTTCCCGGTATCCAGGAGATGGACTATGGTCTTGTCACCAGTGCGGGCCGCTCTCGGCTACGGCGCGACCTTCGCGCAGGCGGTGCAGCAGCGCAGGCTGCTGCGCCGGCCGGAGGTTCGCGCCGCGGCGCTCAGGCAGCTGTATTTCACGGGCGTGCAGGCGCTGCCGTATGTGGCGCTGCTCGCCGTCCTGTTCGGCTCGGTGGTGGTCACGCTCGTGCTGTCGTTTATCGGCACCGACAATGAATTTGCGCTGAAGGAAGTGGTCTGGGGCGGCATCCGCGAACTCGCGCCGATCGCGACCGCGCTGATCATCGTGCTGCGCAGCAGCCCCGCCATCGCTTCGGAAGTTGCGCTGATGCGCCTGCGACACGGGATCGACAGCGAGGTCTGGCGGGACGCGGCCCAGGAGGATGAGGTGGTGCTCCCGCGCGTCGTCGGCGTGGCGGTTTCCGCCCTGCTGCTGGTCGTCTGCTTCGAGTACGCGGCGATAGCGGCCGCGCTGGTGGCGATGTCGGCCGTGCTGGACACTCCGGTCCTTGCCCAGCTCGCGCAGTTTCTCGGCGCGGCGGAGTGGTGGCAGGTGCCTCTGTCCTTGGGCAAGGGGTTGATCTTCGGCACCGGAATCGCAGTGATCGCCTGCTACCACGGGCTGCACATCGATCCGCAGGTGAAGGAAATTCCGAAGGCGGTCATTGCCGCATCCGTCGGCAGCCTCGCGTTCGTGGTGCTCGTGGACCTCATGACCGCGCTCCTGGTGCCGGCATGACCGCCATCGGGCGCCGCGCGCTGGTTGCGGTCTCGGTAGCGCTCGCGCTCGCCGCGGCTCTGCTCGCCGCGATCTTCTCCGGCCATGGCGCATTTTCCAGGAGTGCGACGCTGCACTTTGTCACCGATTCGGCGAACGGATTGACGCCCGGCACCGCGGTGAAGCTGAGCGGATTCCGCATCGGCGCAGTGTCGGACCTTCACCTGGAACCCGATCTCAGCGTGCTGGTGACGCTAAAGATCCCGCTCGACGACTTCCAGCGGCTGCGTGCCGACGCGAGGGCGGAGCTCAGGAAGGAGGACGTGGTGCAGACGGCCACCCTGGAAATCCATCCGGGCAGGAGTCCCGAGCCGCTGCCGGCCGACAACCCCAGAATCGCCTTCGACCGGGGCCGCAGCATCAGCCAGACGGCCCAGGACCTCATCGACCGTCTCACGCCCATCCTGGAGGACGTCAAGGCCCTGACCGGAATGCTGAGCGATCGCGAGCACGGTCTTGGCCCGATGCTGCAGGAATCGCGCTCGGCGTCCCGCGACCTCGCGGCAACGGCGGCGGAAATTCGCGCGCTTGCCTCCGAGACGCGCACCCGCCTCGCAAAGGTCGGCGTGCAGGCGCAAGGAACGCTAGGCGAGGCAACTGCTGCGTTTTCACGACTCGATCAGATGGCTGGAAAAGCCGAGCAAAGCCTGGTCAAGCTCGACCAGGCCCTGCCCGGCTTGCTGCTCAAAATCAGCGGCACCCTGGACGGCGTGCAGGAAGTCGTGAAGGACGCGCGCACCGTTTCCGCGGCCGCATCGGAAAGCGTTCCCCAGGCCCTGCGGGATATTCAGCCGGCGGCCAAGGATGCCCGTGAAATCATCCGCGGCGTGAAGCAGTCCTGGCCGATTCGCAACCTGGTGTCGGCGCCTGCGTCCGCGGCCCCGTCTGTCGACAACGACAATACAACGGTATCGCACGACTCGCCGGGTCGTTAAGGCGCGCTCGGATCGAAAGCGGCCACTCGAAAAGGCACAAGCCGCAGGTCCTAGTCCGCGAGTGTCCGGTAGACGAGTTCGCGGGTCTGCGTCCAGTACTGGGTGCGGATCCTGCCCGCGCCTGCCGGCACCTGGATCATCATCACCACCACCAGTTCCTTCTTCGGGTCGACCCAGAATTGCGTGCCGAATATTCCCGGCCAGGTATAGTCGCCGACGTTGCCGGGGATCGGGCCGCGCCCGTCGGCGGTTCGCACCATCAGATTGAGGCCGAAACCGTTTCCAGCCTCCGGGCGCACATCCAGGACCGGAATCGGGAAAAAGTTGATTTTGATGCCGGGCGGCAACTGATTCTTCGTCATCTGCCCGACGGAGCCGCGCGAAATGATGCGTGCGCCGTCGAGCTCGCCGCCGTTCAGCAGCATTTGGCAGAAGCGGGCGTAGTCGCCCGCCGTGGAAACTAGCGCGCCGCCTCCGCCTTGCCTGCTTTGCACGGTCTTGTCGGGAGTCGCGGGGCGCTTCCCGGTCGCCGGATCCGCCTGCACTTCCGCAATCCGCGACCGTTTCGCCGGGTCGCTCACCCAGAATCCGGTGTCGGTCATGCCGAGAGGCTTGAAGATGCGCTCGGCGAAGTATTGCTCCAGCTCCATGCCGGAAACCACCTCGACGATCCGGCCGAGTACATCGGTGGAGACGCTGTAGTCCCAGACTTCGCCCGGCTGGTTCTGCAATGGCGCCCGCGCCAGTCTCGAGACGAACGCCGCATTGTTCAAGCCGGGCTCGTCGATCTTCTCCTCGGCGTAGCGATCCCGGACCAAGGATTTTCCCGTGAAGCCGTAGGTGAGCCCGGAGGTATGCCGCATGAGATCCAGCACCGTCATCTCGCGGTGCGGCGTCTCCAGGACCAGCACGGGTTTCCCGGCGGCGTCCTTCTGCTCGACCCCGACCTTCGCGTCCTTGAACTCCGGCAGATACCGGGACACCGGATCGGACAGGTTCAGGCGACCCTGCTCCACGAGCGTCATCGCCGCGACGATGGTGACGGGTTTGGTCATCGATGCAATGCGGAATATGGCGTCGCGGCCCATCGGTGCGCCGGCTTCACGGTCGCGATAGCCGAACGCCTCGAAATAGCCGATTTTTCCATGGCGCGCGATGAGAATCACCGCGCCCGGAATTTCCTTCCTGTCGACCCCATTCTGGAACGCAACGGAAAGTTCCTTGATGCGCTCCGAGGATAGTCCCGCAGCCTCGGGGGACGCGGCCTGCCGCAGCCCGGTGGCGCAGCCGCCGAGCGCGATCGCAAATGAAATTGCCGCGAAAGATGCAGAGCGTAAGATCCCGGTCATCAAGCCAACTCCCTTGGAACCGCGTTCTGGAATTCGTTTGTTCATCGCGTTCCCCCCAAAGTCATATGGCGGCCCGTTTCCCGCATTCTAGTGTGCGAAGACAAATCATGCCGGGGATCCTCCAGTGCTTGTATGCGATTCTCGCGCTGGCAACGGCATGCCCGATCGCGGCACAACCCAATCCCAGCCAGCCCATCAGGCTGATCGCGCCGTTTCCTCCGGGCGGCAGCGTCGACATCACGGCCCGGCTTATCGCGGAGCCCCTCGCGAGCCAACTCGGCACCCGCATCGTCATCGACAACCGCAGCGGGGCTTCCGGCAACATCGGCATGGAGGCCGCGGCGCGTGCGAAACCGGACGGCTACACCCTCGTCCTGAACACCATCCCGCTGGTCACCAACCAAAGCCTGTTTGACAAGCTCACCTGGGACCCGATCAGGGATTTCACGCCGATCGGCATGGTGGCCACATCCCCGCACGTGCTCGTGGTCCCCGACAAAATGCCCGCGAGGTCCGTCGCAGACCTGCTGAGGCTCGCCCGCGCCAGCCCGGGCAAGCTGACTTACGCCTCGGCGGGCGTCGGTACGACCTTCCATCTGTGCGGGGAAATGTTCAAGGACTCCACGAACACGTTCATCCTGCACGTGCCCTATCGCGGCGGAGGTCCGGCGCTGCTGGACACTCTCGCCGGGCAGGTCGACATGAGCTTTCCGACGCTGGCGGCGGCGCTGCCGCACGTCAGGGCGGGAACGCTGCGGGCGCTGGCGGTCACCGATGCCACGCGGTCCGCGCTGCTGCCCGATGTGCCGACCATGCAGGAGGCGGGCGTGAAGGACTTTCAGTTCAGTCAATGGCTCGCCCTGCTCGCTCCCGCCGGCACTCCGCCGGCAGCAGTGGCCCGATTGAATGCGGCCCTCAACAACGTGCTGGACTCGAAGGAGATCCGGGGCAAGTTTCAGGAAGGTGCGTTCGACGCCTTCGTTACCACGCCGGAGGAAGCGGAGAAATTCATCGTGCGCGAGGCGCATCGCTTCTCGACGCTCATCAAAACACGGGGAATTACTGCGAATTGAGTTTTGTCACGCCGCTGCGCGTCGCCCTCCTGACCACGAGCTGATTTATCACCGCCTCGACGTCGTCCAGGCGGCGCACCAGCCGCTCCAGCGCTATAGCCTGGTCTTTGCGCCGGACACACCCCTTGAGCCATACCCATCGGCGCTGGCCTTCGGCCCAAACACTAGTCTCTTCGAAGCGGCCGTCTGCCAGAATCGCCTTCCTGACCCGCGGGACAATTTCGTTGTCGTACAGGTACGAGTTCGGTAACCGGCAGCGTCCCGACTGGAAGCATCTTGTACCGCGCTCGGTCCGCGCGTGCGCCTGGACTCTGATTTCGGCCTCTGTCAATTCCGGTCCCTCTGGCACAGGGCAGTCGGCGATGCCACTGGTAACTTGAAGAAACGGATCATTGAAGTAATTCGTCCGCTCATCGGCAAACGAGGGCCCGGCAATGAGGAATGCCGCCAATACTCCAAGTCGAATCGAGGCCGGATTTGCCTCCGCCAAACTGTGCTGCACGAGGCTTAACGCTTGAAATCAGCGGCGCGCTCGCGGCCGCTCTGGATTGATGGGTTAGGCGTCATTGGCTCTCGCGCTGGAGGCACAACATGCGCTCCCGAGTTGCATGGGAGGACATTTCACAGTGCCATAGGAGCAGAACACACAGCAGTCGCCCGCCACTGGCTTTAGCAATTTGCGACACCTTTTGCATTCGTAGAAGAAGATGCACGCGTCGGTGGGCATTTCCTCCTCTGCGGCCGCCCCACATTCGGGGCAGGTGATGACGGAGCGCAGTGCCAATTCCACGGTATTCCCAATTCAGGCGACGTGGGCTTTAAGGACTTCCATGTAGGCCCGGATGCGGCGCGCATTGACGCCGAAATCGCTGCGGCCCTGCCTGCTCTCCGAACGGATGTCGATGCGGCTTCCGGCGCCATCGGCGGCGACGCGGATGACGACGTCGTCAACAAAGCGGAACCAGCGGCTGGTCTCGTTTGCTTCGATCCGACCCGTTGCCGGATCCGAATAAACGACGGCCCAGCCGGGCATCCCTGTGGCCGCGTCGAGCGCGCGCTTGAACGCCTCATTTGGCGGCAGCGCGACTTTGAGCGGCACTATGTCCGGATACGCCGCTTTCTGCTGTTTGGCGAGCTCGGGCCCTTCATAGGCCACTGAATTGGCCTTCTCGGCCGCGCGCGCCGGAAGTGCCGCAACGAACGCCGGCGGATTGCCGGTATCGGTTGTTATGTCGTGGATGCGCGGCACAGACTTCAGGGTCTGGCTGTACTGCCATGGCACATAGGCAAGCGCCAGGCTCAAGACGATGCCGGTCCCTGCCATGGCGATGCCCCGGCCGCCAAGGCCGGACTGTCCGACCCCGAGCGCAATTGCGCACACGACACCAGCCGCCAGGGCGATATAGCCGGAAAAAGGCATCAGCCAGAAGAACGCGAATCGGAAATGCCACCAACCGGCGTGCCAGCCAAGCGGCGATATAGCGAGCAGCGCCAGCGCTACGAGCGCCAGGCCCAATCCCAGATAGGCCCCATATAGCGGCCAAATCCGATTCTTCAATGAGGCAACCTGGGCATCAGTCATTTACGCCTCCCTCCAGGACTCGCGGCAAGTTGGCGGTTAGCCTACACCCCGAATGACCGCCTTGGGTCGAAAGCGGTCATTCGAGTCCGTGCTCTCAGTTGAGAAACACGACGTCGTCCTTGGGCTGCGGCGGGATCTTGATCGCGATGGCCTTGACGGGCCCGCTGGTCACCAGCGTGCCGCCATGGGCCGTGCCCTTGGGGATGATGATCAGCGTGCCGGCCTTGAATTCCCTGCGCTCGCCGCCCAGCCACATCGCGCCGCTGCCTTCGATGATGTACTGGATCTCGTCCGTCTTCGGGTGCATGTGCTTGGCAACGTTGCCGGACTGGATGCCGACCGTGGCGTTGTCGGTGACGACCAGTCCCTTGGCGTTCATCTCGGGATTGGGCGTCGCCGGAAGGTCGCCGTGCTTCATGCCCGCAAGATCGATCATCATGGGCGACAGCGGCGCCGACTGGGCATGCGCGTCCCCCACCACGTGGCGAACGAACGGCGATACCGCGACTCCGGCGGCGAATGCAGCAGTGATGGCAAGGCTGACGGCAGTAAGCTTGTAGCGCATGGCGATCCTCCCTTTCAGGTAAGTAGTATCAGTCGGCATCGTCCCGCGCTCCACCGCTGGATGCGATGTCTTCCTGCTTGATTTTGTCCGTGTTGAACTTCGCCGCGCGGTCGCGCATCGTCTTCAGCACTTCTTCCAGCGGCGGCGGCTCGCCCTGGATCCAGCGCAGCGGGTTGATGCGCGCGACCACGAAGGCTTTCAGGTAAGGACTGACGAAGCCCTTTGCCTTCAGCTTGGCGACCGCCTCGGCGACCCTGTCATCGAGATCCTGAAGCTGTTGTGAATGCTTTTCATGAATTTTAAAAGCAGAAGAAATAGAAGAACCGGAGAATTCCGAAAGTCTCCTTACTATCGAGTTGTACGCGCCGCCGCTGAAGCGCGGCAGTTTCTCGTAGCACAGGCCCAGCGTGACGAACGAGGCCTCCTCGAGGTAGTAGGCGAACTGCTTCTCGGGCCTGGAACCGTCTTCCTCCAGCAGGCCGCGGTAGATGCGGATCACCTCCAGCGACTTCTCCTTCAGGTTGTGCGCCTTCTCGGTGTTGAGCGCGAGGATCTGCCAGGCGAGCTCGCGCCTGGGCACGACCAGCGCGGTGAGCGATTTCGCGCCCAGGCGCCGCATCGCGGCAAGGCGGTGGCCGCCGTTCGGCGTCCAGAAGCCCTTCTCGGGGGCGGTGATGGCGATGATCGGGTCGAGGAAGTAGCCGGTCTTGTCGATCACGTCCGCGAGCCGCTTGTGGTGCATGTCGGAGACGTCGCGCTGGAACGGCGTCGGCTCGACCTTGTCCAGCGGCAGGATCGCCATGACGAGGGGATTCTTGCCGAGCGGATCGCGGTAGGCGGCGAGGACGGCCCCGCCTTCCTTTTCGATTCTTGCTTTTATTTCCTTCTCGAAATCGACGTCGTCGACGAAACTTTCCTGCGGCGCGAGCCCGCGCGAGCCTGCGGCGGCCTTGCGCGCGCGGTTTTTCGGCGCCGCGCGCTTGAGGCCGGATTTCCGCTTCTTCGCCTCCGCCACGGCTAGTTGCGCCCGATTTCCATCAGCAGCCGCGTCATGAGGTAGAGCCGCGGCACGATGGAATCGATCTCGATGTATTCGTCGCGCGCGTGGTAGCCGAAGCCGGCGAGGCCGAAGGACTCGAGCACGACCGCCTTGCCGGAACGGCTCGCGTAGCCGGCGTCGGTGGCGCCGCCGGTCATGGGCGTCAGCTCGAGCGGCCGGCTGTCCAGCTCGGCGTAGACCGCCTGCGCTTTTTTGCCCAGCGCCTTGGAGCGCTCGTCGCCGGCGAACGGCGGCCGGCCGACGAGCATGGTGACCGCCGTCCTGGTATCCGGCACGAGCCTGCTCTCGGCGACCTTGGCCTGCAGCGCGGCGAGCAGGCGCTCGGCGCCGTCGCGCGCGAACAGGCGCACGTCGGCGGTCGCCACGGCTTTCTCCGGGATCTGGTTGCGCACCAGTCCCGCGTTCGAAAACGTCCAGTTGAGCTGGGTGCCGGGCACCGACTTGGCGATGTCGCGCGTCTGCACGATCTGGTTCGAGAGCTCCACCAGCGCGTTGCGCCCGAGTTCGGGCGCGACGCCGGCGTGCGCCTGGCGGCCGGTCACCTCCATGGTCACCGTCGCCGTGCCGGCCGCGCCGAGCAGCAGCCCTTCCCGCTTCGCCACGTCCTTCGCCGCCGTCGGCTCGCAGGACAGCACGTAGTCGTTCTCCGCCGCCAGCGCCGCGATGATTTCGCCCGAGCCGATGGAGCCGATTTCCTCGTCGGGATTGAACAGCACGGTGAGCGTCGCATAGTCGCGCCAGCCCGCGGCTTTCAGGATCCTCAGGGACTGCAGCACCACGGCGAGTCCGCCCTTGTCGTCGGCGATGCCCGGGCCGTAGATGCGGTTGCCTTCCACGTGGTAGGGCTGGGTCTTGAGGATTCCCTCGGGATACACCGTATCCATGTGCCCGATGAGCATGATCCGCTTGCGCCCGTTGCCGGTCAGCGTTCCCTTGAGCATGTAAGCCCCCGGCCCGCTGGTCGCCTTGATGCGCTCGGTCTGCATGCCCAGCGCCTTCAGCTCGCCCTCGAGGAAGTCGGCCATGTGCGTCAGGCCCGCGACGTTGGCGCTGCCCGACTCGATGCGCACCATTTCCTTGAGGTCGCTGAGCAGCTTGCCCTCGCCCGAGATCGCCGCACTCAGCAGCACCGAATCCGCGCCGGCCGCGGGCCCCGTCGCCGCCAGGCCCAGGGCAAGCACGGCAAATATCCACTTCGACACGTTATTGCGCATTTTTGACCCCCCTTTGATCACGCCATCGTAACGCCATTTCGGGCGGGCCTGGCGTAGCATGGCGGCGGGGTAGTCCGGACGCAAACCTTCAAGGAGGATGGGATGCAACGCAGGATCTCGGTTTACATGGCACTGTCGGCGCTGCTGGCGTTTTCGGCCGCCGCCTCGGCCCAGTACAGGGTTTCTTCGCAGCAGACGGTGGGCGGCTTCGTCCACGTCGAGTCGGTGAGCTACGACCCGGCGGCGAAGGTCCTGTACCTGAGCGAGTTCGGCACGGAGAAACTCGACCCGCTGCTCAAGGACGGCAACGGCCGCATCGTCAGGACGGACCTCGCGGGCAAGGTGCTCGACAAGCAGTTCCTGCCCGCGGCCGGCGGCGAGAAGCTGAACAAGCCGAAAGGCAACTGGGTGCAGGGCAGCCGCTTCTGGGTCACCGACATCGACGTCGTATGGGAGTTCGACCTGAAGACGAAGAAGGGCCGCAAGGTGGCGCTGCCGGGCGCGACCTTCGCCAACGACTCCGCGGTGATGGACGGGGCGCTCTACGTGAGCGACAACCGCACCGACCAGGTGTTCAAGGTCGAGCCGGCGGACTTCCTGCACATGAAAGGCGAGCCGAAGGTCACTTCAATGGCCAAGGGAGCGGGCGTATCGCCGAACGGCGTCTATCCGACCAAGACCGGGATGCTGCTGATGGTCGGCTTCCAGCCGCCGGACCACACGAAAGGCATCTACCTGCTGGGCGTCAGCGGCCAGGTCAGATCGCTGTCCGAGCCGATCGGCATGCTGGACGGCCTCTACCAGATGGCGGACGGCTCGCTGCTGGTCACCGACTGGAAATCCGGCTCGCTGTTCCACTGGAGCGAGAGCGGCGGCATGCAGAAACTCGCCGAAGGCTTCAAGGGCCCGGCGGATTTCTGCGTCGTGCCGGCGGCGGGCGGCCTGACGGTGGTCGTGCCCGACCT